>Ga0129309_1000273_pt1 | contig 44974 bp, 37 predicted proteins | sample L1105metagenome_FD_94439 | JGI IMG/M metagenome (GOLD analysis project Ga0129309, IMG submission 94439) | Ring-tailed lemur group fecal microbial communities from Wisconsin, USA - L1105 metagenome | ecosystem: Host-associated > Mammals > Digestive system > Large intestine > Fecal | place: USA...
GTGGCGATTAAATTTTACATCAAAAAGGGAAAGGATTCCTTATATTTTGGGCATTTTTTGAAAGTTGTTTATAACCGAGGTGGTTGGTTTGAAGCTCTGTGGATAAAACTGCGGAAACTCAAGTTTTTCTTCCAAAAATCGGAGCAGAATCGTCCTGAAACTGTCCAAAATATCAGTATGTAAAGACTGCAACTCCGTATGGCGGCAGTGAATATGCAAAAGAATACTCTCTATTATCACATTCTTTTGTTTCCGCCTTAAATACCTGTGGTTTTTCCACAAGTCCGTTCTCATCCATGATCAGTTTATACTGTTTCTTTTTGGGAACGCCAACCCGATAATCGGTGCGTTCTACCGGTGTAAAGTTTACAACAAACAAAAGGTTGTTTCTCTTGGTAGGAGATTTGCGCACAAAGCTGAAAATACTTCTGTCTCCGTCATCCGCATTGATCCATTCGAAGCCTTCCGGATTATTGTCCCCGCCGTAAAGAGCCGGATATTTTTTGTACATATGCAGGAGAGTCTTTACAAAGGACTGAAGATCCCTGTGATTGTCTTCGCCCAGAAGGAACCAGTCAAGCTCTCTCTCCTCACTCCACTCGCGGAGCTGTCCAAATTCCTGTCCCATAAACAGAAGTTTTTTGCCTGGGTGGAAGAACATGAACGCATAGGCAGCCTTCAGATTCTTGAACTTGTCATCCGGATAGCCCGGCATCTTGTTCAGCATGGAACATTTCAGATGTACTACCTCATCATGAGAGATCACAAGAACGTATTTCTCACTGTATGCATAAGTCATGGAAAAAGTCATCTTATTATGGTTGAATTTACGGAAATAAGGATCCAGCTTCATATATTCCAAAAAGTCGTTCATCCATCCCATATTCCATTTCAGAGAAAATCCAAGACCGTCATCCTCTGCTTTACCGGTAACCATCGGCCATGCTGTGGATTCTTCTGCGATCATAACCGTTCCATGGTTTCTTCCCAGAACAACCGTATTCAGATGCTTAAAGAACTCGATGGCTTCCAGGTTTTTATTATCACCATATTTATTTGCCACCCACTGTCCGTCCTGTTTACCATAATCCAGATAAAGCATGGAAGCTACCGCATCTACACGAAGGCCATCTACATGACATTCCTCTATCCAGAAAAGAGCATTGGCGATCAGGAAGTTCTTCACCTCCGGACGTCCGTAATTATAGATCTTGGTTCCCCAGTCCGGATGCTCTCCCTGACGGGGATCCTGATGCTCATAAACAGCGGTTCCATCAAATTCTGCCAGACCATGGGCGTCTCTTGGGAAGTGTGCCGGAACCCAGTCAAGGATCACGCCGATCTTGTTCCGGTGAAGATAATCTACCATGTACTTAAAGTCCTGTGCTGTTCCGTAGCGGGAGGTAGGCGCATAATAGCCAGTTACCTGGTAGCCCCAGGAGCCGTCAAAAGGATGCTCTGCAATTCCCATTAATTCCACATGGGTATAACCCATTTCTTTTACATATTTTGCAAGCTCATGGGCAAATTCTCTGTAATTATAAAATCCGTTTTCGTCTTCCTCATTAATCGGATGCTTCTTCCAGGAACCCGGATGCACTTCATAAATGGACATGGCATCCGTAGCCTCGTTAAACTCCGGGCGCTTTTTCATCCATGTGGTATCTTTCCATTTATAATTGGTGATATCTGCCACTCTGGATGCAGTTCCCGGACGTAATTCCGCTTCGTTTGCATAAGGATCTGCTTTATAAAGGTTTTCTCCGTGCATACCCACAATAAAGAATTTATAGAGATCTCCTACCTTTGCTCCCGGAACAAAAACCTCAAATACACCAATAGGTCCTGCTTTTTTCATAGGATTGGCTTCTGTGTCCCACTGGTTAAAATCTCCGATTACAGAAACCGACTGGGCATTAGGCGCCCATACGGCAAAATAAACTCCCTTTTTTCTGCCTTCAGTCGTGGGATGCGCACCAAGTTTCTTATAAATATCATAATGGGTCCCCTGTCCAAACAGATATTGATCCAACTCTGAAAACTGCATTTTCTCTCCCATCAGAAAGTACCTCCCTTAGTCCTTATATTTACTTAAATTTAAAAATCTCACTTTCATTCGGCGCAAGTGTCACACAGATACAGCCATCCTGCACCACTGCTTCTTTTCCGCTGATCAGGCTTGTGTAGCTTCTGCCTCCCTCCGGAATCCGGATCCGAAGTTCTGCCGGATTTTCATCATTATTCACTGCCACTACGATGCCTTCCCCATCCAGTTTCCGTGCAAAAGCATACTGCCTGTTCGTCAGAAGCAGTTCCTGATAGCTTCCGTCTGCCAGTGACGGTTCTTCTCTGTGGATTTTTCCCAGAAGTTTCACCCATTCCAAAAGCTTCGGATCATCAGGATTCTTAAGAGCCTCCTCTATGTCCACAGCCGGGCGGAGAGGATCGTCATTTCCGCCTTCCTTACGCCCCTGGATTCCCCACTCCGAACCATAATAAATGGAGGGGATTCCCGGAAGGGTAAAAAGCAGTGTATATACCGGATAAATATGACCCGGTACATTCAGCTTGGATGCAATCCTGTCTACATCGTGATTATCCACAAAGGAATACAGGCGAAGTCCCTTATAAATCCCTCCGTTTGCATCAAATTCCCTGCGGATAGTATGTGCAATCTCAAAATAGTTATGGTCGTTATGACCGGAATACAGTCCCTTATGCAGTTCATAATTCGTTACGGAATCCAGCATTTCAGGCTTCACATAACGGCTGTAATCCCCATGGATCACTTCTCCCATCAGCCAGAAATCTTTTTTCTTTTCATTTGTAAAACGTCTCATATCTTCCATAAAGGAAAATTCCAGACAATCTGCACAGTCAAGACGTATTCCGTCTATATCAAATTCATCGATCCAGAAACCGATCACATCCAGAAGATATTCCCTTACCTTCGGCTCCCAGAGGTTTAAATTCACCAGTTCAAAACAATTTCTCCATGCTTCATACCCGAATCCGTCGTTATATGGAGAATTCCATCCAAAATTGATTCCCTTATACCAGCTGCAGTATGGAGACTGCTCTCTGTTTTTCTGTATATCCTGGAAAGCAAAAAACTCTCTTCCGGTATGGTTGAACACTCCGTCCACCACAACCCGTATATCCATTTTATGAGCTTCTGCTACAAATTTCTTAAAATCTTCATTATCCCCAAGACGTCTGTCAACCACCCGGTAATCCCGTGTATCATAACCGTGTGTGGATGATTCAAACAACGGTCCGATATAAATGGCTGTACATCCCAGCTCCTTAATATGAGGCAGCCATTTCATCAGGCTGTCAAATCTGTGCACCACCTCTGTCCCTTCATTTTTCCTTGGTGCTCCGGTCATTCCGATCGGATACATGTGATAAAATACTGCTTCTTCAAACCAACTTCCCACTACGCTGTCCTCCTGTCTCAGACCCTTTCACGGCTCTGAAATGATCTATCCCTATTATACCCAAATTCACTTATCTCTTCAACAGAATTTTCTGCTATCGAAAAAAGCGGACAAGAAGTCTGACCTCTTATCCGCTTTTCTTATTTCGCTTTTTTCTTACTTTACTTTTTCTTCCTGAAACTTACTGAATCAGTATTCTTCACTTCCGTCGCTGTAATCTTCGCCGTCAGAATAATCCTCTTCGCTTCCATCAGAGTAATCTTCTCCAGATCCATCGTCCTGACTTCCGTCAGAAATATCACTGCCATCACCAGAGCTTCCATCAGAACTGTCTGAAGCAAGAAGTGGTCCGTCATAACCTGCCACCAGGCCTTTCGCCAGACTGCTGTCCCAGAAATCCACATAGGAAGCATACTGCAGCTCTACGTCTTTTGCAGCTGCAAGTTCACTGACTGTCATCAGCTTATAACCTTTTTCCACAAGCTGCGGAATGATCTGAAGCGCTGCCTGTACAGACGGCTCATGAATATCGTGCATCAAAATGATCGAACCATCTGTCAGATCTCCGTTCATAACTGCATCAATATTATGCTGTACATCCATATAACGCCAGTCCTCTGTATCCAGAGACCACATAAAGAAAGGTTTCTGCGCAAGCTGGAACTCTCTTTCGCCTGCTGCCCCATAAGGTGCACGGGCTACCGTTGATCGCTGTCCGCTTGCTTTTTCAAGGGCTGCATCCGTCTTCTGGAACTGTTCGATCACAGCCTCATCTGAAATTCCCTGAAGGGTCGCTTCCGGATGATCCCAGCTATGATTTCCAAGCTCACACCCAATATCCACCATACGCTGCACGGTAGATTCCCAGTCTCCTACATTAATTCCCTGCATAAAGAAAGTTGCATGCGCATTATTTTCTTCCAAACAGTCCAGAAGCTGGTCTGTGTACTGTCCCGGGCCATCGTCAAAAGTAAGCGCAATTCGTGTTTTATGTTTTTCCGGATTATAGGAGCCATCATCATTAAAATACAGATCATCAAATCCATCGCTTACCCATCCGGTCTGTATGTACCCGTCGTCATCAAAGGAGTATGTCTTTCCGTCTATTTCCTGGATGCCGCCGGCATAGTAGGTTCTGTCATAATTCTGATACCATTTTCCATTTTCGTCCTCATGCCATCCAGCTGTCATATCTGAAGCCTTGGTGATATGTGAAGCTGTTGCAAGAGGCATCCTGACAGCCCCTTCTTCCTCCTCCGCTTTCGCAGTTTCGGTTTCTCCTGTGTCTGTTGTTTTATCTGCATCCGCCTCTACCTGTACCGGTTTATCCGCATCTTTTCCGCTGATTCCCTTCGTGATAGGAAGGATGATACCTTTTATGATAAATACAACGATCAATATAACAGCAAGTACATAGCCGCCAAGCTTCATCATCTTACGCCGGCGCAGCTGCTGCTGTTTCTTTCGCATTCTTTCTCGTAATACTCTTTTATCCATTTGCTGCCCACCCATTATTACATGAATCTATGTTTGTTTGTCTTGTCTATCATACTCTATTTTCCAGAGAAATACAATAGAACTTCCCCTGTGATTTCGGGATTTTTCTTAAATTTTCCTAAAATTATCCATTTTCCACAGATTCATCCGGACAGATGATAAAAAACAGCCTCCGGCAGGTTATTCTTCGACTACCAGATCCTCTGTTTCACCGCTGTCTGTCTGCTGCACACCAGCCTCTTCTTCTGTAACGTATGCATCGTCTTCCTCCAGGGCGTCCTCATTCTCAGCAGCGTCAGCGCTTCCTCCTGTCTTTTCATTGATCTCTGCGTTATCTATGATAAATTTCTCTACTCTGAGAAGTGCCAGAGATTCGTTTACTGCAGTCTGTCCATAATATTCCACAAGCTCCTCAATATCCGCAGCGCCATACTGCTGTATCAGTTCTTTCTGAATCTCTTCTGCATCCTCGTCCTCAAAGCTCAGATTCTCCTGATCCATAATATACTGTACGATCAGATTCTGTTCTACTTTGGACTCGGCATATTGTCTGCACTCTTCTTCATATTCTTCCTCTGTGATTCCCTGAGACTTCAGGAATTCACTCATATCCATTTCGGCCTGCTGGATATATTCCTCATTTAAGGCCTTATAGGCATCAATCGCTTCCTGAATATCCTCTTCCGGGTATTCCTTTATTTCTGAAGTTTCCAGAACCTGATTCCATGCATCTGTCTGCAATGCGTATCCTGCCATCATCTCTGCGTCTGCTTCAAGTTCTTTTTTTACAGCCTCACGGTATTCTTCCACAGTTTTGCTTTCTGTATTGGCAGCTACCCATTCATCTGTCAGTTCCGGTGTACGGCTGATCTTCTGCACCGTTACCTCATACACTGCAGATTTTCCAGCTACTTCACTGTCATAATATTCTTCCGGAAAATGAACATTGATCTCTTTTGTTTCACCTTTCTTCATTCCCAGAACACCCTGATCGAATTCCTCTGTAATTCCGCTTTCACCCACGATCAGATCATAATCCTGCTCTGTTCCTCCATCAAAAGACTCTCCATCAATTGTACCTGTAAAATTGATCCTTACCTGGTCTCCTGTCTCAACAGATGCTCCCTGGACCTCCTCCGGACTTTCCTGAAGGCGGAACTCTATTTCTACATCTGTCTCACTGTCTGATACCGGAGCAACCACCTTGTCCAGCTCCAGGCCTTTATATTCTCCAACTGTGATATATTTGGATATATCTTCTACAGAAACAAGCCTTACCGATGCTTTTGCCTGATCCTTTGTATTTTCTGCTTCGGTTTTCTCTTCCTTTTCTTCTTCCTTGTCTGTCTCTGCTGTTTCTGCGGCACTTTCTGTCTTTTCAGCGGGCTTCTCTTCTTCTCCGCCGCAAGCTGTCATACCAAGAGTCATACACACCATCAACATTGCTGCAACTGTTTTTTTCTTCATAATAAAAATTCTCCTTTCGGTCAAATCACATCTCCGGAACCGGAGTTGGTCTTGTATTATCCCACACCTGCGATACATCAAAGAGATCGCTGAGCATTTCCGGATTATAATACATACGGTATCCGTCCAGGTTACGTCTTCCCTGACGCAGATACTGATCTGTAAGCTGTACAAAATACTGACTGGAATCTACATTACAATAATAATCATAGCCTCTGCTTTTATAGTACTGGAATTTAGGATTATCCGCGGAATATCCTTCCCATCCGCCGATGTCCGCTCCGAATGCAAAGATGATCATATCTGTTTTTCCCAGGATCGGCGCCACATAAGCTTCCCACTTTTCGTTATCTGCCTTCAGATCCTCAGCGGAGCGATCCGTGGCATTCATATGTCCCCAGGTATGACTTGCAAATTCCCAGCCCTCTGCTTTCATCGCCTCTGCTACTTTCTTTGCTTCTGCTACCTCTGCCTCATAATCAAAATCCGGATTATCCTGCAGAAATGCTTTCTGGTCATCCTGAAGATTTTCTTTTGTCTTATAAGCAATGTCCGTACGATATCCCAAAACTCCATTGTATCCGGTCATAGCCAGGATTCCCTTACGTCCATGATAGGAAAAATCCGGGTGTTCCTTTACAAATGCATCGATAAGCGGAACCATATCATAATTTCCAACGGAAACTGTTCCGTCATCTTCAATATATTCGTTCTTTACCTCTCCGTTTTCATCCAGAATCAGTCTTGAAGCATAGCCGTCTCCATCCATATAATGGTAATAGCTGACATCATCCTGCGAAAGTACAAAAGGAATCTTACCTTCCGGAAGCATGATCTTTCCCCTGCTCATAGTTCCATCTTCATCGGCTGTTGCCATGTCGTGAAGACTTACCATCACATATCCTTTTTCATACATGATCTGAATCATCTTATTAAATTCATCAATGGTGGTCATCATCTGATTATAGCCGCCTTCATCCTTATCTCCGTCAAATGCCTTACCCGTATCCCGGATCAGCGTATGGAAAAATACATGAGTGATCTGTTCAATCGGGTATTCCACCAGTGAAGCTTTTGCCACCTGACATTTGGCGGCAATATCCATATACTCTTTATTTGTGTCAAAATCCTTCTGGCTTTTCAGAAGTTTGATCGCTCCATCATAATCATACTGGGCATACATCGTCTTTGCCTGCTCCAGCACAGACTCCCCGGAAACGCTCTTTTTCTCTTTTGTATTTTTATCCTTAGAAGCGGATACCGGCATATAAACCGTCTTTACCTCTTCTCTGTTCCAATCCGGCAGAATCCCGCTTCCCACAGTGATCGCGGCAAGCAGAACTGCCAGAAGTGCTTTTTTCATTTTTATGTTCCCCTTTCTCATCCCATAGGCGGCACCGGTGTAGGCCGGCTTGGATCAAACACGGCCTTGGCGTCAAACAGGTCTTCCAAAAGTTCCGGATTATAATACATACGGTATCCATCCAGGTTTCGTCTTCCCTGACGGAAATACCGATCTCTGATCTGTACAAAATATTTACTGGAATCTACATTACAGAAATAATTATATCCTGCACTTTTCAGATACTCAAATTTATCTCCGGAATAATCTTCCTGAACCGTCAGATCTGTACCAAATGCAAAAATGATAATGTCGGTCCCTCCGATCAGGGGATCTACATTCTCCTGAAATTTCCCGGTATCTGTCTGTAAATGCTCCAGGCTGATCTGAGCTACATTCTGATGCCCCCAGGTATGGCTTGCAAATTCCCAGCCGTTTGCCTTCATGGCATCGGCAACCTTCTTTGCACCTTCCCGTTCTTTTTCAAGACTGAAATCCGGATGGGCATCCAGCCATTCCACCTTGTTGGCATCCAGATCGTCCGGCCTTGTTTCATAACTGATATCAGTCCGGTATCCCAGGATTCCGTTGTAACCGGTCAGGGCCAGGATCCCCTTTGCTCCTCTGTAGGAAAAATCCGGATGCTGTTCTACAAAGCGATCGGTCAGAGGTACCATATCGTAATCTCCTATTGAAACGGTGCCATCTGCCTCCACATACTCGTTCCGTACCTTTCCTTCCTCATCTACGATAAGCTTCGAAGCATATCCGTCGCCATCCATGTAATGATAATAACAAAGATCGTCCTGGGAGAGAACAAACGGAATCTTACCTGGCGGAAGCAGAATCTCGCCTCTGGTCATATTCCCGTTTTCATCTGCCCTGGCCATATCCTTGACACTGACCATAACATAGCCTTTGTCATACATGGTCTGGGTTATTTTGTTGAACTCATCAATGGTTGTCATAACCTGGTTGTAATCACCCTCCTTATAGTCACCGTCAAAAGCTCTGGACGGATCCTTGATCAGAGAATGATAAAACACATGGGTCACTTCTTCCAGCGGCCAGGAGACACAGGAATCCCTGGTTTCCTCATACTTGCTGACAGCTGCCTGCATTTCTGCATTTTCATTAAATCCGCTGTCCGATTTCAAAAGCTGGATCGCCGTATCATAGTCATACTGAGCGGCTTTCTGCGCCGCCTCTGCCAGAACGTCTGTCTGCGCAGAAGCCTGCTGACTGGCCTCTCCTTTTTCATCCTTTTTTTGATCTTTGGAAGATTGTCCGGAAGAAGTCTTTGTAATGATAAACTTCGTGATACCGTTGACTGCTCCTGCCACTACAACAAGTGAAATAACAGCGGTAGCTCCCAAAACAGCCAGTTTTCTCCGACGTTCATTTCTCTTCTGTCTGATTTTTCTCTGTTTTCTTTTTTCTCTCAGTTCATCAAAATACTGATCTCTTTCTTCCTCTGTCATAAATTCCGGATCCCGTTTCTTCCGTTCTGTTTCTTTTATGGCCTGCTGTCCTTTTTTTCCCCTGTCTTTCTCTCTCATATTAACTCCTGGTCATCATTTTTCTGTAATTTTAATATACCCAATGTGAATTTCTTTATCCTCATCGTTTTTTGTCAAATTGTGTTGTTTTGAATATTATATCTTTTTATCTATATAATTTCCACTGTTTTACTGTAATATAAACTGTTTTTCTATAAATTTTATCTAAATTCATTTTCCCTTTTCCATCGAAACTGTTTGCCTTTTGGAACGATTAATGATAAAATATACTTCGCATAACAAAGCTTCTCTTTACAGGCCTCCGTTTTTCTATCTGCCTGTCCGGAGAAAAATAATTTTACATATTGAGGAGGGTATTTATGAATACATTTACCATCGTTCTGCTGGTTATCCTGGTTGTCCTCATTGCCGCATTGGTGGCACTTTATTTTTTTGGAAAAAAGGCACAGAAAAAACAGGAAGAACAGCAGGCACAGATCGAAGCTGCAAAACAGACTGTCTCCATGCTGGTCATTGACAAAAAACGGCTTCGTTTAAAAGAATCCGGTCTTCCACAGATGGTCATTGATCAGACACCGAAATATCTGCGTCGTACGAAACTGCCTATCGTTAAGGCCAAGATCGGCCCGAAGATTTCTATCATGATCGCAGACGAAAAGATCTATGAACAGATCCCGGTTAAAAAAGAAGTAAAAGCTGAGATCAGCGGTTTATACATCGTAGGTGTACGTGGTATCCGCGGTCCTCTGGACACACCGCCGGCCAAGAAAAAAGGATTTTTCAAAAGAATGTTCAGCAAAAAAGAAAAATAAGCCGTAAAAAATAAGGATGCTGCTCACCGCTGCATCCTTATTTTTTATTGTGTTTTATAATACAAAATCCTTAGAATGAGCAGGCTGTGCCTGAACAGACAGATAACAGTCAGCCACATGCTCTTCATTCATATCCAGTGCATAATCCACTTTCATATCAATACTGTCTTCACTCTCTTTCAGCTCCATCCCTGTCGCTGCGATCCCCATCTGCAAAGTGCCAAATGGAGTGGTATATAAGGTCATATTCTTTTTCCCCTGTTCAAATACCATATGTACATTGACCAACCCCTGTTTTCTGACCTCCATACTGCCGGAAGATATTTTTATGTAATTGATGGTGGGTTCGGAGCTTTCATCCAGAATTTCCTCATATCTGAGATAGTGACTCCCATTACGAAAATAATATTCTCCGGGAACAACAAGCTCAATCGGTTCCTGATCGTCCCCTACTTCCATCATCTGAAGTCCACGCACATGAATCAGTACGTTTTTGTCCATAAGTGCCTCCTAATATTTCTCAATATCAATCTTTTTTGTAGTCTCCACATCAAAAGGCAGGATCGAACCTGCAAAAGCCTTAAATTTATCTGCCAGATCACTGACATAAAAACGATATGGAAATTCCTCCTGTTCCTTTCCTGTGCTGACCAGATCCCTTTTCTGCAGAAGTTCTTTCAGATCCAGGGCTGTCTCATATGCAGGATTGACAAGCCGCACTTCTTCTCCCATAAATTCCCGGATAGTAGAACGGATAAGGGGATAATGGGTGCAGCCCAAAATCAGCGTGTCTACATTTTTGTCTTTAAATTCCTGAAGATATCTGGCTGTAACCTCCATTGTAACAGGATCATGAAGCCATCCTTCTTCTACAAGAGGAACAAACAGAGGACAGGCCTTGCCAATCACCGTAATATCCGGATCCAGCTTTTTCAGATAAGATGCATGGATACCGCTGTCAATAGTCCCTACGGTTCCAATGACGCCCACTCTTTTGTTCTTTGTTTCCTCAGCTGCAATCCGGGCTCCCGGTTCGATCACCCCGATAACAGGAATCTCAAATTCATCCCGCACCTCATCCAGAGCAAATGCACTGGCTGTATTACATGCGATCACAATGGCCTTTACCTGCTGCTCCATAAGGAAATGAATGATCTGTCTTGAGTAGCGGATAATGTTTTCTCTTGATTTCGCCCCATAAGGTACACGGGCCGTATCTCCAAAATATACGATTTTTTCTGACGGAAGATTCCGCATGATCTCACGGGCAACTGTAAGTCCGCCTACACCGGAATCAAATACACCTATAGGTGCATCTCTGTCTGGCTTCATATATCATTCTCCATTTCTGAACTGATAAGCATATTCAATACTCTTAGCCTGTATATCATATCACCAATCCAGAACTTCCGCAAGACGGAAGGCTATCTTTCGGGGACTGTCCTCATCCCCTTTTGCAAAGCAGAATTCCGGATACATAGTTCCCCACCAGGCAGTTGTCCGACAGACTCCTGACTCTCTCACTCCGCCGGCCACCAGCACTGCTGCAGCCATAGCTGCAAAGATGGAAACGACCCATCTGTTTTTTTTATCTTTTAACCATTCCATTTCTTTCTGCCTCCTTATTTCACTATCAAGAGTATGGACGGTTTCGTTTTTTTTATTCCAGGTATACCTGGATTTCTTCTTTTTCCAGAACGATCACCGGAAGCGAAGGAAGTGTTCCATCCTTATACCATTGGTGATAGACCTGCCGTAAAGTCATCCCTTTTTTCTGCTGATCCGGAAGACGGTTTTCCAGAAGCCCTGTAAGATATTCTCCTATAGACGTTCCGCCGCTGTCCCAGGAAAGAACAGCAGATGGATCTTCTGTGCGAAATACATAAACATTTTCTCCGACAAAGGGATCCTGATCCAGAAAAGCAAGAAATTCTGTCCACCGTCCACTTTCCAGAAGCTGATCTCCCATCAGAATCACCTGAATATGACTCATATCCAGGTACTTTTCCTGCGACCGGTCATAACGTTCCCGAATCTCTGAAAAATCCTTCCCGGCAATAGACAGAACGGAAGCATCCTTTTCTTTTTCTTCTTTTTCCTGCCCGGTAGCCTGAGGAAGATCCGGCATCCCATATATCATCGAAAAACCTGCTTCTGAAGTATTTACTCCTAAGGCAAGAGGATACATTCTTTTTTCCGGTTCTATTGCTGCACATCCGCTCAGAAGCAGCGACAGCACAAGAAAAACGCAGCCGGCTGCTTTTTTTTGTCTTTTTTTCTTTCCATAAAACAACATGCTTCCCTGTATCAGAATCAGTCCCGGCACAAACACATAACTCAGATATTGTCCGAACACTGCTGCAATCCCCTTTCCCTGTACTTTTATCACCGCTGCTGCAAATACAGCTGTCGGAAACCACAGCTTTCCTGTTCCCATATGAGACCGGACAAGAATCTGGTGTCCATAGTGAAAGAGACTGCCTGCTGCAAAAAGCAGACTGTAAAGAAGGAATCCCATCCACAGTACATCAAATCTTGCCAGCACATTTCCCGGAAGGTCAGCTCCAGCCAGAAGCGGCAGCACCGGATAACGTTCATGCTGCAGCCGATTCCAGCCAAGGACTGCCGGAAGCAGAAGAAGTATTGCTGCCAAAAGCCCTGTCAGAGTCAAAATTCCCATGACCACCGGTTTTCCCACCGTACTTCTTTTTTCCACATCACGAAGTATAAAAGGAAGAAGTGCAATACCGGAAAAACCACAGATCACTCCGTAAACACTTTTAAAAAAAGCATCACCAGAAAACACAGCAGTCTCTGTCATCTCTCTCAGATAGGAAATGCGAACCTGCCCCGCACACAATACCATCATTAAAAAAACACCGCCCAGAAGCACACCTCCGGATACTTCAGCCATCCTTCCTCTTCTCTGCATCCCTTTGCGCGTACCAAAACTGCATACAAGGGCTGCGAAAAAAAGAATCACTGTTCCCGGGATTCCTGTTACCAGCACAGCAGGCACCAGTTCTCCGGTCAAAGCAAGAATGTAAGCTGCGGCAAGAATCACATAGCTTAAAAAGAAAAGGCCTGTCAGGCGCCCTGCCACCGGTCCCAGCATTTTTACCGGATCCGAATACCAGGGAATCAGACGTCTGAGAAAAAAGCTGTACAGGATCAGAAAAACAGCCGCCGCCGCTGTACCTGCAATTCCCGTTTTTCCCAAAATCCGCCCCTCTCCCGGCAGACATAAAAGCACCGGTGCCAGAAAAGCAAGGACCATCTGCCTGTAAAGCTGGCGATGAGAGATCCTGTTATTGTCCACATATTCCATCCTTATTTCCTCCTTCGAAGACGGCGTTTCTGTTCCTGACGTGCATATAGAGGACGAAACTGGCGTTTACGAAAAGGCAGTCTCAAAATTCCGTCACCTACTTCCTTCACCGGTCCTTTTTTTACAAAGGGCAGAAGATAGGGCATACCAAAGCTTAAAAGCCCTGCAAGATGTGCCACAGTCAGATAGATTCCCAATACAATACCAAAAATTCCAAAATATCCTCCCAAAAACAAAAACATATATTTTAAAAGCCGGAACGCTGAAGCAAATTCCTCGTTCGGGATCACCATGCCGCCAAGAGCTGTCAATGCCACGATCATCACCACGATCGGACTGACCAGATTTGCACTTACAGCCGCCTGACCAACGATCAGGCCTCCAACAATTCCTATTGCATTTCCCAAAGAGCCTGGTATCCTCACTCCTGCCTCCCGTATCAGTTCAAAGGAAAGCTCCAGAAAGACAAGTTCTGTTACACTGGAAAACGGAACGCCTTCCCTCGCCTCTGCAAATGAAAGAAGTAAATTGGTAGGCAGGATCTGCGTATGAAACCGTATCACCGCAAGGTAGAGTCCAGGTAGGAGTACAGACATAATAAGAGCAAGATACCGAAGGATCCGCAGAAAAGATGCCATCTCGAAGTGGTGATACCAGTCCTCACTGCTTTCCATAAAGCCATTAAAAGAACTTGGCAGAATCAGAGCGTAGGGTGTGTTGTCACAGATCACAACGATTTTTCCATTTAAAAGCTCCTGAGCTGCACGATCCGGTCTTTCTGTTGTCTGGTACTGAGGAAATGGGGAATACCATGTTTCTTCTGTAAGCTGTTCCAGCATCCCGCTGTCCAGGATACCGTCGATTTCAAATTCCTCCAGTCTTTCTTTCACTTCCTCCAAAAGTTCTTCATGAACCAGATCTTCTATATAAAGAATCTGGATCATCGTATTGGACCGGACTCCTGCACTTGTCTCTACTACTTTCATTCGAGTATCACGCAGCCTTTTTCTTACAAGGGCAGAGTTGGTCTTTACTGTATCGGAAAATCCCTCTCTTGATCCCCGCAAAACCTTTTCTGTCTCTGCTCCGGATACTCCCATATTCGGATAACCTTTGCTCGAGATTTTCATTGCCTTATCAAAACCGTCTATAAAAAAAAGAGCATTTCCGGCAAGAAGCGCTGCAAAGGCATCCTCCATATTGTCAAACTTTCGTACATCCGCGATACCAAGGCTGTTGTTTTTCACAAAATCCTGAATCTGTTCAGGCGAAATCTCCCAAAAATGATTGATCATTTTTCCAATAGCAGAATCATCCAGCATCATATTGGATACTGCCACTTCAATGTATACCATAAGGCAATCTACTTTTCGGCTGTCTCCCAGGCGCATAGGACGAATCAGAATATCTGCACAGTTTTCACACCGTGAACGTATATAAACCTCATTTTCTTTTAAATTAGAGGAAATTTTTGTTTTTTCCATGTGTTCCTCCTGCTGTTGCTGGTAATAAAAAAAGGGATACTTGATGTATCCCTCTTAGCGTAACCACATTTTATGATTTTATTTATTCTTTCCTTCTTTTTCCCTCTGTTCATTCTCTTCTCTGATAGAACGGACAATGGCTTCTCTCTGATTTTCAATATGGCGGAAAGAAATTTCCTGAGCTGTTTTTACATCTCTGGCTTTAATAGCCTCATACAGCTCTTCATGTTCTTTTACCAGAAGGTTTCTGGTCTCTTCGTCCTTCAGATACTCTACCCTGTATCGGTATATCTGTTCTCTCAGATTGTTCAGTACCTGATTCAGACGCCGATTATCAGAAGATTGATAGATCACTTCATGAAAGGCCACATCTGCTTCTGCAAGTTTTACCAGATTTCCATCTGCCATTGTTCTTTCAAAAACCTTTGCTGCCTCCCAAAGCTGGGACAGCTGTTCCTCTGTCATCCTGGTACATGCATTTTCTATAGAAAGGTTTTCCAGTGCGATCCGGACCTCCAGAACATCGTTCAGATCTTTTTCTGTAATATTGGCAACCTGAGCGCCTCTCCTGGGGATCATCACTACAAGTCCTTCCAATTCCAGTTTACGCATTGCCTCACGGACAGGCGTCCGGCTGACCCCAAGGCGTTCTGCCAAAGCGATCTCCATCAGTCTTTCTCCAGGTTTCAGTTCGCCTTTTAAAATCGCTTTTCGAAGCGTATTAAACACCACGTCTCTCAGCGGCAGATATTCGTTCATATCAACAGAAAAATTGTTCATCTCTTGTGTCTCCTCTTTTTTATCTGTTTTTCATTCCCGTCATCACTGCTCCTCAGGCCGATTATATATCCCGGCAGCAAAAACCGTCTTTGCCAGACCGGTTTTCTTAAGAGCTGCAGCTGCTGCATTCATTTTTTCTTTGCTGTCAAAAATACCGAATACGGTAGGACCACTTCCGCTCATCATAGCCTTGAGAGCGCCTTTTTCTTCCATGAAATCTCTGATCTCCTGAATGACCGGATATTTCTTCATAAGGCCTGGTTCGAATACATTGACCATTTTTTCAGTCATAGAATAAAGGTCTTTGTTTCGGATATCCCGAATCATTCCATCAATGTCCGGGTGCTGTTCGATCGCAGCCAGATTCAGATTCTCATACGCAGTCTTTGTAGAAACATTGATTCCCGGCTTTCCAATCAGCACATATCCTTCCGGCATGGCAGGAAGCGGTGTCAGCTTTTCTCCGATTCCCTCTGCCAGAGCAGTCCCTCTCATAATGCAGTACGGCACGTCTGCACCAATCTGAACGGCTCTTTCCATCAGTTCTTCCTGACTGAGTCCCAGCCGGAACAGTCGATTAATTCCCACAAAAGCCGCCGCCGCATCTGAACTTCCTCCAGCCATTCCCGCAGCAACCGGAACAAATTTGAAGAGTCTCATGGAAATTCCTTCTTTTATATCAAATTCATCCATAAGAAGCTTCGCCGCTTTATAAACCAGATTTTTCTCATCAGAAGGCACATATGGCAGGTTGGTAGAAAGAGATATTCCCTGCGTCTTTTTTTTCCTGATATCCAAAACATCATACATCTTGATTGTCTGCATGATCATACGAACCTCATGGTATCCATCGTCTCTTTTTCGGATCACATCAAGGCCAAGATTTATCTTTGCCATTGCTCTCAAGCGCATAAGCCATCCCTCTATTCTTTCGTGATTTTCTGTGTTTTCTGTACTTTGTATACAATTCTGTATGAATATTTTATATGATTTTCACAGGAATTTCAATAGTCATTCATCTACTTTTTTTACCAGAAGAAGCGGCTGTCCCGAAGTGATTTCTCTATTTTCCAGTTCATTCATCGTACATATTTCTTCGGTCGTAGTATAAAATTTTTTTGCTATATCCCACAGGGTATCTTCGGGTTTTACCACATAAACCGTAATTCCCGGAAGCTGTCGGATTTTTTCCATATCAAGAGGTTTCTCTTCTACTTTTTCAATAATCTGTTCTTCCTGGGGCGCAACCACGAGAAGATTCAGACTTACCGTTGCCTTAATCTCGATCTCGCTGCTGTCAGACATAGAGGTAAAAAGTTGTTCCAGATCCGCATGAAGATAATAGGTGCTGTCCTCCTGAATTCCCCTTGCCTCAGTTACGTGAGAAAAAGGAAGCATGGTGTCCACAGAGTAAAAAGGCATATCGTCATTCCCCAGAATATAAAGAATCTTCAGATATACGATTCCATCTACCTGTACCCCATCTTCTACGATTCTTGTTTTGTCTACTTTTACCCTTCCCTGGCTATGACAGATCTGAAGGATTTTACCCTGATTCTCCTTCATTTCAATCCTGTCCGCAAGCCTGCATTTTGAAAAATTCCTTACCAGCAGCCTTTCCAGGATCTGAGGTTTTCCCTCTGGTATACACTGTCTGGCAGGAGAATAGACATCAAGGATCACTTCATGTTCTTCCTCACGATAAAGCTTCATATCGATTTCCAGAACTACATCTGCAAGAATCTGTCTTTCCTCCCCATCTGCATCAGGCTTTACCTCTATCGAACGGCTTACTACAGAAGCTTCCATATTAGGAATCATATCAGAAGTACACCCTTCACATTCCACTTCTCCCGAAAAAGGAACCGAATATTCCAGCCACTGAAGCGTGCTTCCTTCATCGTCTCCTTCATAGAGCACAAAAACAAAAAGTTCTCCCTTGGCTCTTATTTTATCCTCCTCCGGCCTGAGATCCAGCCCTCTTACCTCGGCTGTATACCAGATAATCTCTGCCACATTTGGCTTATTGGATGCAAGCGTGATCTCCTCTTTTTTTCGAAGGATGTCTTTTTTATGTACGGCAAGACTCATAAGCCGCATTTTCTTTTTCTTTACGGAAACAGACTCGTCATCTGCCGCTACAGGAAGTCGGATTCCCGTCAGTTCATCTACCGAAGCCGAAAATGTCACGACTGCCTTGATATTCATTTTTCTGGAATGAATCAGATGGAGACTCAGATCCTCAATCTCCCATTTCAGGCACATTTTGTCCCCTCCGGCAATCCCTTCCAGATTCATCGTCTCCTCTACAGGCAGTCTCGCAGTCAGACTGCAGATCCTGCCTTCTTCCTCTCCTACGTAAAGAAGGTCCACCGTAAGCATTCCCTTTAAAAAGGCGTGACCATCACTAAGGCGTACCTCCTCTACGGTGACTTCTCCCTTATTCTGGATCATACGCCCAATATCCGGTTTTACATCCGGAACATTATAGTCTTCGTCAAAAGTAACCTGACTGACTGCATGACTTTTTACTTTGAGCATCTGGATATCTTCTTTTTTTAATTCCATTTTTCTCCCCCTGTCATTATCGAAACTGTACCGGATTTTTCCGATACTCTATTTTTACAGCTATATACGGATAAGACGGCTCCCCACTCTGCTTTTCCGGGGCAGGTCCTATTAGCCTGGTTTCAAAAAATACCGCCGTAGAAGATTCTGACAGTTCCTTTACCTGGATACTGTAACCGCCGCTCATCTGCTTTCCATAACCGCGGATCAGATAAAGATCCTCACCACTTTGGTAAGTCATCTGAAACTCCTCTGCCTTTTTTTCTTCCACAAGAGTCTCAGCCTCTTCCGGAAGCTCTCCTGTTTTGACTACCGTATAGGCAACTGGCTTCCTTTCCTCCTCTTCAATCCTTACCAGACGGCATCCTCCCAGCATTAGGGCTGCTGCTATAATAAAAAGCAGGGAGAATATTTTTTTCATCGATCTGCCTCCTGTCCGTCCCTTAATAAGTATTCTATGTAAGAAGGAAAAGATTTATTGCAAGAATTTCATTTCATTTGTATAATATGAATGAAATAATGATTCCTGTTTAGATTAACAAATAAGCAGAATACTATAGAATACGAAAGAGGTAAAAGCATGATCCGTTTTATACTTGTCGCCATCATAGTGATCGGCTTTCTGATCCTTTCCATTCCGGTTCTTATTATCGAATGGATCATCGGAAAATTTTCTCCCATGACAAAAGACATCAGTTCACTCCGGATAGTCCAGGGAGCCTTCAAATTTATCCTGTGGGTTGCCGGAACCAGGGTCACAGTCATTGGAGAAGAAAATGTTCCAAAAGACACTCCGGTTCTTTACATCGGAAATCACAGAAGCTATTTTGACATCCTTCTGACCTACAGCCGCTGCCCTATCCGTACCGGTTATATCGCAAAAAAAGAAATGGAAAAGATCCCGCTTCTGTCCAACTGGATGAAGTATCTCCACTGCCTGTTCCTTGACCGTAAGGACATCAAGCAGGGATTGAAGACCATCCTGACTGCCATTGACAAAATCAAATCCGGAATTTCCATCTGCATCTTTCCGGAAGGAACCAGAAACAAGGCACAGGATGAGACAGAACTTCTTCCCTTCCACGAAGGAAGCTTTAAGATTGCCAGCAAATCCGGCTGTCCCATTATTCCCATTGCCATGAATCATACCGCAGAAATCTTTGAGGCACATTTTCCAAAGATCAAACCCTGTCATGTAATAGTGGAATACTGTAAACCTGTTTATGTAAAAGAACTGGGCAAAAACGACCAGAGACATCTTGGGGAATATACACAGAAGATCATTCTGGAAACCATAGAAAAAAACAAACACCTGGTATGATTTTCACATCAGGCAGGTAACAATCCATACTGACGCAATTACCCCTGCGGTTGAGGCAAGCAGCGCACCTGCAAGGGTATATCTTGTTTTTTGTATTCCCACAGAGCCAAAATAAACACTCATACAGTAAAACACGCTTTCTGTGGCGCTGAGCATTATCCCTGCCATTAACCCCACCGGAGAATCGGCTCCGGATTCTTTGAATATATCCAGAAGCAACCCTGTTGCCGCGCTGGAAGAAAATAGTCTTACAAGTCCAAGAGGAACAATCTGCGGCGGGATTCCCGCCGCAGTTGTTATCTTTCCAAGTAACTTTCCCAGAAAATCCAGAAAACCCGATGCTCTTAGAACTCCCACTGCTGTCATTAATCCTACAAGGACAGGAACAAGTCCTCTTACCGTCTTCAGGCCTTCTTTTGCCCCCTCCAGGAAGTCACTGTATATATCTCTTTTTACCAAAATCCCATAGCCTATCACGTAAAGCAAAAGAAAAGGTATCATAAACTGTGAAATATAGGAAAGAAACTTCATTTTTTCTCCCGTATTTCTGTTTATGATACCTTATGAAACAGATTTATGATTTATGTCTTTCTATCTTTTGAATCTCGTCTACAGAGACGTCCGTCATGTCAGAGATTTCTTCATAGGTAAATTGTTTCTTTGCCAAAAGCTTCCGTACAATTTTTCTTTCTGCGGATTCACGCCCCTCTTTACGGCCTTCCTCACGACCTTCCTCTTTCAGATCTTCCAACGCTTTACACATATTGATCTCCTCCTCTTTTTCATTAATCGCAAACTCGCTGCCTGTTATAACCTTTATCACCTGACTGGCTTTCTGCTCTACAGACAAAAATCGTGGATCTGTGGAAATAAGCTTCTGAAGCCGTTCTTTATCTTTTGAATATTTGATAAACAGCAGTACCTCCCTGAGACTGGAGTGGAAGTGCTCCATTTCTGTATCGGTAATACTGTGCGGAGAAATAAGGTTGATTCTGTAATCCGGGATGTAAGGGAGAAGCGCAGGTTCCCTGATATCCATCATATCATGGATTCCTACCGGACCATCCCATTTATCCGGTCCAAAATACAATACCAGGGTAATAACAGGAATCAACCTGTCTTCTTTATAAAAACCTGAAAGAAATTCCCCGGAACTTATCTTTTGTAAAAAATTCTTCCCATGATTTTTTCCTGCATTCATATGCCGCCTGTGCTCCCGGGAAATTTTATCTACCTGGGAGGCATACTCCATAGAATCATAGAGCATATTTTTTACCGGCATGGCATAATGGATCTCAGACTGATCCTCCACTCCCAGAAGGAGATACGCAGTATCCTTATCCTGCATGGCTGCCATATACTTGAAGTTATCACGAAATCTCTGAACCGGATGTATCTTACCATCTACTCCATAAGGAAGGGCAATCTCCGCAGTATCCAATGGATAGAGATCTTCCGGAGAGATTACCTGCTTTCCGTGATAGATAAAATAATTAAACGCATCTGCAAAAATCCTTGGATCGTTCATATAATCTTTTGTAATCGTATCTTTTTTACCCAATTTTATCACCACCTGCTAAGATTTTCAGCTGCTTCCATTCTTTCGATCGGGATTTTATTTTATGGAAGTTTATCTTAAGTAAGCGGCTCCATAAATGGTGCTGACTTTATGGTAACATAATGTGCTGTGCAAAACAATTAAATAACCATAAAGTTTTGCTTATTGTTATAATGTAATATTTTTATCCTGTTTTCATTCTGTTTCATCCTTCACCTTATATTTTAACGTTTTCTATATTTAATCAAAATTATTATTCACTCCAGAGGACTTTCCAACAGGGAAACTCTTTTCTTCTCTGCATCCAGCTTTACCTGACAGCCAATAGGCAAAGTAAACATGGGATGGGTATGACAGCAGTCAAATTCTGCCAGAATCGGAATCTCTGTCTCGCCCAGCACCTCCTGCAGAATCTCATACGGTTTTCTGCCTGTTCCATTATCATCAAATTTTTCATGTTTTCCCAGAATAATCCCGCTTACCCTGTCTAATACTCCTGCAAGCTTCAGCAATGAGAAAGACCGCTCAATGGTACAGGCATCTTTCAGGGAATCTTCTATAAATAAAATATCCCCTTTTTTTATCTCAGGCATATATTCTGTACCAAAAAATCCCTCCATGGTATTCAAATTTCCACCGATCAGTCTTCCCTGGCATACTCCTGGCTTTACGCATATCCAGTCATTTTTGTACTGTTCTTTTGAACGGTTCTGTTCATCCCATTTAATCACTTCGTCCGTCCAGAACTCCGGCATCTGATAATCATAAGGACAGATTATCTCACTCTTTATCATGGATTCAAAATACTTAAATGTCCAATCTACAAAAGGCGGTAATTCCCCGAAGGAAGAGGCTGCCGCAGGTCCATAGAATGTTACCAGACCTGTTTTTGCATAAACAGCAAGAAGCAAAGCCGTAGTATCAGAATATCCTATAATGATTTTCGGATGTTTTTTCAGATATTCATAATCAATATACGGAAGAATGGAATTTGTGTTGTTCCCTCCGATAGAAGCCATCAAAATCTGAACCTTTTCGTTATATAAAAGCTGATTAAATTCCTGCGCCCGCTCCTGAATAGTTCCTGATCTGTAAGAATCCTGTTTTCTGTACAAACTCCCATTTACAATTTCATATCCTCTTGATTTCAGGTATGCAATTCCACGTTCATACCTCACCGGAACTGTTGCGGAAACAGGGGAGGAAGACGAAAACACTCCTATTGTTATTTTTCCACTTGTTTTATTTGCCTTCATTAACTGCCTGCCGGCATACTGCTTCCTTTCTGAAATGTATTCTGCTTATTTCCATTCTGGGAATCGTTTACTTAACGGCTGCTCCGCTTCTTGCAAAAGCAGGGATCCTTCCTTTCCGTTATGAATACGCAGACAACTGCCATCGCTTTTTTACCTGGTCTGATATCTGGTACACGGAATTTACTTTACCCTCTGATCAATTTGGACAGATCATAAATCCTCTGAACGGATACCTGATCCTGGGAATTTTGAAAAGCATATTGATTCTTTTACCTTTTATATTTGTTTTATTTTTCGTAAAACGTATTTTAGACAGAACTCTGAATGGACACTCACCTTTTATCCGTGAAACAGAAAAAGACCTTCGTAAAATTTCCCTGATTCTTTCGGAGATTTTTCAATACGGTATTGGGCTTCAGGATGAAGCTGATATGACTATATAAGGAGAGATACAAATGGCAATTATTTTAAGACTTGACCGGGTTATGGCAGACCGGAAAATTTCTCTGAATGAGCTGGCAGAAAGGGTTGGCATCTCCAATGTGAATCTTTCCAACCTGAAAACAGGAAAGGTGCATGCAATCCGCTTTTCTACCCTTAATGCCATCTGCAGAGAGCTTGACTGTCAGCCCGGAGATATTCTGGAATATGCTCCGGACGAGAATCCCTGAATCTTTTAATCTGCTGCCCCATATCTTTTTCTGCTTTTTATCAGTACAAGCACTGCGAACACAGCTACGATACCCTCTGTCACCGGATAAGACAGCCATACACCCCGCATTTCAAGCACTGCGGACATGATAAACGCCGTCGGGATGATCACGACCAGTCCCCTGAGAAGAGAGATCAGCTGTGCCGGAAGCGCCTGTTCTGTAGAAGTAAAAAACATGGCAGACACAATGTTAAATCCTACAAACGGCACTGCCAGAAAATACAGTTTCAGCCCCTCCTCCGCAATCTTCTGAAGCTGAAGATCATTTTCACTGTTAAACACTGCCGTGATCGGAGATGCAAGGAAAAAGACGATTCCATAGATCACGACCGCCGTACCCAGAAGGATAACGATGGCATAGCGCAGGATCTGTCTGGTGCTTTCTGTATCTCCTTTTCCATAAGAACGGCTTGCGATCGGCTGCATTCCCTGAGCGATTCCCGTAAACATGGATGTTACTACCAATGAAATATTCGTTACTACTCCATAGGCGGCAACTCCCAGATTTCCTCTGATCCCAAGGATGATAAAGTTAAAAACAATGATTACGATCCCGGACGCCAGTTCTGAAATTAAAGATGGAATACCCAGTGAAAATGTAGTTCCTGTAAGCCGGAAATCCGGTTTTTCCGGGTGAAAATGAAAATTATTTTTTCGGGTGATCCAGTGTCTGGAAAGCACTCCAATACTGATCACCGGAGCCAGACCTGTGGCAAAAGCTGCTCCAAACATTCCCATTCCCATGGGAAAAATAAAAATATAATCCAGAATAATATTTGAAAAACTTCCGGTCAGCATGGCTGTCATGGCAAGTCCCGGGCTGCCATCGTTACGAACAAAACACAATAGAAAATCATTTGCCATAAAAGCCGGCGCAAACAGAAGAATGGTTTTAAGGTAAATTTCTGTTGTTCTGAATATCTGCCTGTCTGCTCCCAGGAGAGCAGTGATCTTCCCGGAAAATACAAGCCCCAGAAAAGCAAAGATCAGGGCAAAGATACTCACCAGATACACCGTGTTGGTAAAGATCCTATTTCCCTGTTTCACCATTTTCTGTCCACGGAAAATAGAATATTTTGTGGCTCCGCCCATTCCCAGCATCATTCCGCAGCCATGCATAAAGCTATAGGCGGGAATGGCGATATTTAAAGCTGCCAGACCTTCTGATCCCAGTCCTCTGGCTATAAAAAAAGTATCTGCCAGTATGTAACAGGACAGACCGATCATTCCCAGAACATTAAGACTGGTATACCTCATAAATTCTCCCAGACATGATGTTTTTTTCATAAGACCTCCTTTATCTCCTGACGATCCACCCTGTCTTTCCGGTGAAAAATAAAAACGCCAGCATTTTCGCTTTCTAAGACCTACGGCGAAAAAACTGACGTCTTTTTCCTCTTACCCGGTGGCAGAGGGATCGTTTCTTTTATTTTATTCAGGTCGTATGATATCACATTTCCAAGCTTCCAGTCAAGTACCGTATTTTTAACAGTAGTGTTCTGATGCAGGAAATGATAAGATATAGATATAAAAACAGAAAAGGAGCCAGATTATGGATTTTACAAAAGCCGCTCATGCTTTTCAGGAATATCTGAAAGACTACGATCAGAATAATGATAAAGTTAAATTAAAAATCGTCCACACTTATGGCGTCGTCCGTCAGGCAGAAGAAATAAGCCGCAGAAAAAAGCTCTGCCCGGAGGATATCGAACTGGCAAAAATTATTGCTCTTCTCCACGATATCGGCCGTTTTGAGCAGCTGAAACGATTTGACAGCTTTGAGCCAGCCACTATGGATCATGCTGCCTATGGTGTGGAAATCCTTTTTCAGGAAGGCATGATCCGACGTTTTCTTACCGAAGATCAGTGGGATGATATCATTCGCACTGCCATTGCAAAACACAGTGATTTTATCCTGGAGAATGTAGCGGATCCCCGCGCACTGCTCCATGCAAAGCTGATCCGCGACGCAGACAAGCTGGATAACTTCCGCGTTAAGCTGGAAGACGATTTTATGACCTTTATGGGAATCACGGAAAAAGAAACCGGAGCTCTGAAAATCTCCCCTCAGATCTATGAAACAGTTTTCAGAAACAGCACGATCCTGTCCTCTGACCGCACCACAAAAATGGATTACTGGGTATCCTACATTGTTCATATTTTTGATCTTAATTTTCGGGAAAGTATGGATATTGTTGCAGAAAACAACTACATCGAGCGTCTGATCCAAAGAGTTCCCTACTCCGATCCGGATACCGCCCGTCAGATGCAGGAAATACAAAAACACGCGGAAAAATATATCAGGGAATTTCAGGAGTCACCCTTTCTGTGATCCATGATCTTACAAAATATCACCGCCACTGTCGTGCTTACCGCGGTTGCCAGGATGGCAGGGCCTACGATAGCTGTGGGATCCACACTACCATATCTGGCACGGTAAGCAATGATATTCACAGGAATCAGCTGCAGAGAAGAAACATTAATAATCAGAAAAGTACACATCTCCCGGCTGGCAATATAAGGCTTACGCAGCTGTTCGCCTTTTCCCTGTGCCGTTTTTTCCCTCTGCCGTTTTTCTTCCAGAGCAGACAGTTCTTTCATGGCGCAAAGTCCGGCGCTGGTGCTTGCCCAGGAGATCCCGAATAAATTTGACAAAAAATTCAGAGAAATATAATGACCGGCAGAAGAATCCGGATCCAGACGCGGAAACAGAAATTTCAGTACCGGACGCATTTTTTCTGCAAGCTGTGACACCAGTCCGGTATTTTCTGCAATCTTCATGATCCCGGTCCACATGGCAGTGATCCCCGCCATAGCGATACAGAGACTGACTGCTTCCTCTGCCGAAGAAACCAAGGCTTCTGTTACCGCCTGAAAATTCCCAGTAAATCCGCCGTACAAAATTCCAATCAGAAACATCCCACCCCACAAATATGTCATTTCTGCCGCCTGATCTGTGTATTCCCCATATTTTATGCGCATCTGTTTTTCTTTATTCCGTTCTCTGAGCATGTTTTATTTTCCCCTCCCTGTCCGGACAATTGTTTCAAAACTTATTTTTCACCCGACTGTTGTATTCCGCATACTTTAAATAAAAGTATTTTCGTTCCCGAGGTATTCATGGAAATAAAAGGAATCGATTTAAGCTCCTATAACCCGGTTACCAGTTATTCCGCCATTGCAGATTCCGGAATCAAAGCTTCCATTCTCCGCATTTCCCAATCAGAAAATAAAGCAGATTCCTCTTTTGAAAAAAATTATAAAGGTCTGCGTTATTACGGCATAAGAGTCGGCGTCTACAAATACAGCTATGCCCTGAACGAAGCCCAGGCCCGGGAAGAGGCGGAAAAAGTCCTGGAGATCCTGAACAAACGGCCTCTTGATTTCCCCGTTTTTTATGATCTGGAGTGGTCCCGGCAGCGCGCTCTGGGTTCTGCCGCTATCACCAGAATCGTAAAAGCCTTCCGCCGCGTTATTCTTGACGGCGGGTATCTTTTTGGCATCTACTGCAATACTGACTGGTATTATCATGTGCTGGACACAAAAAGCCTTCCCTACGACTACTGGCTGGCAGCTTATCCCTATAACGACCGGGGAACTCTGGTAGAATCTCTGCGCCCGCCTGCAGGTATAGGATGGCAGTACAGCTCCAAAGGGCGGGTTCCCGGAATTTCCGGAAACGTAGATCTCGACGTATTTTATAAAACATATCCGGTGCGGCCAGCCTCCAGTGGATCTTCCTGCCCGGAACATGACGATCCGAAGCCTTCAGATTATTTTCTTTATACCATCCAGTCCGGAGATACCCTGACCTCCATCGCCAGAAGGTACAACACCACCGTGCAGAAACTGACAGAGCTGAACCATATCTCTGACCCGGATCTTATCTACGCAGGAACCACCCTGAAGATCCCCCGGGAAACGCTGACATCATAAATATTTTTAAATAACATCAAAAAACAGGAACTGACATCAATCGAAACGACAATCAGTTCCTGTTTTTTATTATGTTGATCTACCGGATGTCCCAAACACTGCGAAGGCGGATTTCTTCTGGTTTTCCTCGAAGGATCTCCACAGTCCTGCTGTCTCCATTCAGATCAAAATAGTTATCCGACAGAACCAGATCTTCCTGTCGGTTCAGAATCTCCACACTCTTGGCATATACAGGGGAAGAAACCGTAATATAATTTCCATCTATCTGACAGGTAAGCTGTGGATCCTCATAGCGGAAATACTTAGGATAGGAAAAAATCACCGTTCCGGCCGAGATCCTGTTTCCATTTTCCCAGGCTTCATAGCTCACATATTGGGTAAATACATCCAGCTCCGGAAGTTCCACTTTAGGAAGCCAGCAGCTTTCCAGCGCCGGGACAGAAATCTCTTCCTGCTATTCTCTGAGGATCTGCGCAGAGGCATTTCTCACAGCCCATTTTACCAGGATTTTTCTGTCTTTCAGAGTTTCGTTTGTCACATTCAGATGAATCGATTTTTCAAACTGAAAATGCTGACGGTTCATATTTGCTTCCTGTGTAAGCCAGCTTTCTTCCTGACAGGATATCATCACCGGAGCAAAAAATCTTCTGGCATAATAATGCAAAGCCTTCCAGCGGCCTGTATAGTCGATCGAGGACCAGGATATCACAGGCCAGCAGTCATTCAGCTGCCAGTATACAGCTCCCATACACCTTCCCCGGTTCCTTCTGAAGTGTTCCACCCCATAGCGTATGGCATCTGCCTGAAGAAGCTGTGAAGCATAGATCACAGTATCAAAATCACCTGGATAACGGTAAGTCTGCTGCATATAGTTCATGATCTTTCCGTTAGCTCCATAATTCCTCTGGTGCTTTTCCATAATATAGGAAAACAGATTCCAGTCATCCGGATTATCCGTAAATGTTTCAACGGTCTTTTTTGCCGGAAGAGCCTGGAAACCAAATTCAGATGCATAACGGAAAAAGTGTTTCCTGTACTCTGAAAACGGACGGTTTCCATGCCAGACTTTCCAGTAATGCACATCTCCTCTGTTCGGATCATTCGGGTTGTCAAAAGAGCCTCCTGAGGACGGGCTGGCAGGCCAGTAAAAGGTTTCCGGATCATATTCCTTCAGTACCTCGGGAATGATCCTCTCATACATAAACAGATAATCCCTGACTTCGGATGCCTTTGTGACCCAGCATCTTTCATCCACAAACATTTCCATCTCATTGTTTCCGCACCAGAGACCTAACGAAGCATGATGGCGGATTCTTTTAATGTTGTCAATGAATTCTTTTCTGATATTCTCTTCAAACTCCGGTGTCAGCTCATAAACAGAGCAGGCAAACATAAAGTCCTGCCATACCACCAGTCCCAGTTCATCACAGATATCAAAAAACCAGTCATCCGGATAAAAACCTCCGCCCCATACACGGATCACATTGAAATTGGCAAGCTTACAGTCCTCCAGAAGCTGCTTTGTCTTTTCCCGGCCTCTTCGCCCCAGAAGATGTTCCTCCGGAATATAATCCGCTCCCATGGCAAAGAACGGTTTTCCATTGACCTCATGGGCAAAGCTTTCGCCGTACTGGTCTTTTTCCCTTCTCATGGTCATAGTCCGAAGACCGATTCTTCTTTTCCAGCTATCCTCTGTTTTTCCCTCATAAAGAAGAAAAACCTCTGCCTGGTACAAAGGCTGCTCTCCAAGGCCGTTTGGCCACCAGAGCTGCGGATTCTGAATGGTCAGCTGGCCTTCTCCCTCTGGTGAAAGAACCGTTTCATATTTTTGTCCGTCCGGAGAGGTAACCAGAACCTTCCAGGAATATGTTCCTTCTGCCTCTTTCAGACAGGCGGCACTGAACTTCAAAGTGCACTGACCGGCTTCATGCTGCTGTGTAATATAAATACTGTCAATTTTTCCATGAGGAACACTGCACAGCAGAACCGGACGAAAAATACCTGCGTCAGGAAGATGCGCACCCCAATCCCAGCCGAACATATAATGAGCTTTACGAAGATGCATAAAACCCTCGTAGGTGTCCTCGTTTCCGATATTTCTGTATTTCTGATAAGCCTGTGCAATGAACTTCAGGGGAGAATGAAAGATCACTTTCAGGATATTTTCACCGGAAGTCAGAAGCTCCCTGACTGAATATTCCCAAATCCGGTGCATATTTTCTGCATTTCCCAGATATGTGTCATTCAGATAAATATCAGCTTCTGTATCCAGCCCTTCAAATCTCAGAAATACCTCTGCATATCTTTCTGTATCCTGTCCCTGAAATACACATTCATATTCATAATCTTTTTCCATCAGGCGACAGATATTATCTTCGTTATCTTTCCAGTAAGGATCCTGCATATTTCCATTTCTGAAAAGATCTGTATATACGGTTCCCGGAACCACAGCTTTCTGCCAGTTTTTTTCTCCCAGAGAACGCATTCTCCAGTTTTGATTTAATTCTCTAGTTTCCATAAAAACCTCTGACTGTTTTTATTTTGCTTCCGGGTATTCATTGCAGAGGAGACGATATGCCGGCTCATCCTCCTCGATCTCCGGAAATCTTCCGATCGGCTCATAAAAACGATTGTCATTTTCATCATCATTACACATGGATACTTCACCCAGAAGCACTGCTCCCGTTCCCTCTTCCACATGGAAGTCATGATACATATATGGATAAATGGTAATGCTTTCTCCCGGGGTCAGACGGATCTGCGTTCCGGCCTTTACGGTATACTCTCTTCCGTCACAGTGTACAGTCACATCTGTATCCGCAAACTGTCCATCCTCAGTAGAATTATAGACAGTAATCAGCACATTTCCGCCTCCACGGTTGATGATATCCTCCATTTTATTCCAGTGAAAATGCATCGGGGCCATCTGGCCGTCATTGACCATAAGGAGCTTTTCTGCATAAGTCTTTGTGTATTTATCCATTTTCAGATTTCCGTTACGGATAGTGATCAGAGCAAAACCTACCTCATCAAATTTTCCAAGGCCATAATCGGTAATATCCCAGCCAAGCATGTTGTCTCTGATCTCATCATACTCATGTCCCTTTTCTTTCCAGTCCTGTGGAGTCCAATTACAGAAAGGAGGAATCTGGAATCCATGATCCTCTATCAGCTTTTCCATATCTTTGATTACTGCATTGATCTTACTTCTTTTCATGTCTTATTTCTCCTTTTCCTGCCAGCTTCTCTGCTTCTTTCTCTGTACGGGCAAGCTCTTCACCTTCCAGAACAGTGATCACAAGTCTGTTTTTTTCTCTGGCAAATGGTCTGATCCTGTGAAGATCTCCCTTTTCTTCATGATATGCTCTTCCATATACACTGGAATTGGCAGGCTCCAGTCCTACCACATAATCTCCGGATGCAAGAGACTTCCATTCCATAAAATAGGGAAGATTTGTTTTGTTAAAATCCAGGCGAATGCCCAGACCTTTTTTTTTCGTTGATCACAGCCCCAAATGTATTTCCTTCCTCATCCGCTGCCAGCTGATGAAGGAATACATATTCCGGCTCCTGATCTTTCGGTGTTTCCATTATACAATATTTTTCTGTATGAAGGGACGCTGTTTTATCTCTTGGGACTACTTTTTCTGTAGGAAGGATAATCTTTGCTCCTTCCTCCAAAAGAGGATAACCCACATTAAAATGATACAGAAGCATTGCTGTTTCATCCCGAAATCCCTGATTTTCAATCTCATCCTCAATGATGATCTGTTTTCCCGGATAAACAGTGGATATCCTCCTCTTCAGCACAAGATTTTCTCCAAAAAGCTCCGCCTCTCTCATCTCTCCATGAACAGAGAGGTGATATTCATCATCCTTCCAGTATACCTCCTGTCCGGTATGCTCTGCCGGGGTTGTACGAATCCTGCCATGCATAGGATATTCCCTGTCTCCAGCATAAGGAGCACAGATATTTTCCAGTCCGCAGGTAAACAGCATACCGCCCATAATACTTCTCTGGGCTTCCTGTCCGTTGGTATCATAATGATTCCGTCCCTGCAGACCCGGTTTGGACAGGAAACTCATATTCATTCCTTTATAAGAGAGTTCGCAAAGATCCAATGCTTTATCTTTCATAACGGTAAAATTTAAAGGGCCGTTTTTGATCTGCCATCCATTCATGCCTCCGGCTCTTCCTTCCCGAAAAGCAATCTCTCTTATCTCTGCCACCTGGCTTATATGCCCTACATGGCTCAGTATATCCTGTCTTTTCATGACCTGCACTCCTTTTTCCTTACTTTTTATTTAGAGGCTTTCCACTCATCGATCTGAGACTGCATCTCCTCGATTACTTTATCTACACCTGTTGCGTTCAGTTTATCAAGAAGCTTTGGCAGATATTCCTCTGGATCCACACTTCCTGTATACAGTGATTTTCCAAACTCATCCAAAACATTTCTGAATCCGGCTACCTCTGTAGCTACCGGCTCCAGATTAAAATCGAATCCAAAAGACGGAACTTCCATGGAAGCATCATTAAATTCTTTAAAGGTTGCCCATTTATCCAAAGGTTCATTATCCATCACATAAGTATTGAACAGACCGCCCTGTACCCAGTATGGTGCAGAATAATCCTTTTGCTTTTCCGGATTTAATTTTGCCTTATAATCATAGATATACGGCTTTCCTTCTGCTGCTGCCTTTTCTTCTTCCGTTACCTCAACTTTATCCCAGTGTGTTCCTTCGATACCATAATTCAGAATGTTTCTCAGTTCCTGGTCTGTATTGATCAGATTCAGAAGCTCCATGGCTTTTTCCGGATGCTCAGAGTTTTTGTTGACAGCTGTCAGCGCGCCGCGGGCAGAAGCATTGGTAATCTGTGTATCCATAATCTGGGAAGCCACTACCTCATAGCCAAGATCTTTGCCCCAGGTCAGTTCTGCATATGGCTGACCATCACCCTTAGTTACAAAACGCTTGATAGATTTATCATCAGAAGCAGTTGCAGCATCTTTATTGATATAGCCTGCCAGATAATATTTACGCATAGTCTGTAAGGTGGATTTCATTTTTTCTGTTTCAAATACGTTCTGTACAGTCAGAGTGTCGTCACCATACTCAATACCAATCGGATCCTGGATCTTATCCATGTAAGTAGGCGCTGTGTAATCCTTTGTCAGATACATAGGAACAACATCCGGTTCATTCTCCTGTATAAGCTGCAGGTACGGCTCCAGATCTTCAAGAGTATGGATATCTTCATACGGGATATCATATTTGTCTACATACTCTTTGGTAAATACCCACATAGGACAGCTTCCGATTTCTTTTTCACTTGGAACTCCGTAGGTTTTTCCTCCTACTTTTGCAGCCTCCCAGAAGCGGGGATCAATGGCATCGTACATTTCTTTTCCCTGTTCCTGAAGAAGGTCGTCCAATTCCAGAAATGCACCCTTCTGTGCATTCTGAAGATAATCATTTGCCCAGGAGCAGGTGAAGCACAGATCCCACTGGTCTCCTGTGTTGATCACAACCTGCATTTTCTGGTTATAATCTCCCCAGCCTACTTTTACTACATTTAATTTTACACCGATCTTATCCGCCAGATAATTATTCACCTGCTCAAAAACAGCTTTATCATCTGCCTGTGCATCTCCTACCTGATACCAGGTAAGCTCCACGATCTCCTCACCATTCTTGTTTGTTTCCGCTTTATCGCCGCAGCCGGTGAGCATGCCTGCTGTCAGGACTGCTGCTGTTCCCAGGGCTGCCGCCTTTTTCATAAATCCATGTTTCATTTTTATTAGCTCTCCTGTTTTTTATTCTTTTACCGCTCCAATTGTCAATCCATTGACAAAATATCTCTGGAAAAATGGGTAGGCAAAGATGATCGGCAATGTAGAAATTACTACAATCGCCATCTTAATGGTCTCTTTCGGCAGATTTGCAGCTGCCTGAATACCATCCACACCCATCATAGACTTATTGCTTGCCAGCCAGTCAATAGAGTTCTGGATCTGCATCAGAAGAAACTGAAGGGGGATCCAGTCTTTATTATCAATATACATCAGGGCATTAAACCAGTCGTTCCAATAACCAAGAGTAAGGAACAAACCGATTGTGGCAAGTCCCGGCATAGCCATCGGAATTACGATCCGGAAAAACAGCTTCCACTCAGAGGCACCATCTATCTTGGCTGATTCCACTACCGAATCCGGGATACTGGTCTTAAAAAATGTCCTTAATACAATGACGTTAAAAGAGTTCATACACAAAGGCAGGATCAAAGCCCATATGGTATTTTTTAACATCAGCACCTTTGTCATTACCAGATAATTTGCAATCATACCACCGGAAAAAAGCATGGGAACTGTGATCACTTTTGTAAAAAAGGAGCGAAAAGCATACGTCTTTCTGGAAAGCGCATATGCATAAGATTCTGTCGCATACGCCAAGTATTTTCTCTATCTGAAAAATTTCGCCAAACACGGCACTTCCTCCTTCATAATCCTCTTATCAAAATTTACTTCTGTATCTGAAACAAAACTGTCTTGATCTCATAAGGATGCAGTTCCAGTTTTACCGCATCATTTCTGAAGTCTTCTGTCGGTCTTTCCATCAGGTCACTTTCTGCCCATGCCTGATATGCAAAAGTCGGAGATACACAGACTTTCTGTCTGGAGCCTGCAAAATCATGGAAACGTACCACCAGATATTTTCCATCCTCGGATCTCTTCACTGCATCCACTTCCACCTGACTGTTGTCCAGGGTAAAGAAACTGTCAGAATTTCTGTCCGCACCTTTTACAACATCTGCCGGATTGTTCAGTCTGTAAGCAGTCTCTACTACTTTTCCTTCTACAAAGTCTCCCTTATGAGGCAGAAGAGAATAGGTAAACTCATGTCTTCCCACATCCTGGATATGATCCGGCTGAAGTCCTGATCTGAGAAGAGAAATCCTCATAACATTATCTTTTACATCATAGCCATACTTGCAGTCATTGAGCAGTGCCACACCATAATCTCTTTCAGAAAGATCTGCGAACCGGTGCCCTACGGATTCAAATCTTGCCTGATCCCAGCTTGTATTCCAATGATTCGGACGGCGTACATTGCCATACTGAATATCGTAGGTTGCATAGGTACTTCTGATATCCACACAGAATGCAGCTTTCAGAAGCTGTTGTCTTTCATGGAAGTCCACATCTGTCTTAAAGTCAATCCGTCTGTCTGTACTGTACAGAATCATATCCTGACCGATTACAGTATTCATATATTTCCATCCCATGTGAATTACAAGACGGAGCGGGCCGCACTGCGTTACCTCAAAGCTTGTAAGCTCTGTAATCTCACGCATTTTCTGCTGATAAAAGATATCAATATCCCAGGCATCGTTATCGATCGGCTTATCTTCAAACATCTGAAGAACATTTCCCCGTTCTCCCTGTGCAAGGACTTCTCTTTCCTGTTCCTTGTCATACAGTCTTGTGATCTGACCATAATCATTAAGAGAAATAGAATAGAACGGTGTTTCGATATTCTTTCCATTTACAGCAAAAGCGATGTTCTTTTTCGGAAGTTCTCCTTCTTTAAAAAGGATCACCTTATGTCCCATTGCAGGAATATCTGTCACATGAACATACTGGATTCCGTCTGCCTTCTGTACTGTCAGTTCATTTCCTTCTGTATCCACGCAGATTCCGTTTTTTTCCTCTGGGATCCCTACGATATCGTTCATTTCCCATCCGTCTGTTTCATAAGCGTAGATCATTCCAAACTCTTCTGTCCGTGTTTTTCCTTCTTTTTCCACAGCCTCATAGACCTGCTCCCGGAGAGTCCTTGTCTCCATTTCCATCTGTGTATCTTTCCAGTATTCTCTTTCAATTTCTTCCAGATAACCAAGAATCACCACTGCAAACATATTGGACGGAATCAGATAGCCATAGGTACAGGCATCATCACTTGGCCGGAAACCGGACCAGATAAGACCTGTACCGGATTTCACCAACGCGCCCTTTCCTTCTCTGGAAAGCGTATCCTGAAAATAACTTCCCGTCCTCTGGAACCGATACAAAGATCGCTCTTCGTGGTACTGTTCTGTACGGAAGATCTCCAGAATCCTTTTTGCTCCTTTCTGAAAATTATCATCAAACTGAGAAACACAGCCTGTATTTTTCCAGAGAAGCCAGGCAAGCTGCACTGGATAGCAGAGAGAATCTACCTCAAATTTTCTTTCCCATACCCAGGGATTCTGATCCGGATCGTCCTTTTCCCAGCAGGCTCCGTTTGGCTCTTCGTTAAACGCATTGGCATATCCATCTATACAGATATAAAAAAACTGCCGTCTGACCAGACCTGCAATAATCTCCTGCAGCTCTCTGTTTTTCTTTGCAGGAAAAATATAAGGGCGGAGCTGTGCCGCCGAGTCTCTGAGCCACATTGCAGGAATATCTCCAGTGATCACATGAGTTGTCCCATCCGCCATCTGATGAACGGTAGTATTCAATGTATTCTGATAACAGTTTTCAAAAATTTCCAGAAGCTCCGGCCAGTCTGACGCCTTCTCCCGAATCTCTCCAATAAATTCATCCAACAATCTGTTTGTTCCATGTTCTTTCATAATAAACTTTGCTGCCTCCGTATATTTCTGTATTTAATTTTCATTCTATCAGCCTCTCTGCTTCTGATACAGTGTAATAACTACAGAAATCCCGCACAAATTCTATCTCTTTGCATATTGGTTTTGTCAGTATAAGTAAAAAAAGCCGCTGCAGACCTTCTCCCTATTATGGTTCAAGAGTCTGCAGCAGCTCTTTCTCTGCTGTATCAGCGTATTCTTTATTTTGTCTCGATCATAACCTTATCCAGATGCCAGATATCGTCTACATATTCCTGGATTGTTCTGTCTGATGTGAACTTACCGCTGCATGCAGTGTTCATCATTGCCATACGAGCCCAGCGTTTTTCGTCGCGGTATGCTTCCTCTACACGTTTCTGTGCTGCCGCATAGGAACGGAAGTCAGCCAGGATAAAGTATCTGTCTGCACGGTCTGTATTCTTCGTTGTAAGAAGGGAATCATACAGGTCGCGGAACAGTTCTGTATCATGAGAGAAGGTTCCGTTGATCAGCTCCATAAGAACCTGACGGATCTCGCCGTCTGTGTTGTAGATCACGTTTGGATCATAACCGCCATTGTTCTCATAATTGATGACTTCATCAGAGCTGAGACCGAAGATAAATGCGTTTTCCTCTCCAACCTCCTCAACAATCTCCACGTTTGCACCGTCCATAGTTCCCAGAGTAGGTGCACCGTTCAGCATGAACTTCATGTTACCTGTACCGGAAGCCTCTTTACTTGCTGTGGAAATCTGCTCGGAAACATCTGCAGCGGCAAAGATCATCTCTGCATTGGATACACGATAGTTCTCAATAAATACAACTTTCAGCTTGTTGTTGATGGACTTATCGTTATTTACCACATCTGCAACTGAGTTGATCAGTTTGATGATCTTCTTGGCTGTATGATAACCTGCAGAAGCCTTTGCACCGAAGATAAAGGTTCTCGGGTAGAAATCCATCTCCGGATGAAGCTTGATCTGGTCATACAGATAAATCACATGAAGGATATTCAGAAGCTGACGTTTGTACTCGTGAAGTCTCTTAACCTGAACATCGAAGATGGAACGCGGATCTACCTCAACACCGTTATGCTCCAGAATATATTTTGCAAGGCGAACCTTGTTCTGGTATTTGATGTTCATGAACTCCTGCTGTGCCTTTTCGTCATCCACATAAAGTTTCAGCTTGCTGATCTGGGAAAGATCTGTGATCCATTCCGGTCCGATATGATCGGTTACCCAGTTTGCAAGAAGCTGGTTTCCGTGAAGCAGGAAACGTCTCTGTGTGATACCGTTTGTCTTGTTGTTGAATTTTTCCGGCATCATCTCATAGAAGTCTCTCAGCTCCTGGTTTTTCAGGATCTCTGTGTGAAGTCTTGCAACACCGTTTACAGAGAAGCCTGCAGCAATTGCAAGGTGAGCCATTTTTACCTGACCATCATAGATGATCGCCATCTTTTTGATTTTCTCATAGTTACCCGGATATTTAGCCTGGATATCAAGGATGAATCTTCTGTTGATCTCCTCGATGATCTGGTATACACGGGGAAGAAGTCTGGAGAACAGCTCGATCGGCCATTTTTCCAGTGCCTCGGACATAATAGTATGGTTTGTATAAGCAACACACTTGGTTGTGATCTCCCAAGCCTCATCCCAGCCAAGACCTTCTTCGTCCATAAGGATACGCATAAGCTCTGCAACTGCCACAGTCGGATGAGTATCGTTCATCTGGAAGACAACCTTCTCATAAAGCTTGCGGATATCATCATGGTCTTTTTTGTATTTTTCAATTGCTGCCTGAAGACTGGCAGAAACAAAGAAATACTGCTGTTTCAGACGAAGCTCTTTACCTGCCATATGGTTATCGTTCGGATAAAGTACCTCTACGATATTGCGGGCAAGGTTTTCCTGCTCTACCGCCTTCTTGTAGTCACCCTTATCAAAGGAATCAAGTCCGAAATCAACGATCGGCTCTGCATCCCAGATACGAAGAGTGTTTACGATCTTGTTGTTATATCCAAGGATCGGCATATCAAACGGAACTGCTTTTACTGCCTGGTATCCTTCATGGATGAATTTATTTGTGCCGGTAGCCTGATCGTACTCTACACGTACATATCCGCCGAAGTGTACTTCCTTTGCATATTCCGGACGGCGCAGTTCAAAAGGATATCCGTTTTTCAGCCAGTTATCCGGTACCTCATACTGGAAACCATCCTTGATCTGCTGTTTGAACATACCATAGCGGTAACGGATACCACAGCCGTATGCACAGTAGTTCAGGGTTGCCAGAGAATCCAGGAAGCATGCTGCCAGACGTCCCAGACCGCCGTTTCCAAGAGCCGGATCCGGCTCCTGGTCTTCGATCGCGTTCAGGTCAAGTCCCAGCTCATCAAGAGCTTCCTTTACCTCGTTATATGCGGTAAGGTTCAGAAGGTTGTTTCCAAGGGCACGTCCCATAAGGAACTCCATGGACATATAATAAACAATCTTCGGATCCTTTTCGTGATATGCATTCTGTGACTCCAGCCAGTTATCAATGATCACGTCCTTTACTGTATAGCTGACTGCCTGGAAAATCTGCTCCTGTGTTGCCTCCTCCAGTGTCTTGCGGTATAAAAACTTTACGTTTTCTTTCACGCTTTCTTTAAACGCCTCTTTTTTAAACTGCTTGTTAATCATTTTCTCTTTCCTCCTACTTTCTGGTTACTCCGAGAACAACATTCTCTTTATTGATATTCCATTCTTTTACATAACCATCGGTTTCATTGAGGGTGATCTCCTCTGCCAGCACTTCTGACATGATCTCCTCTTTATGTTTTTCCATAATATCCATGATACACTTGTTATCCTTTGCATAAACATGGATCTTATCCATAACCTCAAAACCAGCCTCTTTTCGCATAGTCTGGATCTTACTGATGATCTCGCGGACAAATCCCTCTTCGATCAGCTCCGGTGTCAGGTTTGTATCCAGGACTACAGAAGTATCTCCGTCTGTCTCTGTTACATAGCCTTCTGTCTGGGCAGTCTCGATCAGGAGATCCTCCTCAGCCAGTTCCACTTTATTTCCATTAATATCCAGAGTAAGAAGTCCTGTTTCCTTCAGTTCCTTCATAGCCGCTGTACCATTCATCTCTGTAAGGGCTGTACGGATACCGCCCAGAAGCTTGCCATACTTCGGTCCCACAGTACGGAGCTGCGGTTTAAAGCTGTAGGAAATAAAGGATTCTACATCTTTTGCAAATTTAACCTCTTTTACATTCAGCTCGTCTGCAATAATGTCTGTGTAGAACTGATCCATTTCTTTCTCAGATTTTACATACATTGTGCCGATAGGCTGACGGTTCTTGATTTTGGCCGTATTTCTTGCCGCACGTCCAAGAACAACCACCTTCAGAAGAGCTTCCATGTCCTCTTCCAGTTCTTTGTTGATCCATTCTGTTTTTACTTCAGGGAAGTCGCAGAGATGGATACTTTCCGGTGTGTTCTTATCTACGCTTCTTACCAGGTTCTGGTACATGTCCTCTGTCATAAACGGAATCATAGGCGCTGCAGCCTTGGAGATTGTCACAAGGGCTGTATAAAGAGTCATATAGGCATTGATCTTATCCTGCTCCATTCCCTTTGCCCAGAAACGCTCGCGGCTTCTTCTTACATACCAGTTACTCATTTCATCTACAAATTCCTGAAGAGCTCTTGCACTTTCCGGGATCTTGTAGTTTGCCAGATTTTCATCTACTGCTTTTACCACAGAGTTCAGCTTGCTGAGAAGCCATTTGTCCATAACCGGAAGCTGCTCGTAATCCAGTGTATATTTCGTCGGATTAAATTCATCAATATTCGCATAAAGCACAAAGAATGCATAAGTATTCCAAAGTGTGCTCATAAATTTACGCTGTCCCTCTACAACTGCCTTGCCGTGGAAACGGTTCGGAAGCCATGGAGCACTGTTGATATAGAAATACCAGCGGATCGCGTCTGCGCCGTATTTTTCAAGAGCATCAAAAGGATCTACTGCGTTTCCTTTGGACTTACTCATCTTCTGTCCGTTCTCATCCTGTACATGGCCAAGAACGATAACATTTCTGTACGGAGCCTTGTTAAACAGCAGAGTGGATTCTGCCAGAAGAGAATAGAACCATCCTCTTGTCTGGTCAACTGCCTCGGAAATGAAATCTGCCGGGAACTGCTGTTCAAACAGATCCTGATTTTCAAATGGATAATGATGCTGTGCAAAAGGCATGGCTCCTGAGTCAAACCAGCAGTCAATTACCTCCGGTACACGGTGCATGGTTCCGCCGCACTCCGGACACTTCATAGTGATCTCATCAATGTAAGGGCGATGAAGCTCTACGGTCTTCGCCTTCTCATCACCGCTCATCTCATAAAGCTCCTGACGGCTTCCGATGGAGTGCATATGTCCACATTCACACTGCCAGATATTCAGTGGTGTGCCCCAGTAACGGTTTCTGGAAATACCCCAGTCCTGAACGTTTTCCAGCCAGTCGCCGAAACGGCCTTTTCCGATGCTTTCCGGAATCCAGTTGATGGTATTATTGTTGCGGATCAGATCGTCCTTTACTGCTGTCATTTTGATGAACCAGGACTCCCGTGCATAGTAGATCAGCGGTGTGTCGCAGCGCCAGCAGTGCGGATAGTCGTGCTCAAACTTCGGAGCATCAAACAGCTTGCCTTCTTTGTCAAGGTCAACAAGTACAAGCGGATCTGCCTTCTTTACAAATACTCCTGCATATGGAGTTTCTTTTGCCATATTTCCCTGTCCGTCTACAAACTGTACAAACGGAAGGTTGTAATCGCGGCCCACACGGTTATCGTCCTCACCAAATGCCGGAGCAATATGAACGATACCGGTACCGTCGCTCATGGTAACATAGCTGTCGCATACTACATAATGCGCTTTTTTCTTCTGCTTTGCAGCTGCTTCTCTGGTACATTCCCAGAGAGGCTCATACTCTTTGTATTCCAGATCGGTTCCTTTATAGGTTTCCAGAACCTCGTAAGCCTTTTCATCCTCTTTGGCAAGCTTGCCAAGAACCTTGTCCAGAAGAGCCTCTGCCATATAATAGGTGTATCCGTCTGCTGCCTTTACTTTACAGTAAGTCTCATCCGGATTTACACAGAGTGCCAGGTTGGAAGGAAGTGTCCATGGTGTGGTTGTCCATGCCAGGAAATAAGCATCCTCTCCTACAACCTTAAAACGAACGATTGCAGAACGTTCCTTGACTGTCTTATAGCCCTGGGAAACCTCCTGTGCAGAAAGCGGGGTTCCGCAGCGCGGGCAGTAAGGCACGATCTTAAATCCTTTATAAAGAAGATCTTTATTCTAGATTTCTTTAAGAGCCCACCACTCAGACTCAATATAGTTGTCGTCATAGGTTACATAAGGATGATCCATGTCTGCCCAGAAACCAACAGTAGAGGAAAAATTCTCCCACATTCCTTTGTATTTCCAGACACTTTCCTTACACTGCTGGATAAACGGCTCCATACCGTAAGCCTCGATCTGCTCCTTGCCGTCAAGTCCAAGTTTCTTCTCAACCTCAAGCTCTACCGGAAGTCCGTGAGTGTCCCAGCCTGCCTTACGCGGAACCATGTTCCCTTTCATCGTACGGTATCTGGGAATCATATCCTTGATAACACGGGTCAGTACATGGCCGATGTGAGGCTTGCCGTTAGCGGTAGGCGGTCCATCATAAAAGGTATAGGTTTCTCCTTCCTTACGGCTGTCCATACTTTTTTCAAAAATATGGTTTTCTTTCCAGAACTGCTCGACCTTTTTTTCACGGTCAACAAAGTTCAGGTTCGTATCTACTTTCTGATACACGATAAATTCCTCCTGTCTCATAACTGGTAGTATATGAATAATAAAAAAGCGGACGAGTCCGCCTCGAACCCTCTAAATCCCTCAATCGTTGAGGGACTTGTTCCGCTTTGCGCGCCAGATGCAGACTGCCATGGGCAGTCATATTCCGTATGCATCTGGTCGCATCCTCGCGGAGCGTTTTTTGTTTGTTAGGAAAGTTAGTACAGAATGTACTGCTTTCCTAACAAATAAAAAACTCCCGTCCTGTAAAAGGACGAGAGTATACTTCACTTCGCACCACCTCATACACTGTACAGGCAAAATCCTGCCAATACATGTCCCCTTTAACGGCGGGAAACCGTCCGACCCTATTCCCTGTCAGTTTCAGGCTGGAAACTCCGGAGTGATATTCAGCCGTTTCTACTTGCGCCGGGCTTCCACCTGCCCCCGGTTCTCTGAAGCGTTCGATCTCTTCTCAGTCAGTCTGTAATGTCTGCGGCTTACTGTCTCCATCACAGTTTTTACGTGATTGTATATGCAGACTATATTATAAAATGAATAAATTCCTTCTGTCAAGCCTTTTTCAGGAATCGCTTCTGGAAAATCCATTCCTCATCAAACTGCTTGAGGTAAACAGCACCTTATCCAGAACCTCTGTTGTCTTCTCTTGTGTAAAATCAGAAATCTCCTGATTGGCGGCCTCAAAAAACGCTTTCTCATTTTCAGGCTTTTTCTCCATAAATTCCCGGTCAAATTTATTGACCAGCGCATATACCTTACGGTCTACCGCTGCCTGATACCGTTCAATATTGGACTGGTTCTCATAATAATGAGCGTCCGCCAGGGCTCCGATAATCCGGTTTACCCAGTAGAAGCTTTCTGTCGTTGGCTTTACATATGCCTTTGAAAGATATTCCGGCATCTTATCCACATGAGGATAAACAGGAATCATGGCATTAAATACATTGGATCCCACAGCCAGCCACTGAAGAACCTTCAAAGGCTCCGGCATATAAGGTCTGATCTGCACCAGACCCAGAGCGTTATTTCTGTTTACGCCAATTGCCCGGTATATGCCAGCCTCTTTATTTTTCTTTCCGTATACATCATACGGTGTTCCCTGATAATGATTAGAGAGAACCCATTTCACGTCTTCTACGGTAATCTTTTTTTCCGGAACAAGAGACCATGGAAGGTCATCATCCTCCGGACCATATTCTGCATCCGGACCGTCCCAGGTATAAGTACGGGGATTAAAATAACGAAGCATAGCCCAGGCACGGGGTGTATTGTAAACATGGTCAGAATCGTCATGAGAGCCAAAGGCATCCCTGGGATTAAACTCCTCTTCCGGATCCATGCGAAGATCCAGATGATTTTCTTCTATCAGCTTTCTTAAAGTCCCGGAACACATATGGTTTCTTTCTTCCCCGTAAGCATCCTCCAGATCAAAACTGTCAATTCCAAGCTGGTTTGGCATTACCACATATTCATTATCCGGTACTCTTTTTGCGATCCAGTTATGACCTCCGATGGTTTCCAGCCACCAGATCTCATTCTCATCCTGAAAAGCAATTCCATTCATCTCATAGGTTCCGTAAGTTTCCAGAAGGTTTCCCAGTCTCTGTACACCTTCTCTTGCCGAAGAAATATAAGGAAGGACAATCGTTACCAGATCCTCCTCTCCGATTCCGCCTTTGATTTCAGGCTGATCTCCCTGCGCTTTTCTGTAAACCACAAGAGGATCTCCTCCTGCCACTCTTGCATTGGTAGTTAAGGTTTCTGTTGCAGTCATAGACACATTTTTTTCATTGACGCCGTAGGCGCCCCAGATTCCTTCCACTGTATCGCTGTTTGGAAGGTATGTATACTGCATAGGAGCTTCCGGAAGAGGAATCTCTACATGGGAAAGAACAGATTTATAAAGTCTGGGCTGATCTTCCGGTTTCATGACTTCCAGTCTCTTGGCACAAAACTCTCCGGAAGGAGAATCTTCGTTTCTCGCAACAATCGTTGAGCCGTCATAAGAGGCTTTTTTTCCGATTAAAATTGTTGTGCATGGCATAAGTGTTTTCTCCTTGGTAAAACATGTAATTACATAAAACTACTATACCAGACAGTTTTTCTTATTTCAATCTGTTCACCGGTACAAATATCCCCGGACCATCAGTCCGGTCCGGGGATGTGATTTTCATAATTGTCTTTTTATTTTACAATAAAGGATTTTCTCTTGCTGACTACGTCAAAGATAACGGCTGCCAGAAGTACAAGACCCTTAACCACCTTCTGCATGTTCTGGTCAACTCCCATGATACTCATACCAAGGTTCAGAACACCCATCAGAAGAGCTCCGATAATAACGCCGGGAACTGTTCCTGTTCCGCCGTATGCAGACGCACCGCCGATAAAGCAGGCACCGATGGCATCCATCTCAAAGCTTGTTCCGGCTGTCGGGTTGGCAGAATTCAGGCGGGCTGTTGTGATCATGCCTGCAACTGCTGACAGAAATCCCATATTCAGATAAGCAAGAAAATAAACTCTGTTCGTGTTGATACCGGAAAGCTTGGTAGCCTTTTCATTGCCGCCTACCGCATAAAAATGACGGCCTACTGTGGTCTTAGAAGCAATATAAGTATACACTGCAATTACAACAGCGATCCATACCAGAGAATTTGGAATACCTTTATACTGTGCCAGACGGAACATAAATGCCAGAACTGCTGCACAGATCACGATCATTTTGATCAGCACTCCGCCGAAAGGCTCTACACGATATCCTTTTTTTGCTCTTGTAATACGGCCTCTGATAACAAGAAGCACATAGATCACACAGACGATCACTCCCACAAGGAAGCAGGTCAGATTAAAGCCTTCTACTCCAAAGAAATCCGGTACATAGTTATTAAACAATGCCAGGAAGCTGTCCGGCATTGGAGCCAGCGTCATACCTTCCAGAACAACATTGGAAAGACCTCGGAATATCAGCATACCTGCAAGAGTTACAATAAATGGAGGGATACGCACATAGGCAATCCAGAATCCCTGCCATGCGCCGATAAAAAGACCTACCAGAAGCATCACGATCATGGTAAGGTAAGGATTCATTCCGTTTGTTACCATCATTTTTCCGCCTACAGCTCCAACGAAACAGACAATGGAGCCTACGGACAGGTCGATATTTCCTCCTGTCAGAATACAGAACAGCATACCTGTTGCCAGAATAAATACATATGCATTTTGTACGATCAGGTTATTGACATTCTGCGGAAGAAGCATTTTTCCTCCTGTATTCACTGTAAACAAAATGATTACCAGTGCAAGTACAATAACCATCGTATATTTTTTCAATACTTCAGAAACTCTGATCTTGTTTTCCATGGCTTATTCTCCTCGTATAATAAGTTTGTAAGCAAGTAAAACAGCTTACAGACTTATTCTTTTTTTGGTATAAATGGTAAGGTCATCTAAGAGGAACTCCCCTCATCCCGATTCCCATCTATACAGTTA
>Ga0129309_1000274_pt1 | contig 44788 bp, 48 predicted proteins | sample L1105metagenome_FD_94439 | JGI IMG/M metagenome (GOLD analysis project Ga0129309, IMG submission 94439) | Ring-tailed lemur group fecal microbial communities from Wisconsin, USA - L1105 metagenome | ecosystem: Host-associated > Mammals > Digestive system > Large intestine > Fecal | place: USA...
ACCGTTGTCAGCCTGGCATCTTATTATGTCTGTGTCCTGACATTTTTAAATCCGCAGGAGCCGGTTCAGCTTCAGGCGGCGAATGTGATCTCATGGGTGATTTCGGCGACATTTGCCTATCTGACAAACCGCAGGTTTGTATTTGAGAGCAGGAACCGGAATCTGATCAAAGAGGCATCGGCATTCTATCTTTCACGGCTTGGAACATTGCTGCTGGATATGCTGATCATGTTTGTGAGCGTATCGGTGATGGGAATGAATGATAAGATTGCAAAACTGATCGTTCAGGTGATTGTTGTAATCGCGAATTACGTTTTGAGTAAATTTTTTGTATTTCAAAAATGAGAAACGGAGGAAATGACAGATGAAACACGTATTGGTGGGAAATGAAAAGTGGAAAGTTCCGGCAGTTGTTGTCGGATGCATGCGTTTTGGAGATATGGATGGAAAGCAGATGAACGCATTTCTTCATGCGGCTCTGGAGCAGGGTGCATATTTTTTTGATCATGCAGATATTTATGCAGGCGGAAAAAGCGAAGAGATTTTTGGAAAAGCATTAAAAGAGGATTCGTCTATTAAGAGAGAAGATCTGATCATACAGTCAAAATGCGGGATCCGCAAGGGATTTTATGATTCTTCGAAAGCATATATTTTAGAGTCGGTTGACGGAATCTTAAGAAGACTTCAGACAGATTATCTGGATGTTTTGCTGATTCATCGCCCGGATGCACTGGCAGAGCCGGAAGAGATCGCAGAGGCATTCGATCAGCTGGAACGAAGCGGAAAAGTCCGGCACTTTGGTGTATCCAATCATAAGCCGATGCAGATTGAATTGCTGAAAAGATGGGTAAAGCAGCCGCTGATCATGAATCAACTTCAGTTTTCCATTCCGGTTTCGAATATGGTTGCGAATGGCATGGAAGTGAATATGGAGACGGCCGGTTCGATCGATCGTGATGGCAGTGTACTGGACTATTCGCGGCTTCATGATATGACGATCCAGGCATGGTCGCCATTTCAGATGCCGGGCTGGCAGGGATGTTTTCTTGGCAATGAAGCATATGCAGAGCTGAATGAACAGCTGGAGATTCTGGCGGAAAAGTACGGAGTCAGCACGACTACGATCGCAGCAGCATGGATCCTGCGCCATCCGGCAGAGATGCAGCTGATTGCGGGAACGACAAATCCAAACCGCCTGAAAGAGATCATCGCGGCAGGAGATATCAGACTTACGAGAGAGGAATGGTACCGTTTGTATCTGGCAGCCGGACATCCATTGCCATAAATACAGAACGGCAGGAAGAGAGAGATGAATAAAAAACAAAGTTTTAAGCAGGGAGTTCAGGATGGAATTCCAATTGCACTCGGTTATTTTGCAGTTTCCTTTACCTTTGGCATGATGTCAGTGTCAGACGGACTGACGGCAGGACAGGCGGCTTTGATCTCACTGACGAATCTGACTTCCGCAGGGCAGTTTGCCGGACTCGATATTATCGTGATGTCCGGCTCTTATGTAGAAATGATGCTGACACAGCTTGTGATCAATCTGCGGTATTGCCTGATGTCATTTTCATTGTCACAGAAGCTTGTACGCAATGAGCCGTGGGGACATCGTTATCTCGTGGCATATGGCGTGACGGATGAGATATTCGGTGTTAGCGCAGCCAGGGGCGGAAAGATCAGTGCATTTTACAGCTATGGTGCGATGAGCGTGGCTGTTCCGGGGTGGGTACTCGGCACGCTTGTTGGAGCAGTGTGCGGCAATATACTGCCGGCATTGCTCGTCAGTGCATTGTCGATTGCAATCTATGGTATGTTCTTGGCGGTCATTATTCCGCCGGCTAAAAAAGACAAGGCAGTTATGTGCGTTGTGATCGCATCCATGGTGATCAGCAGTGTATTTTCAATTGTACCGCTGTTAAAAAGCGTCTCGTCAGGTTTTGTCATTATCATTACGACGGTGCTTGTCTCGTCCGCGGCGGCATATCTGGCGCCTGTAAAAGAAGATGGAGAGGAAGGTGCAGCGGATGAAGCATAATATATACATATATATATTGGTGATGGCGGTGACAACTTATCTGATCCGTATGATACCGCTTGTATTTACCAAAAAGGAGATCACGAACCCGTTTATCCGTTCCTTTTTATATTATGTGCCATATGCATGCCTGGCGGCCATGACCTTTCCGGCGATTATCGATTCGACGTCGAGCCGGATATCGGCAGTAGTTGGATTTGCTGTGGCACTGATCGCGGCATATCGGGAGAAGAGCCTGTTGACAGTGGCATTATTTGCCTGCGGAGCGGTATTTATCGTGGAACGGCTGTTCGTATTTTTATGATATAGGAAAGTCCTCGACTGTCTTATATTACAAAAAATATAAATAGAATGAGAAAAAGAGGTAGGAGCTATGGTAATAAAGAGAGATATATTTTTCGAACCGGCAATGCAAAATCGGACATTGCACATCTATCTGCCGGACAATTATGATCATACCGATGAGCGTTATCCGGTGATGTATTTTTTTGATGGGCATAATCTGTATTTTGATGAAGATGCCACTTATGGGAAAAGCTGGGGGCTGAAAGCGTTTCTGGACACATGGGAGAAACCGATGATCATTGTAGGAATCGAATGCAGTCATGAAGGCAATGGACGGCTTTCGGAATATTGTCCGTATGATGCGGATGGAGGGTTCCTGGGGCATATCAGAGGAACCGGAGATGCGACGCTTTCGTGGATGGTTCATACATTAAAGCCGATGATCGACCGGGAATATCGGACGTATTCGTTTCGCGAGGCGACCGGAATCGGCGGTTCGAGCATGGGCGGATTGATGAGTGTTTATGGAGGCGTGAAGTACAATCAATATTTTTCGAAAGCAGCCTGTCTTTCCAGTGCGGTTGGATTCTGTATGCAGCAGATGATGCATGATATAGATGCCGTTTCGCTTGATGGCGATACGAGATTTTATCTGTCCTGGGGCGAACACGAAGCCGGCGCGGCGAATGGCGGAGATCCGGCGTACGACACTTATACGGCGAGATGCAACCGGGACATTGCCCGCAAACTGGAACAAAAAGGAACTTTGACGAGAGTTTATTTTCAGCCGGACGGCAGTCACAGCGAGGCATCCTGGGAACAGCAGGTCCCGGGATTTATGAACTATCTCTGGATGAACCGTTAGAATGGGAGGCAAGATGGAACAAAACAGATTAGATCAACAGTTTGACTTTTTCAGAGAGATCGATAAAGAAAAGTTTATCGGTCGGCAGACGTATCTTACGGATGCCATCCGCAAGGAAAATGATGCCGAACATGCATGGCATATGGCGATCATGACGATCCTGTTAAGTGAATATGCGAATGAAGAGATTGACGTTTTAAAGACGGTGACGATGCTGCTGATCCACGATATCGTAGAAATCGATGCAGGCGATACCTATGCCTACGATGAGGATGGCAAAAAGACGCAGCGGCAGAGAGAGACGGCAGCAGCAGACCGGATTTTTGGCATGCTTCCCGGCGATCAGGCGCGGAAGATGCGGGAACTTTGGGAAGAATTCGAACAGAACAAAACTCCGGAAGCGAATTTTGCACATACAATGGATAACCTTCAGCCGGTGATGCTGAATGCGGCAACGGATGGAAAAGCATGGCAGGAACACGGCGTTCATCTGAATCAGATTTTGAAACGAAATCAGATCACATCAATGGGATCCGAGACACTGTGGAAATATTCCTTCGAGAACTTCATTCAGCCGAATGTGGAAAAAGGAAGAATCAAAGAAGATTAGAAGTAAAAAACTCTTTTTATCAGAAGTTATGTTATCTGATAAAAAGAGTTTTTTTCATAATGTTAAGAGAAGAAAACTTTTTGTTTACTTAACAGCACCATTTACAACACCGTTGATAATCTGTTTCTGACAGATCAGGTAGAAGATCAGGATTGGAAGTAATGCAAGTAAGTAAGATGCAAATGCAAGGTTATAGTTTGTACCAAACTGTGTCTGGAACGTCAGCTGTGCCAGAGGCAAGGTGTTGGCACCGGTTCCGGACATGATAACGAGAGGGGTCATAACGTCATTCCATGTTCCGAGTGCAGTCAGTACGGCAACGGTTGCATGCATCGGCTTCATAATTGGGAAGATAACACGCCAGTAGGTCGACCAGGTGGAGGCACCGTCTACAAAAGCAGCTTCTTCCAGAGCAATCGGGATATTCTTTAAATATCCGGTATAAAGCATCACGTTCATCGGCATATAAAATACGAGATAACAGACGATAACACCAAACCAGTTATCGATGCCGATCTGAGCAGTTTGCTTTACAAGCGGCATCATCAGGATCGCAAATGGCACGAACATACCGCTTACAATATAGAGATAAGAAATATTAAAAAACTTACTTTTTGCCATGCTTCTGCCAATCGCATATCCGGCAAGGGAATGGATCAGGATCGCAAGGACGACGGTGATAAGCGTGATCATAAGGCTGTATCCGAAAGAATGCCAGAAATCCGTAACCCGCATTGCTTCCGCAAAGTTTTCAAGGCTCCAGCTCTTTGGAAGACTTAAAGCCCCTGCGATATCATTGGTCATCTCTGACGGCTTTTTGAATGCGATCACAAATGCCATGTAGAGTGGGAAGATAACAGTCAGGCAGCCTGCAAACAACAAGATCGTGACCGGCCAGTTTGTATTAGCGGCAACTTTATTTTTCTTTTTCATTATAACTGTTCCTCCTTCTTTCCTGTTATAGTAAGCTGAACAACAGAGATGATTACGATCACGATAAAGAAGATGACCGCATTGGCACTCTGGAATCCGAACTGTCCGCCGCCCATACCATTGTTATAAATGAGATAGGAGATGGATTCGGTACTCTGTGCCGGTCCGCCTTTTGTCAATGCCATGATTTGATCGAATACCATCAGGAAATCCTTCATGCTTAATACCATGTTGATGCTGAAAAATGGTATGATCAGAGGGAAGGTAAGGCTCTTAAAACTCTGCCAGCCGGTTGCACCGTCGATGGCACCGGCTTCGTATACGTCTTCCGGTACTGTCTGAAGACCGGAAATATAAATTAAGGTTGTCTGTGCGATAGACTGCCATGCGGCAACGATGACGATCGCAATCCATGCAGTCTTTGTGTTGGAAAGCATACTGCCATGTCCGGTGATTGCCGGAAGGATGTATGTGAAAATATATCCGAAGATATAGCCGACAACCAGTCCGCCGAGAATTCTCGGGATAAAGTAGATCCCTCTGAGCGCACTCTTTGCACGGATTTTGCTGTTTAATCCGAGAGCAAGGATAAGAGAGATGACATTGGTAACAATGGTTGCCAGTATGGCAAATTTGAACGTGAACAGGTAGGATTTTCCGACACGGGCATCCGTAAATAAATCGATGTAATTACGGAAGCCAACCCAGTCGTAGCTGCCGAATCCTCTGAAGTTCGTAAAGCTGTACATCAGGCCTTTGATCAGAGGAAGTGTATTGAAACTGAAGAACAGTGCCAGTACAGGAATGGCAATGATTAAAAAGGTTCGGTTTCTGCTGAGCTTCTTATTCATATTATTTTCCTCCCTTTTCTTCGTATTCTTGTACTTTTCGGATGATATCACGGTTGTAGCGCAGCCAGTCAGTATCAAACTTTTTCAGGAATTTATCAACATTGCCATCCAGCAGGAAAGTCTGGATCTGTGCATCCACTGCCATTTCAGATGGATAGTAGTGATCCTGGTAGTCGGTCATCTTTCCTTCATTGATATAAGAAAGCATTCCATCCAGTGCCGGTGAAAGCTGAAATTCCTTATCTTTACATGGAACGGCATTCTGGTCATCCAGATATGTCTGAATCGTGGAGTCTTCCAAAAGGAAGCTCAATACTTCATAAGCGGCTTCTTTGTTCTCACAGTCTTTTGTAACACTGAACTGAAAATCGACACCGGAGTTCAGAATATTGTCATCCGCATTATCACATGCCGGCATAACAAAAGAGTCAATATCCATGTCAGGGTTTACGGACTGAATCTGAGGAACGGCATAACTTCCGATCGGATACATAGCAGATTCCCCGTTTGCAAATGCAGTACATGCGTCATTATAGTTGTATGCAAATGGATCGCTTGGTCCGTATGGAAGAAGTTCCAGCATCTTTTCCGCAACGTCATCATATTCATCGGCAAATTTGGTTTCGCCTTTGTTCACCTGACGGCAGACATCTGCAGGAGCGAGACCGCAGGCAAGTGCATTCCATGGAGCAAGGCATGTCCAAGTGTCTTTAAATCCAAAATAGAACGGAAGCGTACCGGATTTTTGGATTGTCTTGCACAAATCCATGAGTTCATTCCATGTTGTCGGAATTTCCCAGTTGTTTTTCTCGAACATTTCCCGATTATATAAGACACCGGCTGCATTCGCTACATAAGGAACGGCATATACACCGTCGGTCGGGACAAATTCCAGGTTCTTGTCAATCTCTTTGTAGGCATCTTTGATCAGAGACAATCCTTCAAAGTCGGAGATGTCCATAAGCATCTCTGCGTCAACAAAGTTTGAGAAATTGACGTCACCGCCGATTCCGATAATATCCGGCGGATCTTCCTTGATAAAGCGGGTTTTCAGTACGGTCATGGCATCATTTGGAGATTCGATTTCCAGAACGATATCATCATGGGAAGCGTTAAACTCTTTCTCCATCTTTTCGAAAGCTTTTACTGCTTCCGGTTTGTACTGAAGCATGGTGATATGTGTCTTGCCATCTGCTTTCTTAGAGGAACATCCCGAAGCAGAAAAGACGGTTGTCACCATGAGTACTGCCACAAGAAATGTGGCAATGAGTTTCTTTTTCATTCTAAACTCTCCTTTCTTTTTTCTTCATGCTTGTGAAAATGCATGAATTTACGTGTATCTGTATTAAAAATTATAGCGTTTTGCCTAATAAATAGGAATATGAGTATGAGATGGTAAATTACCAAAATGAGTGATTTAGACGAAAAATGTTTAACAATAGACGCAAAATGGTATATAATAGAATTAAATAGAAAAATTTCGTGATATTCTATAAAAAACAGATAAATAATTTGGTAAAAATGACGAAAATAAAAACAAAAATTGGAAAGGAGAGGGCAATATATGACGGACAGCATTTTTTCAGTGTTTCAGGATGAGCGTTTTATGGACTTGACAATATATCAATATGGGTACGAACAATGCGAATCGCTTTATCATTATGGACCGCATATCAGAAATAATTACCTGTTTCATTATGTGATTTCCGGAAAGGGAGTTCTGCAGGCATGTGATGAGAAACTCAAATATAAAGAGTATCCAATCTCTGCAGGGAACGGTTTTTTGATCGAACCGGGATATGTGAATACATATTGTGCGGATAAGGATGAACCGTGGGAATATATCTGGTTGGAATTTGGCGGCATGTGTGCGAAGGAGTGCATGGAACTTGCCGGAATTTCGCAGAAGAATCCGGTCTATAAGCTGACAGACGTTCAGGAAGGCGGCAAAAAGATTCTTCAGGAGATGTTTGCAATCGTGGAAAATGAAAACGCGCTTTCGCTGGAACTGATCGGACATTTGTATTTGTTTATGAATGCACTGATCCTGTATTCTGCAGCAAGAAAAAAACGACAGGGAGGAAAGCTCAGCGAGTTTTACATCCGGGAAGCAGTCGTACACATCGAACGGAATTATGCGAAGAATGTTACGGTAGAAGATATTGCACAGGTGTGCAGGCTGGATCGAAGCTATTTTGGAAAGCTGTTTAAAAAAGTAATGGGACAGTCACCGCAGGAGTTTCTGATTCGATATCGAATGGCAAAAGCGGCAGACGCGCTGAAAACCGGAAATGATCTGATCGGGGAGATCGGCGCGTCAGTCGGTTATGCGAACCCGCTGCATTTTTCACGAGCATTTAAGAATGTGTACGGCCTATCGCCAAGTATGTATCGTCAGAAATACAAAATTGTGGAAAAGTAATCATTATGCGTTAAAGTGTTTTAACAGAATATCCTCTGCTTCCGCATTCCATAAACCATTGTGTGCATCGCAGCTGTCCGCGAGTTTTTCAAACAGCGGATTTGTTTTTCCTAATTCGCGGAAATCTTCGATCGCGGTTAATGGCAGTTCAATCTGCATATAGAGCAGTTTTTTGCCGCCCGGAATGGTCGGAAGATGGAGCGTTGTTTCGCGGGCCGCATTGATTCCACCGATATGAGTGATCATAACGGCAGGTTTCAGCAGTCCTCGGGATGCTTTATCCACGACTTCCTGAAGATCGGATATGAGGCTTCCGGTGCATCCGACATAGTGATGTCCGGAATAATGTATATTGTACAGGTTTACGTTACCGCTGAATGTGTTGTCGGCAGGACCGGCAAAGATATTCAGGCATCCGCCGTCCGCGAGGATTTTGTCGCCGATTTCAGCCATCGACTGTACCGGAGCAAATATGAATACATCGTCGTATCCGTGACCATCTGTCAGATCGACCAGTTCTTCGACCTGGTCATCCATGGAAGCAGTGTTGACATAGAGAAGCTGAATGCCTTTTTCATGAGCTTCGGTAATCGGGATAACCTGTGCGGCACGTGCGAGCCGGTCGTCATTAATATCCGTAACGACAACGCGTTTTGGTTTATTTTCCGTGCAGAGTGCATAGCTGATCGCAGCCAGTCCCATTGGTCCGCAGCCGCCCATGATGATCAGATTGCCATCCGGCTTGTTGCCGTAAGCGTGTTCGTAGGATTCCGGGATAGAATGAAACATAGAATGGAATCCGGCAACGCAGCAGGCGACCGGTTCGGCGATGGATGCCTCAAAGTAAGAACCTTCATTATGGAAAAAGCATCCTTTTTCAATGATCTCATTCGGCACGATGGCATATTGTGTATCACCGCCATAGTATGGATAGGAATATCCCGGTGTCTTTAATTGTCCCGGGATCTGAGGCTGTTGTGCGAATTTATCTCCCGGCCGGAACTGATCTTTCCATTTGGCACCAACCTTGACGATATCACCGGCAAACTCGTGTCCGATAATGACCGGATGTTCAGAAATTCCTGCAGGAACCCGTTTGTGCTTTTCTCCCTGCTTTACTGTTTTATAAGTAGACATACATACGCTGTCACAGATGATCTTTATTAAGATCTCGTCATCTCTGATTTCCGGTAATTCAAATTCCTCAAGCCGAATATCATCGGCAGCATACATGCGAAGTGCTTTTGTTTGCATAGTGATAAATCCTCCTAAGTTATATATCTATGATTCAAATAATTCTTTATTATAATGAGACAGAAGACTTTTGGCCGTATTCAGATCGGTTACCAGAGACGTGATCAGATGATGTCTGGAAGCAATATAAATGCTTTTTGTCTTCTGAATACCGGCAGCAACGCAGATGACTTCCGGTATCTTCTGAATATCATCCAGGTGCAGACCGATGATCTGATGATTCCATGTGCAGTCGATCCACTTCCCGTATTTATCAAAATAGTTATAGCAGAGATCTCCGCATATAATATTTTCATCAATCTGATAAAGCTCCTTTTGATCGCTCAGGTAAGTATTCTCAAGGTTTGACCACTGCAGTGAACTGCCAATGCCGACGAGTGCAATGTCCGCCTGTTTTCCTTTGTCCAGGACACTTTTTATAAAAAGCTGGTTTGAGAAAATCTCTTTTGCCTGTGCGGAATCGACAGTAACCGGAGCATACATCTGCAGATGCTGTGCACCGCATTTTTGTGCAAGCGTAATACAGATGTTATTCGCATCAGTTGCCCAATGTGTTTCTCCAAGACCCCCATTCGCAGAGACAAACGTAACGTTTGGAAAATTGATTGCAGGGGAAAAGTGATCTGCAACGGATTTTACCGTTGTGCCGCCTGATACGACAATGTATTTGCAGCGTGACAACTTTGTGGAGAGCAGTTTGCCGGTTTCTTTGGCGATCGTCTCAATGCTGCTGTCAGAATTGCAGATCCGCACATGGTTCAGATGTAAAACCTTCTGCAGCCGGTCTTCAATATCCTTATAAGGGCGAATCAATTCTGAATGAACAATGACTTCGACAATGCCGGATTCGCGGGCCTTTGTTAAAGATTTTGAAATCAAAGAACGGCTTATATTCATTTTTTTGGCAATTTGCTGTTGTGTCATATGTTCATCATAATACATATGGGCAATTTCAATCAGCATATTATCGTTTATCAATCTGCTCATACCGTCAGCCTCCTGTTCCTTATTTAGTTAGATTTTAGTTGAAACAAAAAAGAAAATCAACAAAATTTCCATTATGTAACATTTGTTACAAAATGCATATGGCAGGGAAATTGATCTGAAACTTATGTTACAGAATGTAAAAAAATGGTTGATTTGTTTAAAAATAGATAATATAATAAATGGGAAAATTGTATAAAAAGAAAAACTTGATTTTTTGTAAAAAAGGATTACAATTAGTTCAGTTATGAATTAATATGATTCACGTGAAAAGTGAAAAGAATTCAACTAATTCTTTTAAAGGAGAAAGATATGAAAGCATTACAAAAAATCAGCAAATTTCTATCAGATGATACGTCGGTTGTGGTAATTGCAATTGCGATCATCACGTTTTTTGTTCCACAGTTGATGGCATGGGTCAATGTTCCGTTATTCATCGATCCGGTTGGGAACAAGTTTACGAATCAGTCGATCATATTAGGCATTATCATGTTCAGTATGGGACTGACACTGACAACACAGGATTTTAAGATTCTCGCAAAACGTCCGTTTGATATTTGTATTGGTGCGATTGCACAGTATCTGATCATGCCATTTCTCGCGTTTGCACTGACAAAATTACTGCACCTGCCGAATGCGATCGCGCTAGGATTGATTCTGGTCGGCTGCTGTCCGGGCGGCGTGTCGTCGAATATCATGTCATATCTGTGTGGAGGGGATGTTGCATTTTCGGTCGGTATGACAACTGTTTCAACGCTGTTGTCTCCGATTATGACGCCGCTCATGGTTTCCCTGCTTGCAAGCGGAGCTCAGATTTCAATCAAAGGACTTCCGATGTTTGTATCGATCATTGAGACGGTAATTGTGCCAATCGCGATTGGTTTTGTCTTAAATCATGCGTTAAGAGAGAGTCAGACCTATCAGGAAGTGCAGAAAGTCATGCCCGGTGTTGCAGTACTTGGACTTGCATGCGTCGTTGGAGGAGTCATTTCCTCTCAGGGAGCGAACTTCTTCGCATCCGGGGCAGTGATCTTTGCAGCAGTTTTGCTTCATAATTCGCTTGGATATCTGTTAGGCTACGGAGCCGGAAAGTTAACGGGCATGAATACTGCAAAGAAACGGACGATTTCGATTGAAGTCGGCATGCAGAATGCAGGACTTGCGACAAATCTGGCAACAACATCCGCTCAGTTTGCAAGTACGCCGGAATCAGCCGTGATTTGTGCGGTATCCTGCGTATGGCATTCGATTTCAGGAACATTGCTGGCAGGCCTGTTCGCAAGCTTTGATAAAAAGAAAGACCATCGTACAGATGGAAAGACCGTCAATATTTAAAAAGAAAAATCGTTACATTTTTGTAAGATAGAAAGAATGCATCTCATGATATAATATCAGCAGATAGGATATCGGAGGTGCATTTTTTTGAAGAAAATTTTGATCGTGGAAGATGACAGGGCAATCTGCGAGGAGTTAAAGATCTTATTAGAAACGGCAGGCTATACGGCAGACGTATTGGAAGATTTCGAACATTCCGAAGCAGAAATTTTAGATTCAAAAGCGGATCTCGTTTTATTGGATATTAATATTCCGGGTCTGAATGGAGAGATGCTGCTGCAAAGAATCCGGAAGAAAGTGGAAATTCCGGTGATCATGGTGACGAGCCGTACATCGGAAGTGGATGAGGTCTTATCGATGAGTTATGGTGCGGATGATTATATTACGAAACCATATAATCCGACTATTTTGCTGCTTCGAATCGCGGTAGTTTTAAAGAGGACAGATCAAACGCTGCGGGAAGAGGAAGAACAATACTGTGGTTTGTGTGTGAATTCAGCAAGGGGCGTTTTAAGCGGCGAGAATACGGAGATTGTTCTGACGAAAAATGAAATGATCATCTTTCAGACGCTGCTTCATAAAAGGGGACAGATCGTATCGCGGGATGAGCTGATGACGAATCTGTGGGATAATCATGAATTTATCAATGACAACGCACTGACGGTTAACATCAGCCGTCTGCGTGGAAAGCTTGCAAAGGCAGGATTTCCAGATGCGATCGAGACAAAGAAAAAGCAGGGGTATCTATTATTATGAGTATAAGACGATATTTTCAGGATAAAGCAGGATTTCTTTTTATGGCAGCATGCTGGCTGATCCTTATGAGCGGGCTGCTGATGCTGTTTCAAGTGAACCGCAGTTTGAGAATGATCCTTGCGATTTCATTTTGTACGATGCTTGTCATAGGATTCTTATGGGATATCATCCGAAAAAAGCGTTTTTATGATGAGATGGAGTACAATCTCAGCCACATCGATCAAAAATATCTTGTGCAGGAGATGATCTCTGCACCGCCCTTTTATGAAGGAACGCTGTTTTGGCAGGCGATGTATGAATGTAATAAATCGATGTGTGAAGCAGTCAATGATTATAAGGTCAGCGTGGAAGACTTTAAAAATTATGTTGAAATGTGGGTACATGAAGTCAAGCTGCCGATCTCGAGTCTGGAGTTAATGCTTCATAATGGAGAAGGCATCTCTTCGGCAAAATATCGGGAACAGTTGAGACGGTTGGATCAATATACGGATCAGGTACTGTATTATGTGCGTTCCGGTCATACCGAGAACGACTTTTTGCTGCAGAAAATCGATCTGCAGAAAGTCATTATAAAAACAGCTTTAAAGTATAGAGAAGATCTGCTGCTGCATCAGATTGATTTTAAAATGGAGCATATCGGGCAGACTGTCATGACGGATGGAAAATGGCTTGAGTTTATTCTCGGACAGATTGTATGGAACAGTATCAAATATCAGTCGGAGACAGATTCCTATATCTGCTTTTTCACGGAAGAGGATGAACAGAAGGTGATCTTGAATATATATGACAATGGAATCGGAATTCCGGAGAGTGATCAGAAGCATGTATTTAAGAAGTCATTTACCGGAGAAAATGGGCGAAAATACGCAAAATCAACCGGTATGGGGCTTTATATCGTAAAAAAATTGTGTGATAATCTCGGACACCGCGTGGAGATACAGTCTGAGCAGGGGAAATATACGAATGTACGGATCCTATTTGCGAAAAATGATCATTTTTTCAGAGAGGGAACATCCTAAGAGGAATTTACTGACAGAAAAAGAATTCACAAGATTACAAAAGTGTAAGGTTTCGTAAGCTTCGACAAACGACAGCCGGGCGGAGATTTGATACGATGTTTGCATAAGAAAGGAGATTTGAATGGCATGAAGACAGTATTACAATTAGATCAAATTGAGAAGTATTATGGAAACAGATCAAACCTTACAAAGGCATTGGATTCGATTTCTTTTGAAGTCGAGGAGCAGGAGTTTGTCGCAATTATGGGTGCATCCGGAAGCGGCAAGACGACGTTGTTAAATTGTATTTCAACGATAGACAAAGTAACGGCCGGGCATATTGTTGTTGATGGCACAGATATTACGAAATTAAAAGGCAATCAGCTCAATCGGTTTCGCAGAGAGGAACTCGGATTTATCTTTCAGGATTTTAACCTGCTGGATACGCTGACTGCTTATGAGAACATTGCACTTGCTTTATCGATTCAGAATGTTCCGGCAAAACAGATCAGAGACAGGGTGTTAGAAGCGGCAGAACAACTTGGGATACAAGATGTTCTGGACAAATATCCGTATCAGATGTCGGGCGGTCAGAAGCAGAGGGTAGCATCGGCAAGAGCAATTATTACGAACCCGAAGCTCGTACTGGCGGATGAACCGACCGGGGCATTGGATTCCAAATCAGCACGAATGCTGCTGGAAAGTTTCGAGAGTTTAAATGCCGCAGGCACTACGATCCTGATGGTAACGCATGATTCGTTTACCGCAAGCTATGCATCGAGAGTGATTTTCATCAAGGACGGCAAATTGTTTCATGAGATTCGGCGGGGAGCTGATAATCGGAAGCAGTTCTTCGATAAAATTATTGATGTTGTAACATTGCTGGGAGGTGATGTCAGCGATGCTCTTTAAATTATCGGTCAATAATATGAAAAAAAGCGTGAAGGATTATACGGTATATTTTTGCACTCTGATCGTCGGGGTTGCGGTTTTTTACGTGTTTAATGCGATTCAATCGCAGACGGTCATGATGGATATTACAAAAAATACACGTGAGATTATTGAGATGATGGAAAGTATGCTTTCCGGAGTCAGCGTATTGGTTGCAGTTATTTTGGGATTCCTGATCATTTATGCGACGAGATTTCTGATCAGACGACGAAATCGCGAATTTGGGCTTTATATGCTGCTCGGCATGAGTAAACGAAAGATCTCCATGATCTTATTTGGCGAAACATTCCTGATCGGGCTGATCTCACTCGGTGTCGGCCTGCTGCTCGGCGTCTGTGCCTCCCAGTTTATGAGTATTTTGGTCGCACGTATGTTCCAGGCGGATATGACGAAGTTTACGTTTGTATTTTCCAAAGACGCATGTATACAGACAATCGCGTATTTTTGTCTGATGTATCTGATTGTAATCGTGTTTAATACGGTCATGGTCAGTCGTTATCAGCTGATCGATCTGCTCCGGTTCGATAAAAAGTCTGAGAAAGTACGCATGAAAAATCCATGGATATGTACGATCGTATTTCTTATTTCAGCAGCAATGCTCGGGTATGCTTATTATTCCGTGACCGGCGGGTTCAAGGAAATCGCGAGAAATGGCATCTATACATCCATCATATTAGGTGCGGTATCGACCTTTTTCATCTTCTGGTCGTTGTCCGGGCTGATACTTAAGATTGTCATGTCAGTCAAAGGAATTTATTATCGAGGATTAAATTCCTTTATTCTGCGGCAGTTCGCAAGCAAGATCAATACAATGGTTGCATCAATGACGATCATCTGCCTGATGCTGTTTGTGACGATCTGTGTTTTGTCCAGTGCACTTTCGATGAATCATTCGATGAATGCCAATATCAGTGAACTTGCACCGGTGGATGTGCAGCTGATGAAACATCGGAATCTGGATGAGAGCTGGATCAAACAGGGATATACGAAAGAAGAGATACAAAATTCCCGGAGTGGACTGTTTGAAGAATACAAGCAAGACGGGCTGAATTTGGATCAGTATCTGGATGAATACGTAACATTTAACATCTATGCAACGGATGATCTGACGCTGGGAGATATGCTTGGATCGTCTTTAGAGGAAATTCGCATGGTTTATTCCGCATTGCAGTATGACACAGCGGAACTGATCATGACCGTCAGCGATTATAACCGGGTCGCTTCATTGTATGGAAAGCAGACGTATACTCTGGATCAGGATGAATATATGGTAATCGCAAATTATGAGACGATGATGGAGCTTCGTGACCGGTCTTTGAAAAAAGGAGAGAAGATCAAAGTGTTCGGGCATTCCCTGAAGCCAAAATATGAGACGTGCCGGGATGGATTTGTAGAGATGATGGCCAGTCATGCCAACATGGGAATTGTGATCGTACCGGATCAGGTCGTGGATGAAGATTATGTTGAATATGAAAGTATTACCGGAAACTACCGGAGCAAGGATAAGGAAAAAGCGGAAGCAACTTTTCGGAAAGCAATCAAAGAAAAGGCGGATCTCAACTATATCAGTACAAGCCGCCTGGAAATCCTTGAAAATAGTGTCGGACTCGGTGCGATGGTCGTATTTATCGGCATGTATCTCGGAATTATCTTTCTGATTTCGTGTGCGGCGATTCTGGCTTTGAAGGAATTATCAGAAAGTGCGGACAATGTGGAACGATACGATATGTTGAGGAAGATCGGTACGGATGAGAAGATGATTTCCGGAGCATTATTTAAGCAGATTGGCATCTTCTTCTTGTTCCCGCTGATTCTCGCATGTATTCATTCATATTTCGGAATTCAGTTCTGCACAAAACTGCTCGAAACGCTTGGAAATGAGAAAATGATGCAGTCAGTACTGGAAACGGCAGGGATTATCGTATTGATCTACGGCGGATATTTCCTGATCACGTACCTGTGCAGTAAAAATATGATTCAGAATAAGTAAGAGAAAAAATTTCCTGTTGACAAAAATAATTTTCGTGAGATAATGTAATCATATAAATAAATATTTTAGGAGATGGGAAAATGGACAATTGGTTAGATTTAAATGAAAAAGTTGTTGTAATCACGGGTGCTGCATCGGGAATTGGAAAAGCAGTTGCTCAGGAATTTTTAAATGTCGGAACAAAAGTTGTTATTGCAGACATGGCATTGCAGGAGCCGGAATTGGAACATGCAGATGCTCAGAACTTTTTATATGTGCAGACGGATGTGACAAACCGTGAATCCGTACGGGAGATGATCCGCCGGGCGGCAGAGCGTTTTGGAACCATCGATGTTCTCGTAAACAACGCCGGAATTAATATACCAAGGCTGCTGGTTGATAAAAGTGATCCAAATGGTAAGTATGAATTGGATGGAGCGGTATGGGATAAGGTTATGGATGTAAATTTAAAAGGCGTCTTTTTATGTGCACAGGAAGCAGGGCGGATCATGACCGCAAAAGGTTCCGGTGTGATCATTAATATGTCGTCGGAATCGGGTCTGGAAGGCTCGGAAGGACAGAGTGTCTATGCGGCAACGAAAAATGCAGTCAATTCTCTGACCCGTTCATGGGCGAAGGAACTTGGCAAATCAGGCGTCCGTGTCGTTGGTATTGCCCCGGGTATTATGGAAGCAACGGGACTTCGGACAGCTGCTTATGAAGAGGCACTTGCCTATACGAGAGGAATTACGGTCGATGAACTGCGTGCAGGTTACAGCAAGACATCCACAATACCGCTCGGACGTTCCGGTAAGCTTTCAGAAGTTGCTGATATGTGTGTCTTTCTGGCAAGCAAACGTGCTTCTTACGTGCATGGTGTTACGATTAATGTGGCAGGAGGAAAGACAAGAGGGTAGAGGTTCGTCCGGTTGACAAAGAACTGCGGAATGGTTTATGATTAATTCATGAAAATGATTTTCGCATGGGAGGACGGATATGGAAAAACAGCCTACGGTTATGGACACGATTCATCTGCTATATGACAGTTTTTTTGAACAGGAGAAAAAGATTGCCAACTATATATTGAAACATTATAAAGAAGTCGTCAATATGACGATCACTGAACTGGCGCAGGAGTGCGGAACGAGCGTTGCCACGATTTCCCGATTTTGCAAAAAGTGCGATATGGATGGATTTCATCATCTGAAGATCGGGCTTGCACAGGAGATTGCAGGCAGCGGAATACAGATCCCGGTGTCAAACACGATTTCTCAGAATGATATTGGGCAGTCGCTGCAAAACATTCTGGCGAATAAGATCGAAGAGCTTCGGCAGACGGTTTCCATGATGGACGAAGAACAGTTGAATCTGATTCTTGAATGCATTAAGGGTGCGGATACGGTTCAGCTTGTCGCGGTTGGCAATACGGTTCCGGTCGCCTTAGACGGTGCTTATAAGTTAAATCAGATTGGCATAAAAGCTGCAGCTTTTACAATTTTAGAATCGCAGTTTGCATTTTGTATGTCGCTGAAAAAAGGTGATGTGATGATTGCAATTTCCAATTCGGGGGAATCGCGGCAGGTCGTAAGGCTTGTTCAGGAGGCGAAAAAGCGTGGTGCAACAGTGATCGGAATTACGAATAACAGGAATTCCACAATCGGAAATGATGTGGATTACCATATTCAGACGGTGACGCGGGAAAAGTTATTCTTGAACGAATTCAGCTTTTCACGTGTATCAGCAACGGTTGTGATCGAGATCCTGTATCTGTTCCTGACTGTCGGTGAGGAACAGCGATATCAGAAATTCCGTGAATTGGAAAAGATGATTGCGAATGAGAAAGTCTGAAAGAAAGGTTTCTATGTGATAAGTCGATTGATTTTTTGTTGAAAATCAATCGACTGCATAGTTTTATTGGAAAAATAAATATTCTTCATTAGTCTGTCACTAAACTGAAATTATATTCCGCAATAAAATAAATACAGGTATTTAATACCCAAATAAATCCGGAGATGTTATCTTGGCTGGAGAAATTTTGTATTTTTAAAATTTCAGTTAAATTTAATTTTTCGAAATATTCTTTGTATTTATCTGATGGAATCTGATATTGGCTATACTGGATTCTATTAGCCTTCGAAATATTGTGAAATATAATCTGTTGAAATATACCTCTTATATATGTCCAATATGTTTGGTTTGCATGTGCATACCCTTGTTTTGTCACCCAATCTGTTAACTGATATTTTGCTGTCAGAAGAGTACGATCAGAAACTATTCCCTGTAGAGTGTTGCAAATAGTATCTTCTATCATATTGGCTGAAGAAATTTCTAAAATTTCATTACAGCATTTCCTTCTTTTTTCTATATCATTTATTCCAAAACGTTTTTCAAGTAAGTCATTTACTCTATGTGGAAAATCAATATTCGCTTTCAATATAGTTTCTTGTTCTACTAATGCTTTATATTCCTTTCCCGGTTGCATTGATACTGGAATTTTTCGTTCAGAAAAATTATCATCCGGTAATTGACACAAATGCTGATATGATTCTATCATTGGGTAATTAATATATAATTTTCCCATATCTGCAGCGTCAGTAAAATGTTTTTGCATTTCGAGAATCTTGTCTTCTGAGAAATTTGTATCATGTCGCTCATAATCGAATACTAAAATTATATTTATGAAATCTTCTTTATATTGGAGTCTGTCTGGGGAGTGTTTCTTGCTGATTACGAAAGGTAGATCAATATCTTCATTTTCTCTTGCCCACTCTTCTCCATATTCTTTTACGATATCATCATATAATTGATAGATATTTGTTCCATAAATCCAAATTTCATCCATATTGATATCTATTTCAGGAAAACACTTAAAAATTAGCCAAAACAACTTATTTTTTTCATGATGTCCTTCTACGATCAGCAGATTTTGACCTCGTCTTCTTATCTCGCTTTGATAATTATTCATATCGATCAAACTCCCCACTAATATACATTTTTTCGAGATTGTGTCCTTCACGTAACTCTCTTTTAGTTGCATGACAAAGTGCAGTTAAGGTTCCCATTCTTGATAAAATAAATAAACAATCCGGTCGTAATAATCGGTTTGTCATTAAATTAGTATTATGGGAGGTCATAATGATTTGACAATTAGGATATTTTTTTTTGAAAAATCGTATTACTTTTTCTGCCATTTCATAATGATAAAATGCATCAAATTCATCTAAATACATAAAAGAAGGATCCCAACTTTTAGGAATCAATTTTCTATATAAATCAACTAATGCTAAAGTTCCGCTAGATGCTGTTTCATAAAAAGGTATTAATTTCTCATGCTCAAAATATAACTCTCGTCGACCATCTGGCAATTTTTTTAATATTAATTTGCAGGATACCCCCATTTCATTAAGAAAATCTTCTAAATCTTTTAATCTGGATGCATTTTCCAGAAATTTATAAAAACTATCATTTGTTCTTTTTAGCATCCCATTTTTTGCTGTAATCATAAGCATCCTTCTGGCATAATTCGATAATTTAATTAGAATAGAATCATTACTTAAGGCAACATTACTTATTAACCATCTTAAAAATGGTAACATAGGTTCTTCATCATCACCAATATACATTGACTGAAAATATGTTTCTATATTGGCAGTTTCTGCATTTATTAATTCAAGCTTAAAAATATACTTGCCATTTGCAAAATCACATTTAAAAACAGTTTTTTTATCAATGATTAATTCCTCATCCCTAAGTTTTTGATTAGAAAATCGAGCATAACGATATATTAATTCTTTATTATCAAATTCAAACTCATATGAAAAAGTTGCTGCCTCATCTATGGAATCAGCATTAAGAAATATATCAGCATCAATATAATGTTGACCGGCAAAGATTGTTGTAGATATATCAATGAAGGCTTTTCCTAAATTTGTTTTTCCAGTTGCATTTCTTCCATAAATCAACATTTTACTGATAGTCCCATCGGTGATACAATCTGTACTAAATTGATATCCCGCAGTATTTTTAAAATCTATAGATATCTCATCTTTAAAATTTTTGTAATTTTTCAATGTAAATTTCTTTAACATTTTTATATCTTCCTTTCATACAGATTATTTGTATACAAACTTGTAATTATAGTATAACTATTTTTATCATTTTCTGCAATGAATTGCCGTAATTTTTTTACGGCAATTCATTATTGTATTATATTATTAGCTCAAGAACATTGTTTATCTATTAATATTGTTTTTTGAACAAAGTGACGAAAATTTCTCATTAAATTTGTGAAACATGTAGAAAAATTATTTTTGCATAAAAATTAATTGACAATAATTATTTTCACAGCTATAATCAAAATACAAAAATAATTATCGCGATAATAAGCATTATAATAATAATTTACACAAAGGTTTTAACATGATTTTAGGAGGATAAGCATGAATATAATTTTAGCGGCACATGGAAATCTTGCAAAAGAAGTTCTGTGTTCTGCCAATATGGTGTTTGGAAGGATTGACAGGCTGGATACGGTCAGCTTCGTTCCGGGAGAAAATACACAGGATTTAAAGGCAAAATACAGAGCGTTGATTCAGAAATATGATTCGCAGGAACAGATTCTCTTTTTGACGGATTTGTTTGGAGGAAGCCCATATAATGCGGCATTTGAAACAGTAGCGGAAGAAGAGAGAATGGATGTGATTACCGGTTTGAGCCTTCCGATGCTGATCGATGTCGTCGGCATGCGGGAGATGGATGCAGAGGTAAAAGCGGCAGACGTCTATGAACGGCTGAGTGGAGAAACCTACATAAAATCATGTAAAGCACTTTTGGATACAGAGAAAGAAGAAAACGAGGAGGAAGATGAAATATGAAGATTCATTTAGTCAGAATTGATGACCGTCTGATTCATGGCCAGGTTGCGACCGTATGGGCAAAAGAGGCAAATGCAGAGCGTATTATTGTATGCAGCGACGAAGTGGCACAGGATAAGATTCGAAAACAGCTGCTGCTGCAGGTGGGACCTCCGGGCGTCAAAGTCAGTGTTGTCAGCGTTGCGAAAGCAATTCGGGTGTATAACAATCCAAAATATGAAAATGATACGGTGTTTTTCTTGTATACATGTCCGCAGGATGTTTTGAGAATGGCAGAGGGCGGTGTTCCAATCAAAAGTGTGAATATCGGAGGAATGGCGTTTAAGACCGGAAAGACACAGATCACAAAAGCGGTTTCCGTTGATGAAAGTGACATTGATGCATTTAAAAAGTTAAATGACATGGGCATCGAACTTGAGATCCGCCCGATCGCAACGGACAAAAAAGTAGCTCTGATGAGCAAACTTCCACAGTAGGTTAAAGGAGGAGAAAAAGATGGGATTATCAACAGTTCAGATTATATTATTAGTAATATTCGGCTGTATTGCCGGAATGGGAAGCGTATTGGATTCGTTCCAGACACATCGTCCGCTGATCGCCTGTACGGTTGTCGGACTGATCCTGGGAGATCTGCCAACCGGAGTTTTATTAGGCGGTACATTGGAGATGATCGCACTCGGATGGATGAATATCGGGGCTGCGCAGTCACCGGATTCGGCATTGGCAAGCATCATCGCAGCGATACTTGTTATTGTTGGGCAGCAGTCAATTTCAGCCGGTATTGCAATCGCGCTTCCGGTAGCCGTTGCCGGACAGGTATTGACGGTATTTGCACGTACCGTAACGATCTTCTTCCAGCACGCGGCGGACAAATATGCGGAAGATGCGAACTTTAAAATGATCGATATTTGTCACGTTGCGGCGCTTGCGGTTCAGGCACTTAGAGTTGCAGTTCCTACTTTTTTAGTTGCGGCAGTTGTCAGCCCGGAAGGCGTACAGGCTTTATTGAATAGTATACCGGAAGTCATTACCGGAGGACTGACTGTCGCGGGCGGAATGATCGTTGTAGTCGGTTATGCGATGGTATTAAATATGATGGGTGCAAAATACTTAATGCCGTTTTTCTTCCTCGGATTTACGATCGCGGCATTCACTGACTTTAACTTAGTTGCATTTGGTATTATGGGTGCGGTATTTGCAATTGTTTATGTACAGTTAAATCCGAAATTTACAGAGATGAAAGCAGCACCGGCCACGGCGAGTGCAGGAAATGCCGATGACGACCTGGACGATGATTTAGATGATGAACTGGATTAGGAGGAACTATGATGAGTGAAAAGAAATTAACAAAAAGTGACAGAGTCAATATGTTTTTAAGAACGAATCTTCAGCAGGCATCGTTTAACTTTGAAAGAATGCACGGACTGGGATTTGCCTTTGATATGGTTCCTGCAATTAAACGTTTGTATGATAAAAAGGAAGATCAGGTTGCAGCATTAAAAAGACATCTGACGTTCTTTAATGTAACACCGGGAGCCGTAGGACCGGTGCTCGGCGTGACTGCGGCATTAGAAGAAGCGAAGGCAAATGGTGCGGAAATCGATGAAAGTACAATTGGAAGTATTAAGATTGGACTGATGGGACCGTTTTGCGGTGTCGGCGATCCAATCTTCTGGGGAACACTTCGACCGATCACGGCAGCAATCGGTGCTTCTCTTGCGATGGGCGGCAGCGTGCTGGGACCAATTCTGTTCTTCCTGGCATTTAATATCGTGCGTATGGCTGCACTGTATTTTGGCCTGGAATTCGGCTATAAAAGAGGATTGGATTTTGTACACAATCTTGCCGGCAATATGGTTCAGAAGATTACGGAAGGGGCATCGATCCTTGGACTGTTCGTAATGGGTGCATTAGTTTCCAAATGGACGACAATCAATATTCCGCTTGTTGTATCGAAAGTAACGACGGATGGAGCAACAACCATTACGACCGTGCAGGATATTTTAGATCAGCTGCTGCCTGGCATTTTGGGCCTGCTTTTAACGTTGCTTGTGTCCAAATTATTAAAGAAAAATATCAGTGCGATCAAGATTATCTTCCTTTTGTTTGCTGTCGGTATTGTTGGATACGGTCTTGGAATCTTAGCTTAATTGGAGGAATCAGATGAAAACAAAAGCAGTAAGACTTTGGGAAAAGATGGATCTGCGTCTGGATGAATTGGAACTGCCTTCGATGCAGGAAGATGAAATTCTTGCGGAAGTCATAACCGACAGCTTGTGTATGTCGAGTTATAAAGCAATCACACAGGCACAAAAGCATAAAAAAGTACCGGAAGACATCGCAGAACATCCAATCATTCTCGGACATGAATTTTGTGGGAAAATTCTGGCAGTTGGTGATAAATGGAAAGACAGCTGGCTGCCCGGCGATAAGTTTGTAATCCAGCCGAACATTGGAGATCCCAAAGGATATGCACCGGGATATTCGTTCCGATATATGGGCGGGGATGCGACGAACATCATTTTTTCCAATCAGGTTATGGAAAATGGCTCTTTATTAAAATATAACGGAGAAACATTTTTTGAAGGATCGCTTGTAGAACCGCTTTCTTGTGTTGTCGGGGCATTTAATGCTCAATTTCATATGAAGAAAATGTACAGTTATGAACATGTAATGGGAATCAGAGAAGGCGGTACGATGGCGCTGCTCGGTGCAACAGGACCAATGGGATTTCTTGCGATCGACTTCGCGATCCATGGACCGAAAAAACCGTCGGTATTAGTCGTAACCGGCAGGACGCAGGCAAAGATTGATCTTGCAAGACGTCTGTATACAGAAGAGGATGCAGCCAAAAACGGAGTCCGGTTGATCTATGTGAATACACGAGATGTGACCGATGTGAATCGGGCCCTTCGTGCCTATACGGAAAATGACTATGGATTTGATGACGTCTTTGTCTTTGCACCGAACAAAGAAATGGTACAGTATGGGGCAGATATGCTTGCCTATGACGGATGTCTGAATTTCTTCTCAGGCCCTGCGGATACCGGATTTCGTGCGGATGTGAACTTCTACAATGTTCATTATAATTCTACGCATTTTATCGGGACGAGCGGCGGCAATACCGAGGATATGAAACAGTCGATTCAGCTGATCGAGGACAAAACCGTCAATGCTGCAAAGATCGCCACTCATATTCTTGGACTTGATCAGGCAGTGCAGACAACAAAAGATCTTCCTCAAATCGGCGGTGGTAAAAAAATCGTTTACACGCATCATAAGCTGCCGTTAACGGAAGTCGGTAGTATGGATACGGATAGAAAAGATTCGTTTTGGATGGAACTTGCGGCTATCTTAAAACGCCATGAACATATATGGAATGCAGAAGCGGAACAATATATTCTGGAACACGCTCCATCCATTGAGTCAGAGTAAAATCATATATACCAAATAGAAACATAATCCCCGAAAGACAGAAATGTTTCTCTGTTTTCGGGGATTTGACAATTTAAGATTCTTTTTTTGCTCTTGCGATATTTCTTAATATCTGATATAGTGCCGCAAACAGCACGCCCGCGACAGGCCAGATGATCCATGAACGATCCCAGTTATGAAAAGAAAAACTGATACCGAGGTAAATGGCAGTGGCAAGGCACCAGTAACTGCCCGGGAACCAGGCGATCCGGTTTCCAATCTGCTTGTTCTCCGGCGTATATTCGTCGATCTGAAGCAATTTTTTGTAACATTCATTGACCGAACCCACACGGATAAACAGGTAGACGGCACATGCCACAAAGATCAGGAGCAGGGCAACGCACCAGATATAAATCATATCTTTCGGGGCAAAGCCGATGGACAGCATCAGCGGAACAACGCCGGTGATACACAATACAGTGCCGAGTACCATATGTTTGCGAAAAGTCTCTTCATAATCATCTTTTTGTCGTTCGATGGATATTTTCATAGCATCGCTTAAGAGAAACTCCTCTTTCTCCATGTATTCGTATTTATTGAGTTGTATACCGTTCCAGATAAAGATCGCAACGCCTGCTGCGACAAAGAGCAGCAAAACGGCACATCCGATACCGGTAGCCATTTCTTCGGACAACCATTTTGGAGTTAATCCGCAAAGAAAAAGTAAGACGACCGGAGAGAAGATGCAGAAAGAAACGCCCAGTGCAATCTTTTTCGATGTTTCGATTGTTAAAGAGATATAATCGGAGACTTCTGTTTCCGTCAGCGACCGCAGAGGAACTTTTTCTGCACATGAATCTGTTGTTTCTGAAAAAGAGACTTCCTCTAATTCCTCTCTCTCCAACGATTCCTTTAACAGATAATCCGTGCTGACTCCAAAAATCTCACTCAAACGGATAATCTTATCCAGATCCGGCATGGAAGAGTTACTTTCCCACTTTGATACCGATTGTCTGGAAATATCAAGTTTTTCTGCGAGTGTTTCCTGCGACCAGTTATGTTGTCTGCGTAATGCAGTGATCTTATCACCTAATGTCATAAAATTCCCTTCTTTCTTTTTATAGCTTATAGAGATCCGGCCAAATAAATCGGCGGATGATGTTTGTTCTGCACCCATCATATCATAATACGCAGTTGACAACCAGCAAGTGCGCTTGGAAATGGCGCAACCGGTGGTTGCAAGTCGTGAATTTCAGGGAGTTTATCAAATTTGGAATGGAGTATTGACAGAAATTGGATTCTATTTTAGAATATAGATGCTAAAACCACGTGTGGATTTTTCAGTCAGAGTTGATTTTTTTCGCCATACAAGTGTCCGAAAGGACATTTGTATGGCGTTTTTTGTTGTGCAGGCATAGGCATGCAAGAAGGAGGTACATATGAACGAAAATTTTATGAAAGAAAAACCGGTATTTCCATTGATCGTATCGATGGCACTGCCAATGGTGATTTCGATGCTTGTCAATTCTCTGTATAATATCGTCGACAGCTTTTTTGTGGCACGGATCAGCGAGGATGCGATGACGGCATTGTCGCTTGTCTATCCGGTGCAAAATTATATTAATGCAGTGGCGATTGGATTCGGAGTCGGAATGAACGCAGTCATATCGTATTATTTGGGCGCCGGAGATAAGCGAATGGCAGATATTGCGACAACGCATGGAACCATTTTATCGCTGTTGCATGGAATCGTCATTATGATCGCAAGCATTGCTGTTATGCCCGCATTTTTGCGCTTGTTTACGGATACAAGGCATTTGATTGACCTTGGAATGGATTATTCGACGATCGTATTTTCTTTTTCGGCAGTGATCATGGTCACACTGGCATTTGAGAAGATCTTTCAGGCGGTCGGCAGGATGAAAGTAACTATGACAGGGCTGTTGGTTGGATGCCTGACGAATATTGTCCTGGATCCGCTGTTGATCTTTGGAATCGGATGTTTTCCAAAACTTGGAATTAAAGGAGCGGCGCTTGCGACGGGAATTGGGCAGGTCGCTACACTGATTTTTTATCTGATCGTTTATAAGAACAGCGATCTGCCAATCCGCATCAGACGGGAAGCACTGGTATTAAATAAGAAGATTGACCGGAGACTTTATGCGGTTGGAATTCCGGCAGCATTAAACCTTGCCCTTCCATCGCTGCTGATTTCCTGTCTCAATGGACTGCTTGCGACATATGCGCAAAGTTATGTTGTGATCCTTGGAATCTATTACAAATTGCAGACGTTTATCTATCTTCCGGCAAATGGAATCGTACAGGGAATGCGGCCGATCATCGGATTTAATTTTGGAGCAAAGGAATATCAGAGGGTGAAAAAGATTTATGAAATTACGCTTTGTATGTGCGGCGGTATTATGATCCTGGGGACTTTGATCTGTCTGACGGCTTCCGGACAACTGATTGGTATGTTTACGGATAATCCGGAGACGATCCGTGCAGGGCGGACAGCACTGCGGATCATCAGTGCAGGATTTGTCGTTTCTGCAGTTTCGGTCACTTCGTCAGGGGCGTTGGAAGGACTTGGAAAAGGCGTGCAGTCGCTGGTCATATCGATATGTCGTTATGTCGTGATCATCATTCCTGCTGCGTTTGTATTATGCCATTTTTGGGGACCGACAGGCGTGTGGCATGCATTTTGGATCGCAGAACTGCTGACTGCGGGAATCGCATTCACCGTATATCGCCGATCAGTAGCGAAACCGTCTGTTTCTGCTTCATAGAAGATGCATTTGCCATAAAAAGATAAAAACAATGTAATTGGGGTGTGTACAAAACGTGGGAGATTCGGATATAATATAGCAGGCAGCAAATTAGATTTTACGAGTGAAAGTGGAGGGTATTATGAGACTTGATATGAAGAAAATTTTATTAAATCTGCTTGGTATTGTGATCGGATCCTTTATTTATGCATGTGGAATCAGCTTATTCTTAGATCCGAATAATCTGGCACCGGGAGGCCTGATCGGAATTGCGGTTATCTTAAACCGTATTTTCAAGATCGAAACCGGAACCTTATTTTTCCTGTTAAATATACCGGTTGTATTGTTAGGATGGTGGAAATTCGGTACGCGTTTTATCGCATCGACTTTTTTCGCGGTCGTGATCAATTCAGTATTTACCAATTATACAGCAAGATTTGGTGTGGTAACGACGGATCCGCTGATCGCTTCGCTTGCCGGAAGTATTTTGGTTGGTGTCGGGATTGGCCTTGTGTTCCGTTGTGGAGCGACAACCGGAGGAACGGATATTATTATTAAGATACTGCGTTTAAAATATAAGCATTTGAAGACCGGATATCTGTTCCTGATGACAGACCTTGTGATTGTTGCAGTTTCCGGACTGGTTTTCCGTGATTTTAACATTATTATGTACGCATTCATTGCAGTCATTGTATCCGGTTGGGTAATGGATTATGTCTTATATGGAAGCGATGAAGCGAAGATGATCTATGTGATCAGCGATAAGGCGGATCAGATCGCAGAGCGGATTTTGGATGAAATTGATGTTGGAGCAACCTTTTTGCGTGGACAGGGAGCTTATACGGGAAATGACAAGAAAGTCATTCTCTGTGTGGTGAAGAAAAATCAGGCTCCGACGCTGGAAGAGATCGTAAAGCAGGAGGATAAGGCAGCATTTTTGATCATATCCAGTGCAAATGAAATCTATGGTGAAGGGTATAAGAATATCTTAAAGGAAAAATTATAAGAAAATTAAAATTATGTTAATCATTTAACAATAATTTTGCGATATACTTGTTTGTATGAGAAGAATACAAAGGAGAGTTCAGCGATGTTAGCTTATTTAATGCTTTTGGATACCGACGAAGAACGACAGCAGTTTGTCGTTCTTTACCAATGTTACAGAGATGCGATGTTTTATGTTGCAAATTCTATTTTAAAGGATGAAGGACGTGCAGAAGATGCGGTGCATGAGGCGTATCTGAAAGTGTTGAAGCATTTAGATAAAATTCCGGAAAAGGATTATCAGACATTGAGAAGTTATCTGAAACAAAAGGAAAGACATCCGGAATTAACACTTTCTGCATTTTTAGAGAAAAAAATAAAAAAAGTTGTCACAAAGTATGGAATTATATCGTTACTATATTGAAGAATACAATTTACGATGATATGCGGGTGGAAAAAAAGCGGATGGAAGTCCCTTTTGAGGAATATATGGTTCGTGAAGAGAGATTTGCAGAGACAGATTATCTGATATTAAGAAATGATGAACAACAGCATATACTGCATTGCATCAACCGTTTGCCGTATCCATATAAAGAAGTACTATATCTGCAGTATTATCAGGAGTATTCTTCCAAAGAAATCGGGAAATTATTGCACAGATCTCCTGCAAGCATTCGCCAGATTTCGAAACGTGGTCGTGATAAGTTAAGAGAGTGGATCAGGGAAGGAGGGTATTCTTTGTGACAGAAGAACGGTTGGACCAGATGATCAGAGAAGCTTTTGAACTGGAATTTGCAGAGATCGAAAGACGGATTATGGAGGAAGAACCGCATATCTTTTCGGACGAGTTTGAACAGAAGATGAATCAGCTCATAGGGCAGCCGGGATATGATGATTGGAACTCGCTTCGGACAAAGCGGCATATTCGGTTCCGCTATCTCCTGGTGGCTGTGTTACTTTTGATCCTTGGTACATCAACGGTTATGGGAAGCGACCTGATCAAAGAGCAGATGCAACGGATTGTGTATACGGTGTTTCCCGAATATGTTCAGATTGATCAAAAGGAAGATGCGGTCAGTGCGGATACGCAGTCGTATGTGTTTGAAAAGCCTTCCTATATTCCGGATGGATTCCATGTTTTCAAAGAGGAAAAAGATGAAGAAACCGGACATTATATGGTTACATGGTCTGATGACGAAGGAAACAGGATTTCCTATATGCAGTCAGAGATTTCTTCTTCTACCATGGCAGTAACTTCAAATGGAGAAAAACCAAAAGAGGTGAAGATTGGAGATACCATCGGGAAGTTGGGCGAAGATGATTCCGGGTATCATAGTTTGTTTTTTGAAAAAGGAGAGAAGATGTATTCGATCGTCGGACCGATATCCGAACAGGACATCATAAAAATGGCAGAAAGTATAGAATAAACAGTGCAGAAGAAAGAGATTTAAGTTTTTTAAATGTCTTTCTTTTTTTGCGATAAGCCTGGAAAGTGGCTGACCCTATCCGATTATATCGTATGTAAAACTTTGTCTGGGAATAATCAAAACACGGTTATCCATTATTGTAAACCGCATTTATAACAAAGTTGACAATTGTTTTCTAAATATGTATAATATCAAATTAGTTTGAATATCAAAATTTTGAAAGAGGCGTATATATGAGTTTTTCGGACAGATATATTGAATTTGTAAAAAATAAGACAGTTGCAGAACCGGAGAAAAACTGGAATAAAATCCTTCTCGGGTTTCAGGGAAATGCATTATTGAACAAAGTCAGACCTCCAAAGGATCTGGCGAAAGGATATCAGAAGCTGAATGATCTGATGCTTTCTTTTATGGCAAAGGCACTTGGAAATGACAGCCGCTATATCTGGGGCAATATTCTTGCACCATGTGAGGTGCTGAACAGCATGGGAATCAGAATGGTGTCCATCGAAGCACTGGCATGCTTTTTGTCGGGATATCATTTGGAGGATTTTCTGATCGATTATGCGCAGAGCATCGGACTTGCACCAACGCTTTGCTCTTATCACAAGGCGTTTGTCGGTGCAGTGGAAAGCGGTGTATGTCCGCTGCCCAAATACGCGGTGACAACGTCGCTGTCCTGCGATGGCAATCTGAATACGTTCCGTTTTCTGGAAAAGCAGGAGCATGTTCCGTTTACGTTGTTAGATGTTCCATATCATAATGATGAAGATGCAGTGGAATATCTTGCTGATCAGATCCGTGAAATGGCACATCAGGTAGAAAATCATATGGGGATCGCATTTTCTGAGGAACAGTTAAGAGAGACTATTCGCATTGAGAATGAGACGATGGATGAAATCGCCAAATTTTACCGTCTGGCACAAAAACACTATTATCCGGGTTCCATGACGATGCAGTTGTATATGATGATGGGGACACATTTGCTGATGGGAACGAGGGAATTTCTGGAGGTCGTAAAATTTATGAACGAAGATATCCGGACATATCCTGCATTTACAGGCAAACGTATTTTATGGGTACATGTCATGCCGTTTTATCAGGAGACATTAAAGGAATATTTTGACCACAGTGAAAAGTATCAGGTACTCGCATCTGACATCGTGATCGATCACGAAGATAAGCTCGATGAAACGGAAGATCCTTTTAAGGCATTGGCACGGAAACTGATCTCGAATATTTTTAATGGCTCTTACAGCCACAAATCTCATGTTATTGAGAGTCTGGCAGATGAATTAAAGCCGGATGCCGTGATCCATTTTTGTCATTGGGGATGTAAGCAGGTTTCCGGCGGAAGCAATATTTTGAAAAATGATATGAAGCAGAAGGATATTCCAATGCTGATCCTGGATGGAGATGGGATTGATAAGAGAAACAGCCATGATGGACAGATCAAGACGCGTCTGGAGGCATTTCTTGAGATGATAGAGGAGGAACACTAGATGATTGGTTATATTTGCAAATATACACCGGTGGAGATTTTCGAAGCAATGGGAGAAGAAGTGGTGCGCATCGAGCCGGAGGTGACTTCATTTAACCAGGCGGATACTTTGATGCATCCGAATATATGCAGTTTTGCCAAGGGATTGCTGGAGACTGTTCTCGACGGGCAATACGAAGCGATTATTTTGACGACATGTTGCGACAGCATTCGCCGGGTGTATGATATTTTGAAGGAAAAACTGCCGAATACATTTGTGTATATCCTGGATACACCGCGTATTACGAAGGATGCAGGAATCCGGCTTTATGAGAAACGAATTCGTGAGATGATCTCCGCATATGAAGAATACAGCGGTAAAGTATATGAGGAAGAGAAATTGGAAGCGTTTCTCCGTTCAAAGCTGAAAACCCCGGCAGTGAATACGAAAAAGAACATGAAAAATGTTGGAATCCTTGGTGCACGGGCAAATGCCAATATTCAGGCAATTCTGGAAAAACATCATGTCAATGTTGCATTTGACCTTACCTGTACGGGACTTGACCGGAAGATCTTGATTGAGCCGGAGGACATTTTCCATGGATATGTACGTGGTCTGCTGACACAATTTCCATGTATGCGCATGGAGGCGGCTGCCGGACGGGATGAGCTGATCCAAAGATATGCAGAAAGCGTGGATGGCATTATCTTTCATACGATACAGTTTTGTGATAACTATTCTTATGAGTACGCATGGCTGAAGGACAGGTTAAGCAGGCCGATGCTGCTTTTGGAGACGGATAATACAACACAAAGCTATGGGCAGGTACTGACCAGAATCGAGGCATTCATCGAATCGCTGGAGGCGGCCGACAGTCATAAGAAAAGGGAAGAAAGAAACAATCGCAAGGTTCAGTCAGGAGGAAAAGAAATGTATGTATTAGGAATTGACAGCGGATCAACATCGACCAATGCCGTAATTCTGGATCAAAATAGAAATATGAAGGCATTTGAAGTCGTACGTACCGGTGCAAAATCAGGAGAAAGTGCTCAGCGCATCCTGAAGCAGGTGCTGGAACATGCGGGATTGACCCGCGAAGACATCTTATGGATCGTATCGACCGGTTATGGACGTGTCAGTATTCCATTTGCGGATGAAAATGTAACGGAGATCAGCTGCCATGGAAGAGGGGCACATTACTTTAACCATGATATCAGAACAATTCTGGATATCGGCGGGCAGGACAGCAAGGCAATCAAGCTGGATGAGAACGGAGAAGTGACGGATTTCGTTATGAATGATAAATGTGCTGCGGGAACCGGACGTTTTCTGGAGGCGATCGCGCGGACGTTGGAGATTGGCATTGACGAAGTAGGACCGGCGGCGCTGACTTCAAAAGAAGACATTGAGATCACGAGTATGTGTACGGTATTTGCAGAGTCAGAGGTGATCTCACTGATCGCAAATAATAAAGAAAAGAGCGATATTGCAAATGGCGTCTGCCATTCTATCGCCAATAAGGCCTATTCGCTTATGAAGCGTGTCGGACTTCAGGAAGGTTATATGATGACCGGCGGAGTGGCTAAAAATCCGGGCGTTGTACGTGCAGTAGAGGGAAAATTAGGGGCGAAACTGTATATTTGTCCGGAGCCGGAGATTGTTGGTGCGGTTGGTGCGGCACTGTATGCGCTTGATAAAATGGGCGCATAGAATTTCTGATTTTGAAAATGATTCTAAATTCCATTATCATAAAGTGAAGAAAAAATCAAGGCATAATTGATAGCGATTTATCAATATAAAGCGATTGTTGAATATTATTTCTCAATAAGAAAGAAAAACATGGAAACAACAAGGTGATTGGGATAAAATAAGTCATACAATCAATATGGATAGATAAAGGAGGAATCATTATGTTTGATTTAAAAGATATTTCAGTAAAGCATACAGGACTTTTTGCAGCAGGAGTTGCATTTGGAACAGCAGGGATTAAGATTTTAACAAGCAAGGATGCGAAGAAAGTATATACCGGTGCAACAGCAGCCGTATTAAGAGCGAAAGATGTCGTTATGGAGACGGTCACATCTCTTCAGGAAAATGCAGAAGATATTTATGCGGAAGCTCAGCAGATCAACGCGGATCGGGAAGCACAGGAAGCAGAAATCGAAGATGAAATTCAGGATTAAGCATGAGACAGTCGGCAGGATCCGGGTTCATCTTTGTCAGAAAAGGATGTCCTGCAGACAGGCGGATATCCTTCAATATTATCTGGATTCTCAGGAGTGTGTTCTTTCTGTAAAGATATATGAAAGGACACAGGATGCGGCAGTTTGTTATCGGGGAGACAGGGACGATATCATCTCTGTCTTAAGAAGATTTCGTTATGAGGATGTTCAGGTACCGGATGACATATGGAAGAACAGCGGTCGGGAGCTGAATGGAGAATACTGGGAAAAGCTTGTTGGAAAAGTTATATTGCACTATGGATGCAGATGCTTTCTGCCGGCCCCGGTTCGTGCAGTCATGATCAGTATAAAGTCCATGAAGTATATCGGACATGGGTTGCAGACGTTATGCCGGGGTAAGATTGAAGTTCCGGTTTTGGATGGAACTGCGGTCGGTATCTCTGTATTGCGCAGGGACTTTGCTACTGCAGGTTCCATTATGCTCCTGCTTGGAATCGGTGAGACGCTGGAAGAGTGGACGCATAAAAAGTCTGTCGGAGACCTGGCAAGAAGCATGTCGTTGAATATCAGCAAAGTATGGCTTGTTCAGGAGGGACAGCAGATTCTGGTTCCGGTTTCTGAGATTCAGGCAGGAGATCATATCGTTGTGCGTATGGGAAATGTGATTCCATTTGATGGTGTTGTGGTTAAGGGAGAAGCACTTGTGAACCAGTCTTCTTTAACGGGAGAGTCTGTTCCGGTTCGAAAGTGCAGAGATCGATATGCATATGCAGGAACCGTGATTGAAGAAGGCGAACTGATGATCCGAGTCAGAGAGACGAATGGATCCAGCAAGTTTGAGAAGATTGTCACGATGATCGAGGAGTCTGAGAAGTTAAAGTCTTCTTTAGAAAGCAAAGCATCGCATCTGGCTGATCAGTTGGTACCTTATACATTAGCCGGATCGGCACTTACATATCTGATTACGCAAAATACGATGAAAGCTCTTTCCGTTTTAATGGTTGATTTTTCCTGTGCATTGAAGCTGGCGATGCCAATCGCGGTATTATCGGCAATCAGAGAATCGGGCAGCCATAATATTACGGTAAAAGGCGGAAAGTTTTTAGAGGCAATGGCAGAAGCGGATACGATTGTATTTGATAAGACAGGAACGCTGACAAAAGCATGTCCGACTGTTTCAAAAGTCGTTTCGTTTAATGGTGACAGCGAGGATGAACTGCTGCGTATTGCGGCATGTTTAGAGGAGCATTTTCCTCACTCGATGGCAAAGGCGGTTGTGGATGCGGCAAGATCCAGGAATCTGATCCACGATGAGATGCATTCTAGGGTAGAATACATTGTTGCACATGGCATTTCGACAACGATTGAAGGAAAACGGGCAATTATCGGCAGCTATCATTTTGTTTTTGAAGATGAAAAAAGCAGGATTCCGGAAGGAATGCAGGACGCATTTGAACAGCTGCCTCCGGAATGCTCGCATCTGTATCTGGCAATTGAGGGTACGCTCGCTGCGGCTATCTGCATAGAAGATCCGATCCGGCCGGAAGCGACAGAAGTGGTTCGGAAGCTCAAGGACATGGGAATTCAGAAAATTGTTATGATGACCGGGGACAGCGAAAGGACAGCGAGGACGATTTCCGAAATCGTCGGTGTAGACGAGTATTATGCGGAAGTACTGCCGGAGGACAAAGCAGCTTTTGTTGAGGCTGAAAAGGCAGCAGGCAGAAAAGTAATCATGATGGGAGATGGAATCAATGATTCACCGGCATTATCTGCAGCCGATGTGGGCATTGCTGTCAGTGATGGTGCAGAACTTGCCAGAGAGATTGCAGATGTTACGATCATGTCGGAGAATTTGTATGAGATCATTATTTTAAAAAGGATCAGCGATGCTCTGATGGAACGCATTCATAGGAATTATCGTTTTATTGTCGGATTTAATGCGGGACTGATCGCATTTGGAATACTTGGCATTCTGTCTCCTGCGGCATCGGCAATGCTTCATAATACATCGACATTGCTGATCAGTCTTGACAGCATGAAGGATTTGCTGACTTTAGAATAAAGCTCGGTTCGTTATTTAATTTGTATAAATATTCTAAAATAAAAGTAGAAGACCGCTTATAATTATGGTAAAATGAATATATCAGAAAAGGGTGTCTAGTTTTATTTCAGGAGGTTATTATGACAATAAAGAGAGCTTATGAGAATAAAGATGGAGTGTTTATCGAATTTTATACGAATGAAGAGATGTATTGTGGTGACTTGTTTACGGTAGATGGAAAGCACTATAATTCCGGTGAACATGTATTTGAGATTTCTGAGATTCGTGCTGATCTCGAGAAGTGCAAAGTGACGGCACAGTATCTGAAGAAGGTCGATGCACCGGCGAAAGGAAAAGCTGCGAATATTACAGGATCCATCAAATTACGCAATTTGACCGGATGCTATATTTACAAATTTCAGAATTAATTGATTCGTCACATATACAGAGGATAAGATAGAGAAGACACTTTTTAGAATTTTGTACGAATAACGGAACGTGAGGAACGAGGAAGGCCTGCGATGCAAGCTTTCCTCGCTTTTTAGATGATATGTCCGGCAGCGGCTGTCATCTGATATTGGAGAAGAATATGTTAGCAAAGAGAATACAAGATCTGACGCCATCTGCGACGAACGAATTGTTTGCTAAGGTGGCACAGTTGAGAGAACAGGGTGTGGACGTTATTTCCTTTAATGTTGGAGAGCCGGATTTTCCGACACCGGAGGAAGTCATAGAAGAATGTAAGATTGCACTGGATTCCGGGAAGACAAAGTATGCACCGGTTGCCGGGATTACGGAATTAAAAGAAGCTGTCTGCTGCAAATTAAAAGAAGAGAATCAGGCAGTTTATACCCGGGATCAGATATGCATTTCTACGGGTGCGAAGCATGCCGTGTATAATGCGGTTATGGTGATCTGCGATCCGGGAGATGAGATCCTGCTTCCTGTTCCATGTTGGGTGAGTTATGTAGAGATGATCAAGCTGGCCGGCGGGGTGCCGGTTTTGGTGCCGACAAAAGAGGATTATCAGCTGGATCTGGAAGCAATTGAGGCATCTGTGACTGAAAAGACAAAAGGAATTATTATCAATACTCCGAATAATCCGACAGGAGCATGTTATACGAAAGAAAGCCTGATGCAGCTTGGAGAACTTGCGGTTCGCGATGATTTTTACATCATTTCAGATGAGATTTATGAAAAGCTGATCTATGACGGCAGCGAACATGTATGTGTTGCGGCTCTGTCAGAGGATATTTATGATCATACCATTCTGATCAATGGATTTTCCAAGTCGCATGCGATGACCGGATGGAGGATCGGATATACGGCGGCACCGGCAGATATCATAAAGGGGATGACCGGACTGCAGGGACATGTGACATCGAACAGCACGACTTTCGTGCAATGGGCGGCGGTCCGTGCACTGCAGATGGGCGATGATACGATTCATGTGATGCGTGATGAATTCAAAAGACGCCGTGACTTTATGTACCGGACGTTTCTGGAACTTCCGGAGATCACCTGTGTAAAGCCGGGCGGTGCGTTTTACCTGATGCCGGATATCAGTGCGTATTTTGGACGTGAGGCAGGTGGAAAGCGGATCAAAGATTCGACAGACTTCTGTATGTATCTGTTGGAAGAAGCGAAGATCGCCGTTGTTCCCGGACAGGCATTTTTTATGCCGAATGCAGTTCGATTCGCGTATACAGATTCCATGGAGCGGCTTCAGGAAGGCATGAGAAGATTCAAAGATGCATTATGGAAGATAAAATAATAACAGAGCAAAAAGCATTTCGATAGACGCAATCGTCTGAACTTGAAATGCTTTTTATTTTATGGATAAAAATGTAAATTGCACCAAATTTTACTTGACAATATTTTACAATTGAAATATAATACAAATACAACAGAAGGGAGGGGATTTATATTCATGAGAGGTTATTGACAAGAGAACAGTTTGGACCTTTGTATCCGTTGATTCAGAATGACAGGATTACGGATATTAACTGGAATGGAAGGCAGCTCTGGATTGATCATCTTGACCGGGGCAGATATTGTTCGAATATGATTCTTGAGACAGCATTTATCAGACAGTTCACATCTCATATCAGTAATGTTGTCAGTCTTAATTTTAACAAGCACACACCGTTGCTTGAAGCGGAGGCGAACGGCCTCAGAATTTCTATTATTCACGAAGCATATGCCAGAAGCGGCAGAAGCATCTCGATTCGAAAGTCACCACCGATAAAGCGTCTGAATGACGAAATGATGATAAAGCAAAATTATTGTACAAAAGAAATGCTGGATTTTCTGAAAAACTGCGTAAAAGCACATATGAATATTGTAATATGCGGGCAGGTTGGAAGCGGCAAGACGGAATTATTGAAGTATCTCACGCGATTTATTCCATCGAATGAAAGAGTGATTACGATTGAAGACAATCTTGAGATTCATTATGGTACCATCCATCCGGAAAAAGACTGTATCGAAATGAAAGTTGATCCGGACCATTTTTCCTATACGCAGGCGATCAAGGCATGTTTAAGGCAGCTGCCGAACTGGATCCTGCTGTCGGAATCCAGAGGAGATGAAGTGCGGTATCTGATGGAATCCCTGACAACGGGGCATTATTGTATGACGACGATTCATACGGATGACGTCAGGAAGATACCGGAACGGATACGCAATATGATCCGGGACAGCTATGCGGCAGAAAGGATTGGAAGAGAGACGTATATATTTTTAGATATCTGCGTCCTGATCAGAAAGAAGATGGATGAGGGAGGCATGATTCGCAGATATATCGATCAGATTGGCTGTTTTTCTTCTTTAAAGGACGGAAGTCAGCAGATGGTAAAGCTGTTTGTGCAGGATGGTGTGTTCGTAGACCGTAGTTTGCCGGAAGATATTATGGATAAGTTTTGGAAAAATGATGTCTTTCATCCTTTTGAGCCTGCAGAGGAAAGGAGTGGATCATGAAGCATCAGCCTTTGAAGTATATCAGATTCCGAAATCTGCAGACGAGGATCAGTGGGTATGGATATCAGTATTCATTTTCCAGATATCTGGCATGGCTGCTGCTTGGCATGGCTGCAATTGTGGGGATCGGCAGATTAAATGGTCTGAAACTTACGAATATTTGTATTTTAGCAGGATCCGTTTTCGTTATGATTCCATTGCTGTTATTTGTTCAGTTTCGATATTTGTATGAGCAGCAGAGGTTTCGGGATCTGGTGAATTATATGGAACAGATGATGTATTCTTTTCAAAAGCATTCGAAGATTGTTTCTGCACTGGAAGAGGTGGAAGGCCTGATGGAAGGCGATATCCGATTTCGGATACAGCAGATTCGCAGTTCAATAGAATCATCAAAAGATGTCTCCTATAAAGAAGCGTTCCAGATATTGGAGATTGCGTATCCGTGCGACAGACTGATCATCATGCATGAGCTGTTTATCAAAGTTGAGAGCATCGGAGGGCAGTATCGAAATGTTCTGGCATCACTGATCGAAGATACCAAGCTGTGGACAGAGCGCGTCTACCTGTTTCAAAAAGAAAGAAGCCAGATGAAAAGGAAGATCATATTGAGTATTTTCTGTGTGCTGATCTTATGTGTTACGCTGTTTCGGATGATGGTAGGGAATGAAGAGATGAGGCAGGTCATGGATTCCGCGTATTATCAGACAGGAACAACGCTGATCCTTATTTTATTTTTATTTATTCTTGGAATTTCACAGTGGCTGCTGACGGGAGATTGGCTTCAAAAGCAAAAGGATGTTCCGGAAGAAGAATTGAAAAAAGACTGGGAGCATGTCCGGAATTCGAAAGAGCAATATCCGCGGGCAAGAAAGCGGCTGCAGAGAGAAGCAGAGAAGCAGTTTCCAAAATGGCTCAGGGTGATGATCTTAAATCTTCAGACAGAGAATGTATATCGTGCAATTGCAGAATCGACAGACGATGCACCGGCTGTCTTCAGAGATTCTCTTGAACTCCTTGTGGAAGAGATTGCGGAAGATCCGGTATCCATGCAGCCGTACAATCATTTTTTAGAGGAATTACAGACACCGGAGATTCATTCAACGATGAAGATGCTCTATGCATATACGAATGTGGGAACAGAAGAAGCGAAGAATCAATTGGATGCGCTTATGAAAAGGAATATCCGACTGACCGATAAAGCAGAGCGGATCCAAAATGAAGATGAGATTGCAAAGTACCAGTTTATCTTCTATATTCCGATGTTTTTAGGGACTGCAAAGATTATGGTAGATATGTCGGTGATGTTCGTCGTCATGTTTTCTGTATGGGGACAATTTATGTGATCTTAAGGGGGACAGTTGATATGAAGCATTTTTTTGAGCAATATGGGGAGACGATTTTCTTTTTCCTGTTGGGTGTGACGATCGTGATCTTTTATCAGAAACTCGTTGATTTATCACTTTTATAACAAATGGGGGATTTATGAAAGAAATTATAAATGAGTACAGCGAATATATCGTTTCTTTTCTTACAGCTGCAGGGATTGTAGTTTCGTTATCCTTTATGATGGATATCTTAAAGTCTGCGGTATGTGTTTTTGCAGATTCTTTATGCTGAAAGAGGGATGGTATGAAATTAGTAATCGAAGAGTATGGACGGGTGATCATCGTTGTATTGCTTGGGATCTTATTATTTTTCTTTGTAAAGGGAACGATCTTTCAACAGCTGAAACATCATATCTCTGTTCCGGAAGCAATTGAAAAGGAGAATAATAAGCAGAATGACTTTTACAGTATGCCGGAATTGCAGGGATTGGACAAAGACGGAAAGCCGCTCGCATTAAAAATCCGGGCAGGAAGCAGATTCTTCCCGATCTATACGGAAGGAGTTATACGGGTAAAAGCAACAGATGCCCGTGATGGAGATATTACGGATCAGATCAGAGTGTCTATGATTCAGATTAAGGATCAAGAAGAGTTCAAAACGCCGGTAGATGGCGAGATTGATACAACGGGCGGCAACAGGCAGTATATTCTGGAATACACGGTAAAGAATTCTGCCGGGTATCAGAGTACTAAGAGGATCAGCGTACTGATTGATGGAACAGGAGGGAAGAGATGAGAGTGCCATTTCATATATTATTTGGGTGTTTTTTCCTGTTTTTTCTGACATTTTTTCTGATCAGCTGCAATGCGGTCGCCTATCAGACAAAAGAAGCATGGAATCAGTATGATGCAGCCGTAAAAGAGATCGAAGACAGTCATTTTGAACCGGCAGTGATCGAAGATATGATTCAGGAAAGCAAGCACTGCGGATATCGGATGGCAGTGGAGGAAGACTGTATCTATGAGGACGTACAGCGTTATCAGGTCAGATTATCTTATAAGATCAGAATACCTTTCTTTCAGGTCGAAAAGGAACGTGAGATAAGCGGATATGCGATATAGGGGGGAAGTATGAAATTAGGAATAGAGACAATGATCCAGATGATCATATTTTTAGTTGGATTTGTGTTCGTATTATCTGTTTATATGATTTCTTTGGAAGCAGCAGATGCCAAGCAGTATCATACGTGGACGCTGGAGAAGCTGGAAGGTGCCAAATATGCGGAATCTGTACAGGAATACTGTGTGAAACATGCAGAAGAACAGGGATATACGCTTAAGATCGAAGAGGAGAGCGGAGGAAGACAGGGTTATAAAAAAGTGATTTTGAATTACCGGATGTCGGTTCCGTTCCTGGAGACGCGAAAGGTATATCGGATTACCGGTTATTCGCATTGGAAAGGAGGTGAGGAATCATGAAAGAATTTATGGCTGAATATGGATCTGTGGTAGTAACGGTTATCATCGTTCTGGCGGTATGTGCCTTTGTCAGTGCTGCATTTACGCCGCAGCTTCAGGAAGCTCTGACGGATACTCTGGAAACATTTTTTACAAAATCCGGAGCATTGCACAGCTAGGCAGAAAGCTGTTATGGAAGGAGGAGTATGAAACAGATTATTTTGGGTGCGTGCGGGTGTCTGTTAATCATCTATGCCATGTATGCCAATCAGAATTTTGCTGATGAGGCGGTAAGAAAGTCCGAGTTGAATCTGGCACTTTCGCATGGAATCAATCAGACGCTGGAGATGCACAGAGAATCGGAGTTTGAGTCTGAAGAGGATATGGAAATGTATTTTATGAAATTATTCAAGTCTCAGATCACTTCAGACGGAATCCTGAAAGTCAATGTGATCACTTCGAATTGCAGGTATGGAATTCTCGATATTGAAGCAGTTGAATACTTTCAGGCTTCCGATCAGAAAGAACGGAAAATCACCGTTCGAAAATGCGGAATTATTGATGAACAAAAAAGTTAATCGCAGTGGAGGATGACAGATCCTGCAGAAAGTGTTTTAGGAACATCGATAACACGTTGATTTGCACTGCCTCGCCAGAACAATTTGGTATCACGCTGCTCATCAATGTAGCGACCGTCAACGAGGACATCCAGGTAGCGCATCACTTCCAGGGTGCAGACTTCTTCCCATTCAAAGCCGGTGTAAAGCCAAAGTGTTTTGTTCGGAAAAGCACGTTTAATATCTTTTGCCAAATCTGTAATTGCCTGACAATTGGCAGGATGCAGCGGATCGCCTCCGGAAAAGGTAATTCCGGATATATAATCTTTTTTCAATTCGCGAAAAATTTCAGCTTTTGCAGAATCATCAAATGGAAGTCCGCCTTTTACATCCCATGTGATGGGATTCTGACAGTTTTTGCATTTATGTGTACAGCCGGCAGTCCAGAGGACGACACGAAGTCCATCGCCGTTTAGCATATCATCGGTTGTTATATTGTGATAATTCATGATAATATTCCTTTCAAAATCCATATTGTTTTCCTTAGTATAAATGAAAGAAAAACGACAGTCAATGCTTGCATGGGAAAGTGATAAGTGATATTATAGGAATGCACATTACTTAAATACACAATATAAAGTGTTGGGAATATAAGGAAATCACAATATATGGTAATTATGGAAAGGGAGTTCGATTGAGGATATGCGTATTGAGGATGTATTTGTAATAAAGAAGGATAATACCAAGGAAGCTTTTAACGTACAAAAGGTAGTCGTTGCGGTGAATAAATCTGCATATCGCGCACTGGTAACGTTTACGGAGGAAGAAATCGATTTCATCTGCCGTTTCGTTGAAGAGAAAGTTATGGAGATGGGGAAAAAAGAGGTTCATATTTCGGAGATGCATAATGTTGTAGAAGGTGCATTAGAAAAGACCAATCCTCTGGTTGCGAAAAGCTATCGGGATTATCGTAATTATAAGCAGGACTTTGTACGGATGCTGGATGAAGTATATCGGAAGAGTCAGTCGATCATGTATATTGGTGACAAAGAAAACAGCAATACGGACAGTGCATTGGTGTCGACCAAGAGAAGTCTGATCTTCAATGAATTTAATAAGTCTCTGTATCAGAAGTTCTTTATGACGACAGAAGAACTGCAGGCGTGCCGGGATGGATATATCTATATCCATGATATGTCTGCGAGACGTGATACGATGAATTGCTGTCTGTTTGATGTGGAACATGTATTAAAAGGCGGATTTGAGATGGGAAATCTCTGGTATAATGAACCGAAGACGCTGGATGTGGCTTTTGATGTCATCGGTGATATTGTATTGAGTGCTGCCAGCCAGCAGTATGGCGGTTTTACTGTTCCGAGCATTGAGAAGATCTTAGAACCATATGCAGAAAAATCATATCGTCGTGCCGTTCAGCGCTATATCGGATTAGGGTTGTCCGAAGAAAAAGCTGATCAGGAAGCCGTAAAGGATGTTGAACGGGAGTTCAGACAAGGCTTCCAGGGATTAGAGTATAAGTTTAACAGTGTGTCTTCTAGCCGAGGGGATTATCCTTTTATTACGATGACCGCCGGGACGGGTACGAAACCGTTTGAGAAGATGGCGACAAAGATCATGCTCGAAGTGAGGAAAGATGGCCAGGGAAAAGAGGGATATAAAAAACCCGTATTGTTCCCGAAATTAGTATTTTTATATGATGAGAATTTACATGGCCCGGGAAAAGAATTAGAAGATGTATTTGAAGCGGGAGTAGAATGCTCCAGCAAAACAATGTATCCTGACTGGTTAAGTCTGACAGGGGAAGGCTATGTATCATCGATGTACAAACAATATGGTGAGATCGTCAGTCCGATGGGATGCCGTGCATTCTTATCACCGTGGTATGAACGGGGAGGCATGGAACCGGCTGATGAGCAGGATAAACCGGTGTTTGTCGGCAGATTTAATATCGGAGTTGTCAGTCTGCATCTTCCGATGATTTATGCAAAAGCAAAGCAGGAAAGCCGTGATTTCTATGAAGTGCTGGATTATTATCTGAATTTGGGAAGACAGCTCCATCTGCGTACCTATGATTATCTGGGAGAGATGAAGGCGTCCACGAATCCGCTGGCATATTGCGAGGGCGGTTTCCTCGGAGGACATCTGGGACTTCATGATAAGATCAAACCGCTTTTAAAATCAGCAACCGCATCGTTTGGCATTACTGCATTGAATGAACTTCAGCAGCTTCATAACAAGAAGTCGCTGGTAGAAGACGGAGAGTTTGCTTTGGAAGTATTGACCTATATTAATGAGCAGATCAACCGCTTCAAGAAGGAGGATGGACGTCTGTATGCCATTTACGGAACTCCTGCTGAGAACTTATGCGGTCTGCAGGTAAAACAGTTCCGTAAAAAGTATGGAGTTGTAGAGAATGTATCGGATCGCGAGTATGTCAGCAACAGTTTCCACTGTCATGTATCAGAGGATATTACTCCGATTCAGAAGCAGGATCTGGAAGGGCGGTTTTGGAATCTGAGCAATGGCGGAAAGATTCAGTATGTAAAGTATCCGATTGATTATAACAAGGATGCCATTCGTTCGCTGGTTCGCCGTGCAATGAAGAAAGGCTTCTATGAAGGTGTGAATTTATCACTGTCTTATTGTGATAATTGCGGACATGAGGAGCTGAATATGGATGTATGTCCAAAGTGCGGAAGCCGTAATCTGACGAAGATCGATCGAATGAACGGATACCTGTCGTATTCGAGAGTAAAGGGAGATACCCGTCTGAATGATGCGAAGATGGCGGAAATTGCAGAGCGGAAATCCATGTAAAACAGAATATTTTAAAATGACAGCAGAGGCAGTCGGTCATAATAAATGGATAGTTATTGTGATCGGACTGCCTTTTTATCTGCAGAATATTGATGGGAAGGAGGTTTGCAATGGCAGATTTAAGATTTTTCCCGCTGTTTATGATATAATAGAATTGTGAAAAATAGATAAAAATAGATAGTGAAAATTGTATAAAAAGACGAAAACAGAC
>Ga0129309_1000276_pt1 | contig 44452 bp, 29 predicted proteins | sample L1105metagenome_FD_94439 | JGI IMG/M metagenome (GOLD analysis project Ga0129309, IMG submission 94439) | Ring-tailed lemur group fecal microbial communities from Wisconsin, USA - L1105 metagenome | ecosystem: Host-associated > Mammals > Digestive system > Large intestine > Fecal | place: USA...
ATTGCGGAGGGGACATGGGAGTCCGCCGGTGCTTGGCGAGGTCCCTCACGAGCTTAGCACTGCTGCGCACTCCAAAGAGTGCAAACGGTCCCCGCAGCAATTCATTCCGGCCGGATTCCCCCTTCACAACAACCTACCCATGGGGACGGAAGACTCAGACAGACTCCCCCACTACACCGGACATGGTCCGTTCCGGACGCGTCCTCCACACCTCAGTTAAATCTCCATATGTTTTAGTAGCAGCAACCTGTCTGAACTGTTACACCAAAAGAAGGAGGCACTCTAAATCCCCTTTACTGCGGAATTTAAATGCCTCCCTGGAGTAATTATTTCACCCGGCACGCCTCAACGAATGCCCTGAATATTGCCTGCTGTTCTTCCGAATCGTACATCATCTCAGGATGCCACTGTGTTGCCGCGACAAAACGGCTGCCTTCCATCTCAATTGCCTCCGTCACGCCGTCCGTTGACACGGCGCTGATGATGAAGCCGGTTCCCGGTTCCCTGACTGCCTGGTGATGGAACGAATTCACCCCGGCCGTCTCTTTTCCCAGGATTTTTCCAAGCCTTGTCCCCTCATTTACCAAAATGCGGTGGGATACGCTGTTCATCGGATACATATCATTGAAATGATGGCCGAACCCGCCCTCTTTCTCCAAATCCTGATACAGATTTCCTCCAGCGGCGACATTGAGAATTTGGATTCCCCGGCAGATTCCCAGTACCGCTTTACCGGTCTCATTGATTATGTATCTGGCCAGATCCACATCCTGGCGGTCCCGCATCGGCATGATGGTTCCACAGTAACTTTTAGCGTCCTCCCCATATTCCTGCGGATTGATATCATGGCCTCCGCTGAACAGGATGCCTGCCATTCCGGCAACCATCTCCTTTACTGTTTCCATATTCCGGCAGATGGGTATCATAACCGGGATCCCTCCTGCCCGTTCTATGGAATCAATGTAATTGTCCGCCAGAAAATGCCATTTCTGTCCGGCTATCCCCATATGGGATACGCTCCCAATCTCATCCCTGTAATCATAATTACATGTGATGCCTATCAATGGTTTCATGTTTCTTCCTCCATTTGTTAATATTTTTTCTGTTCGTCTATTCGTGATGGCTGCTTCTTATGTCCTTCTCTTCCATTTCAACCCAAGGCTGCCATTTTTGTGTCTCCCATTTTTCTGTATCCGAGAAATATTCTTCCGTCAGCTTCCTGACTTCCCCATGACAGAGGTAAACACCAATCATATTAAAGAATATAATCAGGAAGGAGCCGAAATCCACGTAATTAATCAGGGCGCTGATTCCAACCATGCCTCCGATAAACATCAGTCCGAGGTAAACGTATTTTCCCCATGTTCCAGCCTTTTCCCCGAATATTTTCACCAGCTGATCACATCCGAATAATGTCTGCGCCACCGCTGTGGTAAAGCAGAATAATGTCAGGGAAAGAGAGACAATAAATCCGCCTGCCACAGGACCGAGCGCTTTCTGGAATCCTGCAATGGTGAGCGTGGATACTGATGCGTCCGTCTGCCACACGCCGGTTGTCAGAATCACCAGACATGTAACGCTGCATACGACAATTGTATCAAAGAATACCTCAAAGATTCCCCACATTCCCTGCTGAACCGGATGGTTCACATCTGCTGCCGCATGGGTAATTGTGGTAACTCCGGTACCCGAATCATTCGAATAGACACCGCGGCACACGCCCCATCTGATGCACATGGCAAGCGTCGCGCCTCCGAAACCTCCGACAGCGGCACGGCCTGTAAATGCATACTGGAAAATAGACGCAAATGCTGCCGGAAGTTCTTTTGCATTTAATACAATGACGACAAGGCCGGCCGCCATATATATCACGCTCATGACCGGCACGATTTTTTCCGTAAAGCTCAAAAGCCTTGTAAGACCTCCAAGTACAATCAGGGCCGCTGCAATAATCAGCACGGCTGTCGATACGATACGCGGAATGTGAATTGTCTCAACGGTATCAACCACGGAGCCGATCTGGGCAGAAGCTGCAAGGAACAGGCAGAAAGCACAGCTGATAGCATAGGCAAATCCAATCCACTTCCACCCTGTCGCCTTCGGAAGATAATACTGAGGGCCTCCAAACCATTTTCCCTCTTTATCCCGCTGACGGTATTTCATACCGAGAACTACCTCGCTATATTTAATTACACAGGCAAAAAGGCCTGTCAGCCACAGCCAGAACACGCCGCCCGGGCCGCCGTAGCCTATGGCGATTGCCGTTCCCACGATATTTCCGGCCCCAAGCGTCGATGCGAGCGCTCCCGTCACCGCCTTATAGCCTGAAATTTTGTTGCCGTCGCTGTTTATTTCTCCGCCTTTAAACGCTTTTACAATTGTGTTCTTAAGTACAAATCCCAGCTTTGTAAACTGTATAAACTTGTAACGGAAGGACAAAAAGATGCCTCCACCCACCAGCCAGATTAACATTGGATATCCCCACACCCAATTTGTAAACGTTAAGATAGGATTGCTCATGTTACTTCCTCCTTTGTCTGCTTGACTTTTTCATTTACTTTTACCATTCCCGGGATTCAGTAATTGTATGTCTTAACGCTATCATGTTGGGACAGCTCCATGTCAACCTGTATTTTTCTGTAATTTTTTCGAAAACTTTACATTCAGCTCCTGTTTTTTACAATTTCTTTTCGTTTGGACGGAAAAAGAGGAGCAGACTCAAAGATTTCCGCCAGAATCAGTCCGACTATACCTGCGGTCAGTTTTCCAGCCGCCAGTGGGATTACGGCATCAGGACATACGGCCGAAACATAGCCCATATGATCTCCGAATACGGCAAGAGCAGGAACGGCAAAGGCCATCGCCACCACTTTGCCCCGGTCATCCATTTCGCTTATCAGGTCAAACATTGGAAGAGGATTGGCAAGGGAGGCAAGGATTCCGGCCACTGAGGCATCGCTGATGTCCAGTATCTTCCCCACGCGGCGCAGCACCGGGGACATGCACCTGCTGAGTACACGGATAAACGGATATGCTCCGGCCAGCGTCACTCCGATCAGCCCGATTATTTTCAACTGCTCCCCCAAAGGATCCATTCCGGGCAGCAGCGTAATCCCAAGCGCCTCCTCCAACGACGCCAGCGTCAGGGAAAGTATGCAGATGCATTTCAGTATATCCCCGAATGTTTTAAAGCCGGCCAGTGTCGGTTCGGGAAAAACAGTCAAAATAACGGCCAGTGCCGCGGCTATGGCAATAACCGGCACCGAATTGGTCAAAATCATCCGTCCGGGCAGCCCGGCAGTCAAAGCCCCCGTAATAAGCCCAAAGGGAATCGCAATAATTCCCAGAACCACCCCCTTTGAAACCGGTCTCCGATCTTCATCACGGCACATACTCAAGGCCACCGGGATTGTAAAAATAACGGTAGAACCCATCATGGCGCTCAGAAGTACACCGGAAAGAATCTGCACCTGACTGTTATCCGTCATAGCCACGGCCAGCGGATAGCCTCCCATATCGACCGAAAACAGGATTCCGGACAGCATAGCCGGGTCCGCCCCGATTTTCAGGAAAACAGGGGCGGCCAGGGGTGTAAGAATTTTTCCGGCCACCGGGGCAATACACATGATTCCCGCCATTGCCATTGTCAGTGAGCCGGTCGAATTGAATCCCTTATCAAATTCCGCCGCCAGCCCCAGTCTTCCTTTCAGCAGCGCCTTGTCTGCCGCTCCGGCAATAAAAAAAAACATCATAACCGCTGTCAGTATTCTTCCCATATGCATCTCCTCTTTCTATCTGTTCTTTCGCATTTTCCCATCCTACAACCTGCAGTCTGCTGAATGTCAATCCCCATAACCAGATAAAAAAAGCAAAAAAGTGGAGTAAACTCCACTTTTTAAAGATTCAGCATAACAATTCAGCCCTCTTTTTCAGCCTCAAAATAATAAATCGTCAGCGGTTCTCCGTCAAGATGACAGGTATACATATGGTGATCCTCTGTCTTCATAATCTGTCCCACCTTTGCAGCAGACATCCGGTAGCCGCATTTCTTATAATCTTCCTCCAGAAATTCCTTGTTAATCCGCCTTTCATTCCCTTCCGGATACCGCTCAAGCAGCAGGCGTCTGCTCTTCGCTTCCTTCTCCAGGCTTTGAATCCCCCCTACAACCAGGCTGTCGGGTTTCATCAGGTGAAGGATATCTTCTAATTGCGTATTCTTGTGATAAAGAGAATATTCCATCTCTCCATAAAAGCTCAGAAATAAGTCGATGCAGCCGTCCTGAAGAGGAAACCGTTCTGAAGCATCCGCGATATAGAGGATATCCAGCCCCTGAAACAGCCGTTCGAACAGCTCCTTATACATGGCAAGGACTTCATAATATTTGTCAACGATAATATAGGTACAGTTCCTGGGCAATTGATGGATGTTATTGTATGTAAAGAAGAAACCATTGACATTCGCTTCCATTATTACCTTTCCGTTCCAGTCACCTCTGTCAATCCGTTCTATTATGGCATCACTGCATTTTTGCACATAGATTTCCCAGTCCTCTCCTATATCATGGTATAGTTTCCGGCGCAAATCAGGCCGGTCATAACTTCCTTCATATATATTTTCCGTCCTGACTATACCGTTCTCGATTGTCGCATGGTAGCCGCAGGGACAGCTGAGTATTCCCTCATAAATATACTTGTAGTTAATTTCCGCATTTTCAATGTGCAGATGCTGTCTGCAATTGGGACATACCAGGAGCGGAATCGTACCGACAGGCACACCCGTCCGTTCGTTCTTAGCGGCATTCTTCCTCTTATTAAAATTCTCAATCTCGTCCTCAATCAGATGAATGCTGTTTCCGAGCATTTTGAGTTCGCCGGTGAGACACTCTTTTTTATCCTCCAACAGTTTCACACACTCATCGATTGTGGCAGGCTCAATCATATTGGACATCCGTCTCAGATAGAGAAATGCCCGGATCTCTTTTATATTGAAGCGCATTCCCTTGAGCTTCTGGATGTAGTTAAAATCCGCATACTCCCTCTCTTCAAAGCTCATCTGGCTGCCCTGCATCTTCGGTATCAACAGCCCGATATTGACATAATAGCGGACCGTATCCTTTGTGACATTGCAGACTCTGGCAAACTCCCCTATCTTCATCTGCCCACCTCCCCGTCCTTTGCCTCTTCAATCACCTTGTACATCATTTCCCTCTGTTCCTTTGTCATCGGACAATGACGGACCGCCTCGTAGAACAGGCCGAATGCCTCAAACGGATCGGGAACCTCTATCTTTTCCCCGTCTTCCCGCAGCTTTCTTCTGGTTCTTTCATTGTCAATGCGTATTTCCAGAATATGGTCGTACGTCTCCTCAAGCTGTTCCTTCCGATCGAACACCTCCGCCTCATCCGTCAAGGTAATGCTGAGATAATCATGGCAGTTATCTGAATCGGCCATAGCCAGGACTTCCGTCAGGGTTCCCCGCAGTCTTCTCACTTCAGGAACACATTCCAAAGGCAGACTCTCTATTTTTACCACTCCTTTTTCTTCCATGGTAACAACGGTGACTGCTTTCCGGTGGCGTTCCTCGCTGACCGAATACTTATACGGGGTTCCGCTGTAGCGGACATCCTCCCTGCCCACCTTCTGAGGACCATGCAGATGCCCCAGTGCGGCATAATCAAAGTCCGCCAGTGCAGATACGTCAATTTGATCCAGACCGCCCAAAGTCAATATCGCAGACTCCGAATCGCAAAGCGACGGCCCCTTGTCCCCCGAGGTAAAAAATTGATGGGCCAGAATGACGTTCCGCTCCCCGCCGTTTATCTCTTCCCTGCTGAGAACAGCGCGAAAGGCGCTGTCATAGCCGGTAACAGCCCCTTCCTCAAATAGATGGCGCACATAGCCCGGTTTGATAAAGGGAAATAAATAAAAATTAATTTTTCCCCATCTGTCCTCAAATGTCACCTTCTTAAGCCTGTCCTCCGGAGACGACGGCGGTAAAGCCGATATGTAAATCTGATGGCCCTCTAAAAAAGAAGAGGCATAGGACAGCCTCTCCGGTGAATCATGGTTACCTGCTATAATCAGAACCGGTATGGACGGCCGGATGGAGGACAGCCGGATTAAAAATGAATCAAACACCGTATAGGAATCGGCGGACGGCACCGATTTATCATAGATGTCGCCGCAGATGAGCACCGCGTCCGGTTTCTCGGACTGCGCATACGCTATAATCCGGGACAGCGCATTCTCCTGGCTGTCCCTCAGGCTGTATCCGTTCATCTGCCTGCCGATATGTAAATCTGAGATATGAAAGAATTTCATCCCATGCCTCCTTTTGCCTCTAAATAATCAATCTGCAGTCTCCCCTTCAGACTGCCCGGTTCCGTTTCTCAGGGAATCACCGCTCATGCTCCCCGTTGTCTCCGGTACCTTGCGGCCGGATGAATATACTTCAAGCTGTATCACACAGTCCGTTTCCTCCTGGCCGTAATATACCGGAATTCGATATGTCCCAGGTGTATTAAAATCACATTCGCTCAGATCATAGCTGAATTTAGCCGGATCGAGTTTTTCGTCGGGGAAGAATTTGGCGGCGTTTAATGCCGGTTCCGCCCCTACCGTCGCTTTCGCATAAAGCGTTATCTCCGAATTTTTATTAAAAAGTACGGCTTCGGCGCCGGTCCGTGTCTTTACTGTCATCACCAGCAGTCCCACCAGCACGATGCCTCCGAACAGCGTCATCTGAAACTTTCTGCCGCCGGCATTTTCTCTTATCCCTCCGTTTTTCTCTCTCAGGCCCCCTGACTTCCTTCTCATCTCCGTCCCCTTTTCTTCCGATAAATCAGGCCGCTGTACCTGAATGTGCAGCGGCCCGCCTTGCAGAAAGCTTAACCGCTTTCCCAGTATCAATCGTAAATAATCAACGCCATGAATACCAGAGCCGTATCCCCGTTGTTCGCCATCCCATGGCTGAAACCGCTGGGGGTAAAAGTCCTGTCTCCGGGTACTACCGTACGGATTGTACCATTGTCATTGTATTCGCCCTCACCTCTGATAATGTAATAGGTCTCGCTGTTGCCCACATGTTCATGATAACCAAGGGAACATCCGGGGGCAATGGTCACTTCCGAGAACATCTTTCCCTTTCCGTTCATCTCCTCTTCATTCAGAATATATTTAACTGAGATTTCACCTTTTCCGCCGCTGGCATTCTTCCTGATTACTGATTCCATCCCGATCTTCCTCCTGTTTATTTCCTGTTTAATTCTCCTTTGATTATTATACTTGTTATTGCCGATCTTTTCAATGGGAATCCCTATTCATTCGTCAGCTTAAACCGTTCCAATAGATGGAAAATAAGGCTTAAAATCATTCCGACCACACAGGCCAGGACCATTCCCGTCATCTGGATATTACCGATGCTGACCTTGATTCCGGAAAGACCCGTCACAAATATGACGGAGGTCAGCGCCAGATTCCTGGAATTGCCGTAATCCACTTTGGAATCCACCAGGATGCGAAGGCCCGAAGTGCCAATCATACCGTAGAGCAAAAAGGAAATCCCGCCGATGACCGGGCCCGGGATCGTGCTGATTAAAGTGGACAGTTTGCCGATAAAAGAGCATACGATGGAAAGAACGGCCGCGCCCGCAATAACACGCACGCTGTAAACTCTCGTAACCGCCATAACGCCGATATTCTCACCATAGGTGGTAGTCGGAACAGAGCCGATACATCCGGACAGCATCGTAGAGAAGTTATCTCCGAATAAAGAGCGGTGGAGTCCAGGATCCTTTAAAAGATCGCGGCCCACTATCTTGCTGGTCACTACCTGATGGCCGATATGCTCAGATGTAATGACAAGAATGACCGGCAGGATAATCATGATCGCCTCCGGATTAAATTTGGGAGAAGAAAAATTGGGAATGGCAAATATAGGGGCATTCACAACCTGTGTGAAATCCACCAGTCCGCAGATAATAGCAGCCACATATCCCAAAATAACCGCAATCAGAATCGGTATAACAGACAAAAATCCCCTGAACAGGATGGAACCGAATACGGCCACGCCTAACGTTACAAGGAATACAATCATATTTTTAGGATCGACTGCTTCATCGAGAAGACCGGCATTGCTTGCGGCCGTCCCCGACAGTTCGAGTCCAATCAGGGCCACTACCGGCCCCATGGCAGCAGGGGGAAGTACGATATTAATCCACTCCGAACCAAACTTATAAATGATAAAAGCGAGAATGCAGCCGCAGAATCCGACTACGACGAAACCGCCCAGCGCATAGGCGTAACCAAATTTTTCGATAACAATTCCCGCCGGTGCGAGAAATGCAAAGCTGGAACCCAGATAAGCAGGAGCCTTCCCCTTAGTTACAAGAATGAACAACAGTGTTCCTACACCATTCATAAATAAAACAATTGCCGGATTGATACCGAACAGAAACGGTACCAGCACCGAAGCGCCGAACATGGCAAACATGTGCTGAATACTGAGGGGAACCAACAGATTAAACGGAACCTTTTCCTCAACTTGGATAATGCGATGACTTTCCATTTCTACCTCCCATTTTCTTTTGGATATTCCACTGCAGGAAAATAGCGCAGGAAGAAACCTGTAGCACGATACTTCGGCCACCGTATCCTCCTGCGCTTATTCTGCAAGTTTCTTCTACATATTATGCCATAGACTGGAATATTCGTAAAGAATTTTTTTACGTCAGTTATTCCGCATTCGCTGGTTTTCGTAACAGTTCAGACAGGTCTGCGCACTGACTGCGCTGACCGTGCGAAAATGTAGTGGCAGCGGGCATCCGGCTCATCGCGTAGCGATTTAATTAGCCGGATGCTGTAACAGTTCATGCTGTCTGAATTGACATGGGTTTTCAGGAATGAGATTCATTTAGTTTTCTGTTTTTATTTCAATCTTCATATCTAAATCGCCATACGGAATTGTCACTTCCGGAAAGCCTTCCGCATAAGGCGCTATCTCATAGGGAGTGTAATAAAATACCAAGCCTTCGGGCGTCAGGTAAAATTTTGAATCATAGCTCACGTCATCTGCAACCGTATGTTCCAAATCCTCAGGCGCTTCGAATGCAAAGTTTGTTTTTTCAGCCAGTTCACGGAATGCCTTGCTGACAATCTTTTGCAGCTCCTCGACAGGATTGCCGACGATATCGCTGAGCGTTAACTGCTTTCCTGTTTCCCGGTCAAAGACAAAGTAATCTCTGAACGGATTGCCGTGTGCCCCGCCGGAATACTCGTATCCGTCCGCCTCTACACAGACATAACGCGCATCGAGATAATTAATCCCGGCGATTTCGTATGTCAGGGTTGTGGTCCGGAAGTCGGAACTGTGAACCCACGCTTCGTCCAGATAGGAAACCATGTCGTCACCGGATTTAAGAAGCGCCTGCTGCCGCTCCCCCATAACTTTATTCATCGCACGGATCGCATCGCCGTCACCATCGAATACAAGCTTCTCCACATACATCTCCAGCGCTGTCTTGTCGCCGCAGGAACACGGCAGTTCTTTCTTTTCCGCCTCCACATGTCCCAGCTTATTAATCGGCGACTGATAGAGAGCCGGTTTAATCAGTGTCTTCTCTCCGCCATCGTTTGCATTGAGCAATGTCTTGCCGATGTAAACCCCGTAATCCTTTATCTCCTGACAGTAGACGGCATCCCCTGTCACAAAAAAGTTGCCGGTATCGTCATACATATTCAGTGTACCCGGCTCTGTCATGATAGCCGCCGCCTTTGAAACTTCCCCGGTCTCCACTTCGGCTTTATAGAACTGCGTTCCCTCACTGACAGTCTGATAAGCTTTATTCGTCCTGAAATAGAGATACCCGTCCCTGTACTGGATTAACTGCGGGTTATCCGGTGATTCAAACAGCATTGTCTTCTCAAGAGTCTTTGAGTCGTACCGGTAACACTGTGTATTGCCGTTTCCGTCCTGGAATAACACAAAGAAAAATCCCTTATCAAACAGAACGGAGGAGGTATTTGTGACCTCCGGAACTTCTCTTGCACCGCTGCCGTCCTCATTGGCAATTACAAGGCATTTGTCATTCTGTACCGGCATATATCCGTAATGCTCCACCATATAGGGCAGGACTCCCCTGTAAAGCTCCTTGCAGCCGTCCGGTATCCGTCCGAATATACTTTTCTCCACCGGAAGCTCTTCGCCCAGGCTTCCGTCCTCCTTCAGAGTAAATGTCTGATTCAGATTATACCCGCTTACGTATAGAACATCCCGGGAAGCATAAATTCCCGATGCCTGATTGACTAAATCAGTCAGATGTGTCTCCTCTCCAGTCTCCAAATCCAGCCGGTAAAGGGCGTACATCCTCGCCGAATCCTCTCCCTTTGCGGAATTTATGTCATAATAAAGACCTCCCCTGTAAACCCAAAAGGAACCATTCAACTCCCCTTCGGCAAATTCTTTAATCTGTTCCAGCTTATCGGTCTCTTTATCCAGACTCCATATGCCTCCACGGTATTTGAAAAACAGACGGCTTCCCGATTCCACCATCGTATCCGCACTTCCGATTGCCGTCAGTGTATCTTCTTTTAAATCCGCCAAGTCTGACTCTGTCTTTGCGCCGCTTTCTCCCTGGACGGTCGCAGCCGTCGCATCTACCTCAGCCTGTCGGCTGCAGCCTGTCGCCGCCAGAGGCATAAAAACGGCAAAAGCTGTGACTGCCGCCGCTGCCGTATATGTTTTAATATTCCGTTTTATTTCTAGTCTTCTCACAATGCTCACCTCTATTTTATTATTTCCTCTTTTAACCAGTTTAACTTTTTTTATACCGCTTGTCAAAGAGTGTGCATAATATTAAAGGAAGTGTAAGAATTTTTTGTTACTGTTCTCACGGTTATGTCCTGCGAGGTGTTTTCGTGCGTTTTCTGCGCGAAAATCCCGAGTTACACGGCGCGAAACTGCGTTTTATGCAGTTTCTGTGCATTCCAGCAAAGAAGGCAAAAAGGATGTATCAAATGCCTGACAATGCGAAACGGCATTTGATACATCCTTTTGATTATGTCTTATTTCCAGAAATCGGTATCATCTTCGAGATTGATATCCGCTGCCTTAAATACCGGATTCTTTCCTGCTCTTTTCTGTTTAATGTAGTCGTCCATACAGAGAATCGCCGGTTTCGCGAGAAGAATAATAACCGGAAGGTTGATTATCGCCATCAGACCCATCAGAACATCGGCCGTATCCCAGGCTACGCTGAATTCCATCGTAGCGCCGAAGCAGACAATGACTGCCGCGAGAATACGGAATGCATGTATTAATGTGCTGCCCGGCGTCTTATTGCAGATGTAGCCAAGCCCCATCTCCGCATAGTAGAAGTTGCCGATCAGTGTAGTAAATGCAAAGAGACAAAGGGCCACCGTAATGAAAATTGTGCCGAAGCCTCCCAGGGAATTTGCCACAGCTGCCTGTACGTAGCTCATTCCTGCAATCTCTTTAGACGGTTCAACGCCGGAGCAAAGAAGCATGAAGGCCGTAGCCGTACAGATTACAATCGTATCAATATAAACGGAAAGCATCTGCACAAGCCCCTGTTTTGCCGGATGGGATACGCCGGCTGATGCCGCCGCGTTCGGAGCGGAACCGACACCGGCCTCGTTGGAGAATAATCCTCTCTTGATTCCCTGCATAATGGCGGAACCTGCAAAGCCTCCAAAAATTGCCTTAAAGTCAAATGCGCCCTTTACGATATCTGCAATCATGCCGGGAACAAGGTTGATATGTGTAATAACGATGAACAGTGAAACTGCGATATAAAATACTCCCATCACCGGAACAAGCACGCCGGTAACCTTTGAAATCTGCTTGCCGCCTCCGAAAATACAGATCAGAAAAGCGATTGCCAGAACGCCTCCCACGATTTTTGGCGTCATGGACGCATCGTAAAAGCTGTAAGCCTTGAATGTATCGGCAATATTGAAAGCCGCAACCATATTAAAACCGCCCATGTAGGTAACGATTAAAACAACGGCGAACAGAATGCCGATCCAGCGCTTTTTCAGCACTGCCTGAATATAATAAGCCGGACCTCCGTAAGAGCTTCCGTCGTCCGCCCTCTTTTTATAAATCTGAGCCAGCGTACTTTCCACAAATGCGGAGGCGCTGCCGAGAAGAGCAGTCAGCCACATCCAGAACATGGCTCCCGGACCTCCGATGCAAAGAGCCGTGGAGATTCCGGCAATATTACCGGTACCGACACGCGATGCGGTGGAAACCATCAATGCCTGGAAGGATGAGATGGATTTATCATCATCTTTCGGCTCCTTTACAACCCGGATACTCTCTTTTAAATAACGGAACTGGATAAATTTCGTTTTTACCGTAAAAAAGATTCCTGCCCCCAAAAGCAGAATAATCAGTATGTAACTGTAAAGCCAATTGCTAAGTAATCCAATAATTTCTGCGTACAATATATACACCTTCCCTTTCTTTTTTCAGCTTCAAACCCACCATTCCCGGCTGAACCCGTTTCACCGGATTTTCTCATCTGAAGCAGTTAGATAGATTCTTCGGCAAACATGTGCAGCCGCAGCTTCTCCGACAGATATCTTAACATAGATCCACCCGCAATGCTATTCCCTTTTTGATCCAGCGCCGGACCGTAAATACCAATACCCATCTTTTTTTCGACTACTGAGAGGATTCCTCCTCCGACACCGCTCTTCGACGGAATTCCCACATGAACGGCGAACTCCCCCGAACCGTCGTACATCCCGCAGGTCAGCATAATCGTCTTCACCACCCTGACGACATCCGCATCAAGCAGGCGCTCCCCTGTAACCGGGTGGATGCCTCCTCCGGCCAGAACCATTCCCAATCCGGCCAGGCTTTTTGCCGTCACTCCCAGAGAACACATCTTCACATAGAGATCAAGGCTTTTCTCCACATCGCTTTCTATAATCCCCTTACTCTCCAGCAAATAGGCAATCGCCCTGTTTCTTGCGCTGTGCGTCATCTCCGACTGGAAAACCTTCTCATCCAGAATGATTTCCGCATCCAGGCATAGCTTCCTGGAAAACTGCAGCATCTCCTCAAAACTGACTACCGGCATCAGGTAACTGGCCACGGCGATTGCGCCTGAATTAATCATCGGGTTATATGGATAGTTGCTGGTAAGATCCAGCTTTACCAGCGAATTGAAAGCATCACCCGACGGCTCCATACCCACTTTTGCGAAAACCTTATCAAAGCCGCAGACCTCCAGAGCTGCTGCCAGGGATATCACCTTTGAGATACTCTGGATTGTGAAGCGGACATCGGTATCCCCCGCGCTGAAAACTTCGCCGCCGGCGGTATAGATACAGATTCCCAGATGATTTTTATCCACATTTCCCAGCTCCGGTATATAAGAAGCTGTTTCCCCATGGACAATCTCTTTCCTGCCCTCTTCCATCGCCTGTTCAAGTATTTCCTGAACCATTCTTTTCTCCCCCCTTTCCGGCCGATACCGGTTTGTATTATATATTGATTATAACTCATATAACTTTTTATGTATACTTCCTATTCGATATAACCTTATAACAAACTGATTGAACAATTTTAATTAAGCAAATGAGGACGCCGCCGGTACGGCCAGCGGACGGGGTGGTTGGGTGTGTATATGAGTCTTTCGTCCCGGGGGAGGATTGTTGTGGTTTGGGGCTGCGGGCGAAGATAAAGTCTGCGGAGCACGCTCCCGCTCTGTGAAATGCATCACGCTGCTAAGCTCGTAAGGGACCTCGCTAATCAGCGATGGATTTAGGCGGCATCCGCAGACTTTATCTTCCCCTCCGCCCCGAGGCCAGGTTTTCGCCGGGACGAAAGACTCCGCCGGGGGTGTTGGCCCCGTCCGCCGGCCTGCGGCCGCTGAGTGTCTCATGCGTTAAGTGCGGGGACGGACCTTGTCGCGGCCACTCAGAACTTCCGTGGGCGGGAAATACGATATGCCTTCACTGCGTCTTTTTTAAAAATTGTGGAAGGCTTGATATCAATCTGCCGGAAACACGTAGTGGCCGCGACAAGGCTCTCCCCATTTAAGGTTGGAGACAATCAGCGCCCGGAACGGACCATGTCCGGTGCCGCGAAAACCTCCGCCTGAGTCTTCTGTCCCCGGCGAAACCCTGACCGGGGGAAGTAGGCGGAATCAATTGCGGAGGGGACATGGGAGTCCGCCGGTGCTTAGCGAGGTCCCTCACGAGCTTAGCACTGCTGCGCACTCCAAAGAGTGTAAACGGTCCCCGCAGCAATTCATTCCGGCCGGATTCCCCCCCCTCACGACACCCTCCAACCGGGGACGGAAGACTCAGCCAGCCCCCTCACCACACCGGACATGATCCGTTCCGGGCGCGTCCTCCCAACCTCAGTTAAATCTATTTCTTTCAAACAATCCCCCAATGTGATATACTGTAACTGTCTTTTGGGAGGGGATTTTTAATGAATATGGATATGAATTTAAAGCATCTGGAGTATTTCATCACCGTTGCCAGGCTCGGCTCCATCAATAAAGCCGCCCAGAGCCTCTTTATTTCCCAGCCGTATCTGGGTAAGATCATCAAAGAACTTGAAAATGCCGTTGGCGCCGTTTTGTTCCAGCGCACAAGGGGCGGCGTTTCCCTTACCCCTGACGGGGAGGATTTTATGATCCATGCCGAAAATATAATCCGCGAAGTGGAAAAAATGGAGACGTTCCGCAGTTCATGCAGTGACACCGGGCACTCGCTGGTGGTTTCCATGACAAAGTATTCCCATATTATGGAAAGCTTTATTGAAGTGGTATTAAAGCACAAGGATAATCCTTCATTTATCCACCGGCTCAGTGAAGGTACGGCGGATGAAGTGATTGAAGACGTGTATTCGGGCCAGGCCAATATCGGTGTTCTGCATTTTGACGGCAGACGCCACGGTGAGTTTAAGGCAAGACTGGCTTCCCAGTCTCTTGATTACCATTTTCTGTGCTATGTAAAACCGCACATCCTGGTTTCCACAAACCACCCGCTTATCAGGGAAGGAAAACCTGTCAATCTCCATACCCTGGCGCCTTACGGTTTTGCCAGGTATCTGGGACAATGCGAAGATTTTACATACCGTATATTCTCCCAGGATTCTCAATATAACCTGAATTATGGTTCCAGAATGGCCTATCTGACAAGCCGCGCTTCACTGCTCCACCTGATTTCCTGCAGTGATTTTTACGGAATCGGAATCCACGATTTTACAACCCAGACATCAGCCTATCAGGTACTGTCAATTCCGATAAACGACTGCAACGACAGCATAGAATTCGGCTACATACTGCCAAGGAATGTTCCCGTTAATCCAATGACACAGGAATTCTCAGACAGTTTAAAAAACCGGCTGAAAAATATAAAATAGAAATGAACGTATGAAACCGCTTTGCGGAGGATCGCAACCCTAAAGAGGGCTTGTTCACTAAGCTCGTTACACTCGCTAAGTGAGCCAATGTCTGCGGCGGCAGGAAATTATGCCGCCGAAGCGCCCCTCCGCAGGCGGAGAATCCCGCGAGCGGGATTCTATCTTATCAAACAGCAATAAGCCCCAGCCGGTAGGAATAGATATAGCGTTCCTTCACGTTCCTTCCCAGCATCTGAGTCAGTGCCTTCTCGTAATAATCAAGCTGCGTTTTGTAACGTTTAACCAGTATCTGGGCATCGTTCACATAGTCTGTCTTATAATCGACCAGTATCAGGCCATCTTCCTCTTCAAACCAGGCGTCGATGATACCCTGGATCAAAACCAGCTCGTCCGAGTCCCAGTCCCCCATCTCGCGGGCCGGTATTCCCATCACAAACTGTTTCTCTTTATACAGCTTTCCTGATTGTGCTGCGGCCTGCATCCTTTTCCCCAGCTTGGTGGTGAAAAAACGATAGATATCGGACGGCCATATCATGTCTCTGGCTTCTTTCGCCAGCTTCCCCTCTTCTGTATATTGGTTGAGAAGACGGGTCACCTCCTCTTCCGACGTGATCTGGCTGAAGGGCAGCAGCTCCATAGCGCGGTGGTAGGCCGTACCTCTGGATGTGCCTCCCTCCCTCACCTCTTCCTCTTCCATAAAAACCGGCAGGGTCGGGAGGAACGCCGTCTCCTCTTCCGCCTCCATCCCTTCTTTTTTCAGCTCTGAAACCGACATCTTCGTATTCAGGGCCACATCGGCTTCATATGGATAACGGAAGTGGAAGGATGTCTCCAGCCTCTTACGGTAAGCTGCATCGTAAATTCGATCCGGATCCCGGTTTAACAGCTCCTCCCTGGAGACTTTTTTGGAAAGCTGCTCTTCTATCTCATTTACAAGCTGATCCTCTGCTTTTACCCTGGTAACCGATATCCGGCAGCCGCTTTCACGGATGCTCATAAGAAGCCAGTCCAGGCAGGACCCTGCCATTGTGAGAATCGTATAGGGTACCTGACCTCCGTAAAGGGAAATCTGTCTCCATTTTTCGATTCTTCCGTCCAGATTCTTATCCGAAGCCGTCATAATCAGCTTTTCCTTGGCTCTTGTCATTGCCACATAGAGAACACGAAGTTCCTCACCCAGAGCCTCCAGCTCCATCCTGCGCTTCATTACATTCTTTTTAAGCGTGGGACCCTTCAGGCGTTTCCTGCTGTCCAGATAATCCGTTCCAATGCCGAATTCAGAGTCTATAAGGATTTTACCTCTTGTATCCTGTTTGTTGAACATTTTCCCCATTCCTGCAACAATAACGATCGGAAATTCCAGCCCCTTACTCTTATGGATACTCATGATCCGCACCGTATTGCCCTGTTCGTTAACTGTTGACGCTTCCCCGAAATCCGTATTGTACTTTTTCAGCTTTTCGATATATTTGATGAAATGGAATACGCCCCGGTAGCTTGTGGCCTCATAGGAAGAAGCCTTCTCAACAAGCATGTCCAGATTGGCTCTCCTCGTCTCCCCGGCCGGCATTGCAGAAACATAGTCGTAGTATCCCGTCAGATCGAAAATCCGGTGGAGCAGGCTGTGCATCGGCAGATAGACGGCCATCTTCCGGAGCCCCTCAATCAATTTTACAGTCTTTTCAAGCTTTTCCGCAATCGCGGCATCATTAAACAGCTCATCAGTCCCCGACTTTTCTCCTTCCGGCCCGTGTTCAGAATCTGCCCGGCTCTCCGAAAGAAAATTCATGACCGCCGAATACAGTCCTCTGTCCCGGCCTTTCTCAATGTTTCTTTTGCAGACTGCAGTAATGTGAGCCAGCTCCCGGTCTGCCAGGCCGCAAAAAGGAGCTTTCAGAACGGATGCAAGCGGTATGTCCTGAATCGGATTATCGATGACAGCCAGAAGATTTAAGACGGTTTCCACCTCAACCGTATCAAAGTATCCGGTTCTGGACTCCGCAAAGGCCGGTATTCCCTGGTGCGCCAGTATCTCCGTAAAGCTTTCTGCCCAGCCGCTGACACTCCGCAAAAGGATGACAATATCCCCGTATCTGGCAGGCCGGTAACATTTCTCATCCTTGTCCCAGACCGCCATGCCGTTTTCTTCGCCGGTCAGCTCCCTGATTTTTCCGGCTATCATGCCGGCCTCCAGCTCCCTGGCCGTATAATCGGAAATATCATCGTCCAGCCCCTCAAGCTCACTGCCCGCCGTGTTGATAAGGAGCAGCTCCGTATCCAGTTCTCCCTGTTTCCGTCCTTCATACGGCTCGAAGGACGCCCCCGGATGAAGAGCCGTCTCATCCGTATATTCAATATTCCCAAGCTTCTTTGTCATAATCCTGAAAAAGATATCATTGATGCTCATTAACACGGTATCGCGGCTTCTGAAATTCTGGTGCAGTTCTATCTTCTGGTAGAGGCTTTCTTCCGATGTATAGCTGTTATATTTTTCCAGAAACAGCTCCGGGCGGGCCAGACGGAACTTATAAATGCTCTGCTTCACATCCCCCACCATAAAAACATTGGGACTGCCGAACCGCTCCCTGGAAATACAGTGAATCAGGGTCTCCTGCACCAGGTTGCTGTCCTGGTATTCGTCAACGAGTATCTCGTCGAACTGGCGGCTCAATTCGTCGGCCACAGGACCGGGCCTTCCGGTTCCTGCCTCTGTCAGGACCTCCAGGGCAAAATGCTCCAGATCGTTAAAATCGACCACATTTTTTTCCCGCTTCTTTTCCCGGAACCGGGCTGCAAACTCCTCCGCCAGCGCAAGAAGCATCAGGATGGACTCCTTCCCTGCCTCCATGTCCTCCAGGGTTTTCTCCGGTGATTCGAACAGATACTGCTCCCGCATCTTCTCAACTGATTTCTTAATGCGCTTTCTGCATTCAGATACCGCTTCTTTTTTATCCGGATTTACCGTGGAATTCTTTCCCCGGATCGCCGCCATTCTTGAGAACGTGAACCGCTCAGCAGCCGAACTGAATTCCAGATATGAACCGCAGGCCGAAATCAACTGCCTTACGTTGCACAGATCCTCATTTACCATCGGCAGATAAGGTTCAGGCCCGTCTTCTTCCATGCAGAGCTTTACCGCATCCTCAAGCTGCCGTTCCCACTCCTCCGCCTGCGTTCTGACGTCTTCAAGCAGAAACCGCATCCACTCCGTCCGGTCCAGTTCTCCAAAATCCGTTGTTTCAAGCTCTTTTCTGCAATGCTCGAACCATTTATCAGGCCAGGGATTGCTCTGTGCAAATGAAAAAACCTGCATAATGTAATCTTCAATCCCGCCGTCCGCCTTGCCGATCGAATACGTATCGACAAAGCGCTCAAATGCCTCCCCTCCATTTGCATAGGAGTCTTCCATCAGTTCCTGCAAAACTTCGGCGCGCAGCAGGAGCATCTCCCCTTCATCGCCGACCCGGAATGCAGGGTCAATATCAATGCAGTCAAAATGTTCCCTCAGAATATGAAGACAGAAACTGTCAATCGTCGTAATCTGGGCAAACTGTACCGTGACGGCCTGCTGCTGCAGATGCTCATTCTCGGGATCTTCTTCCAGTTTTTTTTCTATCGCCGCCTGGATACGCTCCCGCATCTCTGCCGCAGCTGCCTTCGTAAAAGTCATGACAAGAAGCCGGTCGATATCGATTGGGCTATCGCCGGTTATCATTCTGATGATTCGTTCAACCAGAACCGCTGTCTTACCGCTTCCCGCAGCGGCGGAAACGAGCAGATTCCGGTTTCTGCTCTCAATTACGGCTTTCTGTTCCTTCGTCCAGTTCACTGTCATCTTCCGTCTTCCTCCTTTCTCCGCTTCGGCTATCTCCGTTTGTCCCGCCGTCTTTTGGTGCGTATTTGTCAATCTCCTGCCAGATATCTTCCGGGTTCAGCTTATCAAACCGCCTGTATCCGTACCCGTCTGTTTTTAAGTCAAAACCGCAGACACTGTGGTACGGGCAGAAGTCACATGCCGTCCGGTTCCCGTTTTTAAAGGGCGCCACGGTAATACGCCCGTCCAGAATCTCACGCCCCATATTCTTAAGCTTCCGGTTGACAAAGGCTCCCAGCGCTTCAAACCTTTTCTCTCCGGCAACAGAGGACTTCTTCGCGATTTCCTCATTCTTGACCGATACGGGAATCACCGAGGAATCCTCTCCCCGGGAGGAGGAAAAATCAAGACGGTTATCAAGATGCACTACGGCTTCCGGCTTTGCGTTAACCAGTCCGTTCATTCTGAGCTGTTCTAAAATCGCCTGTTTCGTCTCCTCCTCATCCATCTCTTTCTTCCGCTCCACCATCGGATCCGCTATATTATAGTAAAATATGCCGGCCGGAACTACTTTTTTATCAGGGTGCTTCCTCTGTTCTTTTTCCAGAGCCGCATCCATATAAACCACAAGCTGGAGCTGAAGCCCGTAATACGCTTCCATCAAATCAAATTTTGTCTTTCCGGTTTTATAATCTATAATCTTCAGGTAAAGCAGATCTCCGTCTTCACAGAGATCGATCCGGTCAATCCGCCCTTTCAGATGGATAGCCTCCTCCTTTGAAACTGGAATTTTCATCGCTTTTAAGTTGTCCGCCGGACTGAATGTCACCTCAAAGCCGGCCGGCTCAAAATCTCCCTTTTTGAGCTGTTCGGTCAATGCCCACACCGTCCGGTCGGTAATCCGGCGGACCTTGCGCTCCAGATACTGATTCCTGGCGCTGCTGGACATAATCGTATTGCCGTAATCCTTCGTCACATCAGAGACGCACTCCGACACCAGCTTTTTTCTGTCTTCCTCAGAAATCTCCCGGAAGGAACGGTTTTCCTCCTTCATCCGTTTAAAATAGAGGTCGATGGAGCCATGGAACAGATTGCCGATGTCGGCGGCCGCCAGCTCATAGACCGGCCGTTCCGACAGTTCGAGGCCATAAGCCAGAAAATGGGCATAGGCACAGGAGGCGTACTGTTCCATCCTCGTAACGCTGCCGTGAAGGGTTGCACTGTATATCTCCTTTGCCGCGGTTCTTCCGATTCCCCTGTCCTCATATGTATAAAACGACGCCTCCACAAGCTGCCTGAGTTCGTCCCGGTACAATTCGGAACGTAAAAAAAAGCCGAACAGCTCCATAAACCGGCTGTCTTGCCTGCTGCTGCCGTAATCCTTCAGTCCCTCGATAACCCGGCGTTTTCCAAGAGGTAAAGACCAGGCAGCCATCTGTTTTTCATCGGCCCTCATCACACGTTTTTCCGGAAACATTTTTAACACCTGGCCAATCAGCCCGGAAGGCCGCAGGCTCTTTCCGTCTGAGGATGAAGCTGCATAGGAGAGGTACAGACGGTCGGAAGGTTTTGTCATAACCAAATACAGATAGAGTCTCTGTAAAAAGCCTTCCTCCCTGGCAGTCGGCGCCAGCTCCACCTGACGGCTTTTCAGACTCCTGCGCTCTGCTTCGGTAAGGATTCCGCCTCTTCCTGACGCAGACGGAACAATCCCGTCATTGACTCCCGCAAAAAACAGCACCTTGATGTGGGACAGCCTGGTTCTCGTGATATCTCCCACCACAACACGATCCACAACAGCCGGAATAAGACCCACTTTAATCTCCTCAAAGCCGGCGTCCAGAATGTCTGAATATTCTTTTTTCCCAACTGCCTCATCCCCCAGGAGGGCCGTTATCCTGTCGAATAATGTGATAACAAGGCCGTATACCTGGCTGTACTCCTTCTCAAGGCTCACCTCCCCTGTTTCCCGGAATTCCGCTTCATAATCCTGCAGCTTTTCTTCGATATGCAGCGCCTCCAGAAAATGCACCAGAGCCTCCGTTTTCTCACGTACCGTAGATTTACGGCTGCCAAACACGTCTTTTAACGGTCTCAGGGGCGTGAGTATCTCTTCCCGGAATGCATTCAGTTCCTCCAGATTGATAAGCTCGGCTCCCCGGTAGACGGCCTCCCAGGCCATATCCCACCGTTTAAAGCTGCGGATGCCGAGGGCCAGAGCGTAATTTTCCAGACGGCTTAACATCTCCTGCTTATCCGTTACCAGCCCGGTTTTCAGATAGCGGAACATGCTCTCGTAAGAGAAATTCTTCTGCATGACCTCAAGGGCTGCGCGCAGAAGCTCCACCATCGGATTTCCCATAATATTTTTTTTATAATCTATAAAAGCCGGTATTCTGTTTGTCTCAAACTGGCGCACTATTTCTCTGGAATAGTCGTCCAGCGCTCCGGTCACCACCGCAATATCACGGTAACGGTATTTTTCCTGCTTAATGAGGCGCTCTATCTCGCCGGCTATCATCTGCACCTCTTTTAAAGGGGTGTCGGACTGGAACAGCACAACGCCCGGCGCACCTGACGATTCTTCGTATTTACGGCCGCGGAAACGGAACAGTTCCTTTTCAATGAACTGAAGCTCCGGGCTGTTTTTGAACCGGTAGGCCGGATATTGCAAAAGAAGGATATCCTCTTCCCTTCCAGCCCCCGTCTGTGCGGCCAAATCCGTAAGCCTGCACACCGTGTGCTTGCTCATATGGAAGAGATGGGAAGGACCGCTTTCCCTGTACGGATTTTCTTCCGGATCCATTGTAATAGTTACCACTACTCTCCGGCAGTACTGAAGCAGCAGCTCCAGAAGGCGGTACTGTACGGGCGTAAAACCGGTATAACCGTCCAGTGTCACCACACTGCCCCTGATAAGCTCTGAATCCGGGAGAACGCGGCAGAGCATTTCCAGAATTTCTTCCTTCACAATGCATTTCTTATCTTCCGTATATTTTTTAAATGCGCGGTGCAGCACTACCATATCATTCAGCTTCTGTTTAAGCATCGCGCTCCAGTTTTCCTTATCCGCCTCCGAGACAAGCTCTTCCAAAACCTCCGCCGTTATGCCGTACTGAAAAAACTCCGACAGCATGGATTTCAGTTCCCCGATAAAACCTATCTTGTCCAGATGACTGCCGAACAGCTTCAGTTCCCTTTTCTTTCCTGCCGCCACCTTGCGCAGCACCATAGACTTTCCCATATCATCGAGAACGGCCAGGCTCTCCACCGCCAGCTCCTCAAATATCCTGTAGGCCAGACGTTCAAAACTGACAATGTCAATATTCATAACGCCATGACAGGGATGCAGCGTTACAATATCTTTCTGTGTCTGCATGGTAAACTGTTCCGGTACGATAGCAAAATAGCGGCCGTCCGGATTCCCTGCCGCCTGCTCTATCAAATCGTTGTACAGACGACGGGTCTTGCCGGAGCCTGAGCCGCCGATAATGAATTGTAATGACATATATTCTCCTCTGATTGGTAAACTATAACTATTTAATCCACATTTTCTTTAGATTTTATCAATAGTTTTTATAAATGTTTTATTCCACGCACATATTTTAGCCACATTTCTGCTGTATAGTAATAAGTGAACAAGGCAAGAGCCTTAGACAGACTTTTTCATACTCCGGCCAGCAGGTTAGACCTGCTGGCCCTCCCCCTTTTTCAGAGCATGTCACAGCGTGTTTTTCCGTTCGAAAACCTTTCTTCCCGATGCATCGGCAATTCCAATCGCTTCCCTGTATTTTGCAACGGTTCTTCTCGATATCGAGAATCCGGCTTCCCCGAGTTTTTCTGCCAGTATCCTGTCACTGTACGGTTTTTTCTTATCTTCGCCCGCAACCAGAATCCGAATCTGTTCCTTTACCGCCTCCGCACCGGCGCCGCCTGCCTTTTCGGAAGGCGTATTTTTTGCGTCTGCCGCCGGACAGGTCTGGATACTTCCCCTGGAAAAGAAAAATTGCAGCGGGAACAGGCCCCATTGGCACTGGAGGTATTTTTCCCGTACGGCGCGGCTGATGGTAGACTCATTCATTCCAAGCTTTTCAGCCACGCTTCTCTGGGTCAGTGCCGTCAGTTTCCCTCTGCCGCCTTCAAAGAAAGCAATCTGAGCCTTGAGAATTTCCTGCACAAGCAGATAGAGCGTCCTGTTTCTCTGCTCCACACAATGGCATACCCATTCCGCCTGTTTCACTTTATTTTTAATATATCCGGCTGCTTCCCCGGAATCCTCCCCCTTCATCAGGGTCAGATAATACGGATTGATGGAAAGCTGCGGATATGTCTCATCATTGATTATAATCTGAAAACGGCCTTCTGTCTTGACCACCAGCACGTCCGGAACCAGATATTTCTGATATTTACCGCTCCCAAAGCCGCTTCCCGGCCTCGGATTCAGCATCCGTATCCGATCGGAAGCCGTTAGCACCTGATCCATACTGCACTTCAGTTTCCTGGCAATAATCTCCATCCGGTTCCTGCCAAGTTCCTCCAGATAGTCTTCAATGATCCGGCGGGCCAGCTCATCCACCTCACTGCCGCCCTCCAGCTGGATCAGCAGACACTCCCTGAGATTCCTGGCCCCTGTTCCCTTTGGTTCCAGTTTCCAGAGTACCTTAAGCATCCGTTCACCGTCTTCTTCCGAAATCTTAAGCTCCTTGCACAGAAGCGGCAGATCCTCCGTCAGATAGCCGTTGTCGTCCAGATTTAATATCATATATTCTAAAATACGGAATTCTTCCTTTGAGATCTTCATAAACAGGATTTGTTCCATCAGGGCATCCCTTAAATCCATCCCAGGTCTTTCTGCCGGTTCGAAACGGCTGGCCTCATCCTGCTCGTCCTGATAATACTGGCGGTTTTGAGCGTCCATGCTCTGCAGCTCTTCCAGCCTCCTGATAAAATCTTCGTTACTCTCCCCTTTGTCGTCCGATGACTTTTCGGAACGCATCTCGTCCATATCCACCACCGGATTTTCCAGTGCCAGATCCTCCAGATATTCCTTAAGCTCCAGCTGTCCCATCTGAAGAATTTCTGTAGACTGAAGCATATTCTGTGATAAGGTCTGTTTTAGTTTCTGTTCCTGTCTGAGTTCCACTGTAACCACCCCTCTTATCTGCCGCCCGCTTTATCCCCGGAGCGTGTCTGTAAAATTATGTCTGCAAGATGTACTCCGAAAGGAATCCCCCCTCTCGGGATTCCTTAATCGAAAAGCTCCCTCGGCACAATGCAGAGAGAGCTTTTCTTTGATTGAAGGCGGTGACCCCTACCGTTTACTTTAATCGTCTAATTCGTCTTCTCCGACTACTTCATCATACTCCTGCTCGTCTAACAGTTCATCGAAGGCATCGGCAACGATCTCATACTCATCGTCGTCTTCAATGTTTTCCAGATTCGGCTGGCCGTTCTCATCTTCTGAGTAGCGGTAAAGATATACTTCTCCCTCATCCGACTCATCATTCGCATCTTCCATCGGAAGGAGGGCGATATATTCTTTATCTCCTGCCGGAAAGATAGTAAGTACAACACACTCCAGCTCTTTTCCATCATCCAGGGTGAGTGTTACCGTCATCTCCTCCTGATTGTCCATTTCTTCCGGAGTCATATTCTTTTTGTCTTCCATCTTAACCTCTTTCTTCTGCCAAACGGCAGGCAATTATAATTGCATATTTACTTTTTTCTAACTTTCCAACTCCACTTTATCAGAGGCCGTGAGAAAAATCAAGGATATTTTTCATTCACTGCGTTCCCAGCCACAGTATGCCGGATTTTTACAGGCATTGAAAATAAATATCCCCGCTGAATTTCGTCTGCGGACAGCGACACGTCAATCGTTTTTCCCGTCTTTGTCTTCCCCGGCATTGGGTTCCCCGCTGCCGGAATCATTATCTCCTGTATAGGGATTTTTATACTCCGCCATCTTTTCCAGTGTCCCCGCGGAAACACCACGTGCCAAACGCGCTTCACAATCCCGGTTCAGGCGGATCACCGTAGATGCATTCCTGTTAAACAGTATGTAGATGCAGAAAATCGCCTCACAAAATTCCATTACGCACGCCGTTGTCAATGTAAAAACGAGAGGATACGGTAGCCAGTAGGACATCCCAAGAATTGAAACGCCTCCGGTTACAATACTGAACCCTCTGAGAACCAGCATCAGTACGGCAACGCCTTTCCCTGCCTTCAGCATCCAGGAGTACCACAGATAAAATACAAATGCGCTGAATATCGTAAATATCCCCTGTGTGAACTGAAGACCGTATATCAGCGTGATAAGCAGATAATATAGTCCGTAAAGAACTCTTATACCCGTAAATGTTTTAACAATTGTCGTCAGTTTCAGGTTCTCATCCAAATATCCCGGATGCTCTCCTTCAATCTCCTGTCTCAAAGCCTCCCTCTCCTGGGCCGTCACCATTCTGACCGGGGTTTTGCCTCTTACGCCCTTCATCCTTTGTCCTCCCGATTAATATTCAATCCCTTTTCTTGCCGGCACCCCTTTGTCGAAGGGATGGCGTACCTTTATGAGCTCTGATATATAGCCGGCTCTCTGTATAAACTCCGGCGCCGGTTCCCGCCCTGTCATCACTATCTCCAGGCTGTCGGGACAGCGGTCCAGAAAAGCAAGAACCTGTTCCTTTTGCAGCAGTCCGCTGTTGACGGCCGCACATACCTCGTCCATGACAAAGAGCGTCTGTCCCTGCTCCGCCGTTAAAAGAGCCAGGTCTGCCGCCTCATCAAAAAGCTCTTTATAATAAGCCGAAGCTTCCCGTTTTTCAGCCTCTGTCATCTGCCAGGTAAAACCGAACGTTTTTTTACAGGGTATTACCGTAATCCCTTTAATCTGTCTCAGACAATCCACTTCACCGGAATCATCGTTTTTCAGAAACCGGACCATCACAGCCTGCCCATTGCTGCCCGCCATTCTGACGGCCAGGCCGACTGCAGCCGTGGTTTTACCTTTTCCGTCACCGCAGTAGATGTGTATATATCCCATGATTTCACTCCTTACAAAGGTATTCTTCCACAAATCTTGAAAGCTCCGCCTTCTTATGATAACGTTCTTTTACAGCGTACACATGAAGGCGTTCCCTGGCCCTTGTCATCGCCACATAAAACAGCCGTCTTTCTTCTTCCATATCCTCATCCAGAGCCGCTTTGCCATGGGGCGTCACTCCCTCATTGGCATCCAGTATATAGACAATCTTAAACTCCAGACCCTTCGAACCGTGCATCGTCGCCAGTGTGACTGCGTCCTGGCTTTTTTCCTTCAATCCGGCCTGGGCCTGGCGTTTCAGTTCCTCCCCATAGTCCTCTATGTGACGGAACCATTCTTCAAATGTCTTAAATCCGGCGGCGCTTTCTTTCAGCTGATCCGCAGTCTCAAAAAGCTCTTCCGGCTTCATCCTGCGTCCCGCTGCAAATTCCTCCAGGAAACCGTCGTATCCCACTCCCTGGCGTATGTAATTCACCGCTGCCAGAGGCGACATGCGGCTGACTGCCTTTAAATCATATTCCAGATTTTCTATCCGGTCCGCCACCCAGTCTTTATCGTGATACCACTCCTTTAATTCATTGAAGGATACCTGGGGATTTCTTAAGCTGTCACGGCTGATATACCGCTTCGGCCGGTTGATAATCTGAAGGAAATCCGCCCGTTCCCGGCTTCCAAGGGCAATTCTGATATAGGTAAGTATATTCCGGGATATCCAGTGTTCATACAGATTGGGGACGGAATCCCTGGCTTTGAACGGGAGGTTGTATTCCATCAGCTTTTCCATCAAAAGCCTCGGCCCGGAATTCGTCCTGTAGAGAACCGCTATATCACCGTAGCGGTATCCCGCAGCCTGATATGCTTTTATCTCCTCCGCAATCCTGTTGTTCTCCTCAAAGCTGTCCTGCCAGATCCTGGTTATAATCTGCTTCCCCCTGGCACCGTTCGTCCTGATCTTCTTACTGAAGCGTTTTTCATTATTCTCGATCAGACGCATGGCCGGACCTGCAATCTCTTCTGTGCAGCGGTAATTAACATCGAGGAGGATTCTCCCCGCGCCGGGGTAATCTCTTTCAAACCCCAGCATAATTTCCGGCTTAGCGCCCCTGAACCGGTAGATAGACTGGTCATCATCCCCGACAATAAACAGATTATTCTCCGGTTCTGCTATCATCCGTATAATCTCATACTGCAGACGGTTTATATCCTGAAATTCATCAATCAGGATATAACGGTATCTTCTCTGCCATGCCGCCAGAATATCCTGGCGCTCCAGGAACAACTGCCGGCACATAACCATCATATCGTCAAAGTCGATGAGGCCCAAACGCCGCATCTGCTCTTCGTATCCGCTGCAGATTCTTCTGAATGTCTCATCCGGACAGTTCCTGGAATAATAATGCCGCAAATCAATCATTTCCCCTTTTACGGAGCTGATTTCACTCAAAATAGAAGAAATAAATTCATTCTCATCTTCCAGTTCAAGCTCTTCTTTGCCTGCCAGCTCCCTTATAAGCTGCATCTGCTGTTCCGGCCTGACAATGTTCTGCGCAGTGTAACGGTATGCCAGCTTCAGAATCTGGAAAAAAATCGAGTGAAACGTTCCGAAGGTAACTCTGGAAGCGTTCCCTGTAAGACGGATATAGCGCTCCTTCATCTCCTCTGCTGCGGCCCTGGTAAATGTTATAACCAGAATGTCCGCCGGATTGATATTCAAGCTTTCCGTCAGATATTTGATTCGCTGGGTAATTACCGTGGTCTTCCCCGAGCCGGGGCCGGCCAGTATCATCATCGGCCCCTCATTGTGGCGTATCGCCTGTTCCTGTGTCCTGCCAAATTCCATATCCGGTTATCCTGTTCCTGTAAAATATCTCAAAAGGAGTGCTGAAATCCCCAGCACTCCTCCGTATTGTTCGGCGGTGAAAATCTGCTTCACTTCACTATGATTCCGACAAAATCTCAATTCCTTTTCTGATTCTGTTCAGGGATTCCTCCTTGCCCAGAACTTCCATAATCTCCGTCGCCCCGGCCGGTGTCATCTGCTTGCCGGACACAGCGGTACGGATCGGCCACATCACAAATCCGGTCTTAACTCCCTTTTCGGCCACATAACCGGAAAGGACCGTGTAAAGTGCGTCATTTGAATAGTCATCCTGTGCTTCAAGAACCGGAAGAAGCTCCTTTAACACTTCCAGGGAGGATTCCTTCGTCGTCTTCATCTTCTTATGGATATACATATCCGTATCATAATCCGGAAGCGCCTCAAAGAAATCAATATGGCCTTCGATATCCGGCAGCACTTCAATTCTCGTTTTTACCATGGAAGCAATCTTCTTCAGATCCAGCTCCTTAGTGACTGCCTTCCTGATATACGGCTCAGCCATCTCGTAGAAGCGTTCGAAGTCCATGGCCTTAATATATTCTCCGTTCATCCATTTTAACTTAACCATATCAAATACGGCCGGAGATTTGCTGATATTTTTATAATTAAACTCTTTTACCAGCTCGTCCAGTGAGAATATCTCCTGATTGTTCTCAGGCGACCATCCGAGCAGGGCGACAAAGTTAACGACCGCCTCGGAAATAAATCCCTGTTCAATCAGGTCCTGGTAGGAGGAATGGCCGCTTCTTTTGCTCAGCTTCTTATGTTCCTCATTAGTGATGGTCGGACAGTGTACATAGACCGGCACTTCCCAGCCGAATGCCTCGTAAAGACGGTTATATTTCGGGGAGGAGGAAAGATACTCATTGCCGCGGACAACATGGGTAATTCCCTGTAAATGGTCATCAACCACGTTTGCGAAGTTATAAGTCGGGTAGCCGTCTGATTTAATCAGCACCATATCGTCCAGCTCTGAATTATCTACTGAAATGTCACCGTAAATCTCATCATGGAACGTAGTTTTTCCCTCGCTCGGATTATTCTGGCGGATGACAAACGGCATACCTGCCTTTAGGTTTGCTTCCACCTCTTCTTTGGTCAGGTTCAGGCAGTGTTTATCATAGGTCATAATCTCTTCGCCGTTCACCGTCCTCTTCAGGCTGTTCAGCCTTTCCTGTCCGCAGAAACAGTAATACGCCTCACCCTTGTCCAACAGCACTTTGGCATATTCCATATAGATCCCCTGTTTCTGGCGATCGCTCTGTACGTACGGTCCCACCGGGCCGCCGATATCAGGGCCTTCATCATGCTTAAGGCCGGTATCAATCAGAGTATTATAGATAATCTCCGTTGCACCTTCGACAAAACGTTCCTGATCTGTATCTTCAATACGAAGAATGTAATCTCCATCCTCGTGTTTGGCAATTAAATAAGCATATAATGCAGTTCTCAAATTTCCTACGTGCATCTTGCCGGTCGGGCTGGGCGCGTATCTCGTTCTGATTTTCGTCATAGTTCCACACTCCTAATCATTGATAAAATCCATTATATAACGAAGACTGGAAAAAAACAAGTTAGTATTCAATGGGGCTTTATGATTTATTTAGTTGAGAATGGAGGACGCGTCCGGAGCGGACCGGGGCCGGTGTGGTGAGGGGACTGGCTGAGTCTTCCGTCCCTGTGGGAGGTTGGTCGTGGAGGGGGAAGTAGGCGAAGGTTTTCGCGGCACCGGACCCGGTCCGCTCCGGACGCTGATTGTCTCCTGCCTCAGGGGGCGTCATCCCTAAAACGGGTGGCTTGGCGTATAGGGCACCGCCATCAATTACAGCCAATTGAGCGGAATTAAATCCGGTAATAATATTCCGGCTTTAATTCCGCTCAATCTGTTTAAACATCCAATATATCAAATTTCCAACAAATAGACTCAAACAACTACTATAGTCTGCGGACGCCTTTGGAATCCATCGCTGATTTGAGAGGTCCTGTCGGGCTTAGCAGCGCGATGCATTCCACCGAGTGAAAACATGCTCCGCAGACTATATCTTCTTTGCAGTCCCAACTCACGCCAATCCTCCCCCGGGACGAAAGACTTATAAATCCACCCCGTCCGCCGGCCGTACCGGCGGCGTCCTCATCTGCTCAATCAAATCTCCCGCTAACCTAACAACCCCAGCAACCGGCAGGCCAGCTGGAAATAAATCATCAGGCTGCATGCATCCACGATTGTGGTAATCATCGGAGCCGCCATGATAGCCGGATCCAGATGGATGACTTTCGCCAAAATCGGCAGAGTACAGCCTATCGTTTTTGCAATAATTACCGTAAAGAATATACTCATGACAACCGTCAGGCAGATCATAAGCTGGCCGGGATACTGGAGCATCAGACGAATGAAATTGACAAGGGCCAGGCCCACGCCGCAGAGCACCCCCACCCGCAGTTCCTTCCATACCACCTTCATAATATCGGACGGTTCGACTTCACCGACCGCCATACCGCGGATAATCATCGTGCTGGCCTGGCTGCCGGAATTTCCGCCCGTATCCATCAGCATGGGAACAAACGTAACCAGCAGCGGAATGGCGGCAAACGCATTTTCGTATTTCAGGAGGATTCCTCCGGTTACCATGCTGCTGACCATCAGGATCATCAGCCAGGGAAGACGGTTCTTCGCCAATTGAAATACGCTCGTTTTAAGATACGGCTTCTCACTCGGGAGCATGGCGGCCATCTTCTCGAAATCCTCGGTGGCCTCCTGTTCCATGACATCCATCACGTCGTCAACCGTGATAATTCCCACCAGACGGTTTTCCTTATCCACCACCGGAAGGCTGAGCAGGCTGTACTCGTTGAACGTATCTACAACTTCCTCCCTATCCTCCGTCGTGTAGGCCTTAATCACATGGACATCCATAATGTCTCCCAGCACCGTATCATAGGGATTCATCAGCAGGTCCTTTACCGTGACAACACCCTCCAGCCTTCTCTTTTCATCCATTACATAGCAGGTATAGATCGTTTCCTTATCCACACCGTATTTCCTTATATAGGCAAATGCCTCTTCCACAGTCATCTGCTTTTTAAGCCCGACATATTCTGCCGTCATAACGCTTCCGGCGCTGTTCTCCGGATAGTTCAAAAACTGGTTAATCAGCTTTCTGGTGTCGGGACTTGAATTCTGAAGCACACGCTTCACAATGCTGGCCGGAAGTTCCTCCAGCATATCCACCGCATCATCCACATACAGATCGTCAATGATGCTGCGAAGCTCATAGTCTGTAATACTTGTAATAATATGCTGCTGCTTTTCAACGGGCAGACAGGCGAAAACTTCTGTCGCCAGTTCCTTGGGCATCATCCTGAAGACAACCACCGTCTTCTCCGAGTCCAGCTCCTCAATGAAGGAAGCGATATCCACCTCATTCATCTCCACCAGCTGGAGCTTCAGCTCCCTGTACCTCTTATCGGCAGTCATCCTCAGCAATTCTTCTATCTTATCTTCAATTTTGATCTCTTCATCCAACATGATCTTCCCCTTCCAAAATTTCTTTTTATATATTTTGGAAACAGAAAAAACAACCTTGCGACGAAACGCACGCCTGGGCGCGCCCTTCACCGCTGCTTAAGAACGGCAGTGCACACAACAAAAAATCGAAGTACGCTCTGCCTTCGGTTCTGGGTGGCTGCCATCTGATTCCGTCTTGTGACTTCGGCCTTCCATTGTGTTCACTCCTTTCCATTTTATAACGAAATTTTTACACTAACCAATGTCCTTTCTCATTATATAGATTTAACTGAAAAATAGCAACATTTTTTCCTGTAAAATCTTTGTATGATGGGGATTTAATTAAGCAGGTGAGGACGCCGCCGGGACAGCCAGCGGACGGGGTGGCGGGGTGGTTTTATGAGTCTTTTGTTCCGGGGGAGGATTGTTGTGAGCTGGGGCAGCGACAAGGTCCCCTCCGCCATTGAAACTGGAGACATCAGCGTCCGGAACAGGCCGGGGCCGGTGCGAAAATCTTCGCCTTGAGTCTTCCGTCCCCGGCGAAAACCTGAACCGGGGACGGAAGACTCAGAAACACCAATCTCACCACACCGGACCCGGTCCGTTCCGGACGCGTCCTCCATTCTCAATTCCATCTCTACATAATCAGGTAATAATAAGGCAGGAAAAACCGCCGCAATACCCCGAGAACCGGTACAAAAACCGATAAATCGGCAAACACGGGGCAGATGATCAGGCTTCCCAGTATAAAGAAGGGAATCAGCCCCGAAATCACCAGAGGACTTCTTACCGTCATAAGCAGAATATAAGAAAAAAGCAGTGTCATCAGGCCGTATACAAGCAGCGCCGCCCACTCCCTCCCAATCCCCCGGAGGTTACCGGAAATGGTAAGGCAGATAAAAGCGGAAACGCAGGACAAAAGAACAGGCGCCGCAAGCTGTGCAAGCAGATAGCTTCTCTTTCTGCCCGCCGTTACTGCACAATAAAGTCCTCTCGATTCATCCTCACCGGCCGTTACGGCGGCGGCAAGTCCCATGACAAAGATGAATACGGCGCAGATGCCTCTGACCGGGAATACGGCCGTCACCGAATCCTTTTTCAGTACTCCCGCCCCCATAGTCCTGTATTCAAAGGCAAAAGTACTTCCGTTTTCCAGATACTGATCATAAAGAGGCTCCAGCTCTTCCCAGATTTGTTCCGGCTCCATGCCGGTCCGTCCACCTGCCCTGGCCTCCTCAAAAGGCTGCCCGGTCCGGGTGTATTCCTCAAGAAGTTCTCTGCCGAATACCTGAAAGAAACCGGCAAACACAACTTCGGAGGAAAGCTTGTCCGCTACAGTTGAAGGAGAGACATACAGCTTTACCGAGCGCCGGTATCCGCCCTCCTTAAGCAGTTCCCTGAAACCGGCAGGAAAATAATACCCGCATTCCGCCTTTTCTCCTGCAACGTCATCCTGAAGCTCCTGAAGCGTTTCACACTGATAGAATTCAAATGAATGTTCTCCTTCTGACAGTGTCTCCGCTACCTTCTCATTCCATTCATCGCCGTCCATATAAAGTGCAATGGAAATTTTTCCTGAACTTTCTTCTTCCGCCTTGTGGAACATCCAGACACCCGCCGGGAGAATCAGAAGAAGAATCAAAAAAAACGGTTTTTTAAGCTGCCTTTTGCAGGAGAGGAAGAACCATAAAACAATTTTATCCATAATCATATTCCTTCCTTCTCAAAACTGCCGATAAAGCAAACACAATTCCTTCCATTAAGACAAGTTTCAACACAGGCAGTGCAGTTCCGCCTTTTATCATCCATTTTACCGCATCCATCAGAAAAGCTGCCGGCATCCATTTTCCAAGCCCGGTAACTGCCTCCGGCAGAAATACAGCCGGTATGATTCCGCCCGATATAAAAAGCATCACTATCGTGGAAACAAATAAAAGCAGGATTGCCGCCGTCGTATTGCCGCAAAGCTCGTAGATAAACAAAATCCAGCCTGCCGCCGCCATGCATACAAGCAGCCAGCCTGCCACCGCAGTAAACGCACTGTCAAAATAACCTTTACTGATAAAACAGGCAAGCGGAACAGCGGAAGCCAGAAGCAGCAGCGTGGTGAGCGCAGCCGTCCTCACGGCTGTTCTTTTTACTCTTCCGATTCCGCAGAGGGCAAGCTTTTGCTCCACCACAATTTTATAGGGGCGCACGATAGGGGCCGCAGGGATTCCAAGAAGCAGCAGAATCATGACGACAGCCGATATCCCATAGAATACGGCTGTCGTCACGTCGCCTGACGCACTGACCTTCTCTGTTCTGAAATAAGCTTCTCGTGACAGGGCATAACGCATGAATACCGTATTCAAATCTTTCTCTGCCTGCCTGATTGAGCTTTGCATCTGATGTCCTATCAGATAATCGTCGGTGCTGTAGATGGCTGCCTGGGCTGTCCCGAGAATCGAGGTTCCGGCTTGTGTCAGTTCCTTAAACACTGCGGCTTCCAGTCCTGAATTTTCAGGAAATGTGATTGTGACGGGGATATTGCTGCCGTCGATGATTCCCTCCAGAAGACCCGGCGGAAGCTCCATCAGAGCAAATATCTCTCCGCGCTCCAGCAGTTTCGTCCCCTCCTCCTTATCCGTATAGGTAAATTCGCACAGACTCCCCACGCTGTCCAGAGAAGCCACCATATTCATAGCCATCTCCGACAGCCTGTCATTCTCAGGCACTACCACACCTACAATAATTTTCCCAAGCGCTTTGTCTCCATAAAGCATCTTACTTGCAGAAAAAGCAATTGTGCCAGCCAGTAACACCAGCACAATTGCTCCTGCAAGAAAATATGGGATACTTTTTAACGTCCTTTTTAGTTCAAGTTTAAAATATGTCAAGAATGTACGCATACAGATCCCTTTATCTCATTAATAGAATTTCATCATCAGACTGAATGCATTACCCATAATTTCAGTATATACATTATTATAATCTTCTTCCGTAGCGGCAAGAAGATCTAATCTGTCACCTTCCGGCGCTTCCACTGTCTGATTCAGCGGACCGGCAAGATATTTGCCGGACAGTTCAAGGTACTCGTTCTCTCCGGTTATCAGAGGTGTTTCCATCTTAAGGGAGGTCATCTCAAGGTTAAAGGATTCTCCTTTTACAAGATCGGTAAACATACCGCTTGAGCTGATGGTAAACTGGCTCTCTTCCCCGCTTAAGAGATCGAGGGAAAGATTGTAATCCTTGCTCTCTGCGTTATAATCACCGGTATAAACGAAGCTGTAAGAATCCGTTCCGTTTCCGATTGTTCCTCTCAGAGTCCCGGCCCATGTTTTGTCTTTCTCGTAGGTACCAGTCTTATCGACAGAAGCCGTCACTACTTCGCCGTCAGCAGACTCAACATTTAAAACTGCTTTCACGTTGGACATCATGCTGTAGCCTCCGGCAAATGCGACATTACCGTAGAGCTTGATATTTTCTTCTGCGATCACAGCAGTTGTCTCGTAATCGAAGCCGGCCATTTTGCCGTCCTTCCTTACGTATACGTCCATCGTCAGATCACCCATGGAATCTTTTAATTCTTCAATTACCGCATCAAGCTGCGTTTCAGCTTCTTTCCACAGCTCCTGCTGCATCTCTTCTCCGGTCTGGGCATATGGATTTGCCATCATTACCATGGTTCCCTGAAGTTCGTTCATCAAATCCATATATTCGATAAAATCTTTTTTCAGCGTCTCGTCACTCAGGAAGAATTCTTTGGTTGTTGTCGCAAACTGAATCAGGGCATCTTTTGTGATAGTCGTATGGTATCCGTCGCAGCTTACTTCTTTGCCGTCAATAGTAAAGCTCTTCTTTTCCGCTTTCTCCACGGTCATGGCCGCTTTCAGATCGTCAATAGCCTTGCTGCCTTCTTTATAACGTTTCCACAGTTCTTCCAGGTCGAAAAACTGCTCTCCGCCTGCCGCCAGTTCGTTGCACTTTTCAAGGTAGCTGTTCAGGCCTGTGAGATCCATTCCGCTGTCCTGGAGAATCTGTCCCAGATACGGTGAATTCTTAACCTGACCTTCCAGATCATCGGCATAATTCATTGAGAACGCCTTTGATGACAGTTCCGGAATCGCCATGACCAGTTCTTTTTCATCCAGATAGAATTCAAAGTTGGCAAGGTTCATATCTGCATAGCCGACACCCATCACAAAGCTCATCTTTTTGTTGTCAATGTCATTTAAGGCGGACATGCCTATCTTGCCTGATACAAGCTGGCTGAGTGTTTCGTCGGAGGAACCTTCCACCGTCAGTTCCATATTCATCTCGCTGGACTCTTTATTCAGCTTATCCGTCATGGCGCTGACTCCGAAAATTTCTTCCGCCGGGTTTGTCTGTCCCTCAGCTACAATGCTCTTAAATGCTCCAATTACGGCATCCTTCGGATCCTTTGCGCTTGTCATGGCAAATGCTCCGGCCGCGATGGCAACGACTGCTGCAATCGCTGCGGGTATTACCCATTTCTTCTTTCCTTTCGGCGCTTCGCCTGCCGGTTCTGCCGGTTCGCCTGCCGGCTCCGTAGTTTCTTTTGCAGCTACTGCTTCCGTAACCTCAGCTCCTGCTTCCGGCGCCACTATATTCTCTTCAGCCGCCGGCTCTGCTGTTGCCTGGCTGTCTGCCTCTGTATCGGAAGAATGCTCCTGATTCTCCGTCTGGGACTGGCCGTCCGGTACTTCGTTCAATGATTTTCCACAATATGTACAAATTTGGCTTTCATCATTGATTTCTTGATTGCAATGCGGGCATTTCATATCCTTTTTCCTCCATTATCAAATTTATGCAAATAATTAACGCATTTAGTATAACATATCTTTGTGAAAGAACCATCATTAATACAGATATTGTAAGATTTTGTCTATAATCTTAAGATTTAAAAAAGTAAAACCAGCTCCGCAGCCGACAGTTTCTCCGTCACCGGCATGAGCAGACCCTTTTTCATAACAAAAAGCTGCGTGCAGATGGACAGTTCCTGCGTCTCGTGGGAAGTAAGAATCACCGTTCCCCCATTCTTCAGATAATTTCTGATATACGTAAGAATCTCTTCTTTGGCTTCCAGATCAAGAGCGGCTCCCGGTTCATCCATAATCAGAAGGGAAGCCTGGTTCGAAAGGGCCGATGCGATGCTGAGTCTTTTTTTCTGCCCGCCCGACAATTTTCCTGCCGGTGTCCCGAGAAATTCCGTAAGCCCCAGGAATTTTCCAACACCTTCTTCCAGATCCCGTTCCAGCTCCGCTTTATCTCCCTTAAACCACAGCTTGTAATTATCACGGGCCGTCAGCTCCGGTATCAGAGGATTTTCCTGAGGCACATAGGCGGCATTTCTCTCAAATACCTTTCTGTTTCCCACTGCCTCCACTCCATCAAAGCAGATGCTTCCCCTGTCCGGCCTGTTTACACCGGCCAGAATAGAAAGAAGCGTCGTTTTACCGCAGCCGTTGCCGCCCGCGATCCCGACACACTGTCCCGGCCCCGCGGCAAAAGTAATGCCATTCAGTATCTGCTTATTTTTATAATGTTTCGAAATTCCCTTTACTTCCAGCATAAATTATTCTCCCATATCAAGTCTGTTGTTACTATCGACAGCCCGCTGAACAACGCGGTCTGCTAACAGCAGCAGTCTGTTCTGTTTTTGCAAGGAACGATGACAAGCGTGCTGCGAAAGCAGGGGCTGCTGCAAAACCTTCCGTATATCCGTTCTGCAGCAGCCCCTATTTCAGCGGATTATTCCGCTCTATCTTCTTTTTTCTCAGCCTTTGGGTTCAGATCACCTGGCTTCATGCTCAGGTTGATTCTTCCCATCTTGTCAACCTCAATCACCTTTACAGTGACCTCGTCTCCAATGTTTACAACGTCTTCCACTTTTCCGACTCTCTTATCGGACAGCTTGGAAATGTGAACCATACCGTCTTTATTCGGAGCCAGCTCTACGAAAGCACCGAAATTCATAATTCGTACGACGGTTCCTGTCATAACCTGGCCCGGCTCGATGTCTGTGACAATGCTCTTAATAATATGAAGCGCTTTGTCAATCATCTCTTTATCGGTACCGCATACGGCAACTGTTCCCGTATCATCAATGTCAATCTTCACACCGGTCTGCTCAATAATCTTATTGATCACCTTGCCCTGCTTGCCGACAACATCGCCAATCTTCTGCGGATCAATCGTAATCTGCTCGATCTTCGGCGCATATTTGCTAAGTTCTTTTCTCGGCTCTGCAATAACTGGTTTCATTACATCGTCAAGGATGTGAATTCTTGCTTCTCTCGTCTTGGCAATTGCCTCCTCGATAATCGGTCTTGTAAGGCCGTGGATCTTGATGTCCATCTGAATTGCGGTGATACCCTTATGGGTTCCGCCCACCTTGAAATCCATGTCGCCGAAGAAGTCTTCAAGGCCCTGGATATCGGTTAAAACAATATAGTCGTCATCCGTATCACCAGTTACAAGGCCGCAGGAAATACCTGCTACCGGTGCCTTAATCGGAACACCTGCCGCCATCAGGGACAGAGTGGAGGCACAGATACTGGCCTGTGATGTGGAACCGTTGGATTCCATGGTCTCAGACACGGTACGGATTGCATATGGGAATTCCTCTTCACTTGGAAGTACCGGAATTAATGCTCTCTCTGCCAGGGCGCCATGGCCGATTTCACGGCGTCCCGGTCCTCTGGACGGTCTTGTCTCACCTACGGAGTAGGACGGGAAGTTATAGTGGTGCATATATCTCTTGGATTTTTCATTTTCATCAAGTCCGTCGAGCTTCTGTGCTTCGGAGAGAGGAGCCAGTGTACAGATATTTAAAATCTGGGTCTGTCCTCGTGTGAACATACCGGAACCGTGAACTCTCGGAAGCATATCGATCTCTGCTGCCAGACGGCGGATCTCTGTAACGCCGCGGCCGTCGGGACGCTTATGATCCTTCAGAATCATCTTGCGGACTGTCTTCTTCTGATACTGGTATACTGCTTCACCCAGTACTGCAAGCCATTCCTCATTGTCTGCAAACGCCTCTTCAAGACGGGCTGTGATAGCCTTGATATTCTCTTCACGTTTCTGCTTCTCGTCCGTGAATACGGCCTCTTCCATCTCTGCCGGAGGAACAATCTCTTTGATTGCTGCAAAAAGCTCTTCCGGAACGGCACAGCTCTCGTATGTGTGCTTTGGCTTGCCGCACTCAGCTACAATTGTATCGATAAATTTAATAATTTCCTGGTTAATGTCATGGGCCTTAAAGATCGCCTGAAGCACGATATCTTCCGGAACCTCATTGGCTCCTGCTTCTATCATGATTACCTTCTCTCTTGTGGAAGCCACGGTGAGAGCCAAATCAGAAAGCTTCTTCTGCAGGTTGGTAGGGTTTACAATAAACTCTCCGTCAATCAGTCCGATCTGTGTTGTCGCACAGGGACCGTCAAAGGGGATGTCTGAGATGCAGGTCGCAATCGCTGCGCCGAGCATGGCCGTATATTCAGGGCTGCAGTCCGGATCTACGGAGAGAACCAGGTTGTTCAGCGTCACGTCATTTCTATAATCCTTAGGGAAAAGAGGGCGCATCGGGCGGTCAATTACACGGCATGTCAGAACTGCATTCTCGGATGCCTTGCCTTCACGTTTGTTAAAACCTCCCGGGATTTTGCCTACGGCATATAATTTCTCCTCAAACTCAACGCTCAGCGGGAAGAAATCAATTCCGTCTCTCGGCTTGTCGGATGCTGTCGCAGTAGATAAAACCGTGGTGTCTCCATAATGCATAAACGCCGCACCATTTGCCTGTGCAGCCACTCTGCCGATATCGACAGTCAGTGTCCTGCCTCCTAATTCCATTGAAAAACTCTTATACATTTCGTATCTCCTTTCAAAAATAAATCATTTCCATTGTGCTGCAGAAGATACCGAAACTACTGATCTGAACACAAGGCATTCCCCTTATATGCACATCAGCGGTCTCGGATTAGATCTTCTACATAAGCAGAGAAACGTATGTCCTCATACGTTCCGCCACCATAAACAACTAGGGTGGATTGCTCCACCCTAAATCTTGTTATTACTTTCTGATGCCTAACTTTTCAATTAAAGTACGGTATCCTTCCAGATCTGTCTTCTTTAAGTAGTCAAGAAGTCCACGTCTCTGACCAACCATCTTTAAAAGTCCGCGTCTGGAGTGGTGATCCTTCTTGTTTTCTTTTAAATGCTCTGTCAGCTCAGTAATTCTTGCTGTTAAAATAGCGATCTGAACTTCCGGTGAACCTGTGTCTCCAGGTTTTCTTCCGTATTCTGCGATAATGGCAGCTTTCTTTTCCTTTGAAATCATTGCGATTTCCTCCTTTAAATTAATATTCTCACCAGGTGCCAGGCTTATGTCAGGAGTCCTCAAAAAACCGGGCATCGGCGTATTTCATACCGACTCAGTATAGCACAATCTTTTTTTAATGTAAACTATTTTTTTACGACAAATGTATCAGAGACTGCAAAGCGGAGTCCTTCCTCCGGGGCTACCTGAATTTCCAGCTTATAAAGTCCTTCTCCCCTTGTCTCAAATGCTCCCTTCCACGGAACCGACAATTCCTTTTCTTCTTCCTCCATTCGGTCGCTGACACCGCAGAATCCGGCAATACTCTCCAGCATAACCCAGGAATCGCCCTCTTTTTTATAGAAAATCGGGGAAAGAATATAATCGATAGGACCTCCCGTCCCATTTTCCAAAGTAAAGGCAATCGACTGATCTTCCTCAGTATGGGCAGCATCATCAATCCGGATCGAAATTTCACCGCCGTACCGGTTCCAGCCGTCTATCGTGCTGAACAGCTTTAAGACTTCTGCGGCATCATCTTCCGGCAGCATGCCGAACCATGATGTCCCCAGAACACAGGCTCCTCCCTGCAGTCCGATATGCAGTGTCTGCACAGTATTATCCTGTCCGGTAAGCGTAATAGTCCCGTCATAGCTCCCCGCCGGGCTGGAGAGGAAATCATTTTGCGGTGTGATTTTCTGGAGAATTTCCTGCAGACGGTCAATATCCTCCCGGTTGCCCAGCGTTTCTTCCCGCGTCTCCCCATGCGCACGAAGCGTCATAGATGCCTTGACTACAGGCTCCTGACTCAGCGCGTCTGCGCTGTATCCGCAGCGTTCCTGCGCCAGACGGAGTGTCTCTTCCGTAACGGCCGGGGCCGAATCAGTCCACAGCTTCTGCACATCCTCTTTCCGTTCGCACAGCAGCAGCGTTCCCGCAGTACCGTCCTGCATTTCTGCAGGTTTTCCTTCCTTTATGACGGTATATTCCTCCTGTGTCAATGGAATATATTCCGCGGCGGGAACCGTCCCTTTTACCATATATACACGTACAAACGGTGTTTCTTCCGGCATAACGAGGGTATTTTGGCGCTGTGCCACATCCAGCATATATGAAAGTCCGCTCTCTCCCGTCTGTAGTATGTCATACAGCTCAGAAAAACCGCCGCCTTCCCCGCCTGCTTTCTCCATCAGAATAAAACGGCCGTCTGCAAACTGGCTGGTGACATACTCCGAAGGTTTCCCGTCACTCCGGCAGCTCATTCCCTCCAGCGGGTTTTCATCCCTGAGGCTCACGCCGGCTATATATTCTTTGCCCGATGATGATCTTCTGCCGGATAATGCGTAGCTTTCCTTGAATTTGGAAACGGCCTCCTCTGTCTCATCTATCGGTATATCGGTAAAAGTCTCCTGAGGAAACTGGCTTTCAATCGCTGCCGTCATGGTTTCCAGAAGTTTCCTCTTCTCTTCCGGCACTTCGTCCGCTTCCTGATGCTTTTCTGCTTCAGGAAGGCTGTTTCCTGCTGCAGTGCTTTCGGCCTCCGTCTGCGCCCCTCCTGAAGTTCCCAGACTGCTGCAGCCTGAAACGGCTGTCAGCACTGCGGCAGTTATCAGCGCCGCAGCCACTCTGTATTTTTTATTTTCCATATCTTCTGACCTTCTTTATCTTATAGTAATTATATTGTGTGAAGTGACTGCGGTTCACAGCCCTCTCTTTCAGCGGAAACCGCAGCCGTTAAATCCGTATTCTATCTGATTTCGGAGCCTGGGCCAAAGGCGCCTCCACCATGCCCCGTATCAGAACCGGGGCCTGCCGGGGCTGTCGTCTCAGGCGGAGCCGGAGCCTGTGTCTCAGGCACGGCCGGGGCCTGCGTCGGAATCTCGGCCGGAGCCTGCGTCGGCACCTCGGCCGGGGCCTGCGTCGGCACCTCGGCCGGAGCCTGTGTCGGCACCTCGGCCGGGACCTGAGCCGGCGGTGGTGTTGCAGAGGTTCCCTTCTCCGTTCCAGCCAGGTTGTAACAGATTACAGGCATTCCGGCCTGAATATTTTCATAAATTTTCTTTGCCACACTGTGGGGCAGATTGATGCAGCCGTGAGAACCGCCCGTTTTATAAATCGTTCCGCCAAAGGAACTTCTCCACGTTGCATCGTGCATACCAATTCCGCCGTTAAACGGCATCCAGTAGTCAACCGGAGTTCTGTAACCTTCTCCTTTCAATACGGCATTTCTCTGCTTATAGGTAAGCGGATATGTTCCGGCAGGAGTTCCCCAGCCCTTTGAGAGGTTGCCTGACACAAAATCTGATTCCACCACCAGGCTTCCGTTTTTATAGAAGAACAGATGCTGGGCCGTCAAATTGATCTCCACGTAGGTATCTCCGTAATCGTTCTCCCCATGGCTTGCCGCCTTCTGGGAATATACCGGTTCCCTCTCCTGGCTCTGGCCGGACTTGAGTATGGCGATCAGCTCAGCCGTCTCCTCCTTCTGATTTATCTTCCAGCCGTAAGTGCCTCCCTTTACCTGGATTGTCTGCCCATAGGAGGTTTTAAAATTCTTTGCCTTGTTGGAAGTATTGTAGGCAGCGGCAAGCTCCTCCACATATCCGGCCGCCCGCGCCGTATCGATTGATACGCCGCCGGATTCATCCGTTACCAGCCACTCATGTGTCCTGTCGCCATTTAAAACCTCCGACTTATCTCCGAATTTATATGTAACCGTTGTGGAGACATACCGGTTCATGGTGTCGAGACGCTCCTTCAGGGCTGCATCATCCTGTGTAATCTCCGGCTGCTTATACGCTCCTGCTTCTTCCAGCGACAGTGTATCTTTCAAATTCATGACGGCATCTGTAATGCTGCTTCTTAAGACGTCTTCACTTACATATGTTCCCGCAGTTTCAGGTACAATATGGTAGCCCTGGCCCGGAACATAATCGGAAATGCCGGCATTTTCCGGCTCCTTCATCAGAGCCGTATCCATGCATTTAAGCCCCTTCACTGCATCTGTAAAAGCTTCCTCATCGTATTCAATCATTGTGCCGATTGTATATTCGGCCGGATTAAGCTGGTAGCTCAGCCATGCATACGGATTCTGGGTTGTAACAATCTGCTCCAGCGTGCCGTCGAATTTGGCCTTAAGCTTAATATCCTCACCTGTGAGCTGCTCCTGTCCTCCCTCCCGCTCTTCGATTGTCAGGACGTAATTTTCGATACCGCCTGCAATCATCTCTTTGACTTCAGCCACCGTACGCCCCGAAGCGTTCATACCGTTGATGATTGTATTCGGGAAAAATACCTTCTTGTATTTCTGTGCCATGGCTGCGTAAGCTCCTCCACCGGCCACAATAACGGCTGCCAGAACGCAGGCTGCAATAATAGCCGCCTTTTTGCCTTTTCGGTTCTTATTGTCCCTGCCTTCCTGCAGAGCTGCCGCAGCTTCCGTCTGTCCTGCGGGGAACGCCGTTTTTTCATGATTGTTTTGGGAATCATGGACTCCCTCCGGCATCTCTATTCCCTGCCCCGCATTTTTCTTTCTGCTTCTTCTGGCGCGGCTCCGGCCTCTTCCGGCGCGCTCCTCCCGGTATGTCTCGCCGCTGTCACTGCCGTTTGCAGCACTGTTTTCCCAAACCGGCTCCAGCTTATCAATCTCCGGCTCAGGTTCGTGAAGCTCCCGTTCCTGACCGGCCATCTTGCGCTCCGGCTCGTCAGCTTCATCCGAACCTGCGGCTTCCTGTTCCAATTCAGCAGATTCCCTGTATGTGCCGGCAAACTCCGGTTCCGAAGCGGCAAGCTCCGGCGCGCCATGCTCCGGCTCCGAAGCAGCAGCCTCCGGCCTGATAACAGCGGCGCCTTCCAATCTTGCTTCAGCCTCCCGCTTCTCATCCAGAGCCGCCTGGAGCTTTGCCTCAGCCGCCCGTTTCTCTTCCAGGGCTGCCTCCAGCCTTGCCTCAGCCTTCAGTTTCTCTTCCAGAGCTGCCTGGAGCAGCATATCGGCTTCGACTTCCATCTCACACTCCGTCATAGCCTCCCCCGGCTCCAGCTCTCCCTGGGCTTCTTCTATTTTCATCTGTGCCGCGTCAGCCTCCAAAGCCCTGTATGGGCTGTCATTGTCCACGCCATCCGCGGTCTTCTTAATATCTGCCATCTGACCTTTTCTCCCTCTCTGCTTCTTTACCATTTCTGAAATTTTTGACGGTGTCAGCCATTGTCTAATTGTATAGAACATTTCGGGGTAAGTCAACTTACGAAAGTTTACCTTTTTATTAAGCAGGTGAGGACGCCGCCGCAGGCCAGCGGACGGGGTAGTGGGGGGTGTGTATGAGTCTTTCGTCCCGGGGGAGATTGTCGTGGTATGGGGCTGCGGGCGAAGATAAAGTCTGCGGAGCACACTCCCGCTCTGTGAAATGCATCGCGCTGCTAAGCTCGGCAGGACCTCGCTAATCAGCGATGGATTTCAACGGCATCCGCAGACTTTATCTTC
>Ga0129309_1000277_pt1 | contig 44427 bp, 41 predicted proteins | sample L1105metagenome_FD_94439 | JGI IMG/M metagenome (GOLD analysis project Ga0129309, IMG submission 94439) | Ring-tailed lemur group fecal microbial communities from Wisconsin, USA - L1105 metagenome | ecosystem: Host-associated > Mammals > Digestive system > Large intestine > Fecal | place: USA...
CTGCCCTTCCTTATAAAAAAATTCATACATTTTTCATTTTCGCCTCCTTTTCCAACAATTTTCTTTCTGGTATAATATCCACGAAGCTGCAAGCCGTGTGAAAACAATATTACCAAAAAGGGGACAACATACCATGAAACACATCCACCGCCTTCTGGGAATCCTCACCGCCTTCTGCCTGATGATTATCTTCCTTATCACCTCCGTAGAAGCCGTAACCTATTGGACTCCCGGATATTATGAAAAAGAATACACCAAATACGGAGTTGCCGATACTGTCAGCATGACCATGGAAGACCTTCTCGATGTAACCGATGAAATGATGGATTACCTGCGGGGGGACCGGGAGGATCTCCATATTCCCACCACTGTAGCCGGTATCCGGCGGGAATTCTTCAACGAACGGGAAATTGCCCATATGGAGGACGTACGAGGTCTTTTCCTGGCTGCCATTGCTCTCCGGAGAATCTGTGCAGTCATTGCCATCCTCTGTATCCTCATTCTCATTTGGAAAAAAGCCCCCATCGGCACACTGCTTCCGAAAATGCTATGCGCCGGAACCCTTTTATTTTTTGCTTTGACAGCAGTCCTGGCCGGGATTATATCCACAAACTTTACGAAATATTTTGTAATTTTCCACAAAATATTCTTCAGCAACGATCTGTGGATTCTGGATCCGAGGACGGATCTGTTAATCAATATCGTTCCGGAGCCATTTTTTGTGGATACAGCTGCGAGGATCGGCCTCACCTTTGCCGGCATGACACTCCTTTTATTCCTTCTGTGCATCTGGATGATGTTCCGAAGTAAAAAGAAGCGCTCTGTAAAATAGGCAGCAGATACAGACAATTTCCCAGGTTTCCAGGCATCTTTACCGATTTATCTTTACAGAAACCCGTTCATCCGATATACTGTTAAGCACAAGTTACATTTATATTACATTTTTTTTAAATAAGAGGAACCAATTCTTTATGAAAGGCAGAATCATCAGCTTATTTTTATGCCTGTTCCTTCTGACAGGTTTTTTTGCCACAGAAACACTGGCATCCACGGACTGGCCTTCCGAGCTTTATCTGGAATCCGATGCCGGAATCGTCATGGATGCTGATACCGGAAGTATTCTTTACGGAAAAAATATTCACGACACCTACTCACCGGCCAGCATTACGAAAGTCTTGACTGCTTTAATTGTTCTTGAACACTGCTCTCTGGATGAAATGGTCACCTTTTCCCAAAATGCAGTGTACAATGTAGAGGACAACAGCAGCAGCGCCGGATATGATACCGGCGATGTGGTCAGTGTCAATGACTGCCTCTATGCCCTTCTTTTAAAATCGGCCAATGAAGCGGCCAACGCTCTGGCAGAACATGTAGCGGGTACCACAGAGGATTTTGCAGTTCTTATGAACGAAAAGGCTGCGGCCTTAGGCTGTCAGGATTCTCATTTTTCCAACCCCAGCGGTTTGAATGATGAAAATCACTATGTCAGCGCCTATGATATGGCTCTCATCACACGGGCCGCCTTTGAAAATGAAACCTTTTCCAAAATTTCCGCCACCACCTATTACGAACTGCCTCCCAGCAAACGGAATCCGGAAGGGCAGGGCGTCTCTCCGGGAAACCGTATGATCAAAAAAAGCTTTCCGGATCAGTACCGCCCGGATGTCATCGGCGGAAAAACAGGCTATACCTCCATTGCACTGAACACGCTTGTCATCTGCGCCAAACAGGGTGATACAAAGCTTATCACAGTCATTCTTCACAGCCAGGGAACTCAGTATGATGACACCAAACAGCTTCTGGACTTCGGCTTTGATAATTTCCAATCGGTCCGGATTGCCGATTATGATCAGACCTTCTCCAGCATAGGGGACGATTTAAAGATTGCCGGTCTTCCCACTACACAGACCCGTTTTCTTTCTATCAATCCTGAAAGCAGGATTATTCTGCCCAAAACAGCGGCATTTTCTGAGACTACTGTCTCCCTCGATTATGAGGTCCCGGCTTCTGCACCGGAGGGAACCATTGCCTGCGTCAATTATTATCTCGGCGATCGTTCCGTGGGACGGGCCTATTTAATCCTGGAAAGCATTCTTCCAGAGACTGATGAGATGCTTCCGGATGAACTGATCGAGGGAAATTCTGCATTACTGGCTCCCTTAGACACCGGTTCGGATTCCCCGTCACCGGATGCAGAACTTGAGCCGAATGCCCGGAATGCGCAGGATTTGGAACATACCGCGAATTCGGATTCCGGTACCGTCAGCCGTTCCGATACCAATCATGATTCCCCTTCCGGAAAGGGATTTCTGTCTCTTTCCCTTCCCTTCCAGGGAATCCTTTTAAAGATTCTTCTCGCGGTTCTGATCCTGGGCGCTGCCGGCTTCTTTGCCGTGCATTCTTTCCTGAAAAGAAAAGCCAAAGAAGAGGCAGCCCTTCTCGAAAGAAGAAGACGGCGCGCGGAACGTCTCCGGGAAACAGGTATTTCCGAAGCAGAATTTGATTTAATGATGCAGGAAAAACGCCAGACTGCGCTGCAGGATCGGTCGAAACACCGGACAGGCGGCAGATGGAAAGACAAAGGGATATAGAAGAAGTAGGGCAACTAACGAAAAACAAAAGAAACTGAAAAAGAGTGAAAAGCGGCCGGTGACTGCTTTTCACTCTTTTTCAGTTTCCTTTATTTTTCCGGAACGCTTTAATTTATTCCGTTCCGCTCTTTTTTTCTTTGCCTCTTCTTTCTTTAGCTCCACCTGGCGAGCGCCTTCCTCATCTACCAGTTTAATCGTCTTTACAGCAAATACCAGCCCGTCCTCTGATTTTTTGATCCGAATCTTTCCCTTAACATATCCATGCTCCGGACAGACAGCCAGGCAGAAATAAAACTTCTGATTCGAAGAGAACCACCGGATTTTTTTCCGAAGAGTTCTGCGGCATTTATAACAAACCATATCTGTCATCCGACGCTCTTCCAAAATCTGTTCCTTAAAATCAAACTGCCTGGATACATATTTTGCATAGCCCGGAAACTCCAGGTAAATCTCTTCTTCCTCCGTTTCCGGCGGACGGTAATAATCCACTGATACATATTCCACCATGCTGTAGAAATCCATTTCACTCATGATGCGTCCCGTATAATAGGCATCATCCAGTGCCCGGTGAAAGGGCCGATCCTCTATGAGCCCAAGCTCCTCTACCACAGTATCTAAGGATTCCTTCCGCTTGTCCTCTTTGATCAGAGCATATATTTTCTGAAGATCATAATAAAGCAGCGGCCATTTAAAAGGAATCTCCATCCCGTGATACACCATATTGCGCTGCAGCTCGGTCAAATCCATGGAGCCCCAGGTGCAGAAACGGCAGTCCTCGCCGCACCATTCCAAAAAGTCCTCCATCGCTTCTGTAAAGGAGGTCCCCTCCTGATTCAGCTCCTCCATGGACATATGGGTAACCTCTGATATTTTAAAATGCATCTGCCGATATACTCTGGGCCGGATCAAACGACGGAATTCTGAGATTATCTGCAGGCTGGTATTTAATTTCACGGCGCCTATCTCAATAATTTCAAACGGCAGCCGATCCATAGAGCCGTCCTTTCCCATGGGGCTCTGATTCCACTCCAGGTCTAATACAATAAAATGTCTCATATTTATGTCCCTAACGTATTGCTCACTAAAAATCTATCTTTATAACTTTACCACATTGTGTGCTTTTAGTCGAGATATTTTCCTCTATTGAATCCCCATTTCTTTTCGTATATAATAATCTCAAATGTCCGGGCCTGAAAATCCCCCTGTTACTGTCCCTATTTTGTTTCGCAATATATTTTCCCCGGTTAAAGGAGGTATATATGGATCTTATCAACCAATTCATGGAAAATTATAAAAAGAAGATTCTGTTCTTCGAGACTGCCGGCCGCCTGGCTGCCGCTCAGCTGGAGGAAGCACTTCAGGCAGCCGGTATCCGTTCCATTGTAACCTCCCGTGCCAAAAATCCGGCCCGTTTAAAAAGTAAGGTGCTTCGAAGAAATGCCAAACGAACAGAACCTTATAAAAATATGAAGGAGATCTACGAAGATATCGTAGATTTAGCCGGTGTACGTGTATCCCTCTATTTCCCCGGAGACCGTGACAAAGTCAATACACTGATTAGACGCCTTTTCCAGATATCAGAAACGAAACAGTTTCCTGAACAATCCAAGCCTCCAACCTACAACAAACGTTTTTCCGGCTACTGGGCCAACCACTACCGTGCCAGTATGCGGGAGGAATTTTTAGAGCCTCCCCAGAAAAAATATGCTTCCGCCCGCATCGAAATCCAGGTGGCTTCTGTTCTCATGCATGCCTGGTCCGAGGTGGAACACGATATGGTTTACAAGCCCATGCAGGGAACCCTGTCTGACGAAGAACTGGCTATTTTAGACGAATTAAACGGTCTCGTTCTGGCCGGAGAAATCGCACTGGAACGCCTTCAGGATGCAGGCAATATCCGGATCCGCAATAAAAATGCCGCCTTCAGCAGCCAGTATGATCTGGCCTCCTATCTTTACAACTATTTAAGCGGTCAATTTGAAAACGAAGAGATAGAACTCCGGATGGGCAATATCGAGCTTTTATACCGCCTTATCAGCCGTTTAAAGCTGACTGGCGTAAAAGAGATCGAATCTGTCCTGAAGTCCGTAAAATTCGAAAAAGATAAGCGGAATTTATCCCAGCAGATCATCGATCAGATTATCACCGGAAACGAAAAACGCTATCAGATCTACCAGGAGCTGAAAGCCGGTCACGATGGAATGGACGATGTACAGAAAGCTGCCATTGATTACTTCATTGAACAGTGGGTTGCCTTAGAGAAGGTTTTGAACCGGATCACCTACCAAAACTCACCGAAATCCAGAGGTGCCTTCAATATTAACCGGCTGAAACGGATGAATCTTCTTGATAAAGATACCATTAATCAGATTATAGTGCTTCGAAAAGTCCGAAATGTTCTGACACATGATATCGAAATTCCCGATAAGGCGAATCTTTTAAAGCATGGCGATGAAGCTAGAAAGCTGCTGGCCCGGATCAATGAACGGCTGGCTGAGACAGAAAAGGCAGGCGACAAAGCACAATAAAAAGAATAGAAAGGGCAGCCGTTTCGGGTCTGCCTTTTCTCTCAAATCTCCGTTTTCACCATACGATATCAGCACCGCCAAATGTCCCTAATTCCGCCATATACTCTTTGATGGCAGTCTCCGAAGAAATCTCAATGATTTCTGCCTGCTCTTTCATTTCTTCCGGCAGTTCCTCCGTACCTACGGCCAGCCGATAAACCTTGCTGTCATCCAGCTCCATGCCGTCTTTTGTAACCAGCAGATATTCATAGGGATTCCCGTTCTGATTAAAATCAAAACCTTCGGACTGCATTTTCTTTATTTCAGCGCCTGTCAGTGTCAGCACAGAGATCGACGCATTAGACGGACGGATCATGTGAACTCTGCTGGAGTCGATCTTGCCGGCCCATAGGTACCAGCCGACACCCACCTTATTGTAAGCATCCCCGCCATGATATTCGTTGAGAGAAACCATGGCGCAGTCGGCATCTGCTGCCTTTCCATGGGCAATCGCACAGAGCTCTGCAGTCTTTTCATAGGTCAGGGTCTCTGTCAATGTGCCGTAGATATCCATAGTGCCCAAATCAGCAACTCCGTGATAGGTCGCATCAAACCTTTCCAGCAGCTCATCGGCCGAAATCTCGCCCTCGATCATTCCACGGATATTCCTGGCAATGGGGATCAGCAGTTCCTCCCAGCCGACATAGACCTGCTGCACCGTATGACCGGAATTTATGACATCGACAATCTCCTGATACGGATGATCCTCCGCCATTTCATCCATGCTTAAAGGAGAGGCACAGATATTGGTGCCGGACATGGACATAATCGCTTCCTGGCCGGCCTGGCTGGAAATAAACTCCATGACATGAACGGCATCCTCCAGCTTCTGCTCATTGCCCGGTTCCTCCAAATGCTTGTTGAGTCCAAAATACCGGGGGATATCCCGCGTCAGCATATTGTTGGAGCCGTCTCTGCTGAGCCAGGGCATCATGCCGAACTCATATACAGTCCCATCCTCTGCCTCATGCTCAAAGGAAGGCAGCCCCAGGCACAGATAAAACACCACATTCCCGCTTTCCAGATAGTCTTGGGTTGACATGTGCTCACCGGTAATCACACCGTTTTCGATCCATTCCCTATAATACTGAACCACAGACTCCAGTCCCTCATTCCCTGCAGCAGCGGCTTCCCCTTTGGGGAAGTTCTCTTTCCACTGTACGCCGTCCTGGGTAGCAAAATAGTCCGTACTTCCTACGCCGAAAAAGTAAAGAAAGGGAAATCCTTCCAAATTTATTGCATTGGCAAAGGGCTGGTATCCCGCCGCTTCAATCTGAGGAGCCAGCGCCACCAATTCCTCAAAGCTTGTGGGAACCTCCCACCCATTCTCCTGCAGGATCGTCTTATTATAAAACATGCCGTACACCGTATATCCGGTGGGCAGTAAATAAATGCCGCCGTTGACATCCAGAGAGTTCAGCAAAAACGAAGAATAATGATTGATGAAATCATAGCCGGCAAGATCCACCAGGCGCTCCGGCATGAACTCCTTATGGAAGTCCTTTGAAGTAACATAGATGTCCGGCATATCATCCATTTCCAGGCTGTATTGTGAATATCCGGCTCCATTTCTTCCCCCATAGCTGACGATTTGCAGATTGATCTCCGGATGAACCTCATGCAGGGCATCTACAAATTTCTCTGTGATAAGGTCATTGAGGCGAGTGATGGTAAGCGCTTCATGGATTTCCCCGTTTGGGAGCCCTGCAGCGGTCTGAGTCCCTGCAGCAGTCTGAGGCTTGCCGCCCGAACAGGCCATCAGCCCCCATGCCGTAATAACCGCCAGCACCAGAGCAGTTACTTTTTTTCCTCTCATATTCGTAAATCTCCTTTTCCTGCTGTGCCGTCCTTTTTTATCAGTGCGTCCAACCATGATTACAAAACATATCATATTATGTCAGCCGGCATGCGCAGGTATAATATCTAATGAATTATACCATAAAACAAAACGCAGAGAAAACTATAATATAGCAATAATGATGAAAACGCGATACACTATTTTTATTATCGTATTCTGAGAAAGGGGGAATGGCGCAAATGAAGAATCAGGAGCTGATACAGATTGAGGCTTTATAAATGAATATGCATTATCAGCAACTAACATCGTATGTCCTGTGATCCAAGTTACTGTCGGCTTAGGGACCATGCTCGCTGCCGGCGGCAATGCAGTCATTTCCCGTAACCTGGCAAGCGGAATGCTTCAAGAGGTAAAGGAAAATTTCACCCTGCTTATCCTTACAGGCGCAGTATCCGGTCTTTTTATTACAGCCATTGGATTATGCTGTTTGAAACCCATGATATACCGCTTGGGAGCAAATGAGCTTCTCTTTCCCTATTGCCGGGATTATCTGACCATAATCCTGATCTTTATTCCCGCCAACCTTTTACAGACCCTGTTTCAAAATCTTTTTGTCACCGCCGGAAAGCCGGAGATTGGATTTGCCGTTTCCATCTTAGGGGGCATCTCCAATCTCTTCTTTGACTATGTTTTTATCGTACTTGCAGATCTGGGAATTGCGGGAGCCGCCCCTGTCATTGGGTACAATTATGGCAGTAAGAATACTGAATATCTTTGCCTCGGCAATGTTTACCGCGTTGTCTGACGGAAAAGTATCCGCAGCTTTATCCTTGCTGCGGACATTCGGCTTTGTCACGGCTGGCCTTTTGCTGTCCCCTATTTTTTCATCCCTCTGATTTTATTGACTTTAGGCCCAGCAGTTCCAATATTTCATTCGAAGTAATGTTTTTCGGGGCGGCCTTTTCAGGTTCCCGTTTCGTCTGGTCTGCCGCCTGCTTGCTTCTGGGTGGACGGCTTTATGGTAAGCATTCAAGACTTCTTGCTTACGTTTCAGCCGCACATCCACATACCGGGCGGTGCGCTTGAAATCCGGTTAGCAGCGCGGGGCACTCCGTTGGGTTTCGCCACCGCCAAATCAATTTCATAGCAGGGCCTCCCTTGTTGCTTTACATCTTCCCGCCGGACAGATATATGTCCTATTCTGCTTGAAAACCTTTTAGGGATCTGTACGAATTCATAATTTTTATGAAGCTAAATTCTTTTAGTTATGTATCCTTTTGCTTTTAGTAGTTCTGCACATAGGACGGATCCCCCAGCCGCACCACGAATCGTGTTGTGCGATAAACCGATAAACTTCCAGTCATAAATACTATCTGGACAAAGCCTTCCAACACTAATCCCCATGCCATTTTCATAATTAACATCAAGAGCAATCTGCGGTCTGCTATTATCATCAAGATATTGGATAAATTGTTTCGGGGCACTGGGGAGCCCTAATAATTGCGGTTCCCCCTTAAATTCCCAAAGTTTTTCGATTAACTGCTCTCGTGTCGGTTTTTTCCGAAAGTTCAAAAACACTGCCGCAGTATGTCCATATAGGATTGGAACGCGGACGCATTGACAAGCAATTTGGGGTTCCACAGCAGGAACAATTTTTCCATTTGACATGCTCCCCCAAATACGCAACGGCTCCTTCTCACTTTTTTCTTCTTCGCCAGGAATAAAAGGAATAATGTTTCCTACCATTTCAGGCCATGTTTCAAAATTCCTTCCCGCACCAGAGATTGCTTGATATGTGGTTACAATTACCTCATACGGCTGATAATCTTTCCAGGCTGTAAGTACAGGAGTATAACTTTGAATGGAACAATTTGGCTTTACTGCGATAAAACCTCTCTGAACACCCAGCCGTTTTCTTTGCTCTTTAATAACTTCTGCATGATTTGCATTAATTTCCGGCAAGATCATAGGCACATCCGGCGTCCAGCGATGTGCGCTGTTGTTTGACACAACGTGGATTTCATGCTTGGCATATTCTTCTTCGATTATTTTAATTTCTTCTTTTGGCATATTGACTGCGCAAAATACAAAATCAACTTGTTGAGAAATGCAATCAATATCTTTAATATTCTGGACGATCAAAGCCCCTATATGTTTTGGGAGTGGAATATCCATATTCCAGCGTCCATCTAAAGCATCTTCATAGTTTTTCCCGGCAGATCGCTCACTTGCGGCTAATACGGAAATTTCAAACCATGGATGATTTACAAGCAAGGATACAAATCTTTGTCCTACAGTGCCGGTAGCACCTAAAATACCGACTTTAATTTTCTTTGACATTTTTATTTCCTCCTATTATCAAGATGAATGAACTGTAAGATTGTCATTACGAATTGAAAAACTTGCTGCAGCAGCAATAGCAGCTAAGCACATGTTGATTATCCAAAGTGGGGTATATCCCAATCCTTCCCGCACAAGAACACCTCCAAGATACGAACTAAAAAAAGCTCCTACCTGGTGGCCTATCAATGCAAAACCATAAATCACGGCCATTTTTTCTGCTCCAAACTTTCTGCTGATAATGCCGGAAGTTGGAGGGACGGTAGAATCCCCGCTCAATCCTAATAAAGCAGTTGCAATAAATGCAAAAGGAACCGACTTTTGCAGGAATAGAAATCCGAGAGAAATCAGCACACGAATTGCATAAACACAGCCAAGTACATTTTTCATTCGATATCTTACGCCAAGAAAGCCTGCACCGGCAGCACCAATCATTGTAGCAATCCCATAAACGGTCAAAGTCAGCGAAGCCGTAGTTCCTGCAATTCCATAAAATCGGAATTGTGAAAACAGATGACTTTCAATAATAGACATATTGAACCCACAGGTAGCAAAACCAACCAAAATTAAGCGGTAATCTCTATCCTGAAAAGCATCTTTTAATATCACAAACAACGATATTTGCTTTTCGTTTCTCTTTTGAACCGCTGCGGTAGCTTTTTTGTTCATAGAAGCAATCCAAACAACAATCGGAATCATAAAAAAGAATGGAATGCTTAGCGTATTCATGGCTGCTCGGATACCAAAACGTGAAATTAAGGCTTCCAATCCCGGCGACATTAACGCATCGCCAATCCCGGCGCTAGCCTGTATAATTCCCGATACAAAGGCAGCTCTTTTTTCTCCAAGAACAGGAGTAATTGCACCCATAACAATGCCAAAACAAAAGCCGGTTGTTCCAAAAGGCAAGATTAAACCAAAAAACAGAAATAGTGAGAAAAACTCTCTGCATAGCGGTGTCATTACCAATCCCAGCACAGTAAAAACAATTCCCAGCATAATAACGAATGTGCTTGACCTTTTCAATGCGATCATTCCAAGGAAGGACTGTGCAAATCCATAAACCAATGCTCCTACAGCGATACAAAAGCTGACAGAAGCATAATCAATACCGGTAACACATGTCAGACCATTCATCATAATGCCATAATTATCGTGTACCCCCTGCATGACACCATGAACAATACAAGCAGCAGCCACAATAATAATCATTTGAATCAAGTTATTTCTTTTCATTTCTTAGCTCCTTGCAAATTTACTATCTCTTTTGTATAATACCATTAGATAATAATTAAAACAAATTGAAGTATTTGAAATGACATTTCAATATATTTGAAATAAAAGGAGTAAAAATCGTGGAATTAAAATACCTATATACGTTCCAAGCAATCATAGAAGAGGGAAGTTTTTCAAAAGCAGCAGAAAAGCTGAATTATACACAATCAACGATTACCTTTCAAGTTGGGCAGTTAGAGCAGGAATTATCAGCAAAATTGTTTGAAAAAATCGGACGAAGAATGGTACTTACAAAAGCTGGCGAACAGTTGATACCATATGTCAATGATGTACTAAATTCTGTTGAGAAAATATATTGTTTTGAAAATGATTTGATATCCTATCAAGGGTCTCTACATATAGGAGTTGGCGAAACATTGTTATGCTATAAATTACCGCCTGTCTTAAAAGAATTTTGCAAGAGAGCACCGAAAGCCCGCTTATTTTTACATTCTATGAATTGCTATGATATTCGTAATGAATTATTGAACGGTACACTGGATTTAGGCATATTTTACGAAGAAGTGGAGGGATTTGGCTCTAATCTTACAGTCCATCCGCTTTGCAGTTGTCCTGTTGTTTTGGTAGCTTCTCCTGAAATAAAAGCGCAGTATCCGGATTTTATTACACCAAATCAAAAGATCCCTGTTCCCTTTATTATAAATGAACCAACCTGTATTTTTCGGCAAACATTTGAACAATATCTTAGAGATAAATCGATTTTGCTTGACCATACGATTGAGCTTTGGAGTATACCAACCATTAAAAATCTTGTTAAGAACAATGTGGGAATTACATTTCTGCCAGCTTTTTCTGTAAAAGAAGAATTGGAATGTGGAAGTCTGGTAGAAATTCCAACAGACATGTTAAATCCTTGTATTACTGCTGTATGTGGTACTCATGTTAATAAATGGCAAAGCCCTCTTATGAAATTGTTTATTGAGCTATGTACAACTATTGTTTAATGCCATAATCAGGCTTTTACCGAAATGATAGAACAAGTGGTCTAATAGAGTGGAAAAAGGGCATATTTTCCACTCTATTTTGCATAGTCGCCGGGATTGCGCTGATTGATGAAATCAGGCCGTCAGCGGCTTTTCGTTTGTCCTCAAAGCTGATGTGTTCCCAGTCCCCGAGTTTCTTGTTGGCGCAGGCAAGTAAGGTGGCGATTTCAACGTAACTCCATTTAGCCAGCAACCACGATCTGACTTATTGCATAAGCCAAATTTTCCCTGGTAATTTGTGATTTAGGGGATATTTTTTTATCAACTTTTAATAATCCATTTTCAATCGTCCAAGCGATAGCATCCTCTGCCCATGCAGAAATCTGCGCGCTGTCTTCGTATTTTTCCAATACAGGCTTGCTATCAATCGAGGGGGTTCCGAAAAAGCTGTAGATCATCACCATGGCTTCCTCTACGGTCATCGTATCGTCTGGGCCAAACAGTCCATTTTCGTATCCGGCCAAATAGCCGTTCTGCTGTACCCACACAACGGCCTCTGCATACGAAGCTGTTGCGTCAACATCCTTGAAAGAACAATCCGTAGCGTCGGCACTTGGGCGATCAGCGACATCAAACAGCATCCGGGCTGCTTCAGCGCGTGTAACGGCAGGCTGCGGAATATCCTCCCAACTGACAGAAATATCGTCAAGGTAATAGGAGGTAGTTGCCTCAAAACCAGAGTCTGTACCGATGATCAAAAAGACCTCTCCCCGGATATTAGCGGCTGCATCAAATTCGGCCTGGAACTCTTTGAACTCATACTCGCCGGGACGATTGTTTTCCGTCTTAGCCATATCGCCCACAACAACCAGATCTTTTCCGCTGTTTCCTTGTTTGCCCGTGTCAATATTCATACGGTAATACCTCAAAGCCCCGCTCTCTACTACCATAGCCATAGGCTCCGTGGGGGTAATCCCACATTTAACGGTAACGCTTTCGCCGGGCGCTCCTCCTACTCCTACCAGATCGCTTTCCACATCAGTTGCCAGTTTGAAAGACATGGTAAAGTGGTAAGTCCTTGCCGGTGCAAAGCCGTCCAGCATTTTTACATATCCCATGAAGAGATCGTCACTGTGGTTATTGCCGGAAATAAAAATTCCGTTTCCGGCGCCAGGGATCGGAACCTCACCATAACTGTGCCGGAACTCGTAGAATTCCTCCATGCCTTCCTCGTAAGGGTAATCTGCAAAAATCGGAGTAAAGCCGTTGTCATTTTGATCAAAGTCAAATTGTAAGCCGGAACTGGTTTCCGCCGCAGCAGGTGTACAGCCTGTCATCATAGTAAGTGTTAAAACCGAAGCCATACCAAGTGAAAGAAGTTTTTGTAATCTCATAGAAAGTCCTCCTGTAGTACCCATTTTTATGTTTTCGTTGGGTATCTATTTATTAGATGCATTACGACTTTCGATCTGTTGGTATCCTGTCAGAAAATTTGAAAAAAAGTACCCAGACAGTGGCCGTCAGGAGGAAAAATATGAAAAACGCAATTAACCATGGAGAGAGGGTCGGTTCTGCTGGCGGAATACTGCTGATGCCAACATCACCCGGTTGTTCTGTGTTCGCTCCAAAATATTGAGACAGCTGATACCAAAAACCTCCGCCAAAGCCCAGAACAAGGCAGGTCAGGGCTGTTAGTGCATGACGCAATTTTTTAATTGATGTAGCGTAAATCCACTGAACAGTTCCAATCGGGAGGGAAAGAACATTCGATATTTCTTTATGTGTCATATCCCCCAAAATTTTCATTGTTACTACCGCGCGTTGCTTTTCGTTCAGCGACTCAGTCATAGAATAAAAGGACTCCATATCCACAAAATCTTCAATCGCTTTATCCTGGATAGGCAGCTCAAAATCATCTTCCAATGGTGATGAGACTTTTTCTCTTCTTAAATACATAAGAGCCTCATTTTTTACAACTGTTTGCAGCCACTTAAACTCGTGATCCACAGGGAAAAGCGCTTCGTCAAGCGCATAAAGCCGCAGCATAACGTTTTGAATAACATCATAGCAATCGTTTTCTCTCTTCAAAACAGAATATGCAATACCAAACATAAAACGGAAGTAATGATTGTAAAGCATTTCAAAACCTTGGGGTTCTTTGTCCCTTATCATGCTGACTATTTTTTTGATGTATTTTGCATCCATTTAGTCACCCTCCCGGAAAATTGTTATTTACTATAAAGATGCAATTTCGTTTGATTTTTGTTGGTTTATTTCATAATTTTTCTTAACCATATTAGCATATTATAATAGCGTAAACAACTCAAGAACGAAATGAATACTGCTAAAACATAAAACTATGTTTCGTTCTCATAGTACAACCCGAAATGTAAAATATTATGGGAATGATATGAGACTGACAGGCAAAACGGCGAAAGAGATTGCCGACAGCATATTAACAGATTGCTCAATCCGATGAACGAAAAAAAGTTGACGGTCATGGAGACCACAGCAGAGGGACTACAAAAAGCCAGAGAAACGGAGGTCAAGTAAAAAGGCTTGACCCCTTTTCTAAGTCAAGCCCCACAGACAGGGATACCTTCTTTCCCTGCCTATAAAAAACGCCCTATGTCTCGATAAGATGATATATTTCATAGGTTGGCAGTCGATTTCTAGTTGTTTTGTTTAGCCCTCTATTATCAAGGACTTTTTTCACTTTCGAATCAAATTCTGGTAATCTGAATATCCTTTCTGTTAAGTCCAGATAAGCCCTGAAAATTAACAGATTCTTTGCATCTGCTAACATCCGGAGAAAGCTCTGTTGTCACTATACAACGTTATTGTCAATTTATCTATGGGATTTCGACCACGATGGTTGTTGTTTAAATGCAAACATAACCCGTAGACGGACCTGCGCCAACTTTTGCAATATATCCACTTTTAATCAGTTCAGTCAGAGTCCTTTCCACAGTAACCTTGCTGATATCCGGGCATAGTTCCATGATTTATACTTTCCGACAATATATCCAGCTTTATAAGACAGAAGAAGCGTCAGCAGACGACCCATACGTCCATTTCCATCATTAAATGGATGGATATATAGCTCTGATTTAGCATTGTCATTATTGGCATCAAAATATGCATACATTACACTATTTTTTCACTATTTTTCATTACTCCATTGTCTTTGCCAATGAAGTAAGCCATGCTTCCATCTCCGGATTGGAAAGAACTTTTACAAGTAGTTCTGCATCCACGCCTTCCGGAACCGCCACCGCATTTTCTACTGTATTCGGATGCATCTGCGGATCGAGATTTTTTTCTCATAAAATACTTTTTCAAATAATTCGGCATTTTTCTTCCGGTCATCATCCAGGATATGGAAATATACATCCGTGACCATGCTGACCTAGGCATGACCTGGAGATGGATTATGCAGCCTGTTTTATCTCAACCATTCCGTCGTTATGCCAAATTTATTCTAAAATTTTAATATTCCTGCAACAGCCAATCAGCTATATCGTGAATTTCAATTCCCTCATAACTATATTTCGGATGCTTGGTTCGGGCAATGATTATTTTCGGATAAGCATCTCTAATTTGAAGCAACGGAGAATACTCTCTTTCAAAGGTTTCCTGTCCTGAAATATTATCGCTCACCTGAATGTAAATTTTTTCGCTGCCTCTTTGAGCAACAAAATCAATTTCTTTTTGATAGAGCTTACCAACATAGACATCGTATCCACGGCGAAGAAGTTCGATGCAGACCATATTCTCATAGACTCTGCCATAGTCCATATTTCTGCTTCCGAGAATTGCATATCGGATACCGGTATCACACAAATAGAACTTCTCAGAGCTTTCAAGATATTTCTTCCTACGAATGTCATATCGTTTAATATCATAAAACACGAAAGCATTACACAAATACTTGATGTACTTGCCAACGGTTACATGATTGGTCGGGGTCTCGTTTGCTGTCAGCAACTGACTAACCTTATTGGGAGAAGTCAGATTGCTGATATTATCCATAAGGAACTCACTCAAACGCTGCAAAACCAAAGTGTCCGGCAGAGCGTATTTCTGCACCAAATCTCTTGTAACAATGGTTTCATAGACTTCCTTGATATAGTTCGTTCTGTCTTTTTCGGTTCTGTAAGCATAAGAACCTGCCAAACCACCCTTAGTGGAATAATCGTCAAAGAGTTTATCTTTATCACTGACATCATCATAATACTGACAATACTCTTGGAAACTAAACGGAAATACATGAATCTCAATGTAACGTCCAGTAAATAGAGTTGCCAGATCCGCGCTTAATAAAAATGCATTGGAACCGCTCACATAGATGTCATATTTGCCTTTGGAGTAAAGGCTGTTGATTTCCAATTCAAACTTGGGACACATCTGAACCTCATCCACAAAAAGGTAGTTTGTTTTCCCATTTTGATAATGTTCTTCTACATAGGCGTGTAACGCATGGTATTCCTTGATTTCTTCATACGCCAGATCCATGAAGTCAATGAAGATGATATTGATATTTTCAAAATGACTTTTCAGATACTCGATATATGCCTGCATCAATTTTGATTTACCAGAACGGCGAATGCCTGTAATAATCTTGATGTCCGGAGTGCCGTTCAGTTCAATGATTCTATCGAGATACTTTGTTCTCGTAATTGTCTTCATATAGTCTCACACTTTCAAAAGTTTAAAAATTTTCATTTTTTGAAACCACTTCGTTGTACTTATTATACTGCCTGCAAATAGTATATGCAAAAGAGCACTTTCAAAATCATAATTTTTTTCATTTTTCGAAATCGATGTGTAATGTTGTACAGATTTAAAGATTTTTTGCGATTTCTGTCATCTGAGTTGCTACATCCAGAAGCTTGGTACAACTGTCCACCATGTCATGAACCTTTCCCATAAGAAGATAGTCTGTGCCGACATAGAAATAGCATGCCATGGCAATGACCAAGTCAATAGACGTTTTTTTGCCTCGTTCCATCTTGCTTAGATGCTCCAGGCTGATGTTGAGTGCTCCAGCCATTTCCTCCTGGGTCATTCCCTGTGCTTTACGAAGAGTGCTCAAACGAGTTGCAAATTCAGTTGCGTCGTAATACATACTGTGTTTTACATAGAAATACATGCAGATACATGGAGTTACACGGTAACTGTTGCCATTTTTAGAAAAAACCTCGGTATAGGGAGGTTTTACCTCATTAGAAAAAAGCCCCTTTTTTTAGAAAACGTCCAATAACCCTCAAAAAATATTAGATAGAAATAAAAAATATATTTTATCAGTTATAACTTATAAAATTATAAAATTGCGAATATGTCATCGAGTTTCATCCGCAAATGCGTTATGCTATGCTCAGCCAAAGGCAAGGAGGCGGATTATCATGGCCTTAGGCGTATACAAATTACTCAATCCTACTACTTATCGCAGCTTTCCTGTTAACCAAGAACAAATGGCGGGGCGCATTATTTGGATTGAGCGTTGGAATTGTTTTGCTTTGGATGGGTTCTCAGTATACCGGACAACCTATCGACATTGAGGGACCTATCGGAATTATGATCTGCCTATTCTACATAATTTGCGGAGCAATCTCATTTGTTCGGACAAAAAAATAAACAAAGCCACGGCTGTTGCTCCAAGTCGGAGTAGCAACCGTGGCTTTTTCATGGACAATAGTCCTTACAAATAAGCAGAACTAAAACTCCAAGCTATCTGCATTCAAAAGGAAATACTTCATTCCCATAATGACAAAGCCTTCATCATTTCTCCAAGGCTTCTTGCTGCCATTTACAATGACAATCTTCTTGAAAGAGTCGGGGATATTACGCAGAGAATTGAACTCCTGAATCTGCTTTTCTTCCGAAGTCATGTCGTATGCAACCTGGATGTAATATCTCTGGCTGCCTTGATTTACTACAAAGTCAACCTCCAGCTGCTTACGGACACGCTTACCTTCTTTATCCCTATCGAAGATTTCCACGACACCCACATCAACATTGTAGCCACGAATCAGCAGCTCGTTATAAACAATGTTCTCCATGATGTGAGTAGGCTCCTGCTGTCTGAAATTCAGTCTGGCATTTCTCAATCCCAGATCAGTGAAGTAGTATTTCAAGTTGGCACCGATATACTTTCTGCCTTTAATGTCATAACGGCTGGCCTTAGAAATCAAAAAGGCTTCTGCCAGATAGTCGATGTGGTTGGAGATGGTTTTGTTGGTATAGCTCATCCGGCGTTCACTGGCGAATGTGTTGGCAATCTTCGACGGGTTGGTAGGTGCGCCGATTGCAGATGCAAGCACATCAACCAGAATGCCAATCTCGTCCACACTCTGAATCTTGTTTCTCTCAATAACATCCCTCAGATAGACATTTGCAAAGATGTTCTTTAGATAGTCTGCTTTCTGTCGTTCACTCTGGAAACCTGCGACCTGCGGTAATCCGCCGTAAATCATATAATCATCCCAGGCATCATCATAGTCTCCATCATAGGCAGAATAAAACTCTGCAAAGGAGAGGGGATAGATTCTGATCTCATCACCTCTGCCACGAAACTCGGTCACAATGTCGCTGGAAAGGAACTTTGAGTTACTTCCGGTAACATACACATCCATATTGCTCATGCGGAGCAGACTGTTCAGCACTTCCTCAAATCGTGGCATAAACTGCACTTCATCCAGAAGAAGATAATACTTCCCATTGTCCTTCATGGCATCCTTGATGAACTTAAAGCAAACCTTGGGATCTCTCAGTTCTTCATTTTCAATACCGTCCAATGCAATTTCAATAATATGATCTGCATCAACACCGTTCTCCAGTAAATATCTCTTAAATATGGTAAACAGCAAGAAGGATTTTCCGCATCTACGAATGCCGGTAATCACCTTTATCATTCCGTTATCTTTTCGCTCAATCAGTTGCTGCAGGTAAGCGTCTCTTTTAATTTCCATTATTACACTCCCTATTTTCGTGTATCTGCACATTTTTTAGTAATGAAATTCTATCACAGAACAACCAGAATTTCAATATCTACTCCCATTTTATGTTCATCTGCACGGTTTTATGTAATTCCGTCGAATAATTCTTTTGAATTTTTTTGATTGCAGTGTCCAAAAACGGAATACCGCAGAATGCAGATTTACAGACCTTTTGCGATTTCCGTTAGCTGAGTCACCACATCCAGAAGCTTGGTACGGCTGTCCACCATGTTATGATCTTTCCCCATGAGCAGATAGTCGGTACTTACATGGAAGTAGCAGGTCATGGCAATGATCAGGTCGATAGACGGTTTTCTCTTACCGCGCTCCATCTTGCTGAGATGCTCTAAACTGATATTGAGTGCTTCAGCCATTTCCTCCCGGGCCATTCCCTGTGCCTTACGAAGAGTGCTAAGGCGAGCTGCGAATTCGGTTGCGTCAAAATACATACTGTTTTCCTTTCCGCCTGCTGCGGAAGAGCAAAGGATACTATTGCTCACAGTACGTTTCTGACCATGCTCCCGAAAAAGGGGTGCACTAAAGAATGAAGTTCATCTTGACCGTTGACTGGCTCGACTGGTTTTGCTATCTACTCGACAGATTTTATCCTTCAACTCCATAAAATTGGATTTTCCAGCCTTCTTCCTGCTTGATAAATTCTAAAGTCAAATATAAAAGAGTTTCTTCTATGCTGCTATCTCTATATTCTAAAGAAACCACCTTAATATTTCCTATTTCCTCTTCCCCTATATTTATCAACCCTTTTAAATTAACTTCGCTTATAACACCTGTACCTGTGTAAACATCTATATCCCATTCATAAGGAACTATTAAATAATTTTGAATAGTATCTATATCTCCATTAAAGTATGCTGTTGCAAATTCTTCCACAATGCTTTCAATTTCTTGCCCATCGGCTGACAAAGTTTGTTCTGAATTTTGAACATAATTTTGTGACGATTCTTCCAGTTCTTCTGTTTCTATTATAACAGTTTGAGCGTTTGTATTATCAGCTATTTCTTCTTGTGGAGTATCTATTTGCGTTTCCGTAAGAGTCGATTCCATGATAGAACAGCCAGTTAACATTCCTAAAATCAAGGTAACACTGATTGCACATATAAAAATAGGAAATCCATTCTTTTTCCTTGAATTTTTAAATTGTTTTTTCATAATTTGATTATCTCCATAAAATTGTGTAGTCAAGGCATTTTTTTCCCTTTTCATTTTGATATAGATTGCGATGTATCTTGTGTGGTAACAAGTGTAAAAGTATCTAACATTGCATGAAAGCGTGTTCCATTTCCTTCTGTAGCTTCTAAGAAATATCGCAATACTATATGATATGTTCCTTGTCCATCCATTTGATAAAAATAGTGTTCTTCCTGTGTCGAATCCCAATCAGTGCCTTCTGACGCATAGAAATGTAGCCTTTTTATATGTGTATCATGTGAAATATCTGAAATAGAATCCCATTTTCCCGCTTCTTGTTCTTCGCACATCTGATTCCTTATTGTCTGGGCTGCTTCCTCCCATAATACATCCGGTATTTCTTCAATTTCCATTTCGCATATCAATTTTGAATTTTCCGCTACTCCAATGGGACGAATATAAAATTTTTCGTTTTTTTCCACCATATAATATCGCTCTGTATCAAAATAAATCGCAAATCCGGGAGTTTCACCTTCCGGCTCTTTCACTTGTGCCGCATGTTCTACTTCCTCTGTCATTCCTTCTGGTGCAACCACAATGTCTTTTGGGGAAAATATATTATTGACCACAATTTGGATATCTTCAATTTCAGACATCATTTTCTGATATATCTTTTCCTGTTCTTTATCCGCTGGGTCATACTGCACGTCACTGGCATAATGAAGAATATATGTCTTATCACTTGTTGCTAGAAGATAGCGGTATGCAGTAAAATCAAGCCCATTTTCTATAAATTGTTCCTCTGTCATAGACTCCTCGTAACTGACGATGGTAAACAAGACGCCGTCACTGGTAGCTTCTCTAATCTGCGGATTATAAACAATGAAGTTATTCCCATTCTTTTCTATCGAATATTGCCCCTTCCAACTTTCGGGCAAAATCAAAGTGAGATTAACTCCTTCTAATTCCAGAGTTTCCTGTTCCGCTGGCACTTCTATAATGATTTCACGAGCAAAGGCTATTGCTCCCACGCTAAAACTGGAAACCATAAGAACCAAAACTGCCGCAGTTGCTAAAAGCTGTCGGACTCTTTTCTTACGGTGCTGTGCTGCATAATTGGGAATGTTCTCTGCCTGCTGAATAAGCCTGTCGTCAATGTTTCCGATATGCTCTGAAAGCTGCTTTTTATTCATACTTCAATTCCCTCGCTCTCTAATTTTTTTCTTAACTTTTGACGCATTTCATATAGCATTGATTTTACTTTGCTCTGCGTAAATCCTGTACTTTTACAAATGCTTTCGATAGAATCAAAATACCAGTATCGACGGATAAAAATATTCCTTTTTTCATAGCCCTGTTGCCAAAGAAATTTGTCGATCGTGCTTTCTATGTGTCTTTTTTCCATTTCGGATTCAATGCTTTCTGTGCCGGATATACAATCGCCTAATTCTTCTAAAGATGTGATTGTTCCGGGATTTCTTTTTGCCGCAGAAAGGTATTCATATTTTTTCAATGCCAGATTTCTTGTGATTCTGCTGATAAAGGCAGAAAAAATGTTTGGACGTTCATTTGGAATTGCGTTCCAAACAGCAAAATATGTTTCATTCACACATTCTTCGCTATCCTCGTGGCTTGAAAGAATATTCTTGGCAACATAAGTGCAAAGCTTACCGTATTTCAAAGCTGTTTCTTTGATTGCTTCTTCTTTTCGTTTCCAGTATAGTTCTATAATTATTTTATCGTCCACATGCTTTTCCCTCCCCATATCGTTTCGTGAAAGCAGCTTTCACTCTATAAGTACGGTTTTATTTCTGTAGGTTGTAAACATTACTGAATTTTCCCGAAAAATTATAACATGTTCTTATGGAGTTCGCATATCAAATTGAAAAATGTATTTTTGATAATTCACGGAATAACTGGGTTGGTTGTCTATCAAGTTCTTGTGTGTTACTTTATCGCACATGGGCATTGCAAAGAGGGCTCAAGCAGGTTATAAATTCAGTTGCGTCGTAATACATACTGTGTTTTACATAGAAATACATGCAGATACATAGAAATACATGCAGATACATAGAATTACACGGTAACTGTTGCTATTTTTAGAAGAAACCTCGGTATAGGGCTGTTTTACCTCATTAGAAAAAAGCCCCTTTTTTTAGAAAACGTCCGATAACCCTCGAAAAATATTAGATGGAAAAAAAAAGCGGAAGATTCTTTCTTTAATCTTCCGCGATAACGGTCTGGCGTCCCTGACTGGAGTCGAACCAGCGGCCTTTCGCTTAGGAGGCGAACGCTCTATCCTACTGAGCTACAGAGACATCTATGAAATTTTCTTAATTTTACGCCATTTCTGGCGATCTGCCAATCTGCAGAACTGCTATCCATTCTCTCTTTATCCAAAGATGAAACAGACACAAAAATAATTATAATTCATTTTTCCTGATAAGGCAAGCATAAAATCCGACTTTCTTCCATCCCTGCCATTTCCCATGATAAAGCAGCTTCTATACCCGGGAATCCTCTCCCCATTAGAACTCCGGCTTTTCGAAATTCACACTGCCCATCATCCAGATTTTCCCCTTAAACCTTCTTCCCGGCAAAGGCTCTCCCAGAAGATCCATCCGGTTAATTCCTACCCGGAAGGTTAAATCATTGCATTCCAGCTTCATATCATAGATTTCTTCCCCGGTAATTCGGTTTTTCTTGAGGGAAATCTCTTTAATTTCCCCCACCACAGAATATTGATCGCATTCAATTCCGCTGGGCATAAAGCAGGTATCAACAATAGAATAGATATCCTCCTTCACCACCCGTCTGGAGGCCTGGGAATACAAATCAATATCTTCAATAGTCAGGGATTCCATTGCATCCTCATCCCCATTTTTTGCGGCCTCCAACAAACTGTCTCGGTTTCTGGCCGCTACCTTTGCCTTTTCTATCTGCATAGCTGTCTTCTTAATCGGCAGAAGAACCTTACCGTAAACAGAGAAAGCCGACAGGCTGGCTGATTCCACCTTTGCACGGCTTTCGCCCTTCATCAGACGCTCTCGATATTCCATAGGATTTAAAAGGTAAAAAATAAGAGAAATTCCCACCTTATATTCATCTAAGAGTCCTGCATACGTTTCCTTTTCCGTATGACGCTGAATGGAACATTCTGCTCTGGATGTAATATCTGGGTTCAAAAGATATGGATAATAATAATCTACATCCAACTCATCCCTTTCATTCAGCTCCCCATACATGGCAATCCCAATTCCCGGCGCTACTTCTGTTTTTATCTCATAAAGACTTGTATCCCTATCAATCTGAAAGCACTTGGAACAATCCGCTTCCTTTGACAGGCACCGCAGCAGTGCTGAAATATCCTTCTTTTTTTGATACATGCTAAAACCCGCAGCACGCAAAAATTTATGCATTCTCTTCTCACCCTCTTCCTTCAAAATTCCATATTATTTCGCACATTATCTTTTTGTATTATATACTTTTACTGCATTTTTGTTCTTTTTTCAATATTAAATTGCTTTTTGATTTTTGTATGTTACTCATTGATTTGGATCTGTTTTCTTTCATAATTCGTATTTCAATTTCCGCTGGCTTAAAAAAACATGCTCCAATATTTCTATCTCTAGTGATATCCAAGTGCCTGTTCCAAAGCCTCTTTCTCCTCATTTCCGAGAAGAACCTCTGTCTTTCCTTCCACTACATCTTTCATATAAAGATAGCAGCCCTCTCTGCTGTGAACGGAATTCAGAATAAAACCGGAATTATTATCGTCCAACAGTGCAATCACAAAGCTCAGATTGCCTCCCATTCCTTTAAATGCATTGTATTTTACAATACCCGTTTTCTGATATCCGGCCTTGACACTCTTTTCCATGTCTCTGATTAAATCGCGGTTTTCTCTATCCTCGGAGCGTAAATATACCGCCTCATCCATCAAATCCAGAATCGTATCCTCCAGCGTTTCCGCATCCTTTCCTCTCATAAAAATATCATATCTTCGATACAGCTTCTTATACTGTAAAAAGCAGACCAAAGTAGTAATAAATGATATCAGCGTGATGACGGCTAATCCGACAATAATGAAACCGGGATCGATTCCCAGCATACTCAACATACTGCTATTTTCCATCTTTTGTCCTCATTTCCATAGCTTTCTATTCTATTTTTCGATTGACTGAAGCAGTTCTACAATCCTCTCCAATTCTGCAGAGGAATAATATTCAATCTCAATTCTCCCCTTATTTTTATCCTTTTTATTAATAATTACCTTTGTCCCCATGACTGTTTTCAGTTTATCCTCCAAATCATGGTAAAAGATGCTCAGATCCCTTTCTTCCTCCTTCGGCTCTTTCTTTACCGGAGGTTTTGTTAATAATTTAACTAGTTTTTCTGTTTCCCGGACACTGAGCTTATTATTCATAATTTTATTGGCCACTTGGTACTGCTGTTCCCCATCTTCTAAGGCCAGTAAGGTTCTGGCATGTCCGCCTGTGATTCGGTTTTGAATTAACAGCTCCTGCACCCGCTCATCCAGCTTTAACAGACGCATGCTGTTTGTCACCGTTGCACGGTTCTTGGAAACACGCTCTGCCACTTCTTCCTGCTTTAAACCAAACTCCTGGATCAGCATTTGATACGCCTTGGCTTCCTCGATCGGATTTAAATCCTCTCTCTGCACATTCTCGATCAGGGCAATTTCCATGGTCTGCTGTTTTGTATATTCCCTAATAATCACGGGAACTTCCTTCAAGCCTGCTAATTTTGCTGCCCGCCAACGCCTTTCTCCGGCAATCAGTTCGTAATGATCGTCTTTCTTTTTCACCAAAATAGGCTGAAGCACGCCATAAGATTTGATAGAAGAAGCCAGCTCATTTAACTGCTCCTCATCAAACATCTTTCTCGGCTGACTGCTGTTTGGTTCAATCAAAGAAATATTTAAATACTTTTCTTTCTCTACCTCTACAATCTTTACCTTGGGTTCTTCCTTTTTTATTGCTGCAGCTTTCTTCTCAGTCCCTGCATCTTCCGGTTTTACTGCGGTATCTTCCTCTTTCTTTACAGAAGCTTTCTCTGTATACTCATCCCCGAAAAAAGCTCCCAGTCCTCTTCCAAGACCTGTTCTCTTTGACATTATTTCCTCCATTTATGAAATCAATCATTCTTGTCAATATCATCTGTATATAATATTACTTTATTATTTTGTCCCGCATTTTCTATAATTCTGACTCTCTGCTGATCACCTCAGCTGCTAAAAGCCGATAATTTTCAGCTCCTGCAGATTTTGTATCATAGATATTGATCGGCATTCCATGACTGGGTGCCTCTGCAAGACGTACATTTCTGGGAATAATTGTCTTATATATCTTTTCATTCAAATTGTTTTTTACATTCTCCACTACTTCCAGAGACAGATTGGTTCTGGCATCATACATCGTAAATACTACGCCTTCCATTTCAAGAGCCGGATTCATTTTCTTTTTAACCAGATTGATCGTCCGCATCACCTGGCTCAGACCTTCCAGAGCATAATATTCACACTGGATTGGAACTAATACGGTATCCGCAGCCACCAGAGCATTGATTGTCAGCAGACTTAAGGACGGCGGACAGTCAATAATAATAAAATCATATTGATCCCTAACCTCTTCCAGATTTTTTCGTAATACGAACTCCTTTTCTTCCAGATCCAGAAGCTCAATCTCCGCTCCTGATAAATTCGAATCGGAAGGCAGCACATCCAGATTATCCTGAACCTCTCTCTGAAGACATTCTTCAAAAGTGCAGTCTCCCAACATCATTTCATAGACTGTATCATCGATCTGCCCTTTCTCCAGGCCCAGTCCGCTGGTAGCATTTCCCTGCGGATCAAAATCAATTGTCAAAACCTTCTGTCCCGCTTCTGCCAGACAGGCAGACAAATTAATCGCTGTTGTTGTCTTTCCGACTCCGCCCTTCTGATTTGCAATCGCAATTGTACGTCCCATGATGTTTCCTTTCTCTTCATCAAAATCAAGCTTTGAAATTGGTTACGATTCCTACGTTTTATCCTGTAATCCATATAGCCCCAAATCGTAACAAAATGCACTATGGTAATAAGTATATCACACTTAATCTTCATTTCCTACTTTTTTAACATAAAAAACGGAAAAATGTTTCACGTGAAACATTGAAATTTTTATAAAATTTGTATAGCTTACGATTTTCTTAATGTAAGAATATCTTAATGCATTGTCTCAAAAAAACATGCTATAATATCTATAACTGAGAAGAAATAAGCTTTGTGATTTTGCAGATTTTGATTATCAACTGCAAACTTTTTATAAAATAGGAGGAAGGCATCAACATGAACAAAAAAAATAAATTTACGACTCTTTTAGCTCTTCTGTCCGGCGGTGCAGCATCTATCGCAGTTATAAATAAATATATCAAAATATCTGCTCTTAAGAAAAATTTCACAGGAGACTCTGCTCCTCTCTGCTACAAATGGAGACTTGGCAATATCCATTACACAAAAATAGGAAGTGGAAAACCTCTCCTGTTAATTCACGATTTAAACTTTGCCTCCAGTGGATTCGAATATCATCTTCTCACAGAAAAGCTTAGTCAAAGATATACGGTTTATACCATTGATTTATTGGGATGCGGACGTTCTGAAAAACCTAATCTTACCTATACAAATTACCTCTTTGTACAGTTAATCTGTGATTTTGTTAAATCAGAAATTGGTCACCGCACCAATGTAATTGCCACCGGAGAGTCCTCCTCTCTTGTAATCATGGCCTGCAATCATTCACCTGAGCTTTTCGATCAGCTTATGCTTATCAATCCGGAAAGCCTGATGAATTGTGCCCAGATTCCCGGAAAGAACGCAAAGCTTTTTAAGTTCATTCTGGACCTTCCTCTGGTCGGCACTCTTCTTTATCATATTGCCAGCAGCCGAACGATGCTGGAGGAAAACTTCGGAGAAAAATATTTTTACAATCCTTATTCCGTAAAGCCTCTGTATGTGGATCATTATTACGAATCAGCCCATGTAGGAGATTGTCCAAAAGCATTCTTTTCCAGCATTGAATGTAAATATACGAAATGCAATATCAGCAATGCGCTTAAAAAGATTGATAACAGTATTTTTATTATTGGAGGAAGCGAAGAGCCAAATATTCAAGATATTATAGAGGAATATAAACTTCACAATTCAGCAATCGAATCTTCCATTGTAGCGAAAACAAAGCATTTGCCGCAGTTGGAAATGCCGGATAAGGTATTAGAGAGAATTCGCATTTTCTTTGCTTAAAACAAATATCTAGTATTTTTAAATAAAGGCCTAAAAGTTATAGCAAGATTATGGGAAAATATTTCAGAAAAATAAGAAGGAGATACAGGTCATTCCGCATCTCCTTCTTATTTTCTATCTTATTTATATTTATATCTCAATTACACCCTATTTTATCTAATATTCTTTTTATCTTATATTCTTTTATCTAATATTCTTTTATCTAATATTCTTTTTTATCTTATACCCTTTTTATCTTCTGCCTTTTCATTCTCCATTTTGTTTTATCTTCTATTTTCATTCTTTACTTTTTTTCTTATCTCCTCTCTATTCTCCCCATTTTAGGCCCATTTTCCTCATATCTTTTACTCGTCTCTATTCCGAAACAGACATCCACTTTAATTCATCCCCATTATCTATTTTAATGGTTCTTTAGAAGGAAGTCCTGCTTTTCTCGGATACTTCTTATTAATAGGTGCCGTTTTTTTAATCTTTACTAAATTTCTCTCATCCTCATTGGGAAGCTGGAAAGAAATAATCGTTTCTATCTCCCCGGATAATTTTTTAACCGCTCCAGTTCCTGTCTTCAATTCTTCTTCCAATTTTCCGGATTTATAGGGAATAAAGTATCCGCCGGGCTTCACAAAGGGCATACAATATTCTGATAAGGTAGAAAGATTGGCGACAGCCCGGGAAACACACAAATCGAATGTTTCACGTGAAACATTTTCCCTTCCATAGTCCTCTGCTCTTCCGTGAACAGATTTTATATCAGTAAGATTGAGCTGCTCTGCTACCTCATTTAAAAATTTCACTCTTTTATTTAAAGAATCTAAAAGAGTTACCTTAATCTGGGGAAAAGCAATTTTCAATGGAATTCCGGGAAATCCGGCTCCTGTCCCCACATCGATCAGAGAGTATACCTTCTGATCAATATCTGGAACCGCTTTTATTAAAGAAAGGCTGTCCACAAAATGCTTGGTTATCACCTCTCCCATCTCTGTAATTGCAGTCAGGTTGATCATGGTATTCCAATGAATTAAAAGTTCATAATACTGGTAGAATTGATCCAATTGTGATTCTGATAATGTCAAATGAATCTGTTCCAATTCTTCCTTCATTTGGGAAATAAATTTATCTTTCATCATTCTCCTGTCAAACTAAATATGATTATTCCTACTCGTGATTATCCTCTGTATTATTTTTATTTTGCTTCTGGTATTTCATCTGCTCTAAATGCACCATCAAAACAGAAATGTCCGCCGGAGAAACACCTGAAATTCTGGATGCCTGTCCTATATTAGCCGGCTTATAGAGGTTCAGCTTCTGGATCGCTTCCTTCCGTAAACTTTTCACAGTAGAATAGTCAAATTTTTCATCCAGTTTTTTTCCTTCCATTTTCTTAAACTGGGCTACTTGCTGCATCTGTCTCCGGATGTATCCCTCGTATTTGATATTGATATTTACCTGCTCCGCCACATCCTCCGGAAGCTCCGGACGATCAGAATCCAGTTCCTTTATCACCATATAATTCAGTTCCGGCCTTTTTACCAGCTCCGCCATCGTAGTACCTGTTTTTAACGGAGTGCTTTCATGACTTTCCAAAAATGCCTGTACTTCCTTAGAAGCTCCCACATTCTTTGACTCCAGTCTCCTTATTTCCTCCTGAATCACTCTTTCCTTCCAAATCACACGATCAAACATCGCATCACTGACCAGACCGATTTCATGTCCAATGGCTGACAGACGCAAATCAGCATTATCCTGGCGAAGAAGCAGACGATATTCTGCACGGGAGGTCATCATCCGGTAGGGCTCATGGCTCTCTTTTGTCACCAAATCATCGATCAAAACACCAATATAGGCCTGGGAACGATCCAGAATTACCGGTTCCAGCCCCTTTATTTTTCTCGCAGCATTGACACCTGCCATAAATCCCTGAACAGCCGCCTCCTCGTAACCGGAACTTCCATTAAACTGTCCGCCGCTGAATAATCCCTCAATCTCTTTGAATTCCAGAGAAGTTTTCAGCTGCCTGGCATCGATACAATCATATTCAATTGCATATGCATTTCGAACAATTTTTACATGTTCCAATCCAGGTACTGTGCGGTACATAGCGAACTGAACATCCTCAGGAAGAGAACTGGACATACCGCCCAGATACATTTCATTGGTGTATAATCCCTCCGGCTCTACAAAAACCTGATGCCTGTCTTTATCCGGAAATTTCACCACTTTGTCTTCAATAGACGGACAATATCTTGGTCCTGTTCCCTCAATTGCTCCCGAGAAAAGCGGTGATCGATCCAGATTTGCCCGGATTACCTCATGTGTCTTCTCATTCGTATAGGTAAGCCAGCAGGAAACCTGTTTTTTCTGCACGGACGCGGGATCTGTTGAAAAAGAGAACGGAACTACTCTCTCATCGCCGAACTGCTCTTCCATTTTTGAGAAATCAATACTTCTTTTATCTACTCTCGCCGGAGTTCCCGTTTTAAAGCGATACATTCGGATCCCCAGAGCCTTCAGTGAATCTGTCAGATGATTGGCAGCCTGCAGACCATTAGGTCCTGTCGGATTGCTGACATCTCCATAAATGCATCTGGCTCTTAAATACGTTCCCGTGGCAAGAACCACAGCCTTGCACCGGTAAACAGCGCCGGAAAAGGTTCTGACTCCCGTTACCCTCTTATCCTCTGTTAAGATTTCACATACTTCTCCCTGCCGTATCGTAAGATGATCCGTATTTTCCAGCGTATTTCGCATCTGTCTTGTATACGCCTGCTTATCAGCCTGTGCGCGCAGAGAATGAACGGCCGGTCCCTTTGACTGGTTCAGCATTTTAGACTGAATAAACGTCTTGTCAATATTTTTTCCCATTTCTCCGCCCAGAGCATCCAATTCCCGAACCAGATGTCCTTTAGAACTTCCTCCCACATTGGGATTGCAGGGCATAAGGGCAATACTGTCTACACTGACTGTAAACATAATGGTTTCCAGGCCCAATCTGGCGGCAGCCAATGCTGCCTCGCAGCCTGCATGTCCGGCTCCAACAACTACTACGTCATATTCTTCTGTTAAATAAGGCATCTTAAATTTCCTCTTTCCTATGTTATGTCAACCAGCACTTATTTTCCCATACAGAAACGGCTGAAAATCTCATTTACCAGATCATCCTCCAGGGATTCTCCTATAATGGTTCCCAGCTGCTCATAAGCATTCATCAGGTCAATCGAATAAAAATCTTCCGGCATCCCATCCGCGATACTCTGTTCCACCAGCTCCAGGCTTTTGCAGGCCTCGCTCATGGCTGTTTTGTGCCGCACATTGGTCAGCATCACCTCATCATTCCAGTCAATCTCCCCATGAAGAAACAGTTCTTTAATTCTGTTTTCCAGCTGATCGATGCCCTTTTGCTCCTTGGCTGATACCGGGATAACCTCCAGCCTAGTTTTCTCCTCCAACTCCCTCTGACTGAGAATCACGTTTAAATCCGTTTTATTCAGCAGCACAATCGCCTTTCTTCCCCGGATCAAATCCATAATCTGCTCATCGCTTTCATCCAGAGGCCGTGAACCGTCTACCACATACAGGATCAAATCAGCCTCATCGGCAATACTTTTGGCCTTGCTTACTCCGATTTTTTCCACCACATCTTCCGTATTCCGGATCCCTGCCGTGTCAATAATGTTCAGACTGATTCCCTGAAGCCGCACATGCTCCTCCAGCGTATCCCTTGTTGTTCCAGCAATATCTGTAACAATAGCCCTCTCCTCTCCTACCAAAACATTCATCAGAGAAGATTTTCCCGCATTGGGCTTTCCTAAAATAACAGTTTTAATGCCTTCCGAAATCACTCTTCCGTTTTCAAAAGAATCCAGGGTCTTTCCAAGCTCCGCCTTGATTCCGGCAACTACTTTACCAAGCCGCTTTGGATAGCCGTCCAGAGAAATATGTTCCGGATCATCCAGAGCTGACTCGATAAAGGCAATTTCATAAATCAGCTTATCCCGAAGTCCCTTCACCTTTTTTGACAAAGCTCCGTTTAACTGGCCCACAGAGCTCTTCAGCGCATAATTATTTTTTGACTGGATCACATCTATCACGGCTTCCGCCTGAGATAAATCAATTCTTCCGTTTAAAAAAGCTCTTTTTGTAAATTCCCCCGGCTCTGCCATCCTGGCCCCGTATTTTATCACTGTCTCCAGAATTTTCTTCATCACCAGCACGCCGCCGTGACAATCAATTTCCACTGTATCCTCTGCAGTAAAGCTGTGAGGCCCTCTCATCACAAGCACCAGCACCTCATCGATCATTTCTTTCTCATCCCAGATCTGACCGTAATGAACCGTGTATGTTTTTTCCTCGCTTAAACGCTTCCCCTCTTTTTTAGGACGAAACACCTTATCTGCAATCTCAACTGCCTGATCTCCGCTGATACGGATAATCCCGATTCCCGAATTTGTAAGCCCTGTCGCAATAGCTGCAATGGTATCCGTTGTCATCATCTGAAATCACCTCTTACTTTTGAGTCTTTTTTATCACTTTTTAAAGCATTTTCTGAATCAATTTTTAAAGCATTTTTATTATATTTTGAATCCTTTTTAAATTACTTTTATCACTTTTTTATTTATTTAATTGCCTTTTTTCATCCGTAAAAAGCCAGGCTTATTCCTGCCGATTTTTATAACATGGAAGCAGAACATAAAAAATCTTCGAAAATTCCATTCCATAAAAAACGGCAGGAATACCAAAGTATTCCCGCTGTTTCATTCATTATTTTCTATCTGTCTGTGCGATCCGCTCTTTCTCTTCTTCCCTCTCTCTTTAAAGAGATAATCACATGGCGGAACGGCTCTTCCCCATCACTTCTTGTCACTACATATTTGTCATTCTGAAGTGCGGCATGGATAATCCGTCTCTCATAAGGATTCATCGGCTCCAGAGAAACGGAACGTTTCGTTCTCTTTACCTTATAAGCGATATTCTTTGCCAAAGTTTCCAGGGTTTCCTTTCTTCTCTCACGATAATTCTCTGTATCCAGTTTCACACGGATATAGTCGCTGCTGGCTTTGTTTACCACCAGGCTGGCCAGATACTGAAGGGAATCCAGGGTCTGACCTCTCTTACCGATCAGAATACCCATATCCTCACCGGAAAGATTAATACAGAACTCTTTTTCCTCTTCCTTATATTCGACTGCAATATCAACAGTCATGTTCATGGCCTCAAATACCTGTGAAAGAAACTCAACCGCCCGATCCTGCAGAGTTTCCTTTTTCTTTGCACGAATAATAGCCGGTTTGGAACCGATTCCGAGGAATCCGGAACTTCCCTTTTCCACTACCTCATACTCCAGCTTATCGCTGGTAATTCCTAATTCAATCAATGCCTTTGTTACTGCTTCATCTACGGTCTTTGCGGTAACTGTAATCATATCCATCCTGGCATCCTCCTATTTACTTGTGCTTTTCATTATACTTCTGCACCATCCGGGCTTTTGAGGCCAGACTTCCGGGCTTCGGATCCGAATTATTATAAAATTCGCTGGATTCCTTCACCTGCTTGTCCCTCTTATTCATCTTCTCTTCCATCAGCGCTTTTTCCTTCTCTTCCTGAGACTGAATAGACTTTAAGCTGGTGGTAGCATTCTGATTTACTTTTGTAGGAGGAAGACCTTTCTTTGCCCTCTTTTTATTCATCTTTTCTACATTCTTCTGAATCAGCTCATCCAGATCTACTTTATCCATATAAGCATTTACGGCCAGCTGCTGAATCAGCTGGAGAACGCCCTGGCCTACCCAGTAAATACCGATAGCGGCCGGTAAAGAGAAACAGAAAAATACAGACATGAGCGGCATGGTAATCATCATGCTGTTCATCATAGCTGCACCCGGCGCATCCGGATCCATGGTCTGTGTACTGCTCATCATCTTTGCAGATAACCACTGAGAAAGACCTGCAAGAATCGGGATTACCCATGCAACCGTAATGGTGGTAAATCCGGTAAACGGAGGGGTTGCCAGGTTAATTCCAAAGAAAGTATTCATATGCCCAATGATCTGCCCATTCTCGACAATTACATTGGAAATCTGTGGGAACAGATCCGTTAATGTATTCCACTGATCCGGTGTGAACTTATATAACATATCGACAACCTTGTCAATATTCGTAAAATCCACCTTATCGACCGCCATATTCACGCTTTTCGCAAGCTCTGCGATCTTATTTACAAAGTCAGGCTGCTCCATCAGAGGATTGGCCACATTATCAAAAAATACTCTTACTGACGGAACATACGCCGGAATATTATAAATTACCCGGTACAGCGCTAAAATAATCGGCAGCTGGATCAGAGTCGGCAGGCAGCCTGCAGTCGGATTGGAACCATATTTTTCATAAATAGCATCCATCTCCATTTTCTGCTTTGCCATGGAAGTCTGATCTGTCTTTCCCTTATACTTTTTCTGAACCGCCATAATCTCCGGGTTCATGACAGACATTAACTTCGATGACTTCTGCTGCTTAATGGTCAGCGGAAACAAAATTAATTTCGTAATAATGGTAAACAGGATAATGCAAAGACCGATGTTCATAATCCCCATATTACTGGTGATCCGGAACAGGAAATCCATGATATATCCGAATATGCTGGCAATCGGTCCCATAATAGAACCTGCCTTCGTTGCTACTACAAATTCCAATGAATTACCTCCCATCCGTTACGGAACTGGATCATAACCGCCTTCTGCAAAGGGATGACAGCGAAGAATCCGCTTGCAGGCCAAAATCATACCTTTTACAGCACCGTACTTTTTGACTGCCTCAACGGCGTATTGAGAGCAGGTCGGTGTGTACTTACAGTGAGGTCCTGTCAATGGGGAAATATATTTCTGATATCCCCTTATCATCTTAATCAAGATTTTCTCAGCCAATATTCTCACTTCGATTCTCTAAAATGTTATGAAGTCCGCATAAGTGCAGATATGCACTCTCGATTTTTTTTAATTCTGCTTCTTTTGCCGCGGCTCTTGCCACAACGACGATGTCTAACCCTGCCTTTACCATGCTTTCGTTTAGCCGGAAGCTCTCTCTGACTAACCGGGTAACGTGATGACGCACCACGCTGTTCCCCACCTTTTTGCTGACGGAAATCCCTATCCTCGTATCGGCACGCTCCGTCTTCAGCACATACATAATGAGAAGCTTATTGGCATACGATTTCCCTGTTCTGTAAACTTTCTGAAAATCGCTGTTCTTTTTGATCGAATTAAAACGCTTCATCCATTCTCCTTCAATTCCTGAGCTTCACTTCCCGGATTTGAGAAAAGAAAAGGCCACAATTCTCATTGCGGCCCTGGTTCATCAAGCAGATAATTTTGCTCTTCCTTTTGCTCTTCTGGCAGCCAGAACTTTTCTTCCACCTGCGCTGCTCATTCTAGCTCTGAAGCCGTGAACTTTCGCTCTCTGTCTTTTCTTCGGCTGAAATGTCATCTTCATAACGCAAACACCTCCTCGTCATCTAATATATAAGAGAAATCATCTCAACATAGTTAGACTATTCTAAGATTAAACATCTTCTCAATTATATAGAAGAAATCAGCCCTAGTCAATAAGAAAATCAATATTTTTATCAATTTGTCCATTTTTTTTTCGTCAGTCACTGTGGATTAGCAAACCCCTTGTATTTCCTGCATTTCCACTGCTTATTCACACCATTTCCCTGGTTTATCCACATTTTGGGGATAAGTTGTGGATAATTAGTTGAATACTATCTGGATAAACGGTTTATTGTTCACACGTTTTGATCGAATTCGCCTATTTTACAATACTTTCCCTCTGTGGATTTCTAAAATTCACTTATACACATTTTAGCCCCTTTCTCCTCCCTTCAAAAAAAGTTATCCACATAACTTTTGATCTTTTAATTGAAAAAAAATTTATAATCATGTAAAATAATGATTAGATTGGGCAAATTTGCAGTTTTGCTTTTATACGATATAAGACGATGGCAATTTAAGCTCTTTATTTTACTATTAGGAGACTTACTATGTTAGAAAAAATCAAGGAAAAATGGGATGACATCCTACTGCATATTAAAGAAGAGCACGAGCTAAGCGATGTTTCCTTCAAAACCTGGCTGCTTCCGACGAAACCTTACGCCATGAAGGGAGCCGCGCTTCAGATTCTCGTGCCGGATGTTCATTTTCTCGGCTATATTAAGAAAAAATACGGATTTCTTCTTCAGATTACCATTGAAGAGCTGACCGGAATCGAGTGCGAGGTAGAATTCGTCACCATCGAACAGGTCGGAGAACCAGAAGAAGAGACAGACAAAAGCCAGCTGATCGATCGCCAGCCGGAGGTCAACCATCAGCTGATCCAGAATGCAAACTTAAATCCGCGCTATACCTTTGACACCTTTGTAGTCGGTGCAAACAATAACTTAGCCCATGCAGCTTCCTTAGCCGTTGCAGAATCACCGGGCGAAATTTACAATCCGCTCTTTATTTACGGAGGCGTGGGTCTTGGAAAAACCCACCTCATGCATTCCATCGGTCATTTCATACTTAAAAATAACCAGAAAGCCAAGGTGCTCTATGTTACCAGTGAGAAGTTTACCAATGAACTGATCGATGCCATCCGAAATAAAAATAATATTTCCACTACAGAATTCCGCGAAAAATACAGAAACAATGACGTTCTTCTGATCGATGATATTCAGTTTATCATAGGAAAAGAAAGTACCCAGGAAGAATTCTTCCACACCTTCAATGCCCTTTACGAGGCTAAAAAGCAGATCATCATTTCGTCGGATAAGCCTCCCAAGGAAATTGAAACCTTAGAGGAACGTCTCCGCTCCCGTTTCGAGTGGGGTCTGACTGTGGACATCCAGTCTCCTGATTATGAAACACGTATGGCCATCCTCCGAAAAAAAGAAGAACTGGAAGGCTACAACATTGACAACGAAGTCATCAAGTACATCGCCACCAATGTAAAATCCAATATCCGTGAATTGGAAGGTGCTTTAACCAAGATCGTGGCTCTTTCCAAGCTTAACAAACAGGAAATTACCATTGAGCTGGCCGAAGAGGCCTTAAAGGATCTCATTTCACCCAATGAGACCAAAGAGGTCACCCCGGAGCTGATTATCCAGGTAGTCTCCGATCATTTCGGAATCACGCCCCTTGATATCTCCTCCCAGAAGCGAAACAAGGAAGTCGTCTTCCCGCGCCAGATTGTTATGTATCTGTGCCGGACCATGACCGAAACCCCGCTCCAGACTATCGGAAAATACTTAGGCGGACGGGACCACACCACGATTATTCACGGTCATGAAAAGATATCTGCTGATATGGAAAAGAATGAATCCCTGCGCAACACCATCGAAATTTTGAAAAAGAAGATTAATCCACAATAATCAGTGGATAACCCTCTTAAAATTTGTGGATAACTGATCAGGCCTTCACGTTCATTTTGAAGTTGTGGATAAATTTCAAGTTATACTTCCGATTTTATCCGTTTTTACACAATGCTTTCTACATGGACAACCCTTTATTTTTTAAGGCGTTTCAGGCTTATTCACCAATCCACAGCCCCTACTACGAATGCTACGGATTTTATTTATATTTATCTTTCCCTTCACATTGATTTTTAGCAAAGGAGTTATCAACAATTATGAAGCTTTCATTCGAAAAAGACAATTTACTGAACGGTATCAATATCGTTATGAAGGCAGTTCCTTCTAAAACAACCATGCCGATCTTAGACTGTATTCTCATTGATGCAACCTCCAATGAAATCAAACTGACCGGCAATGACATGGAACTGGGCATCGAAACACAGGTAGAAGGCATGATTTTGGAACGCGGAAAGATTGCTCTGGACGCAAAGCTTTTTTCTGATATTATCCGGAAGCTGTCGGGCGGTGATTCTATCATTACCATTGAATCTGACGAAAAATTCAATACCACCATTACCTGTGAGAAATCTATTTTCCGGATTCAGGGAAAAGACGGAGACGAATTTTCCTATATCCCGCATATTGAGAGGGATAAATACATCTGTCTGTCTCAGTTCACCTTAAAAGAAGTGATCCGCCAGACAATTTTTTCCATCTCTCCTAATGACAGCAACAAGATGATGACAGGCGAGCTTTTAGAGGTAAAGGATAATGAATTAAAGATCGTTTCCCTGGACGGACACCGCATGTCCATCCGCAAAGTGATCCTAAAAGATCAGTACAGTGATATAAAAGTGATCATTCCTGGCAAAACTCTCAGTGAGATCAGCAAGATATTAAACGGAGACAATGAATCAGAGGTGCTGATGTTCTTCAGCCCCAATCATGTCATGTTTGAGTTTGACAACACAGTTGTGGTATCCCGCCTGATCGAAGGAGAATACTTCCGAATCAGCCAGATGCTGTCCAGCGATTATGAGACAAAGGTAGTAGTCAACAAACGGGCCTTTTTAGATGCCATTGAGCGTGCCAGCATCTTGATCCGTGAAAACGACAAAAAACCGATCATCATTCATATTACAGATGACGGAATGGAGCTGAAGATGAATTCCACCTTCGGAACTATGAATGCCGAAATTGGAATTACAAAATTCGGTAAGGATCTGATGATTGGATTTAATCCGAAATTCCTGATCGATGCGCTGCGCATCATTGATGACGAGGAAGTAACCCTTTATATGATGAATCCCAAGTCCCCCTGCTTTATCAAGGATGAGGAAGAAAACTATATCTATCTGATACTTCCTGTCAATTTTAATGCTGCCTCTATCTAAGAAAGGGCAAAACGCAGGAGAGAACCCGCTGAAGACGGGATCAAAAGGTTCTGCGGAAATTAATACAGGAGCAGGAAGCAGTCAAACAATGGGAGAAAAAGATGGAGAAAATTAAATTAAGAGATGAATACATTAAGCTGGGACAGGCCTTAAAGGCCGCCGGCTTAGTGGAGAGCGGCGTGGATGCCAAATTTGCCATTCAGGACGGCCTCGTAAAGGTAAACGGAGAAGTGGAATACCAGAGAGGCAAAAAGCTTTATGACGGAGATGAGGTGCTTTATAACGGCACATCCATTAAAATTATAAAGTAGAGGATGTAATCCCATGGTTATCAAATCAATTGAACTGAAGAATTATCGGAATTACAAAGAATTACATATGGATTTTGACCAGGGGACCAACGTTCTGTATGGAGATAATGCCCAGGGAAAGACAAATATCCTGGAATCTATCTACGTCTGCGCGACAACCAAGTCCCACCGGGGCAGCAAGGATCGTGAAATTATTGAATTCGGAGAGGATGAATCTCATATTAAGATGAATCTTGTCAAGGATGGGGTTCCCTACCGGATCGATATGCATCTGAAGAAAAATAAAACAAAGGGGGTGGCCATCAACGGCATCCCCATCCGAAGAGCCAGTGAGCTGTTCGGTGTAGTTAATGTGGTATTTTTTTCTCCGGAGGACTTAAATCTTATCAAGAACGGTCCGGCCGAACGGCGCCGGTTCGTGGATCTGGAGCTGTGTCAGTTAAATAAGCTTTATGTACATTCCCTTTCCCAGTACAATAAGATTGTACTGCAGAGAAACAAGGTTCTAAAAGAATTAAGCTTTCAGCCGGAATATGAAGAGATGCTGGATATATGGGATATGCAGCTTGTTTCTTATGGCCGGGAGATCATCCGTTACCGCAGGGATTTCATCGATCAGTTAAATGCGCTGATTCATGATATTCACTACCATCTGTCCGGAGAACGGGAAGAACTGCTCCTCCGCTATGATCCCAATACGGCGGAAGAAGAGTTGGAAGAGGCTTTAAAACGAAGCCGGTTTCAGGATAAGAAACAGAAAACTACCCTTGTGGGTCCTCACAGGGATGATATAGGTTTTTATGTAAACCAAATTGATATTCGAAAATTCGGTTCCCAGGGACAGCAGAGAACGGCTGCACTGTCTCTGAAGCTGGCGGAGATTGAACTGGTAAAAAAACTGGTGAGGGACTATCCTATTTTACTGCTGGATGATGTACTGTCAGAGCTGGATTCCGGGCGGCAAAAGCATTTATTATCCGGGATCAGCCACATTCAGACTATTATCACCTGCACGGGATTGGATGATTTTATCAACCACAGCTTTCAGATAGATAAGGTATTTAAGGTAGTGAACGGCACGATAGAAGACGCAAACAGGTAAGAAGGAGGAACTTATGGGTTCAGAATATAGCGCGGAGCAAATCCAAATTTTAGAGGGTTTAGAGGCAGTCAGAAAAAGGCCTGGTATGTATATAGGCAGTACATCCGTAAGAGGCCTCCATCATCTGGTTTATGAGATCGTGGATAACTCAGTCGATGAGGCTTTAGCCGGCTTCTGCGATCAGATTGAAGTTACGGTCAATGAAGATAATTCCATTACCGTGGAGGATGACGGACGGGGAATTCCGGTGGATATCCAGAAGAAGGCGGGCCTTCCGGCTGTAGAGGTAGTATTTACGGTTCTTCATGCCGGCGGTAAATTCGGCGGAGGGGGATACAAGGTATCCGGCGGCCTTCACGGCGTGGGCGCATCCGTTGTAAACGCCTTATCAGAGTGGCTGGAGGTGGAGATCTACAAAGACGGAAAGATCTACAAGCAGCGCTACGAACGGGGCAAAACCATGTATCCTTTGAAGATCGAAGGCGACTGTGCGCCGGATAAGCACGGAACCAGAGTAACCTTCCTGCCGGATAAGGATATTTTTGAGGAAACCATATACGATTACGATACGTTAAAGGTTCGTTTAAGAGAAACTGCTTTCCTGACAAAAAATTTAAAGATTACATTGAAAGACGATCGGGAAAATAAGAAAGAAAAGACCTTTCATTACGAAGGCGGTATCAAAGAATTTGTGACTTACTTAAACAAGAGCAGTGAAGCTCTCTATGAGCCGGTTATTTATTGTGAAGGTACAAGAGAAAGTGTGTATGTAGAAGTAGCCATGCAGCACAATGACTCTTATACAGAGAATATCTATACCTTTGTCAATAATATCAATACGCCGGAGGGCGGCACGCATTTAATCGGATTTAAGAGCGCATTGACCAAGACCTTTAATGACTATGCCAGAAAAAATAAGCTGTTAAAGGAAAATGAGCCGGCCTTAAGCGGCGAGGATATCCGCGAAGGAATTACAGCCATTATCAGCGTAAAAATCGAAGAACCTCAGTTTGAAGGCCAGACCAAGCAGAAGCTGGGAAACAGTGAAGCCAGAACAGCTGTAGATATGATAGTGAGCGAACAGCTTACGTATTTCTTAGAGCAGAATCCGGCAGTGGCAAAGGTAATCTGTGAAAAATCCATTCTGGCAAAAAGGGCCAGAGATGCGGCCAGAAAAGCCAGGGAGATGACGAGAAGAAAATCTGCGTTAGACGGCATGGCACTTCCCGGAAAATTAGCAGACTGCTCAGACAAAAATCCGGAGAACTGTGAGATTTACATCGTAGAGGGAGACTCTGCGGGCGGTTCGGCCAAAGAGGCCAGAAATAAATCGAATCAGGCGATTCTTCCCTTAAGAGGAAAGATCTTAAACGTAGAAAAGGCCAGACTGGATCGAATCTATGGAAATGCGGAAATCCGCGCCATGATTACTGCATTCGGAACGGGAATTCATGAAGATTTCGATATTACGAAATTAAGATACAACAAGATCATTATTATGACGGATGCCGATGTGGACGGCGCTCATATCAGTACCCTGCTGCTGACGTTTTTGTACCGCTTTATGCCGGAGTTAATCCGTCAGGGCCATGTGTATCTGGCTCAGCCGCCTCTTTATAAGATCGAGAAGAATAAGAAGGTCTGGTACGCTTATGATGACGATGAGCTGAATGATATTTTAAAAGAGATCGGACGTGACAATAATAACAAGATTCAGAGGTATAAGGGACTGGGTGAGATGGATGCCGAGCAGCTTTGGGAAACCACCATGGATCCGGAACGCCGTATCCTTCTGCGTGTTATGATTGACAATGAGACTGCATCGGAGGTGGATTTAACCTTTGCAACTCTTATGGGAGATCAGGTAGAACCGAGGCGTGAATTTATCGAAGCCAATGCAAAATACGTAAGGAATCTGGACATCTAGTAGTGTATCGTTTTAAAGGAGAGAAAAATGGAACCGAATGTATTTGACAAGATTCATGATATAGACTTGAAAAAGACCATGGAAAAGTCTTATATCGACTATGCCATGAGCGTCATTGCTGCCAGAGCGCTTCCCGATGTAAGGGACGGTTTAAAGCCGGTGCAGCGGCGGGTACTCTACTCAATGATCGAATTAAATAACGGTCCGGATAAGCCGCATCGTAAGTCGGCCCGTATCGTCGGCGATACCATGGGTAAATATCATCCCCATGGCGACAGCTCCATTTACGGAGCTTTGGTAAATATGGCACAGAAATGGGCAACCCGTTATCCTCTGGTGGACGGCCATGGAAACTTTGGATCCGTGGACGGTGACGGTGCGGCCGCCATGCGTTATACAGAGGCCAGACTCAGCAAAATTTCCATGGAAATGCTGGCCGATATCAATAAAGACACGGTTGATTTCATGCCTAACTTTGATGAGACGGAAAAAGAGCCTACGGTACTGCCGGCCCGTTATCCCAATCTTCTGGTGAACGGAGCCACCGGCATTGCAGTCGGCATGGCTACCAACATTCCGCCTCACAATTTAAGAGAAGTGATTCAGGCAGTGGTAAAGATCATTGATAACCGGGTCAACGAGGATCGCCCTACCTCCTTAGAGGAGATTATGGAGATTGTAAAAGGGCCTGACTTCCCCACCGGCGCTACGATTTTGGGAAGGGCTGGAATTGAGGAGGCATACCGTACCGGACGCGGCAAAATCCGGGTACGTGCCGTTTATAATATTGAGACCCTGGCCAATGGAAAGAGCCGTATTCTGGTGACAGAGCTTCCCTATCTGGTTAATAAGGCCCGTCTGATCGAAAAGATAGCGGAGCTGGTCAAGGAAAAGAAAATAGACGGAATTACCGATCTACGCGATGAATCGAATCGCGAGGGTATGCGGATCTGCATTGAGCTGCGCCGTGATGTCAATGCCAATGTCATCATGAACCGGCTTTTGAAGCATACCCAGCTTCAGGATACCTTCGGCGTGATTATGCTGGCCCTGGTCAACAATGAGCCGAGAATCTTAAATCTTCAGCAGATGCTGGAGTATTACTTAAAGCATCAGGAAGATGTTGTAACAAGAAGAACAAAATATGACTTAAATAAAGCGGAAGAGCGCGCCCACATCTTGGAAGGACTCTTAAAAGCCTTAGATCACATTGATGAGGTAATCCGGATTATCCGCGGATCCGCCAATGTGGCTGATGCGAAAAATCAGTTAATGGAGCGCTTTGGTTTAAGCGATGTCCAGGCTCAGGCGATTGTAGATATGCGTCTGAGAGCTCTTACTGGTCTGGAACGGGAGAAGCTGGAGAACGAGTATAAAGAGCTTCAGGCTAAAATTGCGGAATTAAAGGCAATTCTGGCGGATGAAAAGAAGCTTTTAGGCGTTATCAAAGAAGAGATCATGGTCATTTCCGACAAATATGGGGATGACAGAAAGACATCCATCGGCTACGATGAGTATGACATGTCTGCAGAGGATCTGATTCCGGATGAAGATATTGTAGTGGCTATGACTAATTTTGGATATATCAAGCGTATGTCCAGCGATAACTTTAAGAGCCAGAACCGAGGAGGAAAAGGCATTAAGGGAATGCAGACCATAGATGAGGATTATATCGAAGATCTGCTTATGACAACTACCCATCACTATGTGATGTTTTTCACCAATACCGGACGGGTATACCGCTTAAAGGGATATGAAATCCCGGAGGCCGGAAGAACGGCCAGAGGAACTGCGATTGTAAATCTTCTGCAGCTTCTTCCAGGGGAAAAGATCACCGCAATTGTTACCATGAAGGAGTTAGACAATGACAAATTCCTTTTCATGGCTACCAAAAACGGTATGGTAAAGAAGACCTCCTTAAGGGAATATGAGCATGTCAGAAAAACCGGCCTGCAGGCCATTGTGCTGCGTGAAAATGATGAATTGATCGAAGTGAAGACCACGGATGATACAGAGGATATTTTCCTTGTTACGAAGAAGGGCATGTGTATCCGGTTCCACGAAACAGATGTCCGTATCACCGGCCGTGTTTCCATGGGCGTAATCGGTATGAAGTTTGATGACGATGATGAAGTCATCGGCATGCAGATGGCAAGTCAGGGAGAGTGCCTCCTGGTGGTATCGGAAAATGGCTACGGAAAGAGGACACCGATTGAGGAATTTACTGCTCAGAACCGCGGCGGAAAGGGAGTACGCTGCTATAAGATCATTGACAAGACAGGCTGCCTGGTGGGAGCGAAGCTGGTGAACAATAACAGAGAAATTATGCTGATTACGAATGAAGGTATCATAATTAAAATGGCAGTCAGCGATATATCTATTATCGGACGGAATACCTCAGGTGTGAAGCTGATGAGCATTGATCCGGAATCCGGCATCGCTGTGGCAAGTATTGCCAAGGTAAGAGAGAATGACAGTAAGAATTCTGAGGAAGAGGAAGGCTTACTGGACCAGGAGGATATGGAAGATACCTCAGAAGAATAAAGGCAGTATTTTAAATTATAAAAACGGAGGAAAGTGCAGATGAATCAGGTTTATATTGATAAGCTTATTGAAACAATGAAACAAAACAACATGGATGCCATGCTGATTTCCCCGTCCGCGGAACTGAAATTCTTTATCGGCGAAAGCCCGATGCTTTGCGAACGTTTTCAGGGACTCTTTATTAAAACAGACGGAGAGATGTTTTATGTATGCAACCTTCTCTACGGCGGAGAAATGAAGAATTTCCTGCCGGAAACGGTTCCGGTTTATACCTGGTTTGACGGAGATGTGATGACCGAGGTAGTTGGAAAGGTTCTTGAAAAATATGGTCTGAAGGGAAAGACCATTGGTGTAAATACTTCTGCTCAGGCCTTTAATGTACTTGATTTAATGTATCAGACCGGAGTTACCTTTGTAAGCGGAAAAAAGATTCTGGAGGAGGTACGTATTCATAAAACTCACGAGGAGCTGGATGGATTAAGAGCTGCCGCTCATCTGGTGGATGAAGTATTTAAAGAGGTGCTGGAATTTGTCCGCCCGGGTATGACGGAACAGGATGTAAAGGATTTCCTCTTTGAAAAGATGACAGAAAAAGGCGGCTATGACCTGTGGGCTATTGTGGCCTGCGGACCAAACGGAAGCTATCCGCATTATACAGGCTCCGGCCGTACCATCGCAGAGAAGGATATCCTTCTGATGGACTTTGGCTGTACCTTAAACAATCTGTGTGCCGATATGACGAGAACCGTATTTATCGGAGATGCCACAGAGCGGGAGAAAGAGCTGTACCGCATTGTGAAAG
>Ga0129309_1000282_pt1 | contig 44181 bp, 38 predicted proteins | sample L1105metagenome_FD_94439 | JGI IMG/M metagenome (GOLD analysis project Ga0129309, IMG submission 94439) | Ring-tailed lemur group fecal microbial communities from Wisconsin, USA - L1105 metagenome | ecosystem: Host-associated > Mammals > Digestive system > Large intestine > Fecal | place: USA...
CGATCAAGTACTTTGCCATATTGATCCAAGGCTTCGATTTCTACGACATCATCTACGGATTGGATGCGATTGCCGATAAAGAATTCGAACGAACCATCAGCAAAATTCCCACCACGAACGGATGACCCATTTACATACACACGGGCAGAAGCAACATCACCGGTATATGTCCCTCTCAGGAATTGATCGCCAGAAGAAACATTGTAGGTATCGGGTGTGATCGTGCCTTCGGTGTTTGCTGGATCAGTGACAACGATCGTTGAAGCAATATTTGATTGCAATCCATCGATGCTTGCTTGAGCAGTAATAATTGTTCCCGCTGCTTGTTGATCAATCTCTACTTCAAAATTGCCATCACTGTCAACAGTGGCATTTTTCGTTTCAGAATCGCCTATAGTAATTTCCACATGTGCATCTGGTTCGGCTGTTCCGCTAACGGTAGTGGATGTGGTTGTCACCTCATTCAATGTTGTTTCGGCGATCGTTGCTCGCTCAACCATGGTTTTTGCAATATTTGATGAAATGCCATTTAAGGTTGCTTGGGCGGTGATTACCGTACCAGCTTGTTGTTTCTCAATCGTCAATACATAGATACCATCACTACCCACTCGTCCATTCGCAATGATCGTGTCACCGGCTTTGATCGTAATCTCAGCATTCGGCTCAGCCGTTCCCGTCACACTTGTGGAGTCAGTATTTAGCTCGGAAATCGTTGTTTCATCAATTCCTTCTCTGATAACGGTAGTTTCGGCAATATTTGAAGAAATACCATTCAAAGTTGCTTGGGCGGTGACTACTGTGCCAACTTCTTGAGGTGGAATGGTAATTTCATATTGACCATTATTATCGGCAGCTCCTGAACCAATTTCTGTATCACCAACTTTAATTGATAAAGTTGAAGTAGGTTCGGCAGTACCACTTACTAAAATAGAACTAGTTGTTAGTGAATTTATTGTTGTATTCATAATCTCTGGTTTAGGAAGAACTCTAATTGTTCTCGTAACAGTGGAAGTACGATTGTGAATATCTGTTACAGAGTACGTCAAACTATAATTACCAATCTTATTAACATCTACTTGTCCTGATACTCTGATTTGATTTGTAATGATTTCACCTCTAAAATCTGTGGCTGCTACACCTTCCATGGGGTCAAAGGTAGCGCCTTGAGGGATTTCCAGCGTAGTAGCTCCAGTTATTCTAGGTAAAGGAGTATTTACGTTAGACACTGGAACCGTGTATCTAGTAGAATCTATTCTTAAACTTAGAATGCAATGTAAGGACAATTCAAATATATCTCCTGCCCAAACTTCATTATTTCCGAAGTAAAAGTCGGCATATCCTGTTTGATTGATAACGCCACCACCCCGACGTAAAGATGTGGAACCTCTTGCGATAACTCGACCATTTCTGATTTGTTGATAAGCTACAGAGTCTCCAACACGATGATTGCTGGTCATTGCTCTTAAGTTTCCATGACTATAACTAACAGATCGAAAGTTATTAGTTATCAAATTTGCAGGACTGACTTCCTCAAAACTAGGACCTAATATATCATTTTGATCTTCATTTACCTTAGGATTTGCGTTATTAAAGTTTTCTGATTCAAAAGATGAATCACTGGTTAATGATTCCTGATCACCGGAAGATTCTCCATCTATATCATTAGCTAAGACAGATATCGGTAATGCCGATAGTGTTAATTGACTGATCATAAAAAAAACTATTGATTTCTTTTTGAATATTTTACTCATATCTAACCCCTCTTTAATAATTTATTGTCCAATTGTCAAATTAAATTGTTCTTCATCCCCTTCCTCTATTTTTTACTCAATATTCTTCATTTAAGAGAACAGCTAAAAGATGTTATTTTAAGTTATTGTTCCATCAATGAAGATTTTTGAAAAGATAAAATGGTCGTTTAGACAATTATTACTGTATCATCGTTTTGAAAAATCGCTAAATCAATATTTTCATTATTATGTGAAAAATTCTGAGAATAAGCATTATATAAGTGTTTATCTGCAACATAATTTATAAATTTAAATAAAAATTGATTATACATATAGTGAAGGGCAGAATGATTTAAAGAGTATTTCTGGGTATTTTTTTAGAACAGGACTTTATTTGTTCTTTCATAAAAAAGGATCAAAAACTTAAAAAGTTTCTGACTCCAGATTGAGCTCGTTTTAAATTTGTAAATTGATTGTTATCCAAGCTGTATTTTCAATTTCAATTTTGTAAACACTAACTCATACATAAACTCCTTTTAGTGTTCATGTATGAAACTTAAGTTATAGTAAAGACTATTAAGGACGTTATTTTCGTTTTCTGATTATACCCAAATAACTCTTTAAAATAACTTTTATATAATCGGTTTGCGATTTCAATGTTCTTTTGTAAAAATCAAGATCATAGAATAATCCTTTCTTTAGAAGAGTCGCATAGTCTTTGAATGCTGCTTCATAGTCCCCTTACTATAGTGTCTGAACCGTTTCATGAGTTACTGACGACAACCCCTATGAAATAGGCAAAATTATTTTTGAACGCCACTCCTTCGGGCTCAAATTGATTCGTTAAGTCATTTTGATTTACCCAGACAAAAGAGGATATCTTTGCCCCTTTCCCTTTTTCTGCTTTCATGACTGATTGCGCAGCACCATTAGCAACAACGTTAGTCCAGCTGTATGGAGCGTTGGTGCATTTTCTTGGTTACTTCCTTCATAACGAATAGCCGAATCAACTAGCGTAATTTGAGAACCGATCAAAATCTTGTTCTGTGAGTTTGACTCAAACTCACCTTTAGATTCCAACCTTCATTATTCCCCCTTTAGATCCTGGACTTGCGCAAATGATACGTAAGGAACGTGGGTTGGCCCATCTGTCACTGGATTTGTTAATTTTGCCATTTCTGCGATCATATGATAGGTTTGATCTTGGTTTGAGATGACTTGTGATCCAAAGTTCATTGTGGTAGCTTTCATGAGGGATAATGGGCCTATTATTCCGGGTACTTCTGGTTCAATCTCGACATCTGGTACGCCTTCGTCAGGAGCGACTGGTGGAACGACCACTAACCCACCATCTTCCTATGGGCGATAGGAAGCGAATTTTTTTTTCAATCGACATAGCTTTTACTGATAAATAATTCACTTAAGAAAACCACTAGCGATATCGAAAAAATTAAGCTCTATATTAACTCCGTTGACCTTGCAATGAATGGGTTACCAAAGAATTCAATTTGTCTAACACGCGGATCCAATCTAGTCGATCTGGAACTTGTTTCATCAAGACATAATCTGTAGTCAATCTATATTCTGATACATATGGACTGTAATTTGTGACTAATAAATCGATTTGATTCCCGTTCAGTTGTTCTTCATTCAGTTCCCTGATTTTTAAGTAACGAATATGGTGGTGGTACCCTAAAAGCTGTTGTGCTTGTGCTCTGATATACTGGGTGATAAAGTAATCTCCTTCCAAAAGAAAACAGATCGTTCTTGCCGGGGCATAGTAGCGAAACAAGATATGACTATATAACGTTAGACTGTTTGCAATATCCTCTGAATAAGATGGTGTCAATCCGAGCGTTTTTCGGTGATCCTCCAGAAATTGGCGACACTGTTTCAATTCATTTGGGTAATGCACAAGCACGGATTCTTTTTCTTCTTCCATCAGCTTATTTAATACTGGACTGATTTGGTCATTGATCTTTCGGGTTAAAAAAAATGAATTAAAGAAGGGAATCAGTTGTTTTTGTTGTTCTTTGTCTATGCTGCGGCTAGTTAAAAATGTTGTTGTAACAGTGCTCAGTTGAGGCCAGTGGTTGAAACGCTGATAAAAAGTCTGTTCCTGCTTGGTATTATGCAATGTACGTCGAATAATCACTTGATAATACACCCAACAAAATTCTTCTTTTGATAAACGGACCCCGTATCGCTTTTCGATTGGTTCTTGCAAGGTAAACAACAAGCGAAAATCCTGTTCTTGATAGGCGATGCTCGTTAATGTTTCTGGCAAAGTAATCAAAAATCCCTGACGACTTCGTTCTATCGTTATATAAAGTAGGTAGTAAAATGCTGTTACGGTACACCCCGTCCCTATCTCATATTCTCCCAGATGTTCAGATAGCTCTTCTATGAGTAACTCATGCAATTCCTTGGGTGGGTGCAAAGTGTGGGAGGTCGGGGCCCCTTCGTAGTAAAAGTCAAAAAAAAACTTGCGAATACTTTCCTCATTGCCAATGATCATGACCGGTGTGAATGTGAGTGTTAATTCGTAGTCCCTCAGTGCTTTTTGTGCCAAGGACAAAAAGCGTCGCAAAGTGTTCTCCGAATAATTATAGTATTCCGCTAAAGCAGCGATTGTTTCATGCTCACCATAGAATATATTCCCCATAATCTCAAATAAGATTTCCTCTGATAATAGTGCTTGCTTTTGTTCCTGATACAATAAGCGGTCGGTCTCTTCAAAGGTATAGCGGTTGTTCTGGTACGTAAATCGGGCACTGTATTCAAAATGTTTTTTCAAATACCCAATGTCTGCAATCAAGGTGCGTTGGGAAACTTCCAATCGCTCCGAAATATTGGTGATGGTAAAAGTTTGTTCCCTTTCGATTATATTCAAAACACGCAACCAACGCGCCGTGACAGCATTACAGATAAATTTCAACTGAAGTTCGCGCATCCATGGTCCTCCTTCTATATGATCGGTTAAGCGTAAGATAAACCGAAATTTTCAAATATATTAAATGGTTTATGCATCATTAGGAAACATTAAATTGCAAATAGTACATCAACTCATTGCTCAAGTTCTAACTGCGATTCAAATTAACTCTGTGGCTGAAAGATCTTCTTCTTGAAGTGTTTCTGCTAAAAGGACCAGCTTCGCATCGATACATAAGATCTTTGAAATCTTTCCCCACTAGACAGTTGGGTAAAGGACTTTCAACAAAGCATCCAATTGATTAAATAAACTATACATGTAGTCGAAAATTCCGGGGGCTGCTGTTCTATAAGGGACTTTATTTAATGGAGGTTACTAATGTCGGTCCTAATTTTTTCGCACAGACTAAATTGTAGTTGTACATTACCTTTAAGCAGCTGGTCAATCAATAGGAATAATTGCTAGCCAGAGAATGAGTCGTATGCCGCGCTATGGCGCCTACTTTTCAGGAACCGCGCTTAACTCCCAAACAAGCGTCGCGGAATAGATCGTAGATTCTGGGGTTGAGCCTTTTGGCACAGTCAACGATACACTTTCCCCCTGCGTATCGGCATCACCGAAGCGATAGATCCATGTGCCTGTACCATCATTCCCCGTCGCTTTGAGAAGCGTTCGCCTATTGCCAGGGATGAGGAGTATACAAGGAACAGATTGAAGTTCTGGTGCCGTTCCACCTTGAGCGGTAATGATTTGTTGATTCAATAGACTTAAACTAGCCCCAAAAAGCTCCTGTTCTTCTTCCCCTCTAAATTGTTCTTTTTGGGTAACGGCTAATTGCCAGCCATGGCGCTCATTTTCAGGACGTCGATCACTGATCTGTATATAGTTTGGGCGTTCTTCGGTTTCATTAAGAGTCCCATCTTCGTTCAATAAGCGTTGTGGTTCTCCAAAATAGATCTGTTCGTTAACCGAAATGGCTTGTGTACCAAAGCTGAAGGTCGAAATGAAGTCGATACTTAGTGGTCCTTGATCCTCCGGAAGGTCTGGTTTGTTTTCGGGATTCACTTCAATTTCTGGCGCTAGCGGATCGGCAGGATTTACGGGGACTGTAGTCTTAGGCTCTTCAACATAAACAGCTTGAATTACCACATCCGAGTTACCCATGACAAACACCGTCGTTTCTGCTGTAATGTTTTTTATATTTGCACCATCCCCATCAATGATTTCCCATACCTCAAAGCGATACCCTTTATTTGGTTTCGCATGAATCACCGTCTCTTCTTGTGAAATCAAAGATTTCTTCTCAGCAATGGGAGATCCTCCTGTGGAAGGATTAGTTTGAAAGGACAACTGATGTATTCTTTCATATATATAATCCACAGTGATCAGCTCTCTTGTAAAAATACCGTTGGCATTGGATGGTACTTCTGACAATGACCAATACTCAAGTTCTTTTGCTTGTGTAGAATATAGTTCTCCGACGGTTCCTGTCAATACTTCAGAAGGGGCTAACGTATTTCCCTTAGTATCGGTATACGTAGCTTTGACTGTACCGGTTTGAATAGGTGGGACAAACTCTGCATCGGTTCCATTGAAGATAAGCGCATTGTACCAATTTTCATTGAACAATTGTGTATACCGCTCTTCAAAATCTCCTTGGTCTGAACTACTACTGAGCACTTGCGCCCCATTAACTCCAGTAAGCGTGACGTTTACTTTAGACCAAGAAGATTTAGGAGTGATAGAATGCCCCATAGTTCCCATAGTCATACGATTGACGTCGTTAATTATAATTCTACTTGAAGCAGTCGATGTGATGGGTTTTTGCCTTCCCCCCCCTGTTCCTATAAGGGATCTTTCTGAGGGATTATTTATAATTAAGGTTCCGTTACGTACCAAAAATATACTGGAGTTACTTGATGAAACAAGATGAAAATCATCATTAAGAACAATATTTTGAGCTTCAATAACCGTAGAATTTACCAAACCAAAACCGGGTGAGGATATCTTACTTGCTTCAACTACACCCGAACCCAAATGTCTAATATGTCCAAGATGTAGGCTACCCCCAAATAGCGCAATATTCTGCACTGTTAACTTATTATTCCCATCCATGACCAAGTTATTATTAGAACTACTGAAATCCAATCTCCACTGTCTGGCATTTTGAATGACTATGGATGAATTTCGCGCATTTAAATTACTACCTAAAAGTGATCCGGAGTAGGTGATTGAGTTCGTCATGATTATGATACTTGTTCTAGAATTGTTCCAAGCACTTCGAAATTGAGACCAATTATTAACATTGCTAGTAGATCTTGTTTCTGGATCAAGGGTCTCTTCATAAATACGTAGCTCTTCTTCTGCAATGATCGAAGCAGGGATGGATATATTTTCTTCCTTTGCTACTTCAGGTTGCAAAACTTCTGGGATTTCCTCGACTAATCTTTCTAGCTCAGATTCTTCCAAATAGTCTTTTTCAAAGATTGGCTGTTCGAGTATTTCAGGTTCATCTTTTACCTCCAAATAAAAATGATCGGCATCATGACCCACTGTGAGAAAATAGCTGCCTGATTGTTCAAACAAAACAGCAAGTTCAAATGTGGTCTGAGGTATAGGTGTTTTCATTAGCCAATATTCACCATGTGAGTGATGAATATGTTCATCTTTGGAAAACTCAGAATTTAAAATTTGCCCATATTCAGGAACTCTCACCAATACGTCAGTTGTTGCTATGGTGCTCGTGAATTTTATGAGTACTGGTTGATTGGTAGTTGTTCGAAAAGTTTTTGCAACAAATGAAAATTCTTGGGACATCTGAGGCATTTCTTGTGACAAATGACGCTCTTCTTCAGGACAGAAAAAATCAAGATTGTTTATTTTAAATTTTTCCACGTCTGTGTCATTGACTACCTCTTTAGTAGTCGCAAATACATAACTAGTAGACAATTGAGCGATTGGAAAAAAAGTAAATATGAAAAAAATAGTTAGAACTTTAAATGATAATCCTTTCATGTGTTCAATCCTTCCTGACTTCGTAGATATCCTTTACTTTTAATGATAGATCGCGTATTTGTTGAAAAACTCTTTGAGAATTCTGAATCTAGATTCGCGTTATTTTTCAAACCTATTTCTGAAAAGCTATTCCTGTTTCGTTCCTTTCTTTTTTCAAAGAATGTTTAGAAAAACAGATCAAGCAAAAGGAAAATTTATACAATGCCAACGGTCATTTACCAAATAAAATTTTTTGCTTATTCTCTATCCTTACTATACTCCTTGATACTATGGGGTTGGTGTATGTAGTAGGTGGTTTCACTTGTATTTTGATTGATTTGCTACTGGCATTTTGTAGTTTCAATGATAAGGTTTCTGTTTCATCTGGTCCGATATTTAAATACAAAAAGCTACTGGATCCTTAAACGTGGCTAATAATTAAATGCGATGCGAAGTAAAAGTTCAACGTACCTTACTCTGCTTGCCCCACAACTGAGAATAATTCAAGCATCAGAGTGAAAAGTAGTACAAGCCAAAGAACCTCTTTTTCATTATCACTGCTATCACAAAGGTTATCTATACGTATTTGATTACGATTTTTATCATAACTTCATAAGTAAAAAAAACGAAATCGCTCTTTTCATCAGTATCGGAAAAAATCGAAAAAACCCCTACACCAAAGTCGTGAAGGGGTAAAAATTATACACGTTTTTTTCGATAGGGATCGATTTTTTTCTCCAATTGTTGCCAATCTTGTTCATCCGGTACTGCTTTAAGCAAAAGATAATTTGTATGAAGAGTATAGTCTAGTATATATCGAGAATAATTCGTAACGATCAAATCCACATCGGTATCTTCTAAAACATCATTTGTTAAAGACTGTAATGGCAAGAATGATAAACTGTGCTTCATACCAAATTGTTGGATCGCTCTTGTTCGAATATATTGACACATAAAGTGATCACCTTCCAATAGGAAGTATATCTTTTTTGAGGGAGCATAAATGTCTAAAATCAAATCACTATATACCGTTAACGCAACAGCTATATCTTCTAGATAAATGGAAGAATTAAAAATGTTCTCCCCTTCTTTTTTTAAGAACAGATAATTGCGCTGATAATCTACGTAGTCAAGATTAAATATGACTTCTTTTAGATCGGACATCTCCTTATTTAAGACAGGGGAAATCCGGTGATTGATATTTCTAGACAAGAAAAAGGCACGTATAAATGTAGCGATGGTCTGCCTATCTTTCCCCGATACTTCAAGCATATTTAAAAAGGCGTCTGTTAAATCAGCTATTTCATTTCCAGTATGAAAATGATCATAAAATCGTTCTTCCTGATCCTGACGGTCCAACGTGCGCTCACACAAGGATACTAGATAGATCCATGCAAACTCCATTTTAGGAAATGTAATATTATAAAGCTTATCAATATCTGGCTTTAAAGAATACATTAATGGGAAATCTATTTCTTCGTAAGTTAATCTTTTTAGTTCTTCAGGTAAAGAGATCGTAAATCCCAAACTCGCTCTTTTTATTGCAATAAAGTACGTATAATAATGCGAGGCTGGAGTTGTTCCAGAGCCAATCCCATAGTTCCCCAATTTCCCTTCTAATTTTGTTAAAATTAAATCTTGCAGCTCGAGATCCGGCAATAGCGTATATTTTGTCTCTATGCCCTCATAGTAAAAATCTTTATAAAATTTACGTAAGTTTGCCTCTTCTCCTTGAATCGTTAATGGATTTGATGCCCATTGCAGCCCATACATTTTTAATATTGAATTACTCTGGTTGAGCATGCGCCTAAAAGAGCTTTCTGAGAAATGATAATGTTCCGCTAATTCGTCTACTCGAGCAAATTTTCCATAAAAAATATTCCCAATTATTTCAAATAAACATTCATTATCCAATAGTTTTTGTTTTAACTTTTTGTATTCAGACGGTTTTTTTTCCTCAAACAAAACCCCGTTGTTCCCAGATGTTAATGAAATACTCCCATCAAAATAGTCTCGTATATACTTCATGTCATTTGCAATTGTACGTTCAGTAACTTTTATTCTTTCTGCTAGTTGTTTAATTGTGAACAAACGCATTCGTTCAATTATCCCTAATATTTTGAATATTCGGCTCGTTGTACGGTTACTAATGAATGCTAACTGAATATCTCTCATATTTTCTCCCCCATCTTTAGTTCCGATTTTATGATTAAAAATTTAAATATATTAATCTTCAAGTAGGTCTTGCTTCAATATCATCATGATATCTTATAAAATAAGATATCTAAATATATCATAACAAACAAATATGAAAAACTCAGAAAGTACCAAAGGTTCTGTCCTATTTACCGTGCTACTATTCTTACTATGCATCATCATGGTTTCCAACACCCATTCACTTGGCGTGCTGATAGTACTTAAGAGACGCCCCTCCCTCAGAAATAGTTGCTCCAATTAATTAATCGTCTGTAACAGTCACGGGAGGTCTCCCAATTATTCAGCAGTTGATATAAAACATTATAACAGATGCTCTTATATTTCATTTTGAGAGGATACCACCAGAATTTTTTCAACTACCACATTCTATAGATTCATTTTAGGTATGGCTTTTTCTGACTGTCACTGCAAGTGTTGTTTCCACACGTGAATTGATGAGGAGAAGTATTATAAGCAATAGTCACCTCGTTTTTCTATTTCATAATAATTGGGAAACGGATATTAAGTGTATTATATACTACTTAAATAATCATTAAGTAGATGTTACTTTCAGTTATTAAGGTAGTATTTAAAATAAAGGTAACAATATACTATAAACCCTCGTACTATCACATTTTTTGCTTTACTACATGATGCAAAATATATAATACTCTATTTTTTATTAAATACTACCATAATTCATATTAAGTTAAATAAAAAGCTACTACCATAATGCCGATTATGGTAGTAGCTTTTTAATGTTTATAATTCATTCCCCAATTAGTTCGTAAAATTGTTTGAGTTTCTTCTTCTATCTCACTGACTGTACGAATTACAGTACCATCTACATCTGTTTCTGGGATAGTGGGTTTCTTCTCCCTGAACATTTCTACTTCCCTCATAACATTATTAAAAAGGTCTTGTTTATCTTCTTGGGTCAAGTGCTGTTTGATGTATTCATCGAGTGCTTTTCGTAGCAGCTCGTCTCTAGTAAGATTTGTTTCATATTTTTCAACCATTACTCTTGAAGTAGCGTTTAAAATAGGCGAAAGTTTTAACGGCATTTGTGCAGAGAACGACCGATCAAATTTCCTTATAGGAGCCCCTACCCCTTTTACTTTCTTAGATGGACCGGATTTTTTCTTAGTTTGAATGATCTTCTGTCCGATATCTTCAGAAGAAGGTGTCGGAGATTCGGGGATTACTTCTTTATAATTAGGAATATCTTCTTGTGACCTTGAGGTATCTATTTCATTAGATTGAGACGTGTCTTGAGGTTTCTTGCTATTTTTTCTAGCTGAGTTCCCTGCCCTAATTTTATCTAACCCCTTGTTGCTTCTAAAAATACCTAAATCTTTTATGTCAGCCATTTAAAGAACCTCCTACTCATACCAAGTTTCATGTTCAAGTAGCTCTTCATAGATATTAATAAATAGATGGTGGCAACGTCTATCCCATTGCTTTAACTTCCCAGCCTTGGTTAACTCCATTGTTATTCCAGATCCATCATATCGCTTTAGACGTGCATTTTTTAGTACAACATTTTTGAGTAAATGATCACCGTAAATTTGTTGTGCTTGGGCATACATTTCTTGATCGACTGCGTCCCCACTTTCTAACATAAATGGAATTACACCAGCAACCTTCAATGAAGTATCAAATCCTTCAACAAAGAAATCCATATATTCTAAGTATTGCATGGCATTTCGCATGGATTTAACTTGTGTCTGAAGAACAACGATCGCATAATCCGCTAGATACATTGCAGATTTGCTATAAATTGATATGGATGGTGGCACGTCTAGGTATACAATGTCAAATTCTTCGAGCAGTGGTCCTAAACGCTTTTGCATATAGACAAGTTTATCAGCAGAATCTGAGAATTGGTCTTTGATCCAGTCATCGTAAAGTTCAAAGCTCATATCTGCGGGTAAAATATATAAATTATCTACTACCTTATATATAGCATCTTTCGGATCTACACGAGTATCATTATCTACTACCTTATTCCAGTCAACTTCCCCATCGGTTTCAAGGTTTAAATCAATCGGTTCTTTTCCAATCAATACATCGGTTATGGTATTTTCGTAATCAAGAGGCTTTCCGTCTCCCCCACCCTCTTCTAAAGAAAAGTTCATATGGGTTAAGCTCATTACGTCAGATGTATTCCCTTGCATATCCAGATCGACAATCAGAGTTTTTTGATTTTTTGCAACAGATGCTTCGAAGCCTAACATTTGTGCACACGTACTTTTCCCTACTCCACCTTTGAAATTTCCTATCACAAATTTCTTTGACAAGCTAACTCACTCCTTTTATTGGCTACTACCTTTTTAACAATATTAACATACTACCATAAATATTGCTATTGAATTTAAATTATATACTACCTAAAACAAAGCTTATATAGTAACGTTTTTGATATTAGAAAATAAATACTACTTTAAAAATAATATTTATATACTACTATAATTAATGATAGTATATAATAAGATAACAGACTACTCAATTAGTTACTACCGTTAATAAGACTTTAGTTCGATCACATGTATCTTACGGAGCTGCACTTATTTTTGAATGTATGTTAGGACCATTTAATTATTTTAGCAAGCTTAGGATCGAGTAAGATTTAGTTTTAAGGTAGTACATAAATAAAAAGCGAATTGTTTCGATGAAGAGCACGACTAGTCCGGTAGTAATTAAAAGTCTAATATGGTAGTAGATAATTTTTTATTAGGGTAGTATATAATGATGTTTACGGATAAAAAAGGTAGTAGATAATTAAGTTAAAAGGTAGTAGATATTTAAAATAAGGGTAGTAGATAATAAATGGATAGAGTAGTAAATAATATGATAATTAAAAGGTAGTAAGTAATTTTAAAGAATGTAAAATAAGGTAGTACATAATCTGATTAAGGTAGTATATAATAATAGTTGTGTTTTTTTTCTTATAATAAGGTGTTTACTAAAATAATAATATATACTACTTAAATAAAAAAACATTATATACTACCTTTAAATGCTTAAATTACATGGTAGTAGATAATTAGTTTTTAAGGTAGTATATAATATGAACTAGAATATAAAAGAGTAGTAGATAATTAATGATTTTAGTAGTACATATTAAGAGAATTAATTTAATAAATGTAGTAGTTAATCTTTAATTATGGTAGTAAACAATGTAGGGAAAATTATATTTGAGGTAGTATGTAATTAATTTTGAGGAAAATAGTACTTGAATTAAATGGTGATTTCGGATATTCTTAGTATGAAAATTAAAACAAAAAAAGAGAGACGGAAAAATAAGTGAATTGGACCTCACCTATTCTTCTGAATCACATAAGACACTATGTGTTCTCGCTCGTCTCAGGATTATGTAAGTGGCTGGTTAACCACTTATGTGATTTAAATAAATCTATTCGGACTGGTAATCCGAACTTGTAGGTTTATTTTACCATTTTTTGACGGGCAACTCAATATATATATGCTTATTTTGTCATGCAATTTAACGAATTTTTTGACTTTCTGAGCCATTGAGAGAACACAGATCGAACGATTATTTGTGTTCTCTTTTTGTTTAGGAAGGGTTAATAGGCATGACAATAGAGCTAGATACAGTTTATTCAACGATCTTACAAAACGGTATTCGTAAATTCAAATATAAAAATAGCCGCCTTAAACCGGTCTCTTTTAGTGATCAGTCGGGGAAAGGGGCTATTTTTGCGTACCGTTCGAAAGAGCACATGGTTGAAGGGATTGGCCTCGTTATCACGTCGGAAGAGGGAATTATTGAGAATAACAATGCGTTTAGTCATTGGACTCCAAACGTTTTTCGCTACGGAACCTATGCTGATGAAGGGAGAATGTTCACGAAGGGTCATTCTGAGGACAATTTACGTCAGATTAATACGTTTTTTGTTGATTTTGATACGCTAGACCCCAATTTTGATTACGGAGAAATCATTCTGGCCAGTAATGAGCTTGGCTTTATGCCAACGATGGTATTACGGACAACTCATGGATACCAGGCATTTTATGTATTAGATAAACCTGCCTATGTAACTAAGAAATCCAACTTCAAATTGATCAACGTTGCTAAAATGATCTCCAATAACTTGAGAAACAAATTAGCGAATGACTATCAATTTCCAGTTGATGTCAATGCAAACCATTTTGGAATCACTCGTATTCCTACAGAAGAGAGTGTCTTATTCTTTGAGCCAGAGTACCGTTATAGTTTCGAAGAGTGGATCAATTGGTCGATGAGAGTGGATGCTGACAAGAGTTCTGAGAGTAAGAATGTCTTTGTCTTGCCGTCAAACCAGGAGTTTCGTCAGGTCGATGAGCCGTGGTTCCAGCTGTTATTACGGAGTCAAAAAATTCAAGGAGAGAAGGGGATTTATGGCCGAAATAACGTCATATTTACCCTGTCTTTGGCCTACTTTTCCTCAGGATACGAGATCGAAGAGTGTGAGTTAGCTATGCTTGAGTTCAATGATCGATTAGCAAGTCCATTAACTGACCGAGAACTGACCAGAATTATTCGATCAGCTTATTCAGGAAAGTATCAAGCTGCACATAGAGAAAAAATTGTTGTATTGTGCCAGGAGTGGGTCGATAGTAATTTATCTGAAGAGCAGCTATTCAATAAAAAGCGTGGTTGGTGGAAATTCAAGAAGGCAAGAGCCGTACGTAAGTATTCTCATAGTCATGAGTGGGCAGCTGATTTGCTGGCTTATTTGAACGAACAGTCCTATACCTACAAACCTTATATTGTTTCTACAAAAAAAGAGTTGAGAGAAGAATTAAAGATTCCGGAACGATCCCTTGATAAAGTGCTGAAGCAACTGAAGAATGAAAATAAGATCTATTTCCGAGTTCGTGCCGGCCGCAACGGTGGAATTACTTTAGCCGCTGTTCACGGCTTGATGCGATCAATCATTCGAGTAAAAAAAGAGGTACAAGAAGCGTATTTCCTTGCGATTTCTGAGGCCTTCGGGTTGGGGCGCACATTTATACAGGAGACGTTAAAACAGCTGATAGAGCCTAAGAAAACCGCCGTACAAATGGAATTATTGCAACTCGATTCCGGATAATATTAAAACCCGCAAACTGCCCTTTACATTATATCTATGATACTTCTTGCATTTCTAAGGCTCTTACTATGTCTTATTCAATATGGCCTTGGTTGCTATGTTTTAAGAAGAGTAGTAGTATAACTGCATACGCAGTAATAAGACTGAGGGGGCTTTCTATCTATGAGTGTGAAAACTTACGTGTATCCACATCCTATCAATGCTTTTGTTATTGGGCGTTTAGGGATCAGTGTGGAGGAGTTTTGTGAACTTCATGGTTATAAACAGGGTACGGTATCCAGCTGGGTAACAAGAAATAGGTCGATTAAAGCTATTCCTTGCGATTTTCTTTATAGTTTAAGTCTGTCCGCAAGCTTGCCGATGGACGATGTTTATAAGGAGTTGCTACAGCTGGAAGAGCAGTTTCTCTTGAGTATCGATCCGAAAAAGGAAAAGAAGTATGTCGATTAGGTTGTTAGAGGGTTTGAAGGAGGAACTGTCCCGAAAACTTATCGATGGCTTGGACTGAACGAAGTGAGGGAAAGGCATTGATAACGTCGAGGGCTACATGAGCTTGCGAATGAGGGTTTTGTTCTGTAAATAACACCCAGAGAAGAGCCTGATCTCGGAGTGTCTGACAGGTGTTTAGTTTATGATATAGTTTATCTCTTTTAGGGGTAACTTGCCTGCTAAGGTGTTCTCAACTGATGGAATGCAGCCTTCAGCATAGATGTGTTTTACTGGTGATTTAGCGATAGAATACCTTAATTCTTCTAGGAAATCTTCTACGTTCATGATAGCAGTTTGCTTCTCTTTTTCGTCCTTTGCTATGTAGTAATCGTATCTGTACTTTGAGACTTTATATAAGATTACGTGATCCGAAGAGTATTTTATTTCCTGGTATTTAATTAGTGTTTCTAGCAATTCATCTGCATTTTGGAGGAGTTTATTTTTCATTTCTTCTTCCTGATATAATGCTCGATCGATTGATCTATCCGCTAGATTGGAAAGTGCTTCAGGTAGTTGATACGAATATCGTGAATTTAAAGACGAAATTTGTTTAAAATCATAATTTTTGAACAAATTTGAGATATCTAAAATGCGTTTGTCTGAAAAATGTACTGTAAAATCTATGATGAATTGGAGATGAATACTGGTTATTAGCTTCCTTTTTTTTAGTTCAGAATAAACGTAGTCTGCGTCTTTAACTGTTATTTGCGGTATCTTTGGACTAAACTCATGAAAATGCTGCCTGATGTAGTAATAGTATCTTAAAAACTCTAGAGAGGTGTTTTTGTATTCATCTGCAGTTTGGAACAAGAACTCCAGTCTTTGTATGTTAATTTTACTGTTCGGGTCTGTTTTTTGATTTAGACATTCTTTTGTCTGATCAATAATATACACCATACGTTGGTCCTGTTCTTTCTGGATATTGTATATCTCAGATAATTGCATACCTAAGCGGTTTGCAAAGACTTCTATGATTTCGATTGGAAGAACTCGTTCACCGTTTTCAAATCTTGAATAGGTTGTTTGTGATACTACCTCCTCATAAATTTCTTTTTGTGTTAAATCGAGTTTAATTCTTATGTATCTTATCGCTTCATGAAATCGCATATTTTTACTCCATTTATATTTTTTAATTTAAAAATGCTTTTTGAGCATATTTGCAAGTTTTGCTTGAAGATTATTGACGAAATTGCAATAATTAACTCAGATATCAAATTCATTTGTGCACAGATCCAAAGGAGGATTTCGAATGTTTGACTTTCTGTTTGACGTACTCAATATACAGATTACACGACCTTAAACACTAATTTGTAATTACTTTTTTATCAAAGAGATAAATTAATATCATTGAAAGTAAAAAAAAAAAAGCATAACTGCTTCTTGCTTTGATCTGAGAAGAGTGTTAAGATTTTTGTGAAAAGTAGTTTAATTAATCAAAATACGAAATATTTTTGACATTTAAATACATTTTTTGATTGTGCAATTTAAAAATTTTTTCAGACGATCAAAAAAGGGGATGCGACATGTGATCAGGATTAGGCCCCTGAAAACATGTGTGCATGATTATTAGATCCGTAAGCTCTAATATCATGGTGCATACCCCCTCTGTTGAGCTACGCCCAACGAGGTTTAGTTTAGCATAGAATAGCTTCTTCGTCACGCCCAAAATGGGGAAGACAGTAGGCTTTTTTCTTGCTAAATGCTCGTTGAGAAGAGCTGAGCAGTAAGGGGTGGCACGTGATTGAGGTCACGTGCCACCCTTTTTTGTTTGCCTGAAAATAATTTAACATATTTCGTCAATTTTTTGGAGGTGAAGAGACTGGATCAGCAGGAATTTCAAGAGTTTCTTAATAAAAATAGCGGGAAGGTCTTCATGATAGAGCAGCTTCAACAGCAGCGAAGAGAAAATAGGCTTCCTGAAGTAAATATACCTAGCTTTTTAGCGTTATTGCGACATACGGATCGTGTGAGGCGTGATTATCAGCGCAAAGATGGGCTATTGGAAAGTGTATTTCAAATTATTCCATGAGAAAGGACTGGTGTAAATGGTTGTTACAAAAAGAAAATCCAAAATACGAGCTGTGACTTCAGTTTGTTCGCTGTCTGACATAGAGAATCGCGCATTGTCTATCCGGTTATTTGATCAAACAACCTGGATTAATATGGGCGACGGTCGAATCATAAATCCTCAAACAAAAGAGATTGAAGCACTGATCAAAAAATTCGATGAAATTCGAACGGCTACGCTTCCTGGCAAGATAGTTTTTGCCAAGCGCTACAATCGTTGGGCCCCACTGTGCTTAGTGGAAAAACCTTATAAAATCCGATCATAAAGGATCAACACTAGATTAAAAAGTATTTCTACTTGCAAGTGAACACTTGCTTGTCCTTTGAAATGAGAATACACAAGAATAGCAAAAAAAGACGTGGGAGTCTGACTGTCTATAACACGTCGCTATTCACACAAAGCAAAGGACAGGGCTTAAAGCGACTGTTGGATAGCTTTAAGCATTGAAGTTTCTATGGATTTCTGGCAGACAGCTTGCAGATGGATGTCTGGGCTGGGCATTACTGGTAGTGAATAAGTAGAAGAGGTAGCTCGGAATCCTAAACCGGCAGGTTCTCACTAAGCCTAAAAGTGATTCCAATAATCATTTGTGAGTAAAAATATTTTTTAATCGAACATTGACTATTGATTTCATATTCAGGAAGAATGATCAGCTATTTTTTCTTCTCTTTTATTTTTAAAATAGAGGCGGTCCAAAGGGAAAGATACTTGGTTTTTCCAATGTTCATGAAAATCGTTGTAAAGGAGTAGGAGGTATGAGAAAAGCAAAAAAAGGTGTTGATTAAATAAAAGACATTGCTCTTCTTGAGCAACAGTACAGGGAATTTGAGTTCAAGAGATTAGAGAAAGAACGATCCAAAGTTACGAAAAATCTAGCAAAGTTGATTTTATATGCTAAGTTGCCTAGATTAAAAAGGCTTATTTGGTTAAATTTGAAACCTGGTCAACTATTGGCAGGAGTAATAGAATACGCCAGCATTGTACTCAGTATCAAGCTATTTAACCATATACAACTAGATGGGTTCTTTGGATCTTATATCAACTCGAACGATCGTTTCAACGGATATATTTACTGGCTATCATTTGTAGGGAAAGTTCTTTTCGCTCTTATGTTTATGGAAATTTTGGTTGTTTCTTTCAAAACAGGTAGCGAGAAAGAATTATCAGAGTTAATCAAGACTGAGAAAGACCGACTTAAAGAAATCGACAAACACAAAGCAATTTTGATTAAGGATTCAGGGCGTTCATATCAAAGTGAATGAAAACTCTATGAAATCGATGTAAAGGAGACATGGTATGACAGAAGTTCAGCAATTAATTTCATTTATGGAAACAGGTAGACGGAAAATGATTAGCTTGACTGAATATATTGGAATACAAAAGAAAAAGGGCTCTTGGAATAATTTGCGAGGATTGAATTTGCGTCGAGAGCTTAGTCTTACTGATCAATTCGAAGTCTCGTATATTCGTAAACAGATTGACGACGAAATTTCTATCACAGAAACGATCGTGAGATATACACCAGACATTCTCATATTGAAGAGATAACTATACAAAAAGCGATGGGAAAACCATTCGCTTTTTTTATTACCACTAATCAGAAAGGGAAGATTACAAATTATGGAACAAAAAGAGGCATATTGTGTAGTTAGAAAGAGACACTGTAAATTATACAAAGCAGGTCACACGAGTAGTTTTATTGATAAAGGAGATTACTATATTGCAATTGCATATCCGATTTTCAATAGTGGTGCAGTAGATATTCATGAACTCCGTTCTGGCAAGGGAATTCAAATATTAGAAACAAAGAAATGTTATGACATTTCGAAGATTTATAAATCTAAAAAAAATGTACGGCTATTCCTTAGTGACCCGAAGCAGCTGCTGGATTTTTAGCAGACAAAGAAAGGAAACTCTCATGAAAAAATTAGAAGATTATGTCAAAGATGGTTGGCAGGTACAGCTGACTTTATCACCGAGTGAAGAGGGAATCATTTACAGTACTTGGACGTACGACCATCCAGATAAAGAAATGCTGGCATTGGTTGGAACAGGGAAATCTATGGAATCAATGCTAGAGGATCTTTAAGAATGTGAAGCGGAGATCTACCCTGAATTAAGCAAGAGAAAAAAATCCAACGAAGCATTTCGGAAGTATAAGCCTTTAATTCAATGGGATTCAGGTTTACCCAGCCACTTTGTTTAACAAAAGGGGGATATAAACTATGAATTTGATAATATATTTTGTTTTTTTGTACGTAGTATTACATTTCGTTTTTCTTTTTCTTCGAACAATATTTCCAATCCCAATTGAATATAATTTGAAAAAACAAATCTTAGATCCGAAAGTTCATCGAGAAGTAGGAAAGTATGTCATAACTTTCTGGTCATCGTTCATTGCCGTAAGTATATTCGTGATTCTCTTACTTAAGATAATCGATTCTATATGAGGCTTTTAATGGTTTTCAGTAAATGATATTTGAAGAGTTAACAGTGAGACAAAAAAAGGAAAGGGGTAGCAATAATGTATTCAAAAGATGCTATTTCACAAAATGACCGGACACTTGCACTTATTGCCATATGGTTTTGGAGAGTATGTATTATGGGTTTTCTGATCGTACTAATAGGATCAGTTTCTCTTTGGAATTATAACCTTGCAGGATTTATTCCTATGCCAGTATTCCTTTTCTTCTTATGGCATATAGTTCTTTCTATATATATAACACTAGCTATTATATTTAATTGATTATTGTCTGGATATTAGTAGAAAGAAAACTAGCTTTTTGGTATTCTTAATATATAAATTCAATAGAAAACGTCATTTTTTTATAATAAATAAACGTTTTTTGAAAAAATATTTAAGTGTAGGAAAAGGTGTTACTATGCAAGAAAACTCAATTTATAACGTATTTGGTGAACCAATGATTTTAGAAAAAGGAAAACTCTATTCTTGTTATGTAGGAAAAAAGGGGATTGTCTGCCGAGAGGAAAAGCGAACACAGTCTAAAAAAGCTGATAAGTTATAGACTGTTTTGATTCTTGGCTGAGATTTGTCAGGGACAACAGCTTAAATAATCCATTTACCAATGTGTCAAAACAAGAATGGCCTTTTTGTTTGATCACTTCCATTGTTGTTGCGTCTCTTTCAGTGCGAATCTCTCCTAAGACTTACACGCTGAAAGAGTTCCTTGGCAAATTTCAGTTAAGAATCATCTGCTTAATCAAGTGGGTAGTAATAAAAATAATCTAATGCATCAGTTGCTAAACCAAAAGTATCACCTATAACGAATGTATCTGGACTAGCAATAATATCGGCTAGGCTAAAAGTATTTGCTTCACGATCAACAATCGTAAGAGGGAAAGTAAACTCCTCTTCGTTCGTTGAAACTGTCGCAGCATTTGCGTCCTCAAAGTGAACAAAAGAAATCAATGCTTCACCTAAGTCAATCAGGTCTTTGTTTAAAGCCATTTGTAGCTGTTCAAAAGCAGAAAGCTCATTCGTAGTCGAGCTTTCTACAGTTTCGCGGTATTCATTCCTGGTATTGCGAGTTTGGTAGATCAAAATGGAACTGATAGCAATAAAGAGAATTGGTAGAAATAGAAGTAGTTTCTTATTCATGTTTTTTTAATTTTTCCTTTCGAAATTTGACCTGTTGCGCATAGTCTTCAATTTCACTTTTGAGATACAAGCGTACTAATGGAGACTCGTTATATTCAACAAAAGGCGATACCATATTTGTTCTAACAGCTTGCTGAAAGGCTGGACCAGATTGACCTGTAATTTTCATAGCACCTTGTTTTGTAACTAAGTTATCTAGAATCCATTCCCTCATTTCTTTTGGATTGGAATCTTTCATATTAACACCTCCTTAATTCTCTATAAAATTAGTATAGAGGATATAACAGAAAAAATCCATAATATAATTGTTGGCATATAATTATACATATATTATGATAACTATATAATACAAAAAGAAAGAAGGAAGTATAAATGAAATTATTAAAAGTGTTAGCAGTCGGAATCACAGTTGGTGGAATGGCTTTAGCTATTCATACAGAAAAGGCTGAAGCAGCAGAATGGACGCCGCGTTCAGTAGAACAAATCAAGGCTGATATTACAGGAAAAGAGTACACAATCGTATGGGGAGATACACTTAGTGCCATAAGTGAAGCTACTAATATTACAGTAGAACGTTTAGCACAATGGAATAATATCAGTAATATTGATTTGATTTTTGCAGGCAACAAATTGGTATTCGAAGGAAATGTTGTTTCTTTAAAAGATTCTGATGGAAATACGGTTAGCCAAGCAGTGATCCAAGACCAAGATAAAAATGATCCAACGAAACCAATCGGTGGTGGCTCTAATACGACGAACAACGGCAATGGATCTGGTAACACCACGAATCCTACAACGCCTCCTGCTGGGGGAGACAATGGTTCTGGAAGCGATAATGGAACAACGACACCTCCAACTGATGGAGATAATGGGGAATCAGTAGATCGTGAAATCACAGTTGCCGTTGTAGGCGAAAATGCAACATTTACACGTTTTCGTGTAGGTCCATTCAACAATACTGATGAAGCTTCTCAATGGGTTAAAGAAAACTATCCTAATGGTATTAAAGGATTCGAGGTACACCCTGATGGTGATTACATCTACATTGAATTTGAAATTGCCAAAGATGATCAAGTCACACCACCAACAGATGGAGATAATGGTTCTGGTGGAGACAATGGCTCTGGCGGTGGAGAAACTGACGTGAACACCCCAGTGAACCTAGGAAATAGTGGTATTTTTGCAGCAACTAGTCCTGAAGCCAGTGCAAGTGCTTATGCTTTATGGGCTGAGGGTAAATTCTTAGAATTCACAGGGTTCGTCATTCGACCAGCATTAAATGCGAATGGGGATCAAATTGGATTTACAGTTGATTTTTATTAATATTATGAAAAAGAAGACAAGCAGTTAGCTGCTTGTCTTCTTTTCGTTTGAGAGGTGAAAGATGATCAGCAAATGTCGAAGCCCCTCTTTGACACATATTATTTTGTAAAGGCGAATGAGAAATCATTGGTCTTTTTTGATTGTCATAGAAGGAGGATATTATGAAAATAAAGAAATGGCGAAAGATAATCAGTCTGTTTGTCTTATCATTTGTGATCACTACAAGTTTACCAGTAGAGATTTTTGCCGAATCTGTGGTTGATCGGATATCAGAAAGTTCTAAAGATGCTAGTGCAACAAAAGAATCTGAGGAGCAAAACAAAAATAGCAATCAGGTTAACGACAAACAAAGTGTTACAGATGCAGATAATAAAGACTTTATCGGGCCAATCAAGACAGGTGAAAGCCAAAATGCAAATGATGGACCGAATGTTGAAGTAAGAGAAGTCCCTGAAGATATGAAACAGTTCTTTATTGGAGAAAAAGATTTACATTCTCTAGGATCTTATCTAGAACAAGAAGAATTGGCAAAACAATCAGATGAATGGGATGCTTTAAAGGCTGAGAAGTTCTCAAGAAGTACTGGCTACAGATTGTCTGAGAATGGCCGTTTAACTGCAAATGTTGCAAGATACACACCTGATGGCTCATGGTATACGCATGATATTATCATACGCTGGCAAATTGATGGTGAAGATGTTTTTTGTATCGAAGAAGGTGTTTTCACTCAAGAAGGGATAAATTACGAGCATAGAACAGATTTGTCCTCGATTGTCGGAAATAAAGCTATGCGCTTGAGTATGATTGGGTACTTTGGATACTACACGCAAAGAAATATGCAAAACTATGCGCTAACCCAAATGATGATTTGGGATGAAATGGGCGGAAGTTTCATTAATTATGGCACATTTGGTAGATCAACTTATGAAACACATAGAGATGCTATCAACCAAAAAATATCTGAACATAACTTAAATCCATCTTGGCATAATACGAAAATCACGCTAAAAGTTGGAGAAGAAGTTAGGATTTCCGATACCCACAATCGTTTTTCTAGTTGGGCAGGTAATGTTCTTGTTAATACAGCTGGCGTAAATGTCAGAAGAGACGGAAATGACATTATCTTAACTGCAACAGCATCTTCAAATGAAAGTGGTCAGATTGGATTAACAAAATATAACCCAGAAGGTCCTGGAATTGGCACTACTTTTGCCTATCCTCATGGAGAAGCTCAGAATCTTGCGAAATTGTATTTAGAAGATCCAAGGATAGCTTTGTTAAACATTGAAGTCTTAAAAGAAGGGCATGCACGAGTTCGAAAAGTGGATGAAACAACAGGAGAAGCATTATCTGGTGCTGTTTTCCGCTTTACTACAAGTGACAATCAATCCAGAGAGTTTACGACCAATGCACAAGGGATAGCTGAATGGCGTGATTTGATGCATGACACAGAAGTAATGATGGAGGAAATCAAAGCCCCAACTGGCTATGTATTGAATAAAACACCGCAAAAAATCACGATTCGCGCGAATGAAACGACCACAGCGACGTTTGATAATCGCGCGCAACTAGGCACGATCACGATTGATAAATCCGGTGTCGAGTTTGATAAAGATATGCCAAATGGTAATTATACTTTAGCAGGAAATGTCTTTGAGATTTACGAAGGTACAGACACCAATGGTAACTTAGTAGATACGATCACGACAGATGCCAATGGAACTGCTAAAAGTAGAAACTTGCCATTAGGCACCTACACAGTGAAGGAAATCGAAGCGTCTGAAGGCTTTGTGCTGAACACAGACACATGGACGGTGGAAATTGAGTATGCCGGACAAGCGGTGGAAATCACAAACGTTGATCAAGCAATTGAAAATAAGGAACAAAAAGGCAATGTTGTTTTGAAGAAACGCGACAAAGAAACGAACGAGGTCCCACAAGGGGAAGCAACTTTTGAAGGTGCGAAGTTTGATTTGTTCCGTACGTCTGATGATGAAAAACTAGGCACCTATACGACAGATGCAAACGGTGAGCTGACCGTTCGTGATCTTCTTTTAGACAATTATTACTTTGTTGAGGTAGAAGCCCCTGAAGGATACGTGATTGATGATACACCAGTACCATTCACGATTGCTTATGCCGGACAAACAGCTGAAGTCGCAGTTGAAGCAAATGCCACAAAAGAAAATCAAGTAATCACTGGTGGGTTTGACTTAATCAAAATCGGTAACTACAGCTGGTGGAATAACGCTTGGAACTGGATCACAGGAAAAGACGAATCAGACCAACCCCTGGTATTAGAAGGCGTTGAGTTTACGGTGTATCAAGACTTTGGAAACAAAGAAGAAGTCGCAAGAAAGGTGACGGATGCAACTGGCCATGTAAAATTTGATGGACTACCATACGGCACGTATCGCGTTTCAGAAACAAAAGTACCGACAGGTTACCATGGAATCAAAGATTTCTATGTTACGATCACAGAACATGGGCAAAACTTCCACTATGTGATTGAAAATAAAGTGAAAGAAGCACAGATTCGGTTTGTGAAAGTAGATGAAGAAACCGGCAAAGAAATCGTTCGCGATCGTGCTGGGTTTGAAATCTATTCAGAAACGACCGGAGAACAATTGAAAATGAAAGACTTTGAAGGTGTTGAACACTCAGTCTTTTATACCAATGAACAAGGTGTCTTACAACTTCCTACGATGTTTGCTTTTGGCAAATATAAAGCCGTTGAAGTCGAAGCACCTACGGGCTATGTCCTGGCCGATGAACCCGCTTATTTCGAAGTGACCGGCGAAGAAGAAGACGGGGTTGTGGTTGTAGTGATCACGAACAAAAACCAAATGGGGCAAGTCGAAGTAAACAAAACTGTTGAAACGAATGTATCAATTTCAACACAAGAAAGTGAACACGGAGAGTATAGCCAATTTGATTTTGAGCAACATGCAGGCGTCGGCTTTGAGTTTAAGATTCGCCCAACGGAAGATATCGTTACAGGAGACAACACGGTTCGTTATCCAGCTAACGAGTTCCTACAAGAAGATGGCGAGGATCTTGTTTGGACGACTGATGAAGAAGGTCGTTTCGTTACTGATCCAATTCTCTATATCGGAAGCTACGAGCTCGTCGAAGTTGGCGCACCAAAAGGTGTCGTCTTATTAGAAGACCCAATTCCTTTTGAAATCGAGTATGCCGGACAGGCGCTAGAAATCACTTCAAGCAATTTAGAAGTAGAGAATTTCTTGCAAGATATCAATATTTACGGCCAAAAGGACCAAGAAGTAGTGGTTGATTGGGCAGAGGGTCAAGCAGTGATCGATGTCGAAGCAGCGAACAATGGCCAAGTATTTGCCTTACGATTGGCAGAAGAACTGACAATCGGAGATACTGTTTTAGAAGCCGACACGACGTTGGCTTATACCATCGTAGAAGAAGGTGTTATTGCGTTTGAAGGCTTGAAATTGCCAAATCAGACGATTCAAATGTACCTTCAAGAAGTAGACGCTGGTTCTGATCACGTATTGAATGAAGCGAAATACTTCTTCACTTATGAGCCAGAAACTAACGAGCAAACACATGATATTCATGTATCCGCTAAGCAAACAGAAATGGAAGGGTCGGAAGAAGATCCTGAACAGCCAAGTGAAGAAGAACCAGCTGAAGAAGACGAAAACATTGAAGAAACAGATGTTGAAGCTGATCAAGAAAACGAAAATGATTCAAAAGATCCAGAAGCAGACGCTGATGCTTCTGAAGAGCAAGACAACGATTCGAACGAAACTGGGGAAGCAGAACAAGAAGACGCTGAAGAAGAGTCTGACGCGATTTTAAACAAACTGGCAGGTGCCAATGTAAAAGTGATCAAGACGGATGGCATGGATCAAAAAGCTCTACAAGGGGTTGAATTTGATTTGATTCGCATTGGGGAGTTCAAACAAATCGATTCAGAACCAGAAGACGAAACAACTGAAGGTGAAGAGGAACAAGCACCAGGAGAAGAAGGTACTGAAGAATCTGAAGTAGAAACACCAGAAGTACCAGAAACGCTCTCAGAAGGCGCAGAAGAACCAGACGAAACACCTGGCGATAAAGACGCAGAAGAGGAAGAACCAACGTTAGAGGACGAAACGCGAACGGTACTTGGAACCTACGTCACCGATGAAAATGGCGAAATCGCTATTGAAGATTTACCAACCGGTCAATATGTGCTTGTTGAAACGAAACCACTTGAGTGGTACCACGAAAATGACGAAGAGTACCCTTTTGAGATTTCAGCTGAAAATAATGGCGAAACCATTATTTTTGAAGTTGAAAACAACCGCTTGGATTTAGAAATCGAAACGCTCTTTGCGGAAACAGAAACAGGGGCAAAAGTGGTCGATCCAACCGTTGATAACAAATTAACGGATTATGCTTGGACTTTAGGCGGCAAAGAAGGCCATGAGTACTTTGTCGTGACACAATTTATCAATGTAGAGACAGAAGAAGTGGTTGATACTGTGATTTCTTCCTTTGTTTCAACAGGAGAAGAAGAACAGGACCTTCTCTTTGATGTAATGATTCCAGCGAACACCATGAAAGATGGAGACGAGTTGGTCGCCACCCACATGGTGTATAGTGATGAGGATCTTACAGACCTTGTGAGTGATCACTTTGATTTACAAAATAAAGAGCAAACAGTCACATTTGAAAAACCAGCTGAAGAAGCGCCGGCAATCCCGCAAGCAGGCAGCGTGACAACTTGGACATGGATTCAAGAAACATTTTCAAAGCTGTTCAAATAAAATACTTGAATTAAAGGCAAAGCTGATTACCAGTTTTGCCTTTTTCTATTAGCCAGGAGGTGAGAGACGTTACTAAGAAAAAGGTAATCAAAATCGGACGATCGGGAGCAAAAAGAAAGAAACGAATCCTTATAACGGCAGGGTCTGCCGGTGTCTTTCTTTTTGTGTCTATTTTTTTCTTGGTTGGATATTTACACCAACGATCGTTTGAAACAAACATTGCAGAAATACAGGCTGAAGCGTTGACTGTGATGGAAAACAAAGAAGAGATCAAGGCTAGACCAGCAGATTATTCGGGCATGGACGTAGAGACGTTAGAGCCAGGAACATTGAACGTAAATGTTCAGGATCAAGTTTCTCAATTTGGTGTGGGAACGATTGAAATTCCTTCAATTGGTTTGAAATTACCGGTACTGGAAGGAATCACTCAAGCAAACATTAGTATTGGTGTAGGTACGGTGAAACCGAATCAAGCAATCGGAAAAGGCAACTTTGCCTTATTAGGACACTATATGACGAATAGCGGACTTCTGCTAGGAGGGCTGAAACAAGTCTCTAAAGGGGACGAGATCCACCTAACGTATTTTGACAAGCAAGCGACGTATCGAGTCGTCGAGAGCAAAGTGATACACCAATCTGAAGGGAAATACATGTTAGATGATCCTGAAGAACCACACTATTTGACACTGCTAACCTGTGATGGTAGTCGAGTGGGAACAGACTATCGATTAATGGTTCGTGCCGAACCGATTGAGTAAATGAGGAGTGAAGGAAATGCCCGCAAAAAAGACAAGCCTGATTATTGATTCCGCTAAGGAACTACTAGAAGAAAGTGGTAGGAACTTTAATCAGTGGAAGAAAGAAATCCTACGAACGAAAAAACTGGAAATTATGGAAGGAAAAAATCTTCAGTGGGAAAATTCAATTGTTGAAGAAGCCGCCTTAGAAGTGATCACCACAGAATTAAAGGAACGTCGAAAGAAAGAAAAAAACACTAGAGAAATAAATAAAAATGTAGAACAAGAAGGAGTCGAATATCCATGAAAGCAACAGTCTTAAGCCTAGTCGTGTTACCTCAAAATGATTTAATTTCAAATTTAGTTAACTCTTTGAATACAGTAGTCTCAGCAGCACAAATTTTAGCACCAGCAGTAGCAGCAGTGATCGGAGTAGGAGCCATGTTGATGTACATGTACTCAGATAAGTTTGCCGATGTAGCTAAAACAAAGATGTTCAAAATCTTTGTCGGTGTAGGTGTTATTGCAGGGATCACTACGGTTATTAACTGGATGACAAGTACCGCAAAGTTCTAAAAACAAACCAGCTAAGTTTTTGGCTTAGCTGGTTTGCTTTTTATTGAAGTACAGGAAAGAAAGGAGAAAAAATGTATTTACTTAAGTTTGTTAAGGTACCTAAGACAGTAAAAAAGCGGAAAGTACTCCCGTTGAAAAAGTGGCTATATCTCCCACAAGCGCAAGATTTGTATTTTCAAGTCATTGAAAATGAAGCGTATGAAGGTGAAATGACCTTATTGGTCCGGAATCAAGACAACTTGCAAGAGATTCAGTTTGATATTTCCTACGAAGAAGGCTACACCTTATCGGATTTGATGAGCCAGGATTTAATCAAGGAGATTCGAAGTACAGCTGACGAAAATTTACGTACCTCTTTAGAAATTATGGAAAATGAGATCAGCTTGTCGTTTTCTGAACCTATTACAATAGAATCAACGGAAACAGAAGGAACTAAGGCGAACCTTTTCTCGACAATTGGATCAAAACTTCCATTTAAGAAAAAAGAAAGCCTATCGGAAGAAACCGTTGAAGAAGAACAACCTGAACCAGTTAAAGAAGTGGTGGAACTGGAAGAAGAAAGCTATGTCCCAGATTATGAAGAGGGAGAGGAAACCGAAAAAGAACTATTGCTTCAACCACTTGAAGAAACTGAAGAACCAAGAATTGATCAAAAAGCAACAAGTGATAAAAAAATGGAACCAAATACTCCAGAAGAAAGCAAACCAAAGATTCCTTCTCTACAGGAATATGTATCAGTTGAACAAGCACCGGTGATCAAAGAAATAGACCAGGTGATCGATCAGTTGGATGAACGTGTAAAAAATGGGTTAAACCACGTCTTGTCTGAATTCAATTTGTCCAACCCAACGACATTTATCGAGAAGAAACAAAAAGAATTTATTGAAAAATCTTTTACAAAAGATTTTTATTCGTCCCTCATTTCTAGCTTGGTAGAGACGAAAAGTAATTTATTAAATACGGCTATATTAACATTGACCGAACAGTATGAACGGCAGGCAAAGCAAAGTGATCCCTCAGCGCTTCAAAAAGAGATCGCCGCCATTAAAGCGAATGTTGAGAGTCGCTGGCAACAAGAACTAACCAAACGAATCCAAGCAATTTCAGGAAGACACAAACAAACGATCGATCAACTAAGAGTGAAACAAGAGGAAGAACTCGCACAATTGAAATTAAAGCATAGTCAAGAAATTGCCCACCATAACAATAGCTATGCAACCGAAAAAGAACAGCTTGAAAAAGAGATTCAAGAAATGATTGAACAAGAAGCACAGACCAATATCCAGCATTTCAAAAAAGAAGCAACTCGAAAAATGGAGTTGGACAATCTTCAATCGTTAGAAACATTTAAAATTGCTCAATTTGAAAGTATGCGTAAGGTCGTGACAGAGACTTTGACGAATGCTAAGAAGAATGAAGGGAATTATCTAAATGCGCTCAAAAAACGTTTAGAAGACGAACAACCAAAATTTGAACAAAAGTATAATCGGTGGTTAGAAATGCAGAGAGCGGAGGAAATTAAAAGAAAGGAACAAGAAGAATTGAGACTTAAAGAGCGTGAGATCGAAGTCCAAGAGAAAAAAGTTGCCCTGGAAGAAAAAACGATTCAAGAAACCGTTGATTCCACAAAACGTATGGAAAAACAAAACCATGAACTCCTGGTCGCACAACAGGCCCAATTACTTGAAACAATCAAAGCTTTTCAGATAAACCCTCCGGCTACACTTCCTCAACCGACAGAGTCTAGTCCAATTCAGCAACCAAAAAATACCTGGTGGAAAGGATTCTTTGTCGCGACGATCACTTTTGTAACGATCGGGGGCATTGGCACGTTACTTTATACGATTCATAATGTCTATGCCGCTCAAGAACAAACGACACAAGTGATCCAGAAGCAAACCAGTGAAATGGAGCAACGCTTAATGGGAGTGATAGAAAATCAATCGATGCAGACCACACAAAGTGCGGAAGAAACAACCCCTCAAACATTCGAGGATTATTTGATCGAAGACCAGTACTTAGAAGCCGCAGAGACGTTCCCAGAGAAGAAAAAAGACATTGTCGATTATTTACTTGCACAAGGAGATAAAAGCCATCTGAATGAGTTTTTAGAGGTATATCCAACGACTGACAAACTACAGTTGTTAAAAGTGGCTATCCTGAACGGTGACAGTGAGGAAATTTTTGATCTTTATCGGGATAATGATTGGGATACACTCAAAAAACTATCAGCTGTTCAAAAAGAAAAATTAGCATTGGTTTTATACCAAGAAAACTATGCGGTAGAAGCGAATTTACTATTAGAAGATTAGACAAATAAATCGTTTAAAAAAAGCAATCTAACTATAGACTGCTTTTTTTGTTGTCTTTTCACTTGAAAAAGGAGAGAAGGAATGGAAGAACAAGCTTTAGAATTTCTACTTCGATATTCCGATTGGATAAAAGACGCAGGATTTTTCAGTTCTATATGGCATATGTTTATCATGTGGCTAATTAAAATATCCTATCACATTGCTGTTTATACGGAAAAAGTCATTGATCAGATATTTAAAATCACAGGCTTTCTTGACGAGGGTATGATTGGGACCGTTTATACCAGTATGCGGATTTTAGCCGCTTCAGTATTAACAGTGACCCTCCTTTATATCGTCTACAAATACATGTTCAGCGATCGAGTTGATTTAAAAGGTAGCCTTCTTCGAGGGATTATTTTCCTGAATTTGATTATTTATCTTCCTGGACTGATGAACTCTGCTATGGATGTGACGAAAGCGACTTTTGATGCTTCAAAAGACTTACATGGCACTGGATCAAGCTTATCCTACAATATCGTGCAAAGTAATATGGCGGATCTCACTTACTTATCGAGAAATGGCTTTGAATTACTTGATAGCAGCGATACAAAAGACCGGACAATGAATTTATCGGAGAATGCGTTCAAAAATGCCGATTTAACAGAAATGATTTTACCTAGTGATATCGGAGATTTAAAGAAAACAGCAAGCAATGAAGAAAATACAGAAGCTTTGGGCTATCAAATCAAGGTAGCAGATGATGGATCACTTTACGCAGACAAAATTAAAAACGGGTGGTTTTCAACGTTTGATAATGGAAAATTCCGTTTTAGTGCTGACACATCAACGATTTTGATTTCCTTATGGACAATGACATTTGTCTATCTTTGTTCAGGATTCACCATCGGCGCAGCGATTTTAGAATTGGTTTTCGCTCGAATTTTGTTCCCAGTTTTGGCGGCCATGGATATTGAAACAGGTCAAAAAGTGAAACGGATTTTTGAAGATATGGGAAATACGTTCGTGACGATCATGCTGACTGGTTTTTCAATCAGCTTATTTTCGATTTACTTCACGTATCTTGCCACATTGAACCTAAATATAGTCGCTTATGCCATTTTATGTCTGGTGGGTGTGTCTATGGCAATGACCGGTCCAAGAACGTTTGGAAAATATTTAGGCGTGGATACCAGCGTACGAAGCGGGTTCAAATCAATCGTAGGTGGATACTATGGGGCGAAAGCGGCCATGGGCATTGGAAAATCTGCAGTCGGTTTAGGCGAAGCAGCGTTGCATGCACCGGAAACAATACGCGCGACAGGTGGCAAAATCAAGAATGGTGTCGCTAATAAACTAGATAGCGATAAGAAAATGCTGAAGAATATTGGTGAGGGCGCTCAAGATGGATTCAATAAAGCTAAGGATCATATCGACAATAAACTTGATGATAAAGTCGATGAAATCTTTGATAATCCACCAACGACCTTGGAAAACAGTAGTCCGATTCCTGAAGAGCAGTACGAAAAAGAAAATCTCAACCAATCGATCGACGGACAAGAAACTTCCAAAAATGAAGAAACGAAAGATACGGATAAAACTAATGGCGAGCTTGATCAAGACGGGAAAGCCATTACAGATGATGCGGATAATAGTACGCAACAAGAACACAACACAGTACAAGAGTCAGTTGACGAGAAATCTGTTTCTGATAGTGAGCTGAATACTGAAGGGCATGATTTGTCTGAAAACTCTGAAGCTCACGGAGAAGAAACAGACGAGAACGGAAAAGTGATTGTTCAAGATTCTCCAACGAAAGAGGATAAAACGATAAATGACGCTTCAGGTATCGACATGAATGGATCGGATCAACGTCTTGAAAACCTGGAAAATGAAGAACAAACGAATGGTAAACCGTCGGTTGATTCAGAAGGAAGTACCGAATCTGATCCTCAGGATAAAATGAATCCAGCAGTTGAAAATCCTGACAAGAAAAAAGTTAGCCAGGGTTCAGAAGAAGCACCTAAGAAAAACCCTACAGAAGTCGACGCACCTCAAGTAGCACAAAACGAGGGGGATTCTACGCAGAAACAGGTCGTACAGACTGAACAATCTACCCTAGCAAGAAAGGAAGAACAGGTTGAAGGAAATCGCCCTGAAACTGTTTCTAAGGTCACTGAATCGACAAAAGATAATCAAGGATCGGTAAGGCAAGAAAAGCCTTCAGAAACCGTAAAATCAACAGATAGAACAATTTATAAGGAATCTGAAGCGAAACCAATTTTGGAAGAAAAGAAACAAAGTGACACGCGATTTGCAAGTGCAAATGACAGCCTGAAGAATATGAATGCAGAAGATTATTTGCCACCAAGAAATAATGATCGAGGTGATAGAAATGGCGAATAAATACCAACAAATGAAAATTCAAAAAAACATTAAACAAGAAGTCCGGCTGAAGGCGTTCTACTTTTTGGATCTCGCATTGATTCTAGGGCTGTGTGGCGGCATGTTTTATCTTCAAGATTTTATTCAGCTGCCTATTGGTCATTTTATCTTAGTTGAATGTTTGTTATTTGCTTTAGGCATATTCTTATGCGCGAAACCAAGTAGCAATGGCGGGCATAGAAACCTCTACACGCTTTATTGTCTGCTTAAAATGGATCGAACCACCTACGGCGTTCAGAGCTATAAGAAAGGAGCAAATTAGCGCAATGGCAAAGATAAAACAAGGAACAAGTCAGAAAAAGCGTCCCCTTAAAAAAGGGGAGCTTCCTTCTGTACAAGAAGTAATCCCTATCAAGAGAATGGATCAAAACGACGTGGTAAAGGACGACGATAGCTATTTGGCTTTCTTGAAGGTTTCTACTCAAGATATCAACGGACTAAGCGCACAAGAACAACAGCAAGCACAGTCTCAATTTGAAAACCTCTCACGGATCTATGACGATGATATGAGTATTTTATCCATGATGTTTCCTACAAACATTGATTCTAACCTAACCTTTTGGAATAAAAAGCTGATGCAAGCAAAAAAAAGGCAAAACATGGCGCAAATGATGATTTGTCGAGAACAGATTCAGCGTCTCCTATGGGTAGAAATGGAATTATCCAATCTGGAATTTTACTTCATGGTCTATGGAAAAACAAAGAAAGACATCGTTCTGGCCAAGACATTACTAAAACGTTCAGGTGGATCACTGCTTAAAATCAAAGACGTGAGTGCAGGTCAGACAGAACTAATACTTACAAAGCTATTTAATATGAATACAGCGATCTAGGAGGAAATTATGCTATCGAGAAAAGAAGTATTGAACCTAGAAAAAAAGGGCTATGACTTAGACTTTATTTCTAGAATTCAGCCCCAGGGTGGGTTTAAGCCGACGGAAGACAAAATTATCGCTGGTGACGGCGTGTATGCGACGCTGCACGTTTATGAGCTTCCGAAAAATCCTGTGCCTTTTTGGCTTACCGCCCTAATGGGGAATAGCAACACAATAACGAAGGTGGATATTTCCCCTTTAGAAAAAGAACGAGCCTTGAAAGATATCAACAATTCCTTGAACGAATATCGGGAACAAGCAACAGAAGGACGGACACAGACTGATCGAAACGACGCCGCAGCTGAGTATGTGGCGCTAGAACGCTATGCTTCACAAATCAAGCAAGGGGGGGAGGTAACGAAATTAATTGATATCCGGATCTATTTGGTCGCCGATACCCAAGAGGAACTAGACAAGGAATTTACTACCCTTCGAAAATCACTCAAAGCTTCAGACTACAAAGTTGTGGCATTCATTGGAAAACCTCTAACTGAATGGCTCGCTTTTGCCCAAAGTTACACCGAGCAACAGAAGATGCCAGGGGCAAGAGCAGGACTTACCGTCGGTACAACAGCAATCGGCGGTAGTTACCCGTTCAATCATAAGGATCTAGTTGATCCAAGAGGGCAGTATTTGGGTCAAACAGACACAGGTGGACCGTTCATTTATGATCCTTTTTACGTAACCAGCGTACGTAAATCCTTCAGCTCAATCCTTCTAGGAAAACCAGGAATGGGAAAGTCCACTCTCCTCAAGCTGATTGAGGAGGGCCTGTTCGGTAGAAATACGTGTATACGCGGATTCGAAAAAAATGGTGACTGGAAAAAGACGATCGGACACCAAAAGGGCAGAATCGTTGATTTGTCTGGAAGAGGCGGCATGCTAAACCCCTTAGAACCATTGGCCACAATTACGGATGATACCGGAACGAAGATCGATCAGCTCAATAGTTATTTGCAACATCGAGCGAAATTCTTCAATCAAATTCGCTTCTTGAATCCGTCCATGCGTTCAGTTGATGTTCTCGATTTTGGAAAGATACTTGACGCTTTTTACATTGAAAAAGGACTTCTACCAGACAATTATATGGCAAAAGAAAATCAAATGAATATTAATATCATTGGTTTAGATCCCAAACAGTATCCAATCATGAGTGAATTTAATGCCTTCTTAAACGAATACGTCAATAATGGCTACAAAGATCGAGTGACGAGCGTAAAAATGGTCGAAATGGAGAACTTTTTATCAGTCATAGATTCAATGACCAACCAGTATGGTTCGATATTCAATGGTACTACATCATTTAAGAATTTGAATGATGAACAGGTATTGTTTTTCGATATTGAAACGATCGGTCACTTTGATACAGAAATCTATAAGTGCCTATTGTTTACTGCTATGAACATTGTTTGGAATCAAGCACTGAATAACGGTCGGCGACAAAAAATCGCACTTGCGAATAATGAAATCGAGATCGACGATGTCATCTTCTTTGCTTTCTTCTTAGATGAGTGTCAGGAGATCCTCAGTCCGGACACTGTATTCGTGGTTACTCAAGTTGTGAAGTTCTTAAAAGAAATGCGAAAATTCTCAGCTGGTGCTTTCTTTGCGACACAATCTCCACAAGAATTGTTACCTGAAAATTCTTCTGATGATTATATCTCAAAAATCAAACAGGTATTTGAATTGTGTTCAAGTAAGTTCTTCTTAGGGTTAGATGCTTCCGTTGCAGGCACGATGAGAAAAGCGATGGGGAGTCTTTTAACTGAAGGGCAATACAATGATTTGGCAATGATGGAACAAGGTGAAGTATTTATCAATTTGGGTGGAACGAATAACTATAAAATCACAACAGATCCTGATGAAAAACAATTGATACGATTTGCTGGGGGACATTAATACTCAGATTTAGTTGAGGAAAGGAGGGCATTGTGTTTAGGAAAATTTTACGAGTCATAACTGGCGAAGCAACGAAAAGGGAAAAATTCATGCTTGCATTAAAGGCTTTCGGAAGTTTGTTTTTTACTACCGGTGGTCTTTTTTTAGTGTTTATTTTTGTGTCGGTCACTATGATTGTCTCCATGACGAACTCGTCAAAAGATGAAGGGGTAGGGAGCGCTCAAAATATACCGGCGGATGTATTAAAGTGGGAATCCTACTTTGTCAGAGAAGCACAAAAATACGATATTGTTGATCATGTGCCGATTCTTATGGCTATCACGACAGTTGAAACGGGCGGACGTTTGCCAGACATCATGCAGTCTTCAGAGAGTGCTGGATTGCCGATGAACACGATCGATAATGAACCCGATTCGATCGCTCAAGGGGTGAAACACTACGCGAGTGCATTACAGTTATCAGAAGCCGCAGGTACGGATAAATGGACCGTTGTTCAAGCTTATAACTTCGGGACAAGCTATATCGGCTACGTGTCGCAACGAGGAAAAAATCATACGATCGATTTAGCAGAAGCCTATTCAAGGGACGTGGTAGCTCCTTCTTTAGGCAATGTTTTAGGAAGTACGTATCGCTATGTCAATGCTGTTTCAGAAGCGAATGGACGCCCCTATTTGTATTGGAATGGGGGGAATTTCCATTATGTTGACTTGGTTAGGCAGTATCTAAGCCAAGGTGAAGTTGGCGGAAACGAAGGGTTCATTTTACCGTTGAGTCCACCAAACATAACTTCATGGTTTGGTATGCGTATCTTGGGCGGAGTAGAACAATTCCATCGAGGAATCGACTTTGGCCATCCGCAAGGCACACCAATAAAGGCAATCGCTGATGGTGTCGTCATTGCGTCTGAATACCATAATTCCTGGGGGAATTACGTTCGTATCGAACATGCCAATGGTTATTGTAGCCTGTATGCACACAATGTTTCAAACAACGTAAAAGTCGGCGATCAGGTGAAACAAGGGGATATTATTGGTCATGTTGGAAACACTGGAAATAGTTTCGGCGCTCACCTTCATTTGGAAATTTCAACGTCACGAGATTTGACGGCCGCAAGCTTATTAGACCCAGCAGAGGTTCTGGGAATCAGTCGATGAAAGGAAAAAGAAATGAAAGAAAACGAGAAAAAGATCATAGGAATTGGCGTAGGTGTAGGTGTAGTTATTTTAGCAATATTAGCTATGACAGGCTTCTTTCGCTCGGATAATGAAGAAGATCCAAGTACCGTTGAGAGTCGCACAGAAGAAACCGTTTCTTCTGAAGCCCCTACTCTAATTACAGAAGATAGTACGCAAGAATCTTTATTAGAAGAAATACTCGGAGAAGAAAAAACAGAAGAATCGACACCTGAAAGTTTAGAAGTGATCCCAGAATCAGATGTAGACAATGCGTATATCGAGTGGCAACAAAAATCAGAATATGAACGAGAAATGAAGAAAGTAAACGAGTCATTCATTACTGCTTATTATGGAAACTTAGAACCAAGAGAACGAAATGCCAAGCTGAAAGAGTTAGTCACAGAATCTGTTTTTGAGGAAGAAGAAATGCCTGAAAGTGGCCAAGTATTCCAACTATACATTGAAGATTTAGAAACTGAATCGATCGTAAAAACTGTTGATCATATCCAAGGAACTGTAATCAATATTCTTTCAATGAAGGTCGATAATGTACCACAAAAAATGCTTGTGACAGTTTCAATGGTTCAATCAGATGGATGGGTAATTGATCAAATAGGGTTCGAAGTTATTCTTTCTAATCAATAGTAAGATCACAGAATAGAGAGGAAAAAGTGCAATGGAAGTAAACGATATCGTCATTGTTTCAGATGAATTTAAAACAACAAATGGCTATTTAATTGGACACATTGGGCGTGTTACTAGCATAAAAAAAGAAAAAGATAATCCGATTACGGTCACCTTTTTTCATACAGATAACATTGAAATCTTTCACGAATCGGAACTAACGATACTGAAAATGGGGGAGAGTAATGGGGGCAATTAAAAAATTTAAGCAAAAATATTTTGGTACAAAGAGCCAAGTATATTTCAAAACGCTGTTCGTTTTTCTCCTTTCCATAATCATTGTTTTTGTGCATGGCATGTCCCAAAAATCGGATTTGGATTACCAAGAAGTCGAATTATTTGAAGAACATTTGGTCCAACAAGGAGCCTTATCGGTTGTCAAAAAGGTCTTCAATGAAGAAGAAAAGAGCTTCCGAATGGACTTGTTTTTTGAACCAACGTCCCAATCCGTCGATGATTTACAAAGAAAAATAGAAGCTGATTTGGTCACAGATAAGAACCCAGAGGAACAAATAAAGGTAAAAGTTATTCCTGTTACCAGTCGCTATTTTGTATTAATAGCGGAAGGAATTGAACCAGATGCAGCGACTGTAAGGTTGGATATTTCTTATTATGCAACACAAGACATGAATCAATCCTTGAGATTTTATGCCTCAAAAGAGCAATCAAAATTGAAAAAGGAATCAATTTTAAATACCACAGAAAACGAATTACAAATCGATGCAATTCAAAATGATATCCGGATTCAGACAAAAATAATCGAAGAAAGTGAAGAAAATAGTCAAGAAATTAATCAAGATATTGCCCTTCGATTAGAACAGTATGAACAACTAACGGAAGAAAAAAAATTCCAAGTTGGGAATGCTTTGCAGGAAACTGAAGTCAAAATATCCGCAATAAAGAACACTATTTCAAATCTAAATGAGCGGTTAGAAACGGAAAAAGAATTGAGAAATGAGACTACTGAACGGATCAAATTATTGGAAGAAAGGATCGAAGAGATCAAAAAGTAAATGTACGAAGCCCTTGACCTAATCTGCCATTATTTTAACAGGGTCCGGTATTGGGTATGGTGTTGGGTCCGATATTCGAATTCTATCATTTTGTGGGTCCGGTGTTGGGTCTTTGGCGTGGACCCGCCGCCCGCCCCCGAAAATTGTGCTAAACGTTGTTATACCGCCTTTGTTGGGTGTGGGGGGTTAGCGCTCTTCGACCGCTAACCCCCCACACCCAACAATAATAAAATTTTTGCAAATTTGATTACCGGCAACATGGTATAACAAAGCATATTTGCGGGGGCGGGCGGCTAAGATAAGAGATGATATGAAGTACAAAAAAATTAAAAAGATAGGATATATAAGAATAAAAAAGGGGGTGGAAGAGAGAAAATAAAGGGATAAGGTCAAGGTCAAAAGATCAACCCCCTACCCCCAGTCTTGGGGGTCTCGAACTAACTCCCTCCGCCCTCTTTCAATCGTTGAAAGAGGGAACTTACAACTACCCCTAGCGCCAACGCCCCTTCACCAAATCTTGAAGGGGCTGTCTTAAAACCATAAAACCCAAAGTGACTGTATGACTGATGGTTAGATTGGCCTGTTGTCTTGTTCGATACATAAACCTGAATGAGATCATATAATTGATGGTTGGATTTGAGTATGTGTTTTGATTCGAACCAAGAACCTTAAAGAGTGCAACTAAATGAGTTTGAGAATGAGTACAAGCATGGTTCGAATAGAAAGAAGCGGAACCTCATTGCTTAAGCAATGATTTCCGCAGAAGGGAGAAAATAGTGAAACTATTTTCTTTTTTTAATTAGAAAGGTGAGGAAAGTATATGTTGTTAAACAATCGACTTGAACTAACTGATAGAGATTTGATGATACTTGAAGTTGTTAATCGCTGGCGAATTGCACAACCGAAACATTTTTGTTCGTTACTTGGTTTTCCGTCAATTGAATATGTACGTAAAAGAATTCGTAAATTAGAAATAAATGGATACTTAAAAAGAGATTTAAGGCAAGGACGAGAGGCGCAAATTTTCTCGTTAGGTAAGAAAGGAAAAGATGTTCTTGAATTACAAAGTGTAGGAAAAGTGAGTGACGCGACAGTTCGTCATGAGTTGGGTGTGTTGACGTGTACTTGCTTTTTTCGCGAGTATTTTCCTGAAGCAAAATTAGACTACCATTCTATTATAACGGATCGAGATTTTCGTGTTCATGAATACAAAAAAGGAAATTATCACGGTTATGGAAAAATGACCCGAACAGGTGACTTAACATTCAAGGTAGGAAACGATTGGTGGATTGTTGAATATGAGAAAGAGAAGAAAGACGCTTTTCGTTTACAAACGAATGTCAGTGCCAATAAAAACCGTGCTTACGGTCAAATTTGGGTTTATCCAAAAGTGAAAAGCTCAATTTATCACGGATTGTTAGAAGCAAAAGAATACATTGGAATTGATGATGATCAATTTAAATTGATCACTTTTGAAGAGGTCGAGAGGGTACTAAAAAGACCATCGAAGCGTCTTGCGACTCTTTCTACTAACCCTATCGATGTCCTCATTGAAGAGTTCTATTCTTATTCCGAACACAGGGAAATGGACTTGTTCCATACCCCTTATTAAACGAAAAGAAAGGTGAATGTATGTATCAAGATGTCGTTTTTGTTTGGCGAAGCCGATTATCAAAAGCAGGTATCGTCTTATGTTGCATTGGAATATTTCTTTTTCCATTACCAGGATCACTTGCTTTGATTTCGTATTTGATCCTTCAAGAATATTATGAAAAAAAATCGTCAAAGTTGATGATACTTACCTTAGGTCTTTTCCTGATTGTGGTAAGTTTTTTTTATTTAAATCAGAAACAAATGAGTCGAAGTTCAATCGGCTTATTAAGCCTGATCTATACCCAACTCATTGCAAACCAAGATGGCTTTGCAAGTATGGTGGCATACGTTACAGCTGACGGATATTTTCGAGAACATTTCATACCGTCAACAATTCAATGGATTTTGGGAATCAATTTGTTTGGATGGGGTATAGGGGTGATGATCGTCAGTTTGGGATTGTTATTACAGAAAAGTTCTTCAGAAATTCTTATGCACGAAACAGTCAAGCAGGAAACAAGAAGAGAAGTTATGTTGAATAGTCGAGGTGGGATCAACTTTAATGACAAGGGGCACGTTGGTGCTTTCGGATCTACTCGTACAGGGAAGACCGCGACTATTTTGCATTATATCGAACAGTCGATCCGTGAAGGACAATTTACCGTCGTGATCGACGGTAAAGGGGGGACTTCGAACTACGATTTGAATATAGTCACCGAAAAATTGGCAAAGAAATACAATCGAAAGCTATATGTGATTAATCAATCAGAAATTTCAAAAACGAATCCGTACAATCCATTTAAAGGCATAACTGAGACAGAATTAAAAGATTTATTGTCTAGTTTAACCGAGTGGTCCGAAGAACATTATCGGATTCAAGCACTTACCTATTGGCAAGTAATGGGACGTGTCATGCGAGCGGCCGACATTCAGTATAGCTTTCAAAGTATTATTAAGTATTCTGATCCCTCAAATTTTAAAAACTTAATTGAAGGACTATATAGTCAAGATATTATTTCTAAGGAATTGTACAGCAGAGCAAAACAAGTATTAGCGTCTTGTAAAGATACTGTCGTCCAAGCAATCGGTCGTTTAGCGATTTTTAACGATGGAGACGGCCGCTATCTTTTTGGTCAAGATGGGTTTACTTTACGTCAAGCCTATGAGGAAGACGCAGTCGTTGTCGTGTACTTAAATGAATTCAAATACAGTGATTTTGCACGAAGTTTAGGAAAGCTGGTTGTCGCAGAGTACAAATTGTTTTTGAGTCAAAAAGCTGAAAGAGACGACCAAACAGAAGCATTGTTAGTAATGGATGAATTGGGTGTTTACGTTGATGAATCGTTTGAAGCTTTACTGAATAGAACCGCGTCCTTTAGTGTAAAAACTATCGTAGCTATGCAGGTAATCGCTGATGTGAACAAAGTTTCGGAAGAATTAACGAAACAGATTCTTGGGAATTTAACCAATTTTGTCATTCTACGTACGGACGATGATACAGCAAATGAATTATCAAAATTCATTGGAACAGAAAAACAAGTGAAGCAAACCAGTCGTAGCAATGAGGAAGGAAACACAGGAGAAAGTTCGAATAATGTGGTAGACGAATTTGTGATCAATCCAAATAAGATCAAGCGGCTTCCTAATCTTCATGGGTATTATTATTCCCACAATCGCCCAGGAGAGCCCTCGAAATTTGTAACAACCTTTGTAAAAACCGGAAAGGAGAAGCCGACTAAAGAAAATGAGCGCAAAATTCAAAAGAAAAAGCCTGAAAGAATTGTTCTATCTAAAAAATAATCTGAATTGGGGCTTATTTGTCTTCAGTTTGGGGTTATTAGTTGGCTCCTCGTGGATCGTAACGTCTGCAGCTAACCATTTTTTGGATATCCCACCATTTGAAAATGTCGCGCGTTCAGCAAGTTTCTTCAGTTTGATCGGAAGCATTACGTGGGTACCGGTGATCGAGGAAATGATTTTTAGGAAATACCTAGTATCACTGCTACAAAAGGTTTTTTCTTGGAGAATTAGTGCAGGAATGTCTAGTATCATTTTTGCTATTCTTCATGGGCAAAAGAACTTTTTGCCCTTTTTAATAAATGGATTCATTTATTCATGGGCCTTGAAAAAAAGTGGAACGATCGTCATGCCAATTCTGCTTCACATGGCGTATAACCTAATTGCAATAAAAACACAAATATAGTAAGGAGGACACCAAAATAGTGGTAAGGAAGGAGAAAACAATATTCAGTCAGCGATTATCCTCTCTTAGAGAAGAACGATATTTGACGTTGAGTGATATCAGTGAACTTTTTGATCCGCCTGTAAGTAAAAGTACGGTCAGTAATTGGGAAAATGGTCATATGTATCCCAAGGGTCAACGGCTGATCATTCTGTGTGATTTTTACAATGTAAGCATTGACTACCTATACGGGCGTACAGATAGTCGAAAAATGAATAAAGAGGAGCGGATACAATCATGTACGAAAACAAATTAATGGAAAAACTAAAATCAATCTATTGGCCGGGAATTTTATTAGAAAGCAGCAACGTGGTCGCACGCAAGATAACTATTGTTTTGTGTACACTTCTTATAGCTTCTAATGGTACGACAATAAAAGAAGAGCTCATTTCATTTGCTGCTATGAATGATCTATCGTTAAATGGAGAGGTAGTGAGCGTTGAGTCTTTAAATGATGGTATTAATCTGATACTATTTTCATCTGTATTCTACCTATCATTATTTTTAACAGTTTTCTTGGCGATTCGAATGCAGGGAAATCCCAACTTGAAAATGAATAGACCAATTAAGGTTAGTCTAATTTTAATCATTGTATGCTGGTTAGTTAGCATTTCTTATCAGGGGGCTGAAAGTAAACTCATGATTGGAGTGGCTATCTGCTTATTGATTATGATATCTGTAAAAGTCAACACAGTGATCTTATGGCGTAAATACTTGAAGCCGATTGTTAGAGCAGATACGATCTGGGATCTGCCAGAAAGACTAGAAAATATAACCGAGGAGATTTCCGATGACCGCGTAGCCCTTTATGCTAGTCTTTTTCGGAGCTGTCTACCAGATAATGGTGTGATTATTTTAGAATCTTTACAAAGAAATGAGAGTCTGTCTTGTCAGTGGCTGGAAGTAACCTATCGATTAAAAAATTCGAAGCGACGCTTCAAGAAAGTGATTGACATTCCTGATGAAAGTCCAAGTAATTAAATGATGACACCTGATCTATTACTAAGACATACACAAAGTTTTCTTCTTTTCAGGTGGATTTTTTTTGTTGCCCCGACACTCCGACCGCCTCCACCGTTTACGGGGCAACAAAAAAAGGAAAGACGAGCTTTCCCTTTTCGGCGTTTATGTAGTTTTTTCAGCGCTACCATGGTATAATAAGTATGTAAAGAGGAGTTGCTTCAACAACTCCCCTATGACAGCACCGTTAAAGACGGTGACAGAAATTTAATTATCTAAAAAGAGATAACCGACTCCTGCTAAAGTGACGGTTATTTCTTTTTGTCGTTTTTAAGCAACTTGACAACTAGACTGATCAAAGCAATGGTAAACATACCAAAGCCAAGGATGGTCTGAATTGTTTCGTATGCAGACAAAAGGCGTCTCCTTTCATAAGATATTGGAAGTACGCTCATAC
>Ga0129309_1000283_pt1 | contig 43749 bp, 40 predicted proteins | sample L1105metagenome_FD_94439 | JGI IMG/M metagenome (GOLD analysis project Ga0129309, IMG submission 94439) | Ring-tailed lemur group fecal microbial communities from Wisconsin, USA - L1105 metagenome | ecosystem: Host-associated > Mammals > Digestive system > Large intestine > Fecal | place: USA...
CCGGAAAAGCGGTTGCCGAGAAAATCGTCAAGACCACTTCTGCCGTATCCCGACCAGCAAGCACGATTCCAACTCCTCCGGCTTACGACTTCGCCGCCTTGATGAAACAAAACGACGAGCTTCTCAAGAAAATGTATGCCGATCTACTGTAGGACACGGAGGTGAAAGAAGTGGAAATGGCATTTGGTTCCAGGCTGAGACATGCCTGGAACGCTTTTTTAGGTAACGAGTTTTACGATTACCGTTATTCCCTCGGCCCCGGCTACTCCTACCGTCCGGACCGGCCCATTTTCAGCCGTGGAAATGAGCGTTCGATCATCACCGCGGTCTACAACCGGATTGCATTAGACGCGGCTTCCATTGCGATCCAGCACGCCCGGCTGGACGGGGACGGCCGCTTTACGGAAGTGATCGACTCCAGCTTGAACGAGTGCCTGTCTCTGGAAGCAAACCTGGATCAGACCGGACGGGCCTTTATTCAGGATGTGGTCATGTCCATGCTGGACGAGGGCTGCGTCGCCATCGTCCCGACGGACACCGACATCGACCCGAAGACCGGATCCTACAAGATTGAGAAGATGCGCACCGGCAAAATCCTGGAGTGGTATCCCCAGCATGTCAAGGTTCGCCTCTACAATGAGCGCCGCGGTGAAAAGCAGGATGTCACGCTCCCCAAGAGCACGGTCGCCATTGTGGAAAATCCGTTCTTCGCCGTGATGAATGAGCCCAACTCCACGATGCAGCGATTGATCCGAAAGCTCAACATTCTGGACGCGATCGACGAGCAGAGCGGCTCCGGCAAGCTCAATCTTATCATTCAGCTGCCTTATGTCATTAAGACAGAAGCAAGGCGTCAACAGGCGGAAAAACGCCGTAAAGATATTGAGGAACAGTTGTCCGGCTCCAAGTACGGCGTCGCTTACACCGACGGCACGGAGCATGTGGTTCAGCTGAACCGGCCCATCGACAACAATCTAATGTCCCAGATTGAATACCTGACGAGTATGCTTTACAGCCAGTTGGGGATCACTCAGGGGATCTTGGACGGCACTGCCGACGACCGGACGAAACTGAATTACGACAACCGGACGATTGAACCGATCCTATCAGCCATTGTTGACGAAATGAGGAGGAAGTTCCTCACCAAAACTGCTCGGTCACAGAAGCAGTCAATCCTGTTCTTCAGAGACCCGTTCAGGCTGGTGCCCATCAACGACATCGCCGAAATTGCCGACAAGATGACCCGCAACGAGATCATGACCTCGAATGAGATCCGGCAGAAGATCGGTATGAGGCCGTCGAAGGACCCGAAAGCGGACGAGCTCCGGAACAGCAACCTAAGCGCCCCGAAGGGGGAGGGCGATCAGCCATCATCAACACCTGAAGGAGGAAATGTTCAAAATGGATCTGAAGTATGACTTTAGTGGCTGGGCTACCCGAAACGATCTTGTTTGCGCTGATGGACGAACCATCCGTCACAACGCATTCGAGCACTGCGACGGGAAGACGGTTCCTCTGGTTTGGAACCACCAGCACAATGAACCCACCAACATCCTGGGCCATGCCCTCTTGGAGAACCGTAAGGACGGCGTTTACGCCTACTGCACCTTCAACGAGACGGAGAGCGGCAAGGCGGCCAAGCAGTTGGTGCAGCACGGGGACATCGAGTCCCTCTCCATCTATGCCAACGGGCTTAAGCAGACGCCCAACAAGGATGTCATGCACGGCGATATCCGTGAAGTCAGTCTGGTAGTCGCCGGGGCAAATCCCGGCGCTTTTATTGACTTTGTGGATATGGCCCACGGCGAGGGCGGCGAGCAGGAAGTGATCCTCTCCGCCTATGAGCCCATTACCCTGTTCCGTTCCGACGAGAAGCCCCCTCTGGTCCATGCGGCCGCCAAAAAGGACACGCCGGAGGACAAGCCTCAGGACGAAGGAAAAGAGGATAAGGGCGATTCCGCTTCCAAGGCTGCGGACAAGGATAAGGACAAGGCCGAGGAGGAAGAGACCGTTGCGGATGTCATCGACGGCATGACGGAGAAGCAGCAGACGGTCCTGTACGCCTTGATCGCCGCCGCCATGGAGGAGAAGGACTCTGAGGGCGGCGAGGAAGACCCCGACAAGAAATCTGACAAAACCAAAGGAGGAAGCAATACCATGAAGCATAATGTTTTCGACAAGGATGATGTTCAGGATACCGTTCTGAGCCATTCCGACCGTGAGGGCATCATCGCTCTGGCCAAGACCAACAGCGTTGGCAGCCTTCAGACCGCTCTGAAGATCTATGCGGAGCAGAACGAGATCAAGCACGGCATCGACAACATCGAGAGCCTGTTCCCCGATTTCAAGGATCTGCGCCCCGGCGCTCCTGAGCGGGTCACCCGCGACCAGGGCTGGGTGACGGTCGTTATCCAGAAGGTACATAAGAGCCCCATCAGCCGCATCCGTACCCGCCAGATGGATACCCGGAATGACAACATCCGCGGCCATGGCTACCAGAAGGGCAATCGCAAGAAGCCCGCCGGCAACATGAATGTCATCACCCGCACCACCGATCCCCAGACCGTGTACCGCACTGATGCGCTGTACCGCGACGACATCGTGGACATCACTGATTTCGATGTGGTGGAGTACCAGTACGCCACCATGCGCGAGAACCTGAACGAGGAAGTGGCTACTGCCATCATGATCGGCGACGGCCGCGAGGCGGATGACGAGATGAAGATCTCCGAGGACCACATCCGCTCCATCTGGAACGACAACGACCTCTATACCATCCACTACGATGTGGATGTTGAGAAGGCCCGCGCCGAGATCCAGGGCACCAAGACGGATATGAACTTCGGCGAGAACTACATCTACGCCGAGGCCATCATCTCCGCCGCTCTGTATTCCCGCGAGAAGTACAAGGGCACCGGCACTCCCGACTTCTTCTGCACGCCCCATCTGGTCAATGTGATGCTGCTGGCCCGCGACATGAACGGCCGCCGCATCTACAATTCCAAGTCCGATCTGGCCGCCGCTCTGAATGTCGGCAACCTCTACACCGCTGAGCAGTTTGAGGGCCGCGCCCGCATGGACGCCGATGGCGCTCAGCACAAGCTGCTGGGCATCTTCGTCAACCTGTCCGACTACACCGTCGGCTCCACCAAGGGCGGCGAGATCACCCGGTTCGAGCAGTTCGACATCGACTTCAACCAGCAGAAGTACCTGATCGAGACCCGTATCTCCGGCGCTCTGACCCGCGTCTACTCCGCCATCGCCCTGGAGGAGCCCGTGAGCACCACCACTGGCGGCTAAGCCGGAGGATTCAAAATGGCGAAATTTTATGGATCGGTAGGCTATGCTGAAACAGTTAAAACAGCTCCTGGCGTGTATGAAGAACAGATCGTTGAGTATCCGTACTACGGCGATTTGATTCGGAATACGCGCCAGCTTCAGTCTGGGGAGACGCTCAACGACGACATCAATGTCGCGAATGAGATCAGCATAGTCGCCGATCCATTCGCCAGAGCGAATTTTCACCGGATGCGGTATGTGGCATTTATGGGTGCGAAATGGAAGATTTCCAAAGTGGAAGTCGGTTATCCGCGCCTGATCCTGACGATTGGAGGACTTTACAATGAGCCGGAGGATTGAGCTTCAGACCATTTTTGAGGGGATTCTCGGCTCTGAGAATGTCTATTTCCAACCGCCCGAAAACCTCAAGATGAAGTACGACTGCATTGTCTATGAGCGAAGCAGGATCGACGCGGACCATGCCGACAACGCCCCCTATCATCTGCACGACCGCTATCAGGTGACTGCCATCTACAAGAACCCTGACAGCGAGCTGCCCCACAAGATTGCCATGTTGCCGATGTGCTCCCACGAGCGGCATTTCACGGCTGACAATCTGAACCACGATGTATTCAACCTGTATTATTAAAGGAGGAAACCCGAAATGAGTAAACTCGTATGGGACAAGACCGGCGAGCGCTTTTACGAGACTGGTGTCGATCATGGCGTTCTTTACCCCATCAGTTCTGCCGGCACCTATGACAAGGGCGTCGTCTGGAACGGCCTGACTGCCGTTACCGAAAGCCCCTCCGGCGCTGAGCCCAATAACCTCTACGCCGACAACATCAAGTATTTGGTGCTGGTTGGCGCCGAGGACTTCGGCCTGACCATTGAGGCCTATACCTATCCCGATGAATGGGAGGAGTGCGACGGCTCCGCCGAGATCGCTCCCGGCGTTCTTGCCGGCCAGCAGAACCGGAAGATGTTCGGCCTGAGCTACCGCACCAAGCTGGGCAACGATGTGGACGGCCAGGACCACGGCTACAAGCTGCACCTGGTCTATGGCGGTCTGGCTTCCCCCTCCGAGCGCGGCTACCAGACGGTCAACGACTCTCCCGAACCCATCAATCCCAGCTGGGAGGTCACTACCACTCCCGTGGATGTGCCCGGCTTTAAGCCCACTGCCCGGCTGATCATCACCTCTACCAAGGCGGACCCCGCAAAGCTGGCCGCTCTGGAGGAGATCCTGTACGGCAAGGACCCGACCACCGAAGGCGGCACCGATGGCCTTGAGCCTCGTCTGCCTCTGCCTGCCGAGGTCATTGAGCTGCTCAAGACCGACGCCGCCGGTTAATGCCGGTGTGACCTAAACCCGACTGAAAAGCGGGGCTCTCTTCACCGAGGGCTCCGCTTTCTTTTATTTTTGAAAGGAGAAAAGCACAATGCTGAAACTGACAAGGACTTACAACGACTACAACGGTGTTTCCCGCACCGAGGATTTCTACTTCAACCTGACTCAGGCTGAAGTGACTGAGATGGAGCTTTCCGTTGACGGCGGTCTGGTGGAGATGATCAACCGCATTGTCGCCGCCCAGGATGGGAAGCAGATCATCGCCGTGTTCAAGGATGTCATTCTGCGGGCCTATGGCGAGAAGTCTCCCGATGGTAAGCGGTTTATCAAGACGCAGGAGCTTCGGGACGCTTTCGCCCAGACCGAGGCGTACAGCGACCTGTTTATGGAGCTTGCCACCGACGCGGAGGCTGCGGCCCGGTTTGTCAACGGCATCGTCCCTCAGTCCAAGAAGGCAGAGCCTGCCGAGCCCACGGCCCTCCCCCAGCACTGAGCGTAGACAGGGAGACCGGAGATGCTGGAAATTGTGATACCGGGGACTGAGCAGTATGACGAGGCGAACAACTGTTTTATCACGACCAAGGCGCAGGTGCTTCGACTGGAACACTCTCTGGTCTCTCTTTCAAAATGGGAGGCAAAGTGGCACAAGCCATACCTGTCCAATAAGCCGAAGACAACTGCGGAGCAGATCGACTATGTCCGGTGTATGACGCTGACCCAAAATGTCGACCCAAATGTCTATACCGCGATCACGCCGGCGCTCCTGAATACGGTCAACGCGTATATCGACGATTCTATGACAGCGACCACCTTTCCCAAAAAGCAGAAAGGCCGTTCCAGCCGGGAAATCGTCACCGCCGAGATCATCTACTACTGGATGACCTGCTATCAGATCCCCTTTGAGTGTCAAAAGTGGCATTTGAACCGGCTTATGACGCTCATCAATGTATGCAACGCGAAGAGCGGCCCTCAGAAAAAGATGAGCCGAAAGGAAATCTTCGCGCAAAACCGTGCGCTGAACGCGGCGCGCAGAAATCGGGCACATTCGAGAGGGTGAGAAAGCGATGCCCTTAATTGGAGCAAACAACGAGGAGAAGATCCGCAATTATCTGAAGGATCAAGGACTTAGCGATTACGCCATCTATGGGCTGATGGGCAATCTTTACGCAGAGAGCGGACTGAACCCCATCAATCTCCAGAACCCATTCGAGGGAAAGCTTGGATATACCGACGCTTCCTACGCCGCCGCCGTCGATCATGGCATATATACCAAGTTTGTGAAAGATGGCGCCGGATATGGGCTGGCTCAATGGACCTATTGGTCGAGGAAGCAGGCGCTTCTGGCTCATGCCAAAGGCAGGCGAAAAAGCATTGGCGATCTGGAGATGCAGCTTGAGTTTCTGCTCAAGGAGCTGGCCGACTCCGGCCTTTTGGAGATGCTGAACGCGTGCGAGTCCATTCTTGACGCCAGCAACCTGATTCTGTTGAAGTTCGAGAAGCCGGCTGGTATGAACAGCGCATCCGTACAGGCCAAACGGGCGGGATATGGACAGGCCTACTATGAGAAGTATGAAAAAGCGACTGTGAACACAGGAGGAACGACCATGACTGAGAAAGAACTGCGGACCAAGGTGGTCTCGATTGCCCAGAAGTATCTCGGCTGTAAAGAGAGCAACGGCTCGCACAGGAAGATCATCGACCGCTACAACGGCCATAAGCCGTTGGCGAGAGGCTATGCCGTAAAGTATACGGATGCCTGGTGCGCGACCTTTGTAAGCGCTGTCTTCATTGAGGCCGGCCTGACCGACATCGCGCCAACCGAATGCGGCTGCGGCAAGATGATCGACCTTTACAAAAAGCTGAACTGCTGGGAAGAGAACGACGCCTATGTCCCCAGCGCCGGCGATGTCATCATGTACGACTGGCAGGACAGCGGCGCCGGTGATAACACAGGAGCACCCGATCATGTCGGTATTGTCGTGAGTGTTTCCGGCAAGGCCATCAAGATCATTGAGGGAAACAAGAACAACGCCGTTGACTATCGGACTTTACAGGTCAACGGAAAGTACATTCGCGGCTACTGCCTCCCCAAGTACAGCAGTAAGGCAAGCGGAACAGCTTCCCCGACGGGAACGGCTCCGGGCGGCAAGCCCGCGGCTTCGCCTGCAATGGCCAAGAAAGCCTTTGACGCCGCGAAAGCCTTTAACAAGGCGCTGGCCGGCACTTACATCGTGACTGCAAATTCCGGGCTCCATGTCCGGGATGGCGCGGGGACGAATAAAGCGAGTCTTGTGGTTCTGCCCAAGGGAACAAGGGTCAGGAACTACGGCTATTACACGCTGGCCGGCGGCGTTAAGTGGCTATACATTCAGGTCACATACCAGGGCGTGACCTATACCGGATTTTGCAGTGCTCAATATCTGAGCAAATAACTATGTCTGCGAAGGAGGCGTCGGATGATTACATTCAGGCAAAAGGGCGATTTCTCAAAGCTCACCCGCTTTTTGGAACGAGCGAAAGAGGCCGTCCATCTCGGCGATCTTGACAAATACGGCCGGGCCGGAGTGGCCGCCTTATCATCCGCAACGCCCGTGGACTCCGGGCTGACGGCAGCTTCGTGGTACTACGAGATCGAGAACAAAAACGGGTCCGTAACAATTTCATTTCATAACTCCAACATTCAAAATGGAGTTCCGATCGCCATCATCCTTCAGTATGGGCATGGCACGGGAACCGGAGGCTGGGTACAGGGAAGAGATTACATCAACCCTGCTATCCAGCCTATTTTTGACCAGATCGCAAAGGATGCTTGGAAGGAGGTGACGCGGTCATGAGCACGACAATCGACGAAAGAGTTGTTGAAATGCGATTTGACAACAGGCAGTTTGAGCAAAATGTGCAAACCAGTCTGTCAACGCTCGACAAACTCAAACAAGGTTTGGATCTGGATGGCGCAGCCAAGGGCCTGGACGGTCTGAGCGATGCCGCAAAGAAATGTGACTTTTCCACTCTCAGCCGATCCGTTGAGACGGTTCAGGCAAAATTTTCGGCTTTTGAAGTCGTTGCCATGACGGCGCTTTCCAACATCACCAACTCCGCAATGAATGCCGGAAAACGACTGCTTTCCTCTCTTACGATCGAGCCGGTCTCTACCGGCTTTAATGAGTATGAGCTGAAGATGGGCTCTATCCAGACCATTATGGCAAGCACCGGAGAGAGCCTGGATGTGGTCAATCAGAAGCTGGACGAGCTGAATACATACTCTGACCGGACGATCTACTCCTTTTCCGACATGACGACCAACATTGGCAAGTTTACCAATGCAGGTGTCAAGCTGAACGACGCTGTCGCCGCTATTCAGGGCGTGGCTAATGTGGCCGCCGTTTCCGGAGCCAACGCGAACGAAGCCTCTCGGGCCATGTATAACTTTGGCCAGGCGCTTTCCTCCGGCAGCGTTCGCCTGATCGACTGGAAGTCCATCGAGAACGCCAATATGGCAACTGTGGAGTTCAAGGAACAGCTGATGGAAACCGCTGTGGAGCTGGGCACGCTGGTCAAGGTCGGCGACAAGTATCAATCGACAACTACCGATCTCAACGGCAAGGTGTCCGACCTGTTTACGACCACCACCATGTTCAATGATTCGCTCAGCGCGCAGTGGATGACCACGGATGTTCTGACCGCGACCCTGGCCAAGTATGCCGACGAGACCACTGAAATTGGTAAGAAGGCATTTGCCGCGGCGCAGGATGTCAAGACCTTCTCCATGCTGCTGGACACGCTGAAGGAAAGCGCTCAGTCCGGCTGGGCCGAGACCTGGCAGCTGTTCATTGGCGACTTTGAAGAGGCAAAAGCGACCCTCACCGAGTTCAATGAGTTTTTTGGCGAGATCATCAGTGCCTCCGCAGAGTCCAGAAACGCTCTGCTGGGCGAGGCTTTGATGTCAAGCTGGGGGCAGTTGAAGAACCGGGTATCTGAGGCGGGCTTTGCTGTCGACGACTTCACCGAGGCCCTTCGAGCGACTGCTTCCGAGAGTGTGGATGGCTTTGATGAAATGGTGGAAAAGGCCGGGTCCTTTGACGCCACCCTGTCTGAGGGCTGGATGACCACGGAGATCCTGGCCAAGACGCTGGACAAGCTGGCAAACGAGGCCACCGGGACTACCGACGGCATTGCCGGCCTGTCCGATGAACAGCTGAAAAATGTCGGTTACACCGAGGAGCAGATCAAGACGCTTCGGGCTTTGGGCGACGAGGCGGCTTCCTCCTCCGGCGAATTGGCGGGGCTTGTGGAAACCCTGACCCGCAAGAGCGGCCGGGAGCTTCTGTTTGACGCCATCCTGAACAGCTGCAAGGCGGTTCAGAAGATATTCGGTACGATGAAGCAGGCGTGGAGCGAGGTGTTCCCGCCCATTACCTCGGATGGGCTTTACAGCGCCATCGAGGCGCTGCACAGCTTTTCTGAGCGGCTGATGATTTCCGACGAAACCGCCGGTAAATTGGGGAGAACCTTTAAGGGATTCTTTGCCATCCTTGACCTTGTCCGTCAAGGCGTTTTGGCAGTGGTCAATGCCGTCGTCCCTATGGCGGACGGCGTCGGCTCTCTTGCTGACGGGATTCTCACCGTTACGGCGACGATCGGGGACTTTCTGGTCGGCATCGACGACGCGGCAAAGAAGGGTGAGGTCTTTAGCCGGGTCTCTCAGGCTGTCGCCAAGGTTCTGGAAATTGTCGTGTCCAAGATCCAGGCGTTTATCGAGTTCCTTGGGGATACCTTTGCGGTTCCCGGTTTGGAAGGGTTCCAGGCCCTTTTGGGGCGTATTCAGGCGCGGATCGGGCAGGTCATCGATGCGGTCACCAATATGGGGGCCGGTGTTGGCGCCGCAGCGGACACCATGGATTCCGCGCTGGCGAACAGCAGGTTCCTGCAAATGTTCCAGGCAATCTTCAACGGGGCGAAAGCCATCGCCACAGGCATTATCGACCTGTTTGGCGGACTGGCAAGCGCTATGGTAGAGGCCCTGAGCGATGCGGATTTCAGCGGCGTCATCGATCTTCTCAACGGCGTTTCGCTCGGCGGCATCGCTGTCGGCATTACCAAGTTCATGAACAGCCTGACCAAGTCTTTCGATGATGTCGGCGGGCTGCTGGACAATGTGAAGGGGATTCTGGATGGCGTTCGCGGGTGCTTCGAGGCGTATCAGACACAGCTAAAGGCCGGAACGCTCATGAAGATCGCAACGGCCATTGGCGTACTTGCCGCTTCTATTCTGGTCATCTCCCTGATCGACAGCAACAAGCTGACCGCCTCTCTTGGCGCTATCACCGTGCTGTTTACGGAGCTGATGGCGTCCATGGCCGTCTTTACCAAAATCGGCGGAAATGTCAAAGGCGTCATGAAGAGCACCACAGCTATGATCGCCATCTCCACCTCGGTCCTGATTCTGGCATCCGCGTTGAAGAAGATCTCCGATGTGGAGCCGGAGCAGCTTGTGGTCGGTCTTGCCGGAGTGGCCGGGTTGATGACCGCTATGGTCGCCGCAGCAAAGGTGCTTGGAAGCGGCTCTGGTTCCGTCATCAAGGTCGCCGCCCAGATGGTGGTCTTTGCCGGTGCAATCAAAATACTGGCCTCGGCCTGTGTCGACCTCGCTCAGCTGGATCTGGGTGGGCTGGCAAAGGGCTTAACCGGAGTTGGCGTTCTGCTGGCGGAAGTTTCCGTTTTCATGAACACGGCAAAGTTCAGCGGAAAATCCGTATCCACCGCCACCGGGATTCTGGTCCTGGCCGCCGCTATGAGAGTCTTTGCATTGGCGTGCAGGGATTTCGCTCAGATGAATGTTGGCGAGCTGGTCAAGGGGCTGAGTTCCATTGGAGCCCTCCTCCTGGAGATCGCCGCCTTTACCAAGATGACCGGAAATGCCAAAGGCCTTGTTTCCACCGGCCTCGCGATGGTCGAAATTGGCGCGGCTATGAAGATATTTGCCTCCGCCATGAAGGACTTTGGCAGTATGCCGATGGACGAGATCGGGAAAGGACTCCTGGCAATGGGCGGCGCCCTGGCAGAGGTCGCTATCGCCATGAGGGCCATGCCCAAGAACATGGTCAGCATGGGCACCGGACTGGTCATTGTCGGAGCGGCTTTGAATGTGATCGCAAACGCCCTCGGAAAGATGGGTGGCATGAGCTGGGAGGCCGTTGCGAAGAGTCTGGTCGCCATGGGCGTGGCCCTTGCGGAACTGGCAATCGGCCTGAACGCCATGAACGGCACCTTGGCCGGTTCCGCCGCCATGCTGGTGGCCGCAGGGGCGTTGGCGGTCCTGACTCCGGTTCTTGTCACCCTTGGAAGCATGAGCTGGGAGGCCATTGCAAAGGGACTGATTACGGTCGCCGGGGCTTTTACGGTCCTTGGCGTGGCCGGAGCGGTCCTCACCCCGCTGCTCCCCACGATTCTCGGTTTGAGCGGCGCGTTTGCCCTGATCGGCGTAGGCGTCGCCGGCGTTGGCGCTGGTCTTCTCCTTGTGGGGACGGGCCTTTCCGCTATCGCGGTGGGTATTACCGCCCTCGCAACCTCCCTTGGGGCAGGCGTGGCGATCATTGTGGCCGGTTTGACTTCCATTATCACCGGTATCGCGGCGCTGATCCCGGCCATCGCTGAGAAGCTTGGCGAGGCCGTCGTGGCTTTCGCGCAGGTCATCACAAACGGCGCTCCCGCCATCGGCGAGGCGGTCAAAGCCCTGGTGCTTACTCTGGTTGATGTCCTGGTAGAGTGCGTTCCCGCAATCGCCAACGGAGCCCTGGAGCTGATCGCAGGTGTGCTTGCCGCTCTGGCGGCCTATACGCCGCAAATCGTCGATTCCATCATGCAGTTCCTGGTTGGGGTCATCGAGGGCCTGGCCCGGAATATGCCGACGCTGATCCAATCTGTGGTCGATCTGCTAATGTCTTTCTTCTCCGGCATCGTATCGGCGCTGGGAAGCATCGACACGGATGCCCTGCTGAAGGGCGTCGCCGGAATTGGGCTTCTGAGCGGCATTATGGTCGCTCTCGGCGCTCTTGCCGGACTGGTCCCATCGGCTATGGCGGGTGTACTCGGTTTGGGCGTCGTCATCGCGGAGCTGGCCCTTGTGCTGGCAGCAGTGGGCGGCCTTGCCCAGATCCCCGGGCTGGAATGGCTGATCGGCGAGGGCGGCAAGCTCCTGCAAACGATCGGCAGCGCCATCGGCGGTTTCGTCGGAGGCATTGCCGGCGGATTCATGAGCGGCGTATCCAGTTCGTTCCCGCAAATCGGAGCGGATCTGGCCCTGTTCATGACCAACGCGCAGCCGTTTATTGACGGGGCAAAGGGCATCGACGCCTCCATGCTGGATGGTGTCAAGGCGCTTACCGAAGCAATTCTTCTCATTACCGCTGCCGATCTGCTGGAGGGGCTGACCTCCTGGCTCACCGGCGGTTCTTCTTTGTCCGGCTTTGCCGAGGAGCTTGTGCCCTTCGGCGAGGCGATGATGAAATTCTCCAACAGCATCAAAGGGCTTGACGGCAATCTGGTCAGCACGGCCGCCATTGCGGGAAAAACTTTGGCCGAGATGGCCGCGACCCTGCCCAACAGCGGGGGCGTTGCAGGCTTCTTTGCCGGAGAGAATGATATGGGCGAGTTTGGCAACCAGCTTACCGGCTTCGGGAAGTCCATGATGAACTTTGCCGAGAGTGTAAGAGGGCTGGACATCGACGCTGTGACCAACGCGGCAATCGCCGGCAAGGCCATGGCGGAACTGGCGGCAACACTTCCCAATACCGGTGGCGCAGTTGCATTCTTTGCCGGCGGAAATGATATGGATGTTTTCGGCGAACAGCTCGTGCCGTTTGGAGAAGCCATCAAGGCCTATTCCGACGCTGTGACCGGGCTGGATGTGGACGCCGTGACTAACTCCGCAATCGCCGGCAAGGCCATGTCCGAGTTGGCGAATACCCTGCCCAATACGGGTGGAGCCGTTGCGTTCTTCACCGGGGATAACGACCTTGAAACCTTTGGCGAGCAGCTGGTGGCATTCGGGGAGTCTATTCAGACTTATTCCCAGAAGGTGACCGGCCTTGACAAAGACGCCGTCACGGCTTCCGCCTCTGCGGGGAAAGCCCTTGTGGAGCTGGCGAATATTCTCCCCAACACGGGCGGTCTGGTCACCTTCTTCACCGGAGACAACGACCTTGAAACCTTTGGCGGACAGCTCATTTCCTTTGGCGAGGCGATGACAGAGTATTCCTCCATTGTGGCGAACAGCATTGATGCCGAGGCAATCACGGCCTCCGCCAACGCCGGTCTGACACTGGTGGAGCTTGCAAACACCTTGCCCAAAACTGGAGATATTGTCAACTGGTTTACCGGAAGCAACAAATTTGAAACCTTTGGCGAGGCCATTACTCCCTTTGGAGAAGCCATGGCAGCATATTCCGCAGCGGTATCTGGAAAGATCGACGCTGAAGCTGTCAGCGCTTCCGTGACTGCCGGGACCACTCTGGTGGAGCTGGCGAAAACCTTGCCAAAAACCGGAGACCTGGTCAACTGGTTCACCGGGGACAACAAATTTGATGTGTTCGGAGAAGGCATTGTCCAGTTTGGCGACGCAATGGCGAAGTATTCCGAGTCCGTATCCGGCGGGATCGACTCGGAGGCAGTTACCGCGTCCGCTACAGCGGGGGCTTCGCTGGCTGAGCTGTCGAAGACGCTTCCCAGCATTGGTGGGCTTATGGAATTGTTTGCCGGCGGGAACAGTCTGGACAAATTTGGCGAAACCATCGTTCCGTTTGGAAAAGCCATGGTCGAATATTCCAACGCAGTATCCGGTCAGATCGACTCCGGAGCGATCGTCGCCTCTACAAATGCCGGAAAAGCCCTGGCGGAGCTGTCTTCCACACTTCTCGGCATCAACGGGTTGACGGAATGGCTCTCCAGCGGAAACGGGCTGGACCGGTTCGGCGAAACCATCGTCCCCTTTGGCAAGGCCATGGCGGACTATTCCGCCGCAGTATCCGAAAAGATCGACACCGGGTCCATCCACGCATCCACCGTTGCGGGGCAATCTCTTGCCGAGCTTGCAGCGTCCCTTCCCGGCATAAGCGGCGCCATCAGCTGGTTCAGCGGGAATACGGATCTCTCTTCCTTTGGCGCAAGCATTACCCCCTTTGGGACGGCAATCGCCCGGTATTCCGCAGCGGTGTCCGGAAAGATCGACGCCGGTTCCATCAGCGCATCCGCAACTGCCGGCCAATCCTTGGTCGCGCTTGCCAGCACCCTCCCCAGCACGGAAGGAGCGGTGACCTGGCTGACCACAAACGATATCGCTATGTTCGGCGAGAGCATCCTGACATTTGGCGAAAGCATTGCAAAATACTCCGAAACCGTATCCGGCAACATCAGCATGGAGGCCGTGACCGCCTCTGTCAGTGCGGGGCAGGCCCTTGTGGAGTTGGCTAACACTCTGCCCAAATGCGGAGGGCTGGTCAGCCTCTTTGCTGGGGACAGCAGCTTTGCCGCGTTTGGAGAGGAAATTGTCAACTTTGGCAAGGACCTGGCCGCTTATGCAGATGCCATCGCGGATGTCAAACCGGATGCGGTCACCGCTTCGGCAAGCGCGGCCGCCGCCTTGTCCTATCTTGCAAGCGGCCTTCCCGACAGCAGCCTCTTTGACCAGTGGTTCGGCGGGGATCAGACTTTGGCGTCTTTTGGCGCTGATATCTCCGCATTTGGCAAGTCCATGAAGGACTACTACAACGAGATCTCCGACGTTGACATCAGGAAGATGTCCGATGTTGTGGCTCAGGTTTGGGGGCTGATCGACCTGGCCAAGGGCGCCAAGGATGTTGACGCCAGCAGCCTGACCGGCTTTGCCGACCGTATGAAGGCGATGGGGGACGCCGGAATTACCGGGTTTGCCGACGCTTTCTACAACTGCGGCGACACAATCAACCGCGCCGTGATCGGGATGCTGTCCACCGTCAGCAGCTCCATCGCTTCCAATGTCCCCCTGACCAACTCGGCCATGGAGACTGTGGTGGAGTCTATGGCGGACATTGTGGACATCAAGGTCATTGTCATCCAGAACGCGGTGGACGGAATGATGAAGCATATCGGCTTAACCATTACTTCGTCTTCCAACACCTTCCGCAACGCGATGGGGGTTGTGCTTACGGCAACCGTGTCCTCCATCAACAGCATGAAATCCGAGTTTGACACCGCCGGCAGGAATGTGGGCCAGGGGTTTGTCAACGGCATCAACTCCAAGCTCGGCAGCGCGAGTTCCGCGGGCCGCAGTTTGGGCCTGGCCGCTCTGAATGCGGCAAAGAAGGCGCTGGACAGCCATTCGCCCTCCCGGGAGTTTATCTACCTGGGTGAAAACATGGGCGAGGGCCTTGCCATTGGCGTCAAGAACAGCATCGTTCCCGCAGCCCAGGCTACCTCCGGGATGATCGACGAGGTCATCAAGGTCAGCAGGAAGGGCATTGACGCTTTTGAGGATTGGGCCGATGAAAAGAAGTATTACGGCGAGCTCAGCCTGATGGACGAGCTGGCCGGATGGGAAAATCTTCAGAAGAAGTACAAAGCCGGCAGCGAGGAACGGATCAAGATCGACCGGGAGGTCTATCGCGTTCAAAATGAACTTGTGGCGTCTACTTATCAGGCTTCGCTCGACTGGATCGAGGAGGAGAAGTATTACAACCGGCTGAGCACCGAGGAGGAGCTGGCTGCTTACGAAAGGATGCAGTCCCGCTATCTGGAGGGCAGCGAGGAGCGGATGGAGATCGACCGAAAGGTCTATTCCCTTCGGAACCAGCTTGTGGACGAGTCCTATCAGAACTCCATGGACTGGATCGAGGAGGAGAAGTATTACAACCGCATGAGCCTCGCCGACGAGCTGGCCGCCTATAAGCGGGTCCAGAGCCGGTATGCCGCAGGCACTGAGGAGCGTAAGAAGATGGACCGGGAGGTCTATCGGGTCGAGCAGGAGATCTACGAGGCCCAGAAGCAGTATATTGCTGATGTGCAGAGCGTCCAGGAGTCTGCCAATCAGAAACGGATCTCTCTGGAGCAGGAGTACGCCAGCAAAGTCCAATCCATCAACGAACAGCTGAAACGGGATATTCAATCGCTGAATGACCAGTATCAGAACGCGGTTGAGTCCCGCACCAAGAGCCTTTACCAGTCTTACGGCCTCTTCGACGAGGTGACGAAGAAGGAAGCGGTCAGCAGTGAAACGCTGATGAAGAACCTGGAGGGGCAGGTCCAGGAGTTTGGCGAGTGGCAGGATATTTTGGGTCAGCTCTCCGCAAGGGGCGTGGACTCGGAGCTGATCTCCGAACTTCAGGAGATGGGCCCCTCCGCTATCGCCGAGATCTCCGCACTCAATTCCATGAGTGACGATGAGCTGGACAAGTATGTCTCGCTGTGGTCTGTCAAGCACGCCCAGGCCAGGGAGCAGGCCACTTCTGAGCTGGAGTCCCTGCGCATCGAGACCCAAAACCAGATCGCGCAGCTTCGGGTCGACGCGGAAGAGGAGCTGGACGACTACCGGAATACCTGGTACAGCGAATTGGAGCAGTTGGAGGCGGATACCAGCAATCAGCTGGCGGCACTCCGAAAGGAATTTGCCGAGAATGTGGGCCTGATCAAGAAGGACACAGAGGCAGAGCTGAAGGAGATGACCGAGGCCGCACAGAAGATCCTGAACGAGGCCGGCTGGACCGAAACAGGGCAGCAGATCCCCGCAGGTCTTGCGGAGGGCGTCGCCCAGTCGAAGTCTACCTTTATCGACGAGCTGACCAGTATGGCTCTCGCCGGTGTGGAGGCAGTCAAGAGTACCCTGGAGATCAACTCTCCCTCCCGGGTCTTCCGGGAGCTGGGCAACTTCACCGGCCTCGGCTTTGTGAACGGTCTGTCCGACTATGCCGGCAAGTCCTATGATGCCGGAGCCAATATGGCGGATTCCGCCACAAGCGGCCTCTCCAATGCCATGTCTATTGTGGCCGACCTGCTCAGCGGGGATATGGACGCCCAGCCGACGATCCGGCCTGTGCTGGACCTCTCCGATGTGGAGAGCGGCGCGAACCGTATCAACAGCCTGTTCTATCCGCAGCGGTCTATCGGCCTGGTCGGTCAAGCCAGTCTGGCGTTTGCCGAGTCCGGCAGGAACGGCGGTACGACGGTCAATGTGGACACCGACGATGTGGTGGAGGAGCTTCGCTCTCTGCGCGGCGAAATGGCCGAGATGATGGAGCGGATGAAGCGGATGCAGGTAGTCATGGACACCGGCGCTCTGGTCGGAGCCATGACAGATCCCATGGACGCCGCTTTAGGGCAAAAACAGAGTCACAGGGGAAGGGGGATTTAGATTGTACCATTCTGTCACATTTGGCGAAAAGAACACCTGGGATGATTGGCGTCTTGTCCCCTCCTCCCGGCCTGTTTTCAATCCGCCCGCACAGAAGACGAAAATACTGGACATTCCCGGTGGGGACGGGGTCATTGATTTGTCCCAGGCCCTAACCGGGTATCCGGTGTATCAGAACCGGACGGGCTCCATGGAATTTATCGTGATGAACGACTTCAAGCCCTGGCACATGGCCTATTCCGACATCATGGACTATCTTCATGGACAGAAGTTAAGAGCGGTGCTGGAGGACGACCCCGAGTATTTCTATGAGGGGCGGTTTACCGTCAATGTCTGGAAATCGGAAAAGGACTGGTCGCGCATCACCATCGACTATGATGTGGGCCCCTACAAGTGGTCAACCCTGTCCTCCATCGACGACTGGCTGTGGGACCCGTTCAACTTTCAAAATGGCGTGATTCGCGCCGCTCTGTTCCGAAGCATTGCGGTCACGACCGAGGTAAAGAGCATGACGCTGGACGCCATGCTGTTCGGAAGAGCGCCGGTATGCCCGACCTTCCTCGTCAACACGACGGACGGGCGCGGCGTTCATGTCCGATTTGTCAATCAGCAGCTGGGATTGGATATGACGAAGCTGCTGCCGGACGGAACCATACAGATTCCGGAGTTTGTGTTTTTCGGGGATCGGGGCGCGGTCCTCTCCCTGTGGTGCGACACTGGTTCCGGAACGGTGTCCGTCGATTTCAGGCAAGGGAGGCTGTGACCGATGTATACGATTTATGCCGATGGGGTTTGCATCTACAATGATGTATTTTCCCTCGACGATATGAAGGTCGTCAATCCCAAGCTCACCTTAGAAGACAACGCGGCCGGTTCTCTCTCCATGTCGCTTCCTCCCACAAACAAGGGTTACGATACCATTGAGCGTCTTACGACGGATATTTCGGTGGAGAAGGACGGCAAGGAGCTCTGGGCCGGCCGTGTTTTGTCTGAAAACAAGGATTTCTGGAACAATCGGACACTTGTCTGCGAGGGCGAGCTGGCCTTTTTCAACGACAGCAGTCAGCCTCCGGCCGAGTACGGTGGGCTGAGTGTCCGGGCGTTTTTGGAGAAGCTGGTGGAGGTACACAACTCCAAGGTGGCGCCCAACCGGCGCTTTACCGTGGGGGCCGTGACCGTCAACGACGACACCTTCCCCACCCGCTACACCAACTATGAGAAGACCATCAAACTGCTTAACGCTCTGGTGGAGGAATACGGAGGCCATCTCCGGGTCCGCAAAGCAGACGGCGTGCGCTATCTGGACTATCTGGAGGAGTACCCGGACACTTGCAGCCAGGTGATCCAGTTCGGCGTCAATTTGCTGGACTTTACCCGCAACTGGGATTCCACCGAGTTTGCCACGGTCATTGTGCCGTTGGGGAACCGGCTGGACGACAGCCACATCGAGGCGCTGGACGCCTATCTGACGGTGGAGAGTGTCAACGGCGGCAGTATGTATGTTCAGTCAAACGAAGCCGTTGCAGCCTATGGATGGATCGAAAAGGTGGTCTCCTGGGACGATGTCAGCAGCGCGGAAGAACTGCTGGAGAAAGCAAAGCTCTATCTGTCGGATTTGCAGTTTGACAACCTGGAGATCGAGCTGAGCGCCCTGGACCTCCACTATCTGAATGCGGACACCGAAGCGGTCAAGCTGCTGGATGAAATCCAGGTCATCTCCCGTCCCCACGGCCTGAACCGGCTGTTTCCGGTGACCAAGCTGGAGATCCCGCTGGACAGCCCGGAGAAGACCCAATTCACATTGGGCGACACGGTCAAGACCAGCCTCACCAGCGTCAACAACCAGGCCAACACGGCGATCCTGCAAAAGATCGAGGGGCTTCCCAAAGCTCACTCCCTTCTGAAGGAGGCCAAGGAGAATGCCACCCAGATCATGCACATGGCCACCACGGGCTACATCACCATCACCAAGGACGAGTACGGCTCGGACACGCTTTATATTTCCAATGTCCGGGACTACACCAAGGCGGACAAGCTCTGGAAGTGGAACATGAACGGCCTGGGGTACTCCAACGACGGCGGCAAGACCTTCGGCCTGGCCATCACCATGGACGGAGCTATTGTGGCCGACTACATCACCACCGGCGTGCTGAATGCCGATGTGATCCGGGCGGGAACGCTGCGGGACGCCGACGGGAACTTCGTTCTGGACATGGCGACCGGCAAGCTGACCATGAAGAAGGGCTCCATCAATATTGGCGATGGCAACTTCACCGTGGACGAGCAGGGCAACATGTACGCCCGGCGGGGCACCTTTGCGGGGACGCTGGTGGCGGCGAAAGGCTCCTTCGGGGGCGTGGTGCAGGCAGAGGACTTTCTGGACGCCAACGGGGTCAGTATGCTGACCAGCGGGAAGTTCAAGTCGGACTATCTCGACCTGTACGGTCTGACCATCACCAACAAGAGCACCGGGGCGGTCACCTTCGCCGTCAGCTCCACCGGGGTCGTCACCATCAACGGCAAGGTCACCATGGGGGCCGGGAGCACCATCAACTGGGCGCAGGTGAGCAATCAGAACATCACATCTAACCCGGCGTATTCTCTGGCAAACAACGCCTATAATCTGGCGGACGAGGCCTACGACTATGCCGACACCGCGTATTCCAGGGCTGAACGGGCCTATAAGCTGGCAAATTCCATTGAGCTACCCAGCTACATCCAATCGACATACATTGATTCAACGAGAATTATGTCGCCAGTCATTGAGGGCGGGGAGTTCTATGGCAGTGAGTTTAATGTCATTGCCAGTAATGACGCTGGCAGTTTTAATTTGTACGGCCCTTACGCTTCCCGGCGATACCACATGTTCTGCATTGAATATTACGACGCCGGCACAAATGGACCATACATCTACATCAACAGCCCGTGCGGAGGAACCATCTGCTTTGACGGCCGCGTTGAGTTTACCGGCAATGTCGAATTCGCCAGCGCCAATGTGCACGGCATCGGTTCGGAATAGGAGGATGATACGACCGTGAAGAAAACACTGAAAAATTCCAAGATGGTTGAAATGCTTCATCAGCTTCAACCGCTGCTGCCCCGACGGGACAAGATCGGGTATGTCGCTGCCCGAAACTACCGCATCCTCAGCAATTCTCTCGTTGAATACGAGACATTTCGCCGCAATCTCGTCGAGAAGTACGGTGAGGATGCGGTCGGGCCCAACGGCGAGCCCATTGTTCAACTCAAAATGGACTCCCCCAACTTCAAGGCGTTCTGCGACGAGCTGGCTCCCTTCAACGAAATGGAGCATGAGGTGGAGCTGATGACCGCGAAGTATGATGACGCTATCGGCTGCCTCTCGGGGGAGGAGATCTTGGCCATCGACTGGTTGCTGGAGGATTAGGAAGAGGTGAGAGGATTTGGCTAATATCAGCACCTATCTGCAAAAAATCCTTTCCGCCATCTACGGCGAAGAGGTGCGCGGCTCTATCCACGACGCTCTGGCCGCCATGAACACGGAGTCCTCCAGCGCTATGGAGTTTGCCAAGACCGCCAAGGACTCCGCCGCCGCCTCCGCGGAGAAGGCCAAGGGGGAGGCGGATACCGCGACTCAAAAGGCCGCTGAGGCGCTGAACTCCGCCGAACGGGCCGAGACCGTTGAAGCAAATGTCAATGCGTCGGAGACCCGGATCAAGCAGTATTCCGACGACGCCGTTGACGCCGCCGCCCGGGCCAGGGACTCCGAGACCAAGGCGGCCAACTCAGAAACGGCTGCCACGCAAAAGGCGGCGGAGGCGGAGAACTCCAAGAACGCCGCGGCTCTGAGCGAGGCTGAGGCCAAGGCCGCTGAGGAGCGGACGAGGACGATCCGTTCCGATGTGGAGACGCTTGGCGCGCAGGCTTCGGCTGACAAGACGGCGGCGGAACTGGCAAAAGCCGCTGCTGAGGCTGCACAGGAGGCCGCCCTTGACAGCCAGAACGAGGCGAAACGCTCGGAGAATGCGGCTTTGACGGCAAAGACCGCCGCCGAGATCGCCAAAACGGATACGGAGGCGGCGAAAGCGGACGCTCTGGCCGCCAAAACTGCCGCCGAGGCCGCCGCGCAATCCGCAGCGGGAGACGCCGGCGACGCCGGCAAAGCGGCTAAGGACGCCGCCGCAAGCGCCCTCTCCGCCCAGCAGTACAGCGGGAACCCGCCCAAGCCCCAGGATGGAACCTGGTGGATCTGGAACGCGGAAACGGGCCAGTACGAGAACAGCGGCATCGGCTGCGACCTGGTGGGCCCCCAGGGCGTCGGCATCCAGGACATCGTCCTGACCAGCGGCAACCACGCGCCGGGCACCTCCGATGTCTACACCGTGACGCTGACGGACTGGAGCACCAAGACCATCTCGGTCTACAATGGCCGGAATGGTACGGGCGCGGGCGATGTACTGGGCATCTCCTTCGACCTGGTGCTGCCCGTATCTGGCTGGGCAGACGGGGTGCTCACCATCGCCGACGAGCGGCTTTTGGCCCTGGCGAGCCACAAATACTTCATCGGCGCGGACAACGCGAGCCGGGAGGAATACATCGACTGCGGCGTTCAGCCCCAGGACATCACGGTAAACGGAGCCATCACCTTCACCAACCAGGAGGACCCGGCGACGGATCTGACCGTGCATGTAGTCCGTTTCGAGCTGGGCGCCAACGGCGCGTAAGGAGGGAAATAGTTGAAAATTGCAGTTGGAAAAACCTGCGCGGCCTTGGTAAAGGACGACACTCTGGTGGAGGACTCTGAAAAGCTCTACATCGTGGAATTCGTCTTTGACAAGAGCTGGGACGGATTTACAAAGACCGTCACATTCAAGGCGGGCGATGTGGTGGTGACCGCCGAGCTGACGGAGGACCGCTACATCATCCCTTCAAAATGCCTGGAACGGCCCGGGGCCTATCTCCGGATTGGCGTATCCGGCGAAAAGGACGGAGAGGTCAAACCCATGGTCTGGTGCCTGGGCAGCCGCATCCTCTATAAGACCAGGCTCGACCAGATCACGCCGTCTACATCCGGCGATGTGACCGCACAAATCCTGGCGGTCATCCAGGCCAACACCGCCACGGATGAAGAGGTGGAGTCGGCCATCAACGACGCCTTCGGCTCCTCCTCGGGAAGTCCCGGCGAGGAAAGCCCGGGCAACACTGCCTCCGACCAGGAGGTACAAGATCTTCTCAATGATGTTTTCGGCGAAGAGCCGTAAACAAATATTTTTAAGGGGGACATTTCTATGTCTAAGCACACCACTCTCGACCAGCTGAAGATGCTGGCCAACCGTACCAAGTCCGAGATCGGCAAGGTCGACACCAAGGTGACCAACCTGTCCAGCCGTGTGGACGACCTGGTGACCGCGGGCGGCGAGCCCAATGTCATCACCGCGGTCAAGGTCAACGGCACCGCTGTGCCCATCACCGACAAGGCGGTGGACATCGCCGTTCCCGGCTACACCGTGGAGAAGGCGGCCGACTCCGGCGAGTACGCCGCCGTCTACCAGTTCAAGAAGGACGGCGTCGTCGTGGGCGCGACCATCAACATCCCCAAGGACATGGTGGTCCAGGAGGGCTCTGTGGTGACCAACCCTGAGGGCCAGGCCGCCGGCACCTACATCAAGCTGGTGCTCCAGAATGTGGCCGATCCTCTGTTCATCAATGTGGGCAGCCTGATCGAATATGTCACCTCCGGCTCCGCTGAGGGCGACATGGTGTTCGTCACCGTCGATCCCGTGACCCACAAGGTCACCGCCACCATCACCGATGGCACCATCACCAAGGCCAAGCTGGCCGCCGACCTGGTGGCCGAGATCGAGGGCAAGGCCGCCGGCGACCATGTCCACGCCGTCGCCACTGCGGAGGCCAACGGCTTCATGTCCAAGGAGGACAAGGCCAAGCTGGACGGCTTCACCGAGGCCACTGACGCCGAGGTCACCGCCATGCTGACCGAGGTCTTCGGCGCTGAGCAGCAGGGCTAAGCACACCGCGAGGGGGATGGGGTTCCTGTCCCCCTCCGTCTTTTGACAGAAAGGAGCTCCTATGCCTGGAAGTAAATTCACCAGTCTGAGCCAGCTGCGAACTTCTCTGCTCCGTTCACAATCCCGGCTGGACGAGGCCCTGGGATTGATCGTCCCCCTGCTGGAGAGCGGCCAGCACCCCGGTTTTACCGTAACTTTGCCGGCTGCGAACTGGGACGGCAGGGCTCAGACCATTCAACACGCATCCCTTCTGGCCAGCGGCGACTACTGGTATTATGTCTGCGCCGACGCCGACTGCCTGGCCGCGTGCGGAGAAACAGGCGTCAAGGCGGACAACATCACGACAGACGGCCAGATCACCTTCCACTGCGAGATCACGCCGGAGGAGGATCTGACCATTCATATTCTTCGATTGGAGGTTGAGTCACAGAATGAGCAACCCTAATGTTGGAAAGGTTTTCAACCTGACGGGCGGCGGTGGCGGGAACGGCTCGCTCAAGCTGGTCGGGCTGACCATTTCCAAGGCGCCGAACAAGACGGTCTACAAGTCCGGGGAGAGCTTTGACCCCACGGGCATGGTAGTGACCGCCGACTACGGCTACGGCCTGACCTCGGATGTGACCGGCTACACCACGGCCCCCGCCGTACTGACGGACGGGGTGACGGAGGTCACGGTCACCTATACGGAGGGGCGCATCACCAAGACCGCCAGCGTGGCAGTGATGGTGGAGAAGGTGCTCTCCTCCATCGAGATCACCCAGAACCCGGCCAAGATGGCCTACGGCTATCTGGAGAGCTTTGACCCCGCCGGGATGGTGGTGACCGCCCACTACTCGGACGGCTCCTCCGAGGCGGTGACCGGATACACCTACCCCAGTACCGCGTTCTCCACCCTGGGCAATCAGAGCGTGGGCATCAGCTACGCCTATGAGGGCGTGACCAAGAGCGCCAGCCTGACGGTGGCGGTGAACGCCATCGAGGTGGCTGTACCCGCACAGAGCGGGGCGATCACCTATGACGGGAGTGAGAAGCAGCCCTCCTGGAGCGGCTATGACAGCGTCAAAATGGAGCTGAGCGGCACAACCAGCGGGGTCAACGCCGGCACCTACACCGCAAAATTCACCCTGGCCTACGGCTATGTGTTCCCGGATGGTACGGACGAGGCCACGGCGGACTGGGTCATCAACCGGGCGGTCATCCCGTCCCTCCCGGTGCAGACCAACATTCCCGCGGCGGACGGCTCGCCCAAGACGCCCCAGTGGGACAACTATGATGTGACCCAGCTGACCATCGGCGGCGACCGGTTTGGAACGGACGCCGGGGACTATACCGCCACCTTCACCCCCACGGCCAACTACCAGTGGTGGGACGGCACGACTGCGGCGAAGGAGGCCACCTGGACCATCGTCAGCGTGATCGTGCCCATCCCGTCCCAGAGCGGTTCCCTGACCTACACCGGAGCGCCCCAGACGCCCCAGTGGGCCAACTTTGACAGCGAGAACTGCTCGGTGCAGGTCACGGCGGCTACGGACGCCGGAGAGCACAGCGCCACCTTTACCCTGCTGCAAGGCATGTGGGAGGACGGCACCACCGGGAAGAAGACCGTCAAGTGGACGATCGGGCGGGCCACCATCGCGGCCGTTCCCAAGCAGAGCGGCTCGGTGACCTACGACGGCAACCCCAAGACGCCCAGCTGGGACACCAACTACGACAGCGCCAAGATGACGCTGAGCGTGGAGGCCCGGATCAACGCGGGGACGGGCTATACCGCCAGCTTTACGCCGACCTCCAACTATCAGTGGGCGGACGGGACGACGGAGGCCAAGGTCGCCACCTGGGCCATCAGCAAGGCCAGCAACGCGGTTTCTGTGAGCCCGGCGACCCTTACGCTGAACACCTCCGCCAAGACCGGCAAGATCACGGTGAGCCGCCTTGGCAACGGCGTTATTTCCGCCACCTCCAACAACACCGGCGTGGCGACTGTCGGGGCCATCAATCAGACCACCGGCGAGATCACCATCAACAGCGTGAACGACACCACCGGCGAGGCCGTTATCACCGTCAAGGTGGCGGCCGGGGACAACTACCTGGCCGGAGCGAACAAGACCGTCTCGGTGAAGGCGACCTTCCGGGAGTACCTGTACGGGTTCGACCTGACCGTCGCGGACAGCAATCCCGCCACCCGTGTGACCTATCCCAGCGATGTGGAGAACAGCGGCTTTGCCAAGGCGGTGATGAACTTCGGCGGCGCGTTCAGCTACGGCGGCTGGCCCAGCACCCCGGGGGAGAAGTTCATGCCCCGGCCCTGTATGCTGAAGTTTGACGGGACGGTGGAGTATTACCTCAACCCCAACGACTACACCAAGAAGGCGGACGGCACCGCTTCGGATGTGGCCAATGTGAGCTACGCCGGCAACGCCATGATGGAGTGGCCCAAGATCTATGTGAAGCGGTGGGAAGAGAACGGCGTGTACCACTTCCGCTGCTCCGACATGAAGGTGGACGACGATTACGAGTGCTGGAGCAACTACGACAAGAACAACCAGGAGATCCCGCACTTCTACACGCCCATCTTCTTCGGCAGTCTGGACTCTTCCAACCGCTTGCGCTCCATCAGCGGGCAAAGCAATATGGTGTCCAAGACGGCACAGAACGAGGTGACCTACGCCAAGAACAACGGCGCGGATATCTGGTACACCGAGGTGCTGGCTGACCGGAAGCTGATTGAGGATCTGCTGACGATGATGTTCAAGAGCACCGATTTGCAGGCGACTGCCGGATACGGCGTCTGCTCTGCCAACGCGGCCATCGCTCCGGGCACGATGAACACCAAGGGAATGTTCTGGGGCGCCAGCGACAAGACCTCCGGCGTGAAGGTGTTCGGTATGGAGAACCTGTGGGGCAATATCTTCCGCCGAATTGCCGGATGGTGCATCAGCGGCGGTGTGCAGAAGGTGAAACTCACCAGAGGCACCAAGGACGGCACGACCGCCATGGACTACAACTTCGATGGCAGCGGATACAAGACCATCGCCGGGCTGACGCTGACTTCCAGCGGGTACATCAAGACGATGAAGACCGAGGCCTTTGGCCGGTTCCCCTCTGGGGTTGGCGGTTCCACCACGACCTATGAGGCCGACTATGTTTGGGCGGACAGCGGTTCCGGGTACTACGCCTCTGTCGGTGGCAGCTGGGGCCATGACCTGCGTTGCGGTCCGTTCTGCGCCTATCTCTTTAGTGAGCCGTCGAATGCGAACGCCGGCATTGGCGCCGCCCTCTCTTGTAAACCGCTTGCCGCGGCGTAGCCGCGTGAAGGAGAGGACGGGAGAACCATGGTTCTCCAGGGAAACGAGAAATTCAAAATGGAGCCGGATGGCTCCATAAAACAGGGGCGGGCGGTTGAAACATACCCCCCCTAAAATTTTATAGGGGTATATACTGCGAGCGCGCCTATGTCGGTGGCAACTGGAACAATGACCTGAATTGCGGTCCGTTCTACGCCAATCTCTATAATGAGCCGTCGAATACGAACACCAACATTGGCGCCGCCCTTTCTTATTCTTTCAGAAGCATCCCCTCCATAATGCAGTATATATCGCTGCTGAACGCAGTAAGGGAGCGTTGGCCGCTGCACCGCGCTGCCTTCCTCACCGCTTGGTGAAAATTAACTCGGTGCAAGCACCCGTTAGTATCTGAAAAAGGCTGAACGCGGGTGAGAGGATAAGAGAGTCAATGAAATCCTACAGACACTTGTTTGACATTTGCATATCGGAGCCCAATCGCCGGAGAGCCGTGAAAAGTGCCAAAAAGTCCAAGCGCATCCGAAAGATGATCCGCCGGCGCCATCTGTCCGATGACGAATTGGCGGACCTGTCTTACGATTGGATCATCAATTACGAGAACGCGGAGCACACGCCGAAGATCATTCAGGACGGTATCCGGCATAAGGAGCGCAAGATCATCGTGCCCACGCTGGAGGAGCTGATCGTTCAGCATTGCGTGGTTCAGGCTTTACAGGAGATGTTCTGGAAAGGCATGTACCGGCACAGCTACGCCAGTATTCCACGGCGGGGCGCCCACAAGGCCAAGAAGGTCATCGAGAAGTGGATCGACACCGATCCAAAACAGGTGAAGTATGTCCTGAAAATGGACATCCACCACTTCTTCGACAGCATCCCGCATGATGTTCTCAAGGCCATGCTGGCAAGAAAGATCCACGACGAGCGGATGCTTGACCTGCTGTTCAAGATCATTGATGTGACGGAAGTGGGACTCCCGCTTGGATTTTACACCTCGCAATGGCTGTCCAACTGGTTCTTGCAGGGGCTGGATCACTATGTCAAGGAACAGCTCCACGCGGTCTACTATGCGCGCTACATGGACGACATGGTCATCTTCGGGTCAAACAAGAAAGTCCTGCACCAAATCAGGCTTGCCATCTCGGAGTATCTGGCCTCGGAGCTGGGGCTGGAGCTCAAGGGAGACTGGCAGGTCTTTCGTTTCTCTTACACCGTCAAGGGCGGGGACAAAGGCCGTCCTCTGGACTTTATGGGCTTTCAGTTCTACCGGAACCGAACCGTACTGCGGAAGTCCATCATGCTGAAGGCAACCAGAAAAGCCCGCAAAATTCACAAGAAGCCCTATCAGGGGCGCAAACCAACCGTTCACGACTACCGGCAGATGATGTCCTATCTGGGCTGGATCGACTGTACCGACACTTACGGAATGTACCTCAAGCACATCAAGCCTATGATTAACTTCCGGAAAATGAAACGGTATATTTCCCGCTGCGATATGCGCAATGATCGAAGGGTCTATGAGCAGTTGGTTAGACTCTATCTACCGAGAGGAGGAAAGCGAAGTGGAACCCACCTACATCCACGCCGAAAGCACCGTCAAGCCGCCGGAAATCGAAGTTGGCCTTACCACGGTGTACCTGCGCCGCAACATCGTTGAAACACAACGAAATGAGATGGAGGGCAAAGAGCCTGCAATCATCTACACCTATGAGGAGGCCCAGCTCACCAAGGACGAGGCCCTGTTCATCCTCACGGAGGGGCAGAGCAGCCACGCCAAGGCAATCGAGGATACGGATGCCATGAACATCGACCAGGAATACCGCCTGACCCTGCTGGAGCTGGGCCTGTCGGAAACTACAGTTTAAGAGAGGAGAGCAAAAAACATGTTGTATAGGACATTGAAGCGCATGATCGAGCGCAAGCAGACCGCCGGACTGGAGGAGAAGATTGATATTTTCTTTGCCGCCGGCAAACTGACCGAGGCGGAGTATCAGGAGCTGATCTCCCTGCTGGGACAGAGCGCGGCCTAACATTACAATGCTTGAAAACAGCAGGAGGTGACAGCTATGGACGGAGATTTCATCAGCCGCCATGAGCACGAGGAGTTCCGCAGAAGTATGGAACTCGATCATAAACGGTTGGAGGAAGAGAACACCCGTCAGAACCAGCGGCTGAAAGGCCTGGAGGACACCGTCAAACAGATCGCCGCGATCAACACGTCGGTGGAGAAGCTTGCTCTGAGCATGGAAGGTATGCTGAAGGAGCAGAAAGACCAGGGGAAGCGCCTGGAAACCTTGGAAAGCAGGGACGGCGAGATGTGGCGGAAGGTGGTCGGCTATGTGGCCACCGCAATCGTCGGTATCATCGTCGGCTTTGTTTTCAAGCAGATCGGAATGTGAGGCGGCCGCGATGAAGATCAAGGCATCCCAGGTCGCCGAGGAACCGGCTGATATTTTGGAGGAGGGTGCCGAGGGGGTCGTTGAGAAAACCACCCCCGCCCCTTCCAAACCGAAGGCCCGCTGGAACACAACAAAAATTATTGTGTGGGTCTGCCTGCTTAACGGCTTTGCCTGGGTATGGTGCAGCTATATTCTGGCATGGCTCGGCAAGGAGCAGATCGCAGAGAGCCTTTCGCAGGTGGCGGTGACAGAGATCATCGGTGTTGTCCTGGTGTACTGTCTCAAGGCCGCCATCGAAAACCTCAGCAAAAACAACAACTGGCCGGACAAGTCTGATAAAGACCCGCCGGCCGTTGGATAAGTAAGAGGAGGAGTCCGTTATGGAAAGTATGCTGAATTGGTCGGCCATTCTCAGCCTGATCGGCGTTCTGGTGGTGCTGACCAACATCATCGTCCAGGTGCTCAAGAAGCTGACCTGGGACAAGCTGCCGACAAATATTTTGGCCGTCATCATCGCCATGGTACTGACTCTGGCGGCATTCTTCGCCTATTGCCAGATCAAGTGCATCGCCATCGCCTGGTACATGGCGGTGGCGGCCATTGTGTTGGGTTTCCTTGTGGCGTATGCTGCTATGTTTGGATTTGACAAGCTCAAGGAAGCTCTGGCGCAGTTGAATAAACAGTAAAACAGAGCAAAAAGAGGTGTAGGAGAGCCGGTTATTACTTGACTACTCCTACACCTCGGCCGCTCGGGCCTTGCGATTGCTGGATTCTGTGAAATTATTATATTGATGATAAACATTGATACTGTCCTCGCTGGGGATTACCTTTATTTGTATGGCGGTAAGGTGAATGATAACGGCACTGTTGATAATACCGAAGCAGTATTTAAAGCCTACGAAATTGTTAAGGAAATTGGCTTGAACATACAATTACCACCAGACGGAAATAACGATTATCCCTATCCTACAGGTCAAAAAAGAAGCGACCACGCACCGTTTAATGACATAGGAATTCCGTACATATATTTTGAAGCAAACAACTGGGAAAATGGTTCTCCTGTCGAAACAGAAAAGAATGGATTGATAATGCATACAGATATGGATGATTTGGATTTTATTGAAAATGAATATAGCGGACGTGTCCAAAATACACTCAGCAGCTATTCAATATTATTATATTCTTTACTTCAAGAAAACAACTGGGAGCAATAACACAAATGGATAGCAAAGACATCCGAGCCAGTCAACGGTCAAGATGAACGGCGCATTTCATGCACCGCCGTTGACAGTCCCGTCTGTCTTTGCTGATAGGCAATCAAGGCGGGAAAGCCCTAAAATGGCTTCCCGCCCATTTCAATTTTTAGAGAAAAACGCTCCAAAATCAGAAAGAGAGCGGCCAAGCACTTTGCGGGATTGGCCGCCTTGTCCACCCATTCAGCGGGACGGCGGGTGGCGGTCAAGGCCGGGTGTAAATCCGTTCATTTCAGCCTTGACGGTTGCCCGTTGTCTTGCTGATTTTCCGGGAGTGTGGCCACAACTTCGGGACATTTTGTCCACAAGTCAGAGCGTAGGACGAGGGACGGGGGCTTTCATATACGCCCTGTCTGCTGATGAAAACAGACCTGCGCTTGCGGCTCCACGCCACACAAGCACAGCCCTGTTTTCCTGCCGCTTCAAATGCCCTTGCCCTCCCCGGCGGCAACGGCATTTTCACGGCAACGCCGACAGAGCGTATAACACATTACACTTTGCTTCGCAAAGTTGTGTGCCAAATGGGGGCGTTGCCCCCTTTGGAAACCCCCACAAGAAAAGGCGGTACGCTACCCCTCCACGGGGCGCATACCGCCTTTTCTTGTTATCCAGCCCTCCGGCTGTATCGGTTGAGCAAAAGTCAGCGTGGGAATGGTGTGGTATCTTTATCTAAGTGAACCCCCCGTCTCCCATTTGCTCACCGACTGGCGGGAGACGTCCAATTTTTCCGCCAGGTCCCCCTGGGACAGGCCCCGGTCGGTGCGCAGGTTCAATAGTTTTTCCGCTAAGGTCATAGGTTCCAACTCCTCTCGTTCTGCCCCCATTATACGAGAATTTTGGGGCAAACCGCAACCAAGAGAAGTTGGAATGGTTAGCAACCAGCGGTTGCATCGGGCAGAATCAGGGCCAGTGAGCCCCCAGAGGCCGCCTTTTGGCCCAACTCCGCCCGGCAGCGGCGGTACTGGAGAAAAGACCGTTTCGCTCCCTCCACGTCGGCGTACACCTTCCACGCTCCGCTGTACAAATAGTCCCGGCCCCGGTGGAGGCGAAAACCCTCCACATCTGCGGCGGGGTAACCCAGGAAGAGCCCCACCTCGTGGGGAAAGTCCTCCAGGTCAGCCATCCGGGTTCCCAAATGGGCCAGCAGGGCGGCCGGACGCTCCTCCACCGGGTAGCCGTCCCGGCCCAACTGGGCCCGCACCTCGGGCCGGGCCAGCTGGGCCGCCAGCCGGTCCCGGCGGTAGACCAGGATCAGGCTCCGGCCTCCCCGGCGGCACAGCAGACGCAGGCACACCCCGGCGCCCGCCAGACTCTCCCCAAAGGTATCCACCAGGGCCCGGGTTTCCTCCGCCGGTCCGCCCCAGGAGATCAGGTCCGCCGGCTTGATGCCCGCCAGGGCCGGGGCGCAGTGGAAGACCAGGGTTTTCTGAAACCGCTGGTCCTCCGTGCAGAGCTTGTCCGACAATCATACCGCCTCCATGACCGCATATTCCTGTTTGCTATCTTCCCGCCCTTCTGATAAAATATACCCGATCCGAACCAGAGAAGGAGGGCCCCGACATGTCCAAAAAATCCAGCCGCAATACCCGCGGCCGCATCATCCAGGCGGCCTGGGACCTGTTTTACCGGCAGGGCTACGACGACACCACGGTGGAGGAGATCATCGAGGCGTCAGGGACCTCCCGGGGGTCCTTTTACCACTACTTCGAGGGTAAGGACGCCCTGCTGTCCTCGGTGTCCTTCCTCTTCGACCAGAAATACGAGGCGCTGATGGAGACCATCGACCCGGACATGAACCGCTTCGACCAGCTGATGTACCTGAACCGGGAGCTCTTCGCCATGATCGAAAACTCCATCTCCCTGGACCTGCTGGCCAGGCTGTACTCCTCCCAGCTCATCACCCGGGGGGACAAGCACCTGCTGGACCACAACCGGACCTACTATAAGCTGCTGCGGCAGATCGTCCTCCAGGGCCAGGAGCGTGGGGAGCTGCGCCTCGACGTGACGGTGAATGAGATGGTCCGGGTGTACGCCCTGTGCGAGCGGGCCCTCATCTACGACTGGTGCCTGTCCGGTGGAGACTACTCCCTGCTCCAGTACGGCCAGCGCATGATGCCCATGTTTTTCCAGGGTTTTCGGACCTGATGGGGCAAGTTTGTAAAAAGTGTACAAATTTGTAATTTATGAATTGTACGGTGAAAAACCGTTGTGGCACAATAGATCAGCGCAAGAATGCAGAATTATGTACAGAATTTATTCTATACATGATTCTGCATTTTGTTCTTGTTCATCTTATGATATAATACCAGCAATTGCAACTCCCGGTTGTGTGTCCGGGAAAAAGGAGAGAGATTATGACAACCAACCAGATGTGTATCATGGGTACCATTATCCTGTACCTGTGCCTGGTCATCTTCACCGGTGTGATGATCGGCCGCCGCTCCAAGAAGAGCGCCGAGGGCTTCTACCTGGGCGGCCGGGGCATGGGCCCCCTGGTCACCGCCATGAGCGCCGAGGCCTCCGATATGAGCAGCTACCTGCTCATGGGCATCCCCGGTCTTGCCTACCTCAGCGGCGTGGCCGACGCCAGCTGGACCGCCATCGGCCTGGCCTTCGGCACCTACCTGAACTTCCTGCTGGTGGCCAAGCGGCTGCGCCGGTACAGCGTGCGGCTGGACGCCATCACCATCCCCAGCTTCATCTCCAAGCGCTACGGCGAGAAAAAGCCCGTCATCATGTGCATCTCCGCCGTCATCATCCTGATCTTCTTCGTCCCCTACGTGGCCTCCGGCCTGGCCGCCATCGGCAAGCTGTTCAACAGCCTGTTCGGTTGGGACTACATGACCGCCGTTGTCATCGGCGCCATCGTCATCATCAGCTACACCTCGGTGGGCGGCTTCAGCGCCGTGGCCACCATGGACCTGATCCAGTCCATCATCATGACCACCGCTCTGGTCATCATCGTGACCTTCGGTGTGGTCCAGGCCGGCGGTCTGGGCGCCGTCATGGACCACGCCCGGTCCCTGCCCGGCTATCTGGGCTTTGAGCACACCTACAATCCCGCCACCAACAGCGCCGAGCCCTACGGCTTTATCCGCATCGTGTCCATGATGGCCTGGGGCCTGGGCTACTTCGGCATGCCCCACATCCTGGTCCGCTTCATGGCCATCCGGGACGAGAACGAACTGAAGCTGTCCCGCCGTATCGCCGCCGTGTGGGTGGTCATCTCCATGGCCATCGCCGTCTTCATCGGCATTGTGGGCCACGCGGTCTCCGCCAATGGCCGCATCCCCATGCTGGAGGGCAGCGCCACCGAGACCGTCATCGTCAAGCTGTCCGACCTGCTGTCCACCTTCGGCTTCCTGCCCGCCGTGGTGGCCGGCTGCATCCTGGCCGGCATTCTGGCGGCCACCATGTCCACCGCCGACTCCCAGTTGCTGGCCGCCTCCTCCGCCTTCTCCGAGAACATTGTTCAGGACGTACTGGGCATCAAGCTGACCCCCAAGCAGAACATGCTGGTGGCCCGGATGACCGTGGTGGTCATCGCCTTCATCGCCATCTTCCTGGCCGGTGATCCCGACAGCAACGTGTTTAAGATTGTCTCCTTTGCCTGGGCTGGCTTTGGCGCCGCCTTCGGCCCCTCCATCCTGTGCGCCCTGTTCTGGAAGCGCAGCAACCGCCAGGGCATTCTGGCCGGTCTGATTGCCGGCGGTGGCATGGTTTTCGTCTGGAAGTTCCTGGTCCGCCCCATGGGCGGCGTGTGGGACATCTACGAGCTGCTGCCCGCCTTCGTCACCGCCCTTATCGCCATCGTGGTGGTGTCTCTGCTGACTCCCGCCCCCGAGCAGGAGATCGTGGACGCCTTCGACGCGTACAACAAATAAACCAAACGAGAAACGATAAAAAGGGAGTGGACATAGTCCACTCCCTTTTTATCTGTCTTACGGCTCCGGGGCTTCCCCGCGCTTCTCCCGCTCCTCGGTCCGGCTGTCCCACCAGGCCCACAGCAGCAGGAGGATGGGGAGGGCTGTTCCGCACAGGATGATCCGCAGAGCCAGGAGGAAATCCTCGCCCACGAACATCCAGGCCACCACGCCGCCGTACAGCAGGGGAATAATGCCGCTGAGGTACCTTCTGAAAAACCATCTGAATCTGGAGTAAAGGAGCGGAAACCCCATGAATATCTGGACCGTCTACACCATCGCCTTCGCCGCCGTGCTGATTCAGGCGTGGACCAGCCGGAAGCGCTGCCGGTACTGGTAGCTGGTGCCCGCGAAGAAGAGGGTGGTGGGGACTGCCAGAAGTCCAATGGCAATCCAGAAGGGAGCGTGACTGCCGAAGGTGGTCAGATGATGGATGAATTCAAACTTACTCACCACATTTATCGCCATGGTGAGCAGAATGTTGAGGCCGAAGTAGGCCACCACGCTCATGAGCACCCGGCGGCGGGAGAACAGGTGGCCGATGGCCATGGCCAGATACACCTGAGTCACGGCAAAGGCCAGGGCCATCCCCATCATCAGACAGAATTCCAGCAGGTAGAGGATCGTGCCCGGGTGGTGAGCCAGTCCCTGGAAGATGTCGCCCCAGAACCGCATATTAAATACGTCGCTCCATTTCAGGGGCATCATCAGGAACATGGCAAGACCAGCCACAATGACATTAACCACCGTGACCAAAACGGCGCAGACCAGCTTGGAGGCCACCAGCTGCCAGGTCTTTACCGGCAGGGTGTGCATCAGATAGCCCTCGTCCCCCAGCAGGCCCCGGTAGAACCGTTTCAGCACATAGAGCATGGATACTATGAACATGGCGAACAGCACGCCCATGAAGACGGACATGGAGATGATGGCCAGAATGCCATTATCCATTCGAATAGCACCATCTATAATGTTGTTATCCGGCGCAAACAGGATGAAGCGGTTGACCAGAGCCAGCACAAGGGCCGCCGGCCAGATGACGGAGAATTGCTTCCACATGGAGCGGAAATCATATTTTAAGAGCTTCCGCAGCATCAGAAGTTCCCTCCTTCCATGGGCTGGGCCCGGAAGATCTCCCGGAACAGAGCGTCCACGCTCTTGCCCTCGTTTTCCCGGATGTTGTCCACGGTATTGTGGAGCATGACCCGGCCCTCCTTGAGGAAAACCACCTCGTCCAGCACCTTTTCAATGTCGGAGATCAGGTGGGTGGAGATGAGGACGGTGCCCTCCTCGTTGTAGTTGGTCAAAATGGTTTGCAGGATAAAATCCCGGGCGGCGGGGTCCACCCCGGCGATGGGTTCGTCCAGCAGGTACAGCTGGGCTTTTCTTGCCATGACCAGCACCAGCTGGACCTTCTCCTTGGTGCCCTTGGACATGGATTTCAGCTTGTCCTTGGGGTCTACGCCCAGGCTGCGGCACATGGCCAGCGCCTTGTCGTAGTCGAAGTCCCGGTAAAAGTCCCGGAACAGGTCGAAAAGATCCGTAGCCTTCATCCAGTCGGCAAAGTACATCCGGTCAGGCAGGTAGCTGATCTGGGCCTTGGTCTCCGGGCCGATTTTTTGGCCGTTGACGGCCAGTTCTCCGCAGTTGGGCTGGAGCAGCCCGCACAGCAGCTTAATGAACGTGGTCTTGCCGCTGCCGTTGGGGCCCAGCAGGCCCACAATGCGGTCACGGCCAACGTCCAGATCCACTCGGTCCAGGGCAGTCTTCCGGCCGTAGGATTTGGATACTCCCCGGCTCTTGATGAGCAGTTCGTTCATAAGTTCTCCTCCTTTAACAGTTCCGCAGCCTGAACCCGGGCGTAGCCCAGCTCCGCCATGGCATCGAAGTATTGATTGATTGCCACCTGGGCCTCCGCCCGGCGAGCCGCCTCCAAAACGGCGGTGTCCTGGGTCACCAGCCGTCCGGCGGTGCGGTCGGCTTTTGCCAAGCCGTCCTGCTCCAGCTGGGCCAGCGCCCGCTGCATGGTGTTGGGGTTGACCCCCGCCTGGCTGGCCAGCTCCCGCACGGACGGCAGCCTGCTGCCTGGGGGATAGACCCCGGTGATGATCCGCCGGGCCAGCTGCTCGCTGAGCTGGAGCCAGATGGGCCGGTCGTCGGTGAGCTTCCATTCCATGGTGCGCCCTCCTTGTATTACTGTATTAGATGACTAGTACAATAATACGTTTGAGTCATTTTGTCAAGGAATTTCAGAAAATTTTAATCGAAAGAAGGCAATGGGCTGACACTCTCCCCGCACAAGTGTAAAAATTTTATGAACTCCCTTGCATTTTCTGAGGGTTTGCGCTATCATATCGTTAGCACTCAGATATACTGAGTGCTAACGATTTTGTTTTTAAAATTTTTATCATATACGGAGGCAATAATCATGGCAAAGAAGCAGTTTAAGGCGGAATCCAAACGTCTGCTGGACCTGATGATCAATTCCATCTACACCCACAAGGAGATCTTCCTGCGGGAGCTCATCTCCAACGCCAGCGACGCTGAAGACAAGCTGGCCTACAAGGCCCTCACCGACGACAGCGTGGGGGTGGCCCGGGCCGACCTGAAAATCACCATCGTCCCCGACAAGGAGATGCGGACCCTGACCGTCTCCGATAACGGCGTGGGCATGTCCAAGGAGGACCTGGAGTCCAACCTGGGCACCATCGCCCGTAGCGGCTCCGGCCAGTTCAAGGCCGGTCTCAGCGAGGAGGACAAGGCCGCCGGCGAGATCGACGTCATCGGCCAGTTCGGCGTGGGCTTCTACTCCGCCTTCATGGTGGCCGACCAGGTCACTGTCATCTCCAAGGCCTGGGGCAGCGAGGAGGCCTGGATGTGGCAGTCCGACGGAGCTGACGGCTACACCGTCACCGCCTGCGAGAAGGCCGCCCCCGGTACCGACATCATCATGCACATCAAGGAAAACACCGAGGACGAGAACTACGATCAGTATCTCGAGACCTTTAAATTACAGGAGCTCATCAAAAAGTACTCCGATTATATCCGCTACCCCATTACCATGGAGGTCGAGGACTACAAGATGAAGGACAAGCCCGCCGACGCCCCCGAGGACTACAAGCCCGAGTGGGAGACCGTCAAGGAGTGGAAAACCTTGAACTCCATGGTCCCCCTGTGGCAGCGCCGGAAGGCCGATGTGAAGCCCGAGGAGTACAACGCCTTCTACAAGGAGAAGTTCGGCGACTGGCAGGACCCCCTGGCCGTCATCCACACCAGCGTGGAGGGCGCCGTGACCTATAAGGCCCTGCTGTATATCCCCGAAAAGACCCCCTACGACTTCTACACCCGGGAGTACCAGAAGGGCTTGCAGCTCTACTCCTCCGGCGTTCTCATCATGGACAAGTGCGCCGACCTGCTGCCCGATCACTTCCGCTTCGTCAAGGGCGTGGTGGACTCCTCCGACTTCTCCCTGAACATCAGCCGTGAGGTTTTGCAGCACACCCGCCAGCTGAAAGTCATCGCCGCCAACCTGGAGAAGAAGATCAAGGCCGAGCTGCTGAAGATGCAGAAGGATGACCGGGAGAAGTACGAGAAGTTCTGGAAGGCCTTCGGCCTCCAGCTGAAGTATGGTGTGGCGGCCGAGTACGGCGCCCACAAGGACGTGCTCCAGGACCTGCTGCTGTTCTGGTCCTCCAAGGAGAACGCCAACACCACCCTGGCCGCCTACAAGGACCGGATGCCTGAGGACCAGCCCTATTACTACTACGCCTGCGGCGAGAGCGTGGAGAAGATCGCCAAGCTGCCCCAGGTGGAACGCATTTTGGACAAGGGCTACGAGATCCTGTACTGCACCGAGGACGTGGACGACTTTGTCATGAAGTCCCTGGGCGAAATCGACGGCAAGCAGTTCAAATCCGTCAGCGACGATGACGCTCTGCCCCAGACCGAGGAGGAGAAAAAGGCCGCCGAGGAGAAGTCCGAGGCCGGTAAGCCCGTGCTGGAGGCCGTGAAGGAGGCTCTGGGCGACCAGGTGAAGGAGGTCCGGGTGTCCTCCATCCTGAAGTCGGGTGCCTGCTGCCTCACCGCCGACGGCCCCGTCTCCCTGGAGATGGAGAAGTATATGAGCAAGCTGGAGGGCGGTGAGCACATGAAGGCCGACCGTGTCCTGGAGCTCAACGCCGACGCTGCCCCCTTCGTCGCCCTGAAAAAGGCGGTAGACGCCGGAGACAAGGACACCGTGGCCAAGTACGCTAAGCTGCTCTACGGCCAGGCCCTGATGCTGGCCGGCCTGCCCCTGGCCGACCCCGCTGAGTACGCCGAGCTGGTGTGCAGCCTGATGGTATAAGAGCTTCGTTCGGAATTTCAATGGATCAAAAGAACCGGGAGGCCTGACGGCCTCCCGGTTCTTGCTTCCTATGGCCGAGAGAACGGTCAGCCCTCCCGGGTCTGATAGTCCTTCAGCCGCTGATTCAGTTTCTCGGTGTCCTGCTTCAGGGCCACGTGCATGCCGAACCACATGGCGGCGACGCCCCATTCCAGGACCAGGACCAGCAAAACGGCGGCCCAGCCGGGGACCCCGGAGAACCATCCAAAGACCGCCGCTCCCCCCAGAAAGCCCAGGTTGCACAGCAGCGCCCACCAGACGGAACGGGTCCTCAGCGCATCCCTGGACAGCTCCCGGTGTTCCGGGAAGAGGATGGACTCCACCATGGCCACGGCCATGGACACCAGCATCATTTCCAGCATGGTCAGGGAATCCACGGTGTATACCCCCATCAGCGCGTTCGCAATCCCCTTGCAAAAGACCAGCGCCAGAGTATACATGCACATGTGGAACTTCATGGAGATGCCCCAGCCGTAAAATCGGATAAACTCGTTCATAAAGAAAACTCCTTTCACATTCCCAGCCGCTCCCGCAGCAGGGGGGCGTAGTGCCGGGACACCATCAGCTTCTCGCCAGTCTCCAGAGTGGCCTCGATGCGGTTGCCGGGTTGGCTTTTCAGGCTGCGAATGCGGTGGAGGTTGACCACCGCCCCTTTGCTCACCCGGAAAAAGCCCATATCTCCGTACCGGCCCTCCAGCTCCGCCAGACTGAGGGCGGTCTGGTACATGGCTTCGGCGGTGTAAACAAAGGTCCGTTCCTCCACACTGTCGCAGTACACCACCTCCCCCGGGGCCAGGAGTACGGCCTCCCGCGTTTCACCCCAGACGCACAGCTTTTGCAGGCCGGACCGCAGCATAGACAGCACCCACAGCATCTCCTGGTCCAGCTCCGGGCAGCGGAGAACCACCTCGCTCTCCCCCGCCGGAACGTGCTCCACCGTGATCTTCATTGGCATCCCCTCCTTTGTGAATTCAGCATAACAGATTTGGCTGGCCGCGGCAAGGGACTGCCAGCCCACCGGCCTTTTTGACGGGGTAACGGGCAATCGACCTTTTTCCCCTTCCTTTTCGTCCTCAGCTCTTGCCAAAACGGGAAAAAACTACTACAATAATAAAGAACATATTTTACCCCTGCGGCGGCAGGAGGAGGGCTCTTGATGTACCTCACCGACTACCACACCCATACCCGCTGCTCTCCGGACAGCGAAGCCAGCCTGGCCGACATGGCCCGGGCGGCCCAGAACGCCGGACTGCGGGAGCTGTGTACCACCGACCACTGTGACCTTCAGCAGGAGGACGGCTCTCTTCTGGGGGACTGGGACTGGGACCCCGTCCTGGCCCAGTTTGAGGAGGCGGAGCTTTCCCACCCGTACCGGCCCGACTTCCGGCTGCTTCTGGGGCTGGAGCTGGGAGGTGCGCAGACCGATCTCCAGCGGGCGGAGGAGATCATCTCCGGGGCCCCCCTGGACTTCGTCATCGGCTCTGTCCATAATCTGAGCCCCGCGGCTGGAGGCCGGGATTTCTATTTCCTGGACTACCTCACCGAGGAGTCCTGCCGTCAGGCCATGGACGACTACTTTGCCAGTCTTCTGGCTCTGGCCCCCTTGCCCTGCTACGATTCCCTGGGCCACATTATTTATCCCCTGCGGTACATGAGCCGAGCGGGACATCAAATGACTCTGGACCCCTGGTCCGATCCGCTGGACCAACTGCTGGGCACCGTGATCCACACCGGTCGGGCCATTGAGGTCAACACCAACCGGGGCAGGGACATCGCCACCTGGAAACCCATTCTGGAGCGCTACCGTGCTCTGGGAGGCGAACTGGTCACCGTCGGCTCCGACGCCCACGTTCCGGAGCATGTGGCCAAAGGGGCGGAACAGGCTCAAGATCTTTTGCGCGAAACAGGCTTCCGCTGGCTGACCGTGTACCGCCGGCGGAAACCTGAACAGATTCCATTATAATTCACATTGGGAGGATACCACTATGATCGCAATTGCTTCTGACCACGGCGGATATGCCCTGAAGGAGCATATCAAGGCCTACCTGGCCGCCAAGGGCATTACCTGCCAGGACTTCGGCACCGACAGCACCGAGAGCTGCGACTACCCCGTCTTTGGCCGGGCCGCCGCCGAGGCCGTGGCCGACGGTCGGTGTGAGCAGGGCATCGTCATCTGCACCACCGGCATCGGCATTTCCATCACCGCCAACAAGGTGAAGGGCATCCGCTGTGCTCTGTGCGCCGATTCTCTGTCCGCTGAAATGACCCGCCGCCACAATAACGCCAACATGCTGGCCATGGGCGCTGGTATCGTGGGTCCCAACCTGGCCGAGCGCATCGTGGACGTGTTCCTCAACACGGAGTTTGAGGGCGGCCGCCATGCCCGCCGCGTGGACTTGATCTCCGCCATGGAGAAATGATTTCTTGATACAGCAAAAACCCCGGATCTGTTCCAAAATTGGGACGGTCCGGGGTTTTTATTTAGACATAGTTGTAATGTAATTACCAGAAAATGTATAAAACCGTCCTATTTCGGAGCGGTTTTCTCCATTTACGAGAGGTGCGGCATTCGCTGAGGCTCCTTTCAGAAACACGCAGCGTTTAAAGGAGGAAATATTATGTCAACTAACAAGACCACAAATTATCAATTGAACCAGTGGGAACCCGGGGACCAGGTGCTTCGGGAGGAGTTCAATTCGGACAATGCAAAAATCGAGGCGGCACTGGCCGGGAAGGGCAACTGCCAGCTGGTCCACGGCACCTATGTGGGCACCGGCGACTACGGCTACTTCAATGGAAACACTCTGACCTTTGACCGCCGGCCCCTGCTGGTCATTTTGACCGGGTACTACACCATGCTCATCCCCGGCATGGTGGACAGAGGACACTCCACCCCGGTGAGCAGCGGCGGCAACAGCTACTCGGACTTTACCTGGAAAGAGAATGTCCTGGAGTGGGAGTGCGTAGACAGCCCTGAGATGCAGATGAATACCAAGGATATCACCTACCACTACTTTGCCGTGTACGCCAACTGATTTTAGGCAAAAAAGGAAGGACCCCTCGGGGTCCTTCCTTTTTATTTGTGAATCGAATCTCTTACTTGACGTAGAAGATAGCGATCACAGTGTTGTCGTCGATCTGGACGAACATGTTGTTGTAGGTCTGAGTCTTCAGAGAGCTGATGGTCTTGGAGACAAAGCCGTCGTCGGCGTTGTACTCGAAGATGGTGGCGTCATCAGCGTAAGCATAGCCGGTGCCAGCGATACCGATGACGTCATCCTCAGCCTTCTCAACAGCCAGAGCGCCGATCTTGTAGCCGTCGCCGTTGCTGTCCAGCTGAGCGTCGTTGGTCTCGATGGTCACGCCGGTGATGATCTTGTCATCGTTGGTCTTGATCTTGGAGACGATAGCGCTCTCCTTACCGAAAGCAGCGTACACGGAGGTGGAGACCATCTTGGTGGTGGCCTCGCCGTCGATGACAGCCTTGACCTCGTAGTAGTCGCCCAGATCGGTGTCCTTGATCAGCTTCTCGTCGCCCTTCACATAGAAGAAGGCGGCGGTGTCAGCCTGGTTGTCGACCACGTCCACAGAGGACATGATGTAGACAGCCTTCAGAACATCATTGGTCTCAACAACAGCAACGCTGTAATTGTCAGCGGCGGCCAAGCTGGAGACGTTCTTGATGCCGGTGTAGGTGGTGTACTCCTTGTCGGTGGAGTCGTACAGGAAGAACTCGGTCTTGCTGGTGGCGGTGTAGGTCTTGCCATCGACGGTGACGGTAGCCTTGCCGTTGGAGACCTTCAGAGCACCAGTAGCGGCCTCGGCGGCATCCTTAACGACCAGATTGTACTCGTCGTCGCTGTTCACGGTGTAGGTAACGATGGAGTTCTTGGCCAGAGTGCCGGTCCACTTCTCAGCAGTGACAACCTCAACGGTGCCGTCGGGGAACAGCAGCTTGACTTCCTTAGTGGAGTCGTTCTCGTCCCAGCCAGCGCCGGCAACGCCCACAACCACAGCGTAGTTGGTGGAAGCCTTGCTGTTGTCCAGCTTGACAACATAGCCATAAGCATCGGTGTAGACATCGACGTCAAAATCAACAGCGGTAGCGGTCAGCTTGGAGCCCTCGAAAGCCTTGGCATACTTGTAGGTCTCGCCGTCCAGCACGAAGGAGTCGGCGTTCTTGACGCGGGTGACCTCGCCGGTGGTCTTGTCAGCCAGGACCATGGACTTCACGTCGGTCTTAGCCATGGTGTACAGAACGATATCCTCATAGTCAAAGTCAACAGCGGACTCGAACTTCTTGCCGTTATCCAGAACGATGTCGTACTTGTCGTCGTCGTTCTTGTCGCAGTCGTTGACCTCGCCAACATAGGAGTTGATGACCACGATGGTAGCGTAGGTGTTCTCGGTCTCGTCGTTGTAGTAAACCTCGACCACGGTGCCGTTGCCGCCGATCTTGGCGGAGTCATCGGACTTCAGGGTCAGCTCAGCGGGGGTGTCGCCGTTGGTGTAATCCTCGGTCTTGGTGTAGCCATCCTCGATGTAGGTGATGGACTTGGGAGTGACCTTACCCAGGTCGTTGTAGATCTCCTTGCCCTTGACCTCGGCGGTGTAAGTCAGGTCGGCACCCTCAGGAGCGGTGACGCTGTCAGTGCCGTAGGTCCACTTGGTGGCAGGACGGCCGAAGGCATCCTCACCGGTGCTGGTCTTCTTCAGCTTGTTGCCGAACAGCTTCTCGGTCAGCTCCTGATACTTGGCGCTGTCCAGAGAGTTGTTGGCGTTGTTGTAGTTGATGCCGTCACGCTTGGCAGCGTAAGCATAGGTGTAAGTGGGCTTCTGGCTGACGGAGATGCCGTTGCCGGAAACATCCAGGCCACCCTGCTCGGTCACGACGACCAGGGGAGACTCCAGAGCATTCAGGACCAGCTGAGCGACCTCGCTGCGGCTCAGAGCGGCGGTGGCGCCGGCGTCAATACCGTCGAACAGGTCGATCTTGGTGCCCTGCTTAATGGTGGCGACGGTCCAGTTGTCGCCGAACTCACCCTGGTAGCCGAAGTAGCCCAGAGCCTTCATAACCATCAGGCTGGCCTGAGCAGTGGTGACGTTGGACTCGCCGCCAAACTTGTCAGCGCTGATACCAGCGATGATGCCATTGGCGTAGCAGGCAGACACATAGGGGTCAGCCCAGGTGGGGACGTCGGTGAAGGGGTTGACGCCGCCCTTGTTCAGGTCGAGCAGGTTGCACATAATGACAGCCATCTCGTTACGGGTGACGTTCTTGTCGGGGTTGAAATTGCCGTTCTCATCGCCGGTCATAATACCGGTCATCTGCAGAACCTCGATGGCTTCCAGGTTGTCCTGGGCATCGACGTCCGCATAGCTCGCGCTGGTGCCGACAACCATCATGCCGAGCAGCATAACGGTAGACAGAGCCAGACTGAGAGCCCGCTTCAGGTTTCTCATTCGGAATTCCTCCTTAA
>Ga0129309_1000286_pt1 | contig 43601 bp, 36 predicted proteins | sample L1105metagenome_FD_94439 | JGI IMG/M metagenome (GOLD analysis project Ga0129309, IMG submission 94439) | Ring-tailed lemur group fecal microbial communities from Wisconsin, USA - L1105 metagenome | ecosystem: Host-associated > Mammals > Digestive system > Large intestine > Fecal | place: USA...
AATACGAGCGGGAGCAATGAGATTCTGCTTGACCTTCAGCGCACCGGGCGGGACAGCAACCCCAACGATGTGATCGAGATGATCCGCAATGTCGAGGGGGTCCTCTTCGTAGAGGATATCTGATCGGGAAATCAGCCCGCCGCATGATTTTGATCACGCGGCGGGCTGATTTTAATGAGCGATTTTGCAGTGCCGGTTTTTTTGTGAACGAGAGGTTCTATGAGAACGGATTGATTGTAACAGGCGTTTTCATGCTACAGGGTCTTTTTGTTATCGAAGGGCTCTATGCGAATGGACGCTTTGAACAAGCGGTTTTATGGAGCCGGCCCTTTTATGAACGAAGGGTTCTATGGGAACGGGCTGATTATAACGAGTGTTTTCATGCTACAGAGTCTTTTTGTTAACGAAGGGTCCTATCGAATGGGCGCTTTTAACAAGTGGTTTTGCGGTGCCGGCCTTTTTATTAACAAGAGCCTCTATGTGAACAAGGGATTTTTGGCGAGCATTTTATGGTGCTGGGCCATATTTTTCTTTAAAAGTTTCAAGGACAGGGCCGGAATTTGCTGAATTTCGCCGCCGCAGAGGCCGTCTTTGTGAGAATTTCCGATGATAGCGCCGAAAAGGGCGGACTTATCGTGTTTTTTGTCCCTTTTTCTTTCTTTTTGAATGGTTTATACTAGAAACAGGCGTATTTCTCAGGCTGGCAGAGATGTCAGCCATTTCTAATGAGCAGGAGGAAAACATGCAGCTGGAAGCACAAATCGCGAAAATCAAAAGAAGGATGGACGTGGCCCATAAACAGGCCAAGGCCGACCTTGTCATCAGGAATGCCAATCTGGTGAACGTATTTCTGAAGTCGGTCGCACTGCGGGATGTGGCGATCTCCGACGGCGTGGTTGCCGGAATTTTTCCCGCAGGAGAAGGCCCTGAGGCGGAAAGGCTGGTGGATGCGCAGGGCAGGTATCTGATCCCGGGCCTGATCGACGCGCACACCCACGTGGAGATGGCCTATGTTTCGGCGATCCCCTTTGCGGAGGGGGTACTCCCCTGGGGAACGACCACCGTTCTGCTTGACCCGCACGATACCTCCAACGTTATGGGGAACAGGGGCGTTGCCCTTCTCGCGAAGGAATTTCAGGCGACCCCTCTGAAAGCGATCCTGATGACTCCGCCCTGCGTGCCCTCCGCTCCCGTGTTTGAGGACGCGGGTTTTGAAGTGACGCTGGATTCACTGGTGGAGAGCCGCAGCATCCCTCTGGTTAAGGGAATTGCCGAGACGATGGATTTCACCCGCGTGCTCAATCAGGAGGAGGAGATTATGAAGATCCTGGCATACGGCCGGGAAAATGAGCTTCTCTTCGACGGACATGCTCCGGAGGTCACCGGAATGGATGCACAGGCCTATTTCGGTACCGGGCCGATCCGCACCGATCATGAATCGGTGACGGTGGACGAGATGTATGAAAAGTATTCGATGGGGGTGCACGTCATCATCCGGCGCGGCTCTCTGGCGGAGCCCGCCTCGGCGGGCGAGCTGCTCCGCCGGCTGGAGGGGGCCGATACCTCCCGGCTGCTGCTGGCCACTGACGGCTGCATCAACATCAGCGACATGGTGCATAAGGGCCATATGAACTATGCGCTGCGCCAGATCGTGGCCGAGGGCGTGGACCCCATGACCGCTGTGCAGATGGCCACCATCAATGTAGCCCGTGCCCACCGCATCGACCACCGGGTGGGAGCCATCGCTCCCGGCTATGAAGCGGATATGGTGCTGGTGAAGGATTTGAAGGACTTCGAAACCGTACAGGTCTTCATCGACGGAAACGAAGTGCCCCGCGATTTCAAACTCAAGCGCATGGAGTATCCCGAATATGCCCTGAACAGCATCAAACTCAAGGAGCTCAAGCCCGGGGATCTGAGGATCGACGCACCCGCTGGCAGGGATGCCGCCCGTGTGAGAATCATCACCGTGATCGACAGGACGGTGGCCACCGTGCTTGAGCAGGACGAGCTGAAAGCGCGGGACGGGCAGCTCTTCTCCGATCCCGAAAAGGATATCCTCAAGGGAATTACCCTCGAGCGTTATGGCAGGGGCAAGGGCTATGGCCTGGGCTTTATCCGCGGTTATCACATGAAGAAGGGCGCGATTGCCGGCTCAATCGGGCAGGATACCCAGAATATCACCGCGGTCGGCGTCAGCGACAGCGATATCTGCCTGGCTGTCAACGAAGTGGCCCGGATGCAGGGCGGCGTCGTGCTCGCGGCCGACGGCAAAATTCTGGCCAGAATTGAAATGCCGATCTTCGGCATCATGTCCGGCAAGTCCTTCCGGGAGCTGGAGGGCGATTTCCTTGCACTTCAGAAGGCCTATGAGGAACTGGGCGGCACCCTGAATGACGCCGTCTTTACCCTGAGCCTGCTGCTGGCTCTGGTGGTCATTCCGGAGGGCGGCCTCTCCAACCGCGGACTGGTGGACGTTACCAACGGCAGATTTGTCGATCTCGTAGTTCAGGAATAAAAAATTTTAAGAAGAGAAGGATTGATTCCAATGGCTTTAACCATTACCGATATTCTTTCCGCAATCGCCGGCTGTCTGGACGCTACGACTCAGGCCATTTTGGCCATGTCCTTTGGCTTTGCGATGATTCCCTCCGCGCTGGCTTATGCGGTCGGCATCGTCGGCTGCCTGGCCTTCAATTCGGTTGTGCCGATCTCCTTCCAGGCTGAGACGATCACCTTAGGCGGCACCATCGGCCGCAACAAGCAGGAGCGTGTTTCGATCATCTTTCTGGGCGGGCTGATTATGACCATGATCGGCGCGCTGGGCCTGCTGCAGACGGTGGTAGACTTCGCTGGGGAGGATGTCATCTGCGCCATGATGTCCGGCGTCGGCATTATTCTGGCAAAGGCCGCCATGGATTTGGTGAAGGAAAATGTCCGCTTGGGCACCATCTCGATGATCGTCGCCATTCTGGTCTATGCCATGACCATGGATCTGGTTTACACCATCGTTGCCGGTGTTGTCGTCACCTCGCTGGTTGCCTGCTTCCTCAAGGAGAAGGTGGAGGTCGGCAATGTCAACGAAAGCAAGTTCAAGCTGCAGAAGCTGACGATGAACTTCACTGTCCTGCGCGGCGCGCTCAGTGTCATCTGCCTGACGATCGGCGGCAACATTGCCTATGGCGGCATCACGGCGGACATTGCCGGCACCACCGCCAACGCCGACCATATCTCAATTTATTCCGGCGTGGCCGACTGTATCTCCTCCATCTTCGGCGGTTCCCCTGTGTCGGTGATCATTTCGGCAACCGCCGCCACCCCCAATCCCAAATGGGCGGCGATCCTGCTGATGGGCATCATGATGGTGATTTTGCTGGCAGGAGTCCTTCCCAAAATCGCAAAATTTGTCCCTGTTCAGGCGATTGCCGGAACGCTGTTTGTGCTGGGCGTATTTGTCACCGTCCCTGAAAACGCGCTTTTGGCCTTCTCTGGCAACGACCCCCTGGGAACTCTGTCCTGCGGCACCACCCTCGCCGTCACCGCTGTAACCGACCCCTTCTTTGGAATCCTTGCGGGCATCGCCGTCAAGCTGCTGGCGGTTCCCTTCGGAATGGTGTAAGAAGGAGAAATGCCATGGAGAAGTTTTATGATATCACGGTGGCGGGGGTAAAACGGCGCCTGCCCATCGTTCAGATTTCCGATCAGCTGGCTGTCGCGTCCTTCGTCATGCTGGGTGACTGCGAGGTGGTCTGCGCCGCGGCACAGGCTCTGAAAGACAAGGTCCCTGAGGCGGACTGGCTGGTGACCGCCGAGGCCAAGGGGATTCCTCTGGCCCATGAGCTGGCCCGCCGGCTCGGTATGAGCCGCTATATCGTCGCGCGCAAAAGCATTAAGCCTTACATGGAGCATCCCATGGATGTGACGGTGAATTCCATCACGACCCAGAAGGAGCAGCACCTCTGCCTGGATGGACAGGACGCCGAAAAAATCCGCGGCAGGCGGGTTCTGCTGGTCGACGATGTGATCTCCACCGGCGAATCGATCGAGGCGATCCGCACGCTGGTCGAAAAGGCCGGCGGCAATGTGGTCGGAAAGGTCTGTATCCTGACTGAAGGAGATCCCGAAAAGCACAAGGGCATCATTCGCCTGGGAAATCTGCCGCTTTTCCCCGTATCCGAGTAATTTTTAGGGCAATACCGGCTGCGAGCCGGCGGGCACTGTCTCGATCGCCCTTCAGGGCAGGGAGCCGATGCCGGCCGGGCTGGAGCTTTACAGAACCGCAGTTCGTCTGATCGAGCGGTACCGTATGCACAGCACACCGGTAAAGCTGGCAGTGCAGGCCGACCGAACGCCGATCGATGACGAGTGGGCTGCATGCCTGTTCGTTGACGCCTCGCGGAAGGCGGAAAAAGAATGCCTTGCCTGCCGCCGATATCCCCTCTGCCGGGGCGTCTGCTGCCGGGGCCGGGAGTTCGGACGGTGCGCTGGGGCTGAACTGCCTTCGGATATGCCGTTTCAGGACTCGAACAGGTGGCCCGGCTGGTGCAGATGGGAGGATTCGGTTCCTGACCCTTCAAAAACGGGGATTTACGGAGCGCTTCGCTGAACTGAGGCCGCGATACGGCCTTTATCAGACGAGGCGAAAGATGACAGGACAAAATCAAGCAGGCCCGCCGCATGACATTTCGTCATGCGGCGGGCCTGCTTGCGGAAAAGCTATCGCGCCTGCTTGTCGAACGCGGGGTTAAATGCGTAGAAGTTCTTGGCGTCAAGCTCCTCGGTGATCATGCGGAGCCCTTCGCCGAAGCGCTGATAGTGGACGATCTCGCGCTCCCGCAGGAACGCGATGGGATCGCGCACATCGGGGTCATCCACCAGGCGGAGGATGTTGTCGTAGGTTGTGCGGGCCTTCTGCTCCGCACCGAGATCTTCGGAAAGATCGGTGATGGGATCGCCCTTCGATTGGATATAGGCGGCTGTAAAGGGAACGCCCGCGGCCGAAGCGGGGTAAACTCCGGCGGTGTGGTCCACATAGTAATTCTGGAATCCCTGCGCCAGAATTTCCTCAGGGGTCAGGTTTCGGGTGAGCTGGTGCACAATGGCGGAAACCATCTCCAGATGTGCCAGCTCCTCGGTGCCGATATCGGTCAGCAGTCCCGCAACTTTTCGGTTCGGCATGGTATAGCGCTGCGAAAGATAGCGCAGCGACGCGCCCAGCTCGCCGTCCGGTCCGCCGTACTGACTGAGGATCACCTGAGCGATTTTGGGGTTGGGATTCGTAATTCTTACCGGATACTGAAGGCGCTTCTCATAACTCCACATAACCTATACCTCCCAAGGCCAGGGGGTTTCTCCCCAGGTCCATCCATCGGCGGGATCGACGTCGCTGATGCGGACCGGTCCGATCTGCTGGACGTAAGCCGCTTTGGCCTGCTCATACTGTGATTTTTTTGCGGCAAAGTACGAGAGAGCGTTTTGGTCGGTCGGGTGGGTGTCGAGATAAAGAAGAAGATCAAAGATGACGAATCCGGCCTGTGCGAGCTGCATGGCGGTCGGGCCGGTCAGGGCGTTCTGGGTGCATCCGCAATTCATGTTGTTTTCCATCAGCAGATCCTCCCGGCGGCAAGGAACGGCAGGTCGAGCTCGGGGAAAATGGTCCCCCGGGACAGAGCAACAGCCGGTTCGTAGGTTTGCGCCCAGCCTTGCATCAGGACGTAGGACATGGCAAGAGACATGTTGCAGAGGCAGGCCTCCCGCGAGGTCTGCTCGGACGGCGTTTCACATCCGCAGGCGGCGGGCGCGGGGGCAGCCTGCATCGGTGCGGCGCAGGCCATCCGCGTGACGCCCGTCCTTGGACAGTAAAAGTTCAAGCAAAAAACTCCCTTTCTGTGGTAAATCTGATCGCAGGTGGAATGATGGCGCTCTTAATGCATTCTATGAAAAGGATGCGGTTTACCGTTCCGGGACAAGCCGGAGAAAAAATCCTTCCCGTATGCCGGTACGGTTCAAAACACGTCTGCAAAGCCCGCTGCAGCCAATTTGATCCCTCCGGCGGAAAATTTCCGGAAATTGCACAAACAAATTCAAAAGGGTGGACCCAGCCTATGGCAAAAGTCCACCCACCAGAAGTTTATGCAGTTGTGAAAAGGAGGCGTCCTTCGGCGCGGCTTGGGCGCACGGTCGGCGGTCCCGAAAGGAAGCTGGATGCTCCGGGTTCCGCCTGCCCTTTGGCGCGGCTTGAGCGCGCGGCCAGCGACTTCCGAAGGGAAGGGCGGATAACGGGTTTCGTTTGTCCTTTGACCTTCAGCGCAGCTCAAGCGCACGGTCGGCGATGACATAGCAGCCGCCGGCGGGCAGAATCAGGCGCAGGTAGCCCCGCTCGTCAATCGAATGGACAACATCCTCCGCAAGGCGGTAGCTGTTGGCCTGATCGCTATAGCGGTAGATGGTCAGCCGGTCGGGCAAAAGACCTACGAGATCGGCGGCAAACGCCGCAACGGCCGGTGCACCGAACTCCCCCTGGTTCATCAGCCGGACAGTGCGGACCGGGTTGGCGAAGTGGTTGTCGAAAACCGCCTGCGAGACCGGATCATCGGGGAAAACCCCTAGCCGCAGCGGAGCGGCACAGGCAGCGGGATCAAGGTAAAGCCGTCCCAACACCCGGCCGCCCCCCACGGTGTCGGCAAGGAGCCGGGGGGTGATTTTGATGCCGGTGCGTTCGGAAACCTCACCGGCAACGCGCAGGATAGCCTCACGTCCCTCAGGAAGCAGGTCGGTATAGTTGACCGCTGCGACAGGGACGATGATATCGGCGCGCCCCTCGGATTTTGCCTGACGGGCCGCCTTCTCAAAAGCGCTCCGGGAAAGGGCTTCGGCCGCTGCACCGTCGAGGGGGAGCAGGCGTTCCATCCCCGCGGGGCTGGGGGCGGGTCTCACGTCTGCGGCGAGCTTCGCGGCCTGCGGGGCGGCGGGCGGCAGATCGGTGGTAAAGGCCTTGACACAAAGGACGGCGGGCCGTTCCCCCAATGCCGGGTCGGTCCAGACGCCGCTGGACCCGGCGCGCAGCAGGCTGCGTCCGGGATAGACCGACGCTTCGGCATAATCCTCGACACTCTGCTCAACAAAGAGGTGCAGAGGGCTTTTGCCGGAGAGGGTTACGACGACGGCAAAAGTCTCCCCTTCGGCCAGGGCAACCGGTTGGTCGAGCTCCAAGGTATGATAGCCCGCATAGTTCAGCAGCACTGACTGCCCCCGTTCGAGACAGGGGGTGCCGGTGGAAGGGTCCGCGGTATTGCTGAAGCCGGTGTAGATCTGAACCGAAGCGTTTACTCCATGATCGGCGGTGTAAAAACCGACCGCATCGAGACGCTCCGCGCCCGAGGCGGTGAAGAGGCCCGCCATAGAAACAGAGCCGGTTGCCCGCAGCAGGGCGGTCGGCCCCAGACCGTCATGCTGATAGTTGTGGTCGTAGCGGGCCGGCTCAAGAACAAAGGCAAAGAGATCCGAAATTCCCTGGCTGTAATAGGAGATCCAGAGAAATTCCGGGCCGTCGGCCCAAAAGCTGCGGGCCAGCCATGCGCCCGGACCGGCGGGAATGCGTCCCTGTCCGTCAGCAAAGGCCGCAGCGGGAATATCGTCATTCCAGCCCACAAGGGTCAGGGCCTGTTTTGCGGCCTGCTCCTCCTGCGCCGCATAGTACGGCACGCCGCTGTCAATCGGATTGCCGAGCGCCTGCGGGTCCATGCTCAGCGCCATCGCCGGTGCGAGGCCGTCGAGCATCGCATGCTTGACCGCCCATCCGTCGGGCTCCCCCCGGCCGTTGCGGTGGGGAAGAATCCGCACCTCCCGCAATTGGCAGAAGCGGTCGAAGCGCCGCTCCTCCGGAATCTCGGCATATCCCCGGTATTCGCTGTAAAGAAGTCCCTGCTCCGGGCTGAACATCCATGCCTCGGGGTAGGGGAGGGAGGCTCTGTCTCCTGTTCCCGACCAGCGGGCCAGGGCGGACGCGGCCATGAAGAAATTGCCGGAAGCCGCAAAGCGCGCCTCCGGCCCGAGGGCCGACGCCTCCTGCGGCAGAAGGTAGGCTGCGGCGCCGGTGCTGTCGGCGGGATCGTCAGGATTTGAACCGACCGCATAGGCGGACCAGGCGAGCAGCCGTTCCGAAAGCCCCTCTTCCAGCGGCAGATTTGAGGGGAAGGAGCCGTTCTGATAGAGGGAGGATTCCGCCGAACGTGCGGCGGCAATCGCCCAGGCGGTGTTCCAGCCGCCCTGCCCGGCGGAAGGACCCGGCATCTCCCCCGCGGCTTCCAGGCTGTAGCGCCTCGGATAGCTGCGGCGTGCGGTTTGAGCCGTCCCGCCCGAGGACAGATAGCCCGTTTCGAAGGGCTGGCTCCGGTATCCGGGCAGCGGGGCGGCGGGCGCCTGCGCCGCCAAAGCAGCCTGCGGTGCGGTAAAAAGCAGCGCGGAGGACAGAAGCAGCGGGACCGCGCGGCGGATGATCTGGTTCATGGCAATCCCCCTTTTTGATCGGAGTGAAGCGATCGTGATACTTACATTATATCACACCCCTTCCACTTGCAAAACCCCTGAAAATAGAGCATAATAAATTCGTTCCATGAAACGCTTCGCCGGGGAGGAAAAACCATGCCAAAAAAGATGCAACGCCGCTTCCTGTCCGATCTCGGCGCCATCCTGCTCGACAAGCCGTTCCTGCAGAAATCCGGAATTCCGAGGAAAGAAATTCAGGCTCTGCTGCGCAATGAGGCGTTCGCCGCTTCACTGTGCGGAATCTTTCCCATCCATGAGCGGATTTCCTGCGGCGCGGTGCTCGGCTGCTGCCGCGGCGCTCTTGCGGATCTGGCCCCCGAGCCGGAGGAGGGATGGCTCGCTTTTACCCACCGCTATGCGGTCAACCTGCTTTTCCCCGATCCGGATTTCGAGCCGCGCGCACTGACCTGCGGGACAGGGGCGCTTTTCCTGCTCGCCGTGCTGCAGGCCGTCTTTGACGTCGAACGCAGAAGCCTGCCCTTCGATCCTCTGCTGGATTTTGCCTTTCTCTCCGAGGAGGAGTACCAGAAGTGCGACCGCAGAGAGGAGTACGCCCGCTTTCTCGGCTCCTTCCGCTCGGAATTCGTCTATGAGCTGATGCGTCTGGGACGGGAGGTGACCCCTTTTCACACCCTTGAGCATATCGCGGGGGTGCATTATGTCGCCATGACCGTCGCGCGCGGACTCTGCGCGGGCGGTGCGCCGGTCGATCCAGCTCTCGTTTCGGGGGCAGCGGCTGCCCACGACATCGGCAAGTTCGGATGCAAGCCGGACGAGAGGGTCCCTTATCTTCACTATTACTACACCGACCGCTGGTGCGCCTCGCACGGGCTGCCTGGCATCGGGCATATCGCGGCCAACCACTCGACGTGGGACCTCGAGCTTGAGAATCTTTCGGCCGAATCGCTTGTGCTGATCTATGCCGATTTCCGGGTCAAGCAGAGCAGGGACAGGGATGGGCGGGAGCTCACCGAGATCTATCCGCTTGACGAGTCCTTTCAGGTCATTCTGAGCAAGCTGGACAATGTGGATGAACAGAAACGCCGCCGTTACCGCTTTGTCTATGCCAAGCTGCGCGACTTCGAGGATTATATGCGCGGGCTGGGGGTCGATATCGGCCTGACTGGCCGGCCGCAGCCCGTCCCGGTGCGGCGCGAAACCGCGCTGATGGACAGCGCCGAGGTGGTCGAAGCGATCACCATGACCGCGGTGGAGCACAACATAGAGATTATGTACCGCCTGAGCCATGAGCGTCGGTTCGGCAATCTTCTGGAGGCGGCCCGCAGTGAAAAGGACTGGAAGCGCACCCGCGCCTACCTGAACATCTTCGAGGAGTACTTTGCCTACATCAGCCCAACCCAGAAGGTGCAGACCCTGGGGTTCCTTTACGAGCTGCTGATGCACCGCGAGGGGGATATCCGCCGCCAGGCGGCCGACCTGATCGGCAACATCATCGCCCGCTTCAACAACAGCTACCGCAAGGAGCTGCCCCGCGGCGTCGCGGATCTCAGTGAACAGACCCCCTTCTCCCTTTGGGTGCAGTATCTCGATATGATCGTTTATCCGGATCATAAGCTCACCCCGCAGCAGAAGAGCTTTATCGGGTATACTCTGAAAATTGTTGTTTCCGCGGTGCTCGACTACTGCAGCCCCGAGGACGCGCGGCAGTATCTGGAGGCCTTCCTGCGCTATTACGACTGTCCCGAGCTGCTGGAGGAAGGCCCCGCCTTTGCGCTGCTCGATGCGATGCTTTACCTTCCGCTTACCCTGTGCACGCCCGGCGAGCTTGACCAGCTGTACTGCTTCGCCTCCTATTTTGCGGGCCGGGAGCCGGTCCAGCTTACGGCCGCGTCGCTGCGCTATTTCAAGCGGATCACCGGCGAGCTGCCCGCTTCCGCCTCCTGCTGCCGTGAGACGGCGAAGCTGATCGGCGGCTTCGACAACGGCGGAAACATCACCCTGCTCTTTTTGCAGTGCAAAATCCTGCAAAACCTCGGACTCGATGCCGCGCCCCTCGAACAGGCGCTCTATGAGCACGATGTGGTCAGCGACATCTTTCTTGATAACCTCAAGACCGCTACCCCCTGGATTCTCAAGGCAGTCAACATCGAGCTGCTGGTCGATCAGGTGGAGCACGGCATCCACGACCGGATTCTGCACATCTCCGCCCATTTTTCCAACCTCATCAAGGTCAGCGAGCGGGTGGTGGTGCGCCATTCGGCCGGCGCGGCGCTGCTGAAGGTCGCGCCGCTGCTTGCCCTCGACCAGCGCAACGAAATCGCGGTTGAGCTGACCAAGGGGCTGGAAGTCGGAGGATATGAATTTTCAAAGTATATCCCGGAATATCTCGGCGAGCTTGCTCTCCTGCTCCATCCGAAGGAGCTTGACGAGCTGATCGACGGACTTCGGAGCCTGCTGGGCAGCACCGACGACCGGATCGTGTCGGTTGCGCTGCATACCGTCGGGGTCCTGCTCGAATGCTGCCCGGTCTATCCGCGGCGGTTTCTCGAGGCGGACGGCGCCTTTGAACGCCGCCGCCGCCGGCTGCTCGGAATGCTGCTCGACGGGCTGGCCAATTACCGCCCGGAGGTCCGGCAGGAGGCGCTTTCGGTCATCGGCAAAGTGATCTTCGGCTCGAAACGGCTTTCCCACGAGCAGAAAGCCGGTATTTTCACCCTGAGCTGCAAAAAGCTCCTCTTTCTCTCGGAAGAGAACAGCGGCCGGCAGCTCACCTTCTTCTACCGGGCGGCGGCTCTCTCGCATATCTACCGGTTCATCTCGCTGCAGCGGATCGATTACGGCCCGTTCTGCTTTGAGCACCGGGATAAGATCGCCTTCTTCCCCGGGACCTTCGACCCCTTCACCCTCTCCCATAAGGGGATTGTGCGGGCAATCCGGGATCTGGGCTTCGAGGTTTACCTCGCGGTCGATGAGTTCTCCTGGTCGAAAAAAACCCAGCCCCATCTGATCCGGCGGCAGATTGTCAGCATGTCGGTGGCCGACGAGTTCCATGTCCACCTCTTCCCGGACGATATCCCGGTGAACCTCGCCAATCCCGCCGACCTCAAGCGGCTTTCCGAAACCTTCGCGGGCCGGGAGCTTTATATCGCCGTCGGCAGCGACGTGGTGCGGAACGCCTCCTCCTACCAGGCGGAGCCGTCGGATTTTTCGATCCACCGGATGAACCATATCGTCTTCCGTCGGGCGAGCGGGCTTGACGGGGACACCTCCTCCGAGATCGGGAATCTTTCCTGCATCACCGGCAAGGTCATCGAGCTTTCCCTGCCGACCCACCTGGAGGAGATCAGCTCGACCCGCATCCGCGAGAACATCGACCTGAACCGGGACATCTCGGCCCTCATCGACCCGGTCGTGCAGGAATTTATCTATCACAACAGCCTTTATCTGCGCGAGCCGCAGTATAAGCCGACTCTGCGTCCGCAGGATATCCGCTTCGACGTGGTCGAAAATCCCGGTCAGCCGCTGCGCGAGGAGCTTGGCCGCAGGTTCCTCACCGAGCGCGGCGAGCAGCCGGTCTGCCTGCCCGAAACGCCGGGGATGCTGATGGTCATGCGGGACACCGCGCGCAGGCGTCCGCTGGGCTTCGCCCGTTACCGTCTGGTCAGCTCCGCCGAGCTGTTCGGGGTGCTGGGCAGCGCCGCTCTCGCGGAAGAGGTCCGGCAGAAGGCGGCGGGACGGATTCTGCTGATCTCGGGAATCTACACCCGCCGCTCCGAAAAGGGCTATGATTTCGAGCAGCTCCTTCTTTCGGAGGTGCTCGCAGCCGCCCTTGCGGACGGCTGCGGCTACTGCATCTGCTTCGCCGAAAGCGGCGTGCCGGTCGCGGCTTTCTCCCATGCCGGAATTGCGGCGCTTGAGCGGCAGGGCTTTGTGCGCGCAGCCCACTCCCGGGAGGGACGCCCCCTCTTCGTCGCGGACATGCGCTCCCCGCTGGTGTTGCTGCAAAATCTCGAGACGACCATCAAGGAACCCTTCTCCTCCAACGACGAGGTGCTGCTCGCCATCCGCAGTGCCCACCGCAGGCTCCAGATGGCGGCCACCCAGCTTTTTCCGGGGAATCTTGTCCTCTCGCTGAGCTACCAGATCATCCACCACCGTCTGGTGGAGCGGATCACCACCCTCAATGAGGTGCCGAACTATCCCACCAAGCCGCGTGCCCTCGGAAAGCTGATGTGCGTACCGTTCGGCAAGATGCTGCGCGGAAAGGCGGTGCCCAATACCGTCACCAAGACGCTGCACACCGACAAGGTCTACACCCCCGATCTGCGCCGCCATTCGATCGAATCCTTCCCCTACTACACTTCGCTTCCCAGCCAGATCGCCACCATCAAGTCCTTTAACCGGCCGGTCATCCTCGTCGATGACCTGGTGCACGGCGGCGACCGCATCCGGGCGCTGCACCCGATGTTCAACCGGGCGGAGGTGGAAATCCGCACCGTGCTGGTGGGTCTGCTTTCCGGCAGGGGGCGGGATTTGATGAGCGTCTACGGCCTGCCGATCGACAGCGTCTATTATATGCCGAACCTGCGCTACTGGTTCGTCGAATCGACCCTCTATCCCTTTATCGGCGGCGATACGGTGCAGCGCGAGCGCCAGCCGGTCGCGGGCCTGCTGCCCGGCATCAACATGATTTTTCCCTATGCGGCTCCGCAGCTTCCCTCCGACTGCTCGCGCCGGGCGCTCTTCGAGTTTTCCTGCTGCTGCATCGAGAATGCGCGCGACCTGTTCATTGTCCTCGAGGCGAAGTACCGCGAGCATTTCGCCCGGAACCTGACCCTTTCCCGCCTCTCCGAGGCGGTTATCCTGCCGCTTGCCCCCGACAAGGGAAGCTGCATGGCCTATGACCCCAATCTGGCGGCGTCGGTGTACCTCGAAAACGACCTGGAGATGCTGCGCCGGAGCTACGAGAAGCTCTTTTAAGACCTGACCGAAAGGAAGGATACGATGTTTTTCTATCATGTGGACGGCGTGACCTGCGCCTGCGCGCGGGAGCTGCCACTTCCCCGCGCACAGGAGCCCGCCGCGGGCGCCCCGCTGGTCTGGCTTTATGAGCGCAGCCCGGAACAGAGCCGCGCCTCCTTTGCGCCGTGCGATCTGCGGCAGCTCTCCGCGCCTGTGGAGGATGTCCGCTTTCTCGACTGCTCGCGGCTCGAATCCCCTGCGCCGGAGCATCCCGCCCTTACGGCCGCGCTGGAGACCCAGACCCTGCGGTCGGTGAACTACTCCCATCCGCGCTGGCGCGAGCTGCTGCGTCCCGAGGTGCGCCGGGGAAAAAAGCGGGTCAACCTGCTCGCCATCGGCGACGTGGGCAGCACCCTTTTGACCGCGCTGGTACTGACCGGGTCGGACGCGATCTCGCAGATCGGCATCTGCGATCTTTCGGAGAAGGTGACGGCCCGCTGGGAAATCGAAATGGGGCAGGTGGCGCTGCCCTGGAATTACGACGCCTTCCCGCCGGTGCGGGCGGTGGGGCAGGAGGAACTCTTTGACTGCGATGTGTTTGTTTTCATCGCCTCAAAGGGGATTCCTCCTGTCGGCTCGGGGGTGCGGGATGTGCGGATGGCCCAGTTTGAAGCGAACGCCGCCATCGCCGGGTTCTATGCCAGAAAGGCCCGCGCCGCGGGCTTCCGGGGACTTTATGCATCGGTTTCCGACCCGGTCGATCCGCTGGCCAAGACGGTGTTCCTTGAGAGCAACCGGGATGAAAACGGCGTCTTTGACGGAAAGGGGCTTTTCCCCGAGCAGATTCAGGGCTTCGGCCTCGGGGTGATGAACGCGCGCGCGGCCTACTTTGCCAAGCGGGACCCGCGCTTCGCCGCCTTTCTCACCGAGGGCAGATCCTTCGGGCCGCACGGCGAGGATCTGGTGGTCGCCAATTCGGTCGAACGGTATGACGACGCGCTCTCGCGGGAGCTGACCCGCCTGACGGTCGAAGCGAACCTCGAGATGCGCGCCCTCGGCTTCAAGCCCTATGTCGCGCCCGCCCTGTCATCGGGGGCTCTTTCGCTGCTGCTGACTCTGCGCGGGGAATGGCACTGCGGCTCAGTGTTCCTCGGCGGGGTTTACATGGGCTGCAAGAACAGGTACACTCCGGCGGGGGTGCAGACCGAGAGCCTCGCTCTGCCTGAGCCGTTGTTTGGCCGCATCCGCTCGGCGGCGGATCATCTCGCCGCCATTGTGTAAGGGGGGATTCGCATGCGGGAAGCTCTGCTGCTGATCCGTCCTGCGCCTGTGCCGGGGGACCGGCTTTCGGCAGTGCTCGGCGCCGCGCTCGACGGCCGAGCGACCGAGGAAATCTGCACCGCGCAGGCGCTCGCCGTCTGGGGCGGCGCGGGCGGACTTCGAAACCGCCGGATTCTGTTTGCCATCGCGCTAGGAGAGTGCGGGATGAACCTCGAGTGGTGCGCGATGCTCGCCTTCCTGCGCGGATGCGCCGGCTGTCTGGAAGGGTCGGTGGGGGCGGTGCTCATCGACGGGGCGGGAGAGCTGTATACCAAATCCGCTGCCAAGGAGCTGGTCTTTGCCGCCAACCTCGCGGGCTGCGCCTTTGTCGGGCAGCCGCTGGTGGAGGGCACCGGCAGCCTTGCAAACTTTACCGTACAGGCCAAAAACGCCGGAACCGGCCTCTTCGAAGCCTACCAAAGCGCCGCGCATCACCTTGCCGACCGGCTGGAGGCTTTTGAGTTCCCGCACCGGGAGAGTCCGCGGCTGCTGGCGCTGCACGCCTCGAGCCACAGCACCTCCAACACAATGGCCCTCTGGGAGCGGGTGCGCGGCCTGCTCGGCGGCATTTCGGTCACCGAGGTCGGGCTGCGCAACGGCACCCTTTCCGATTGTTCGGGATGCCCCTACACCGCCTGCCTGCACTTCGGCGAGCGGGGCGGCTGTTTTTATGGCGGAGTGATGGTCGAGGAGGTCTATCCCGCGCTGCGGCAGGCCGACGCGGTGCTCTTTCTGGCGCCGAACTACAACGACGCCCTTTCCGCCAATCTCACAGCCTGCATCAACCGGCTGACGGCGCTGTTCCGCGCGGTGCGGTTCTACGACAAGGCGGTGTTCGGCATTGTCGTGTCGGGCTACTCGGGCGGTGACATTGTCGCCGGGCAGATCATCTCCGCCATGTGCATGAACAAAACTTTTTTTCTGCCGGCGCGCTTCGCCCTCATTGAAACGGCGAACGACGCCGGAACGGCGCTGCGGCTGCCGGGCATCGAAGATCGGATCTCGGCTTTTGCCGCCGGAATCCGCACGGCGCTGCTGAAATCCGAACAAAAGGAGACGCTATGAGCAAGATAAGCTGGAAGGGGAGTACCCTTTTGGGACCGATTCCCCCTGCCCTGATTACCTGCGGAACGCTGGAGCAGCCCAATGTCCTGACCGTCGCCTGGACCGGCATCGTCAATACCCAGCCTCCGATGACCTATATCTCGGTGCGGCCCGAGCGGTTTTCCTATCCCCTCATCGAGCAATCGAAGGAATTTGCGGTCAACCTGCCCACCGTATCCCTTGCCCGGGCGGTCGATTTCTGCGGAGTGAAATCGGGCCGGGATACCGACAAATTTGCCGCCTGCTCGCTGACCGCCGAGCCTGCCTCGCAGATTTCGGCGCCGCTTCTGGCCGAAAGCCCTCTTGCACTCGAATGCCGGGTGCGGCAGAAGCTAGAGCTGGGCAGCCATCACATGTTTCTGGCCGATATCGTCGCCGTCTCGGTCGATCCATCTCTGCTCGCCCCGGACGGCAGGCTGCGCCTCGACCGCGCCGGGCTGCTTGCCTTCGCGCATGGCAGCTATTATGAGCTGGGCCGTCAGATCGGGTCTTTCGGCCATACCGTCCGCAAAAAGCCGGCCCGTCCGAAGCGGCGCGCGCCGAAAAAATAACGGTTCGTCTTCCGGCGGACCTTCAGCAAAAGGAGGAATTTTCTGTGGAAAAGATTCTTGTCAAAGGCGGATTCCCGCTCGCGCCGCTGCCTGCGGCTCTCGTCTCATGCGGAACGGCAGAGCAGCCGCTGGCACTGACCGTCGCATGGACGGGTATTGTCAATTCCGACCCCTTCCGGATGTATATCTCGGTGCAGCCGGTTCGTAATTCCCACCCGGTCATCGCCGGATCGGGGGAGTTTGTGATCAATCTGCTGGAAACGCCGATGCTCGGCGCTCTGGATTACTGCGGCACCCATTCGGGGCGTGACGTCGATAAATTCGCGGCCTGCGGACTGACCGTCCTGCCCGCGCGGGAGGTTAAGGCCCCCCTCGTGGCCGAAGCCGCAGTTTCGATCGAGTGCAGAACCTGTGAGACGCTTCACCTGGGCAGCCACGATATGTTCATTGCCGACGTGCTCGCCGTCCATGCGGCCCCGGCGCTGGTCAACGAGAACGGCCGGATCTGCTTTGACTGCTCCAAGCTGGTGGGGTACGCCAACAGCCAGTATTTTGAACAAGGAAAGCTTTTGGGAAATTTCGGCTGCTCCAGGACGCTGTTCAAATGAGGCAGGGAAGGTCGATTTTCCGCTGCCCGATTTGCAGCCGGGCGCTGCGCCGCCGGGAAAACGCACTTTGCTGCGAGGCGGGACACAGCTTCGACATTGCCTCGCAGGGCTATGTCCATCTGCTGCCGCCCAACCGGATGCACGCGAAGCTGCCCGGCGACAGCAAAGAGATGGTGGCGGCGCGCCGCCGCTTTCTTGACACCGGCTGCTACGCTCTGTTTCAGGAGGCGGCGGCGCAGATCGCCGCGCAGGTATGCGCGGGCAGGAAACGGCCGGTCGTTCTGGACGCGGGCTGCGGCGAGGGCTATTACACCGATGCGGTGCGCCGCGCCCTGCCGCCCGAAGCGGATGCGCTGGTCTGCGGCTTCGACATCTCCAAGCTGGCGGTGGCCGCCGCGGCAAAGCGTTACCCGCAGCTTGAGCTTTCGGTGGCGAGCTGCTTTGCCATCCCGGTGGCGGACGCCGCCGCTGATCTGCTGCTGGCCATCTTTTCACCGATTGTGCCCGGGGAGTTTGCACGGGTGGTGCGCCCCGGCGGGGCGCTGCTGCTCGCGGTGGCGGGGCCGCGCCATCTCTTCGGCCTCAAGGAGGTGCTCTATGAGCACCCCTATGAAAATGAGACGAGGGAAACCGTATATCCCGGCTTCGTTTTGGAGCGGCGGGTCCCGGTGCGGACCACCGTCGTGATCCGGGGACAGGAAGCGATTCACGATCTCTTTGCGATGACCCCCTATTACTGGAAAACCCCTGCGGATGGGGCAAAGCGGCTCGGCGGGCTGGAAAGCCTCTTTACCGAGCTGGGCTTCGACCTGCTGCTCTATCGCAGAACGGAGGAATCAGAATGAACAAAACGCTGACCGCTGCCGCCGGGGGCGCCGCCGCTCTCGGTCTGGCGGCGTTCGCCGCCCGGGAATACCGCCGCAACCGGAGCTTTGGCTGCACCTGCTATCATCTGACCGTGGGGCCGCTGCCTCTGCCCGAGCCGGTCAGGCTGCTGCAGGTGGCCGACCTGCATGGCAGGATGTTCGGCAAAGGCGGCCGGGATCTTGCCGATATGATCCGGGTGATCTCGCCCGATTTGATTGTAATGACCGGCGATACGGTAAGCGCCGACTGCAAAAATCTGCTGCCCACCGCCCGGCTGCTGCGGGTCCTCTGCCAGATTGCGCCGGTTTTTCTGATCCCGGGCAACCATGAGCTGCGATCCGGCCGTTGGGGGGAAATTTCTCAGGGCTTTCGCAGCGTCGGAGTGATTGTGCTTGAGAATGAGCGGTTCGACGGCGAGATCAAGGGGACTCCGCTGCATATTCTCGGGCTTTCGGAGGGGCTGGCTGTCTCCCGCGTCGATTACCTGCGGGAATTTCTCGGCACAATGCGCCATGCGGACTGCACTGCGGCGCTCTCCGACCTTGCCGACTGCGATGGAGTACGGATTGTTCTCTCCCACTTCCCGGAGCTTTTCGCCGGAATCGGCCGCCTCTCCTACCGGAATTTTCATTTTGACCTGATGCTGGCCGGTCATGCCCATGGCGGGCAGTTTCGGGCCGGACGTTTCGGAGTCTATGCGCCGGGTCAGGGGCTTTTTCCGCGCTACACCGCCGGAATGCACGGCTGGAATCCCGCGCTGGTGGTCAGCCGGGGCCTTGGAAACGACAGTCCGGTTCCGCGGGTGAACAACCGCCCGGAGCTGGTGCTGGTCACGCTGCAATAGCCGCTGGGCCGGGCGATTCGCAAAAAGGGATAAAGGCAGGCGCCGCAAAGCATCGATGCTTTGCGGCGCCTGCCTTTAATGCCCGTTATGCTTTTGCCGGCGCTTTTCCTGCCGCTGTTCGAAACGCAGGGCGCGTTCCTCTTCCCGCAGGGCGCGGGAGCGGGTTTTCCGTGCCTGCCTGGACTGCTCCCGCTGAAGGGAGAGAGCCCGCTGCGCCTTGGTTCCGACGGGGGTTCCGCTTTGCAGCTGCCGGCGGATTTCCCGCTGCAGCCGCTTGGGGTTTACTCCCTCGTCGCGGCGGCGTCCAGCCTCGATTGCCGGACTGAACCGGAGCTTCCCGTAATTTTTCAGCAGATAGTCATAGACCTCATAGTCCTTTGGCTCGGCGCCGAAGACAATCCGGCAGGCCTCATAACTGCCCCGCTGCTCCCTCTCGTAGAGTCCTGCCCAGAAGGGCGGGTCGAAAAACACGGTCAGCTTTGCTGTGGTTTGCTCCATAGCCAATTCCTCCTTACAGTCTCTCGCAGAAATCGGACAACCAAGGAGGCAGGTTACTGACGGCGGGCCACCGCGCCCGGACTACCAACCGGGCAGTGTTTTTATCTCTGCGGTTTTATTGTAAGGCAAATCAGGGCCAAAGACAAGCGGTGTTTTTTCATGTTTCATCGGAGGTTTCAGCGTGTGATGCCCCTGTTTGTGAAGGATGTGCCTCCCTCGGCCCTGCCGGTTGCGCGGCGGCCCGGTTTTAACCGGTGCGGCCCATCCATCTGGTTCATCTGTCCAAGTTGCTGCAATCGTACGGGCAATCAGGGCCAAAGGCAAGCGGATGCTTGCATCCCGCCGCCGGTTGTGTTATCGTTAATTGTCGGAATAACGTAACCCCCGCCGACTGCGGGGAGGAAAGGATTTGTTGTCGGAAATGTTAGGCTTGATTTTTCTGGTGTGTTTTGCAGCGTCGGTCGTGGGGGCGGTCTGCGGCATCGGCGGCGGGGTGATTATGAAGCCGGTGCTTGACACATTCGGCTTTGCGAGCGTCTCTACCATCAGCTTTCTTTCAGGCTGCACAGTGCTGGCAATGTCCGCCTATTCGATTGGAAAAACGGTGCTGGCGGGGGAAAGCGAGATTGAATACCGCACCGCCACCCCTCTTGCCATCGGAGCGGCGGCGGGCGGCGTGATCGGCAAGCAGCTTTTTACACTGGTAAAAAACAGCTCCCCCAACCCGGATTTTGTCGGAACGGTTCAGTCGGCGGCACTGGCCGCTGTGACGCTCGGGGCGCTGCTCTATACCGTCAATCGGGCGCGGATCCGTCCCCATCAGCTGGACGGAGCGGCCCCGGCAGCCGGAATCGGGACAATATTGGGAATCCTGTCCAGCTTTCTCGGGATTGGCGGAGGGCCGATCAACCTGCCGGTGCTCCATTACTTTTTTTCGATGGAAACCAAGACGGCGGCGCAGAATTCGCTCTATACCATCCTTTTTTCGCAGGCGGCGAGCCTCGTGGCAACGCTGGTCACCGGGACGGTGCCGGAGTTTCAGCTTCCTTGGATGGCTGTCATGGTGGCGGGGGGAATGCTCGGCGGCATGGGCGGCAGGGTGCTGAACCGGCGCCTGAGCGGAGAACAGGTTACCCGTCTTTTCATCGGGCTTATGCTGGTGATCGTCGGCATCTGTCTCTATAACGCGGTCCGCTTTACCGCCTGAACCGGCCCATCTTCCGTCTGGACCGACGGCCTGTGCAGGCGATGTCAGGCCTCCCGGCGGCGTGCGTCCCGGTAATCTTTACTTTGATTTTACGGTTTTCAGGTTTTCCACACCTTCAAGTCCATAATATACTTCTGTCTGATTATTTGGATTGGAGCGTGTATAATGAAAAGCCCGAATATCTGCCGGATTATTTCCGATGGCATTATAATTCTTGGCATCATTATTTTTTCCGTTTCACTGCTTGCTTTCGGCGTTGAGCCAATACACCCACTCTCCATACTGGCCGGGACTATCCCTTGGGGCGGTTACATATATGGGCTGCTTACCATACGCTGCCCTTTTTGCCGGCGCCTTTTACCATGGAGGACACTCTGGACTTCCTATTGTCCTCACTGTGGTGAAGATTTGGAGCATTGCTAAGATTTTTTGTATCGTTATATCATAAGTAAAGTTTTGCCCGGTCAGCTCCTAACTTTTTAGGTAGGAACGCTTCGCGCTTTCACCTGCCCTGCATTCTGTAAGCGGACGGCCGTCGGTCCGACGGCCTCTTTCCATCCTTGAAGTCCCGCCGTCAGCGTCCCGCTTCGCCCGGCGCCTGAAGCGAAAGCCGTTTTGCGGGGCCGGAGGGACCGGCGTTTTCCCTGCCCAAGGAAAAGCAGGCCCGGGATGGCGGCACATCCCGGGCCTGCTTTGGAACACAAGGGGCTACGCCAGATTTTCTGCAAAAAAACGCCGGGCGTTTTGATAGAAGATGCCGTCAGCCTGTTTCTGCCCAATGCCGCGGGCGAGCAGATAGCCGTAGGCTTCGGCGGCTTTTTGGGGAGTGTTGAGGCAGTCGGGCAGCGCTGCGCCGTCGAAATCTGAGCCGAGTGCGAGGTTCTTTGATGCTCCCAGCTCCAAAAAGTGGACGATGTGGCGGTAAAGGTCATCAAGGCTTGTGACCTCCCCGCCGTCCCGCAGGAAGCTGACAAAATAGTTGAGGCCGATCAGGCAGCCGCGGCGCACCATCTCGCGGATCATCTCATCGGTCAGGTTGCGCCGGTGTCCGGCGACGGCCCGGGCGTTGGAATGGGTGGCAAGGAACGGCTTTTGCGCGACTTCGAGCAGGTCCTCAAAGCCCGGATCGTTGAGGTGCGAGACGTCCACAAGGATACCGCACCGTTCCATTTCGGGGATGACGGCGCGGCCGAACGCTGAAAGGCCATGGCCGGTGCCGTGCCCGGAGCCGATTTCGTTTTCGCCGTTCCAGACCAGGGTGATCGCACAGACCCCCGCCTCAGCCAGCACCCGCACACGGGAGAGATCCCCCGCCAGAACCGAGCCGTTTTCAACGGTGAGAAAGGCGGCGGTTTTGCTTTGGGCGAAGGCGGCCTCCATGTCCCCGAGGCCGCGGCAGGGGGACACCCGGTCAGAAAACCGTTTCATCTGACGGACGAAGTTTCGGTGGTTTTGGCCGAAATAGTCGATTGCCGCCCGACCCCGCTCCTCATCAGGGATGAAGATCGCAAAGAATTGGGCCCAGTGGACGTCGTCGGGAATCGCTGAGAGGGAGAGCACCCGTTTGGGGTCATCGAGGGTGTCGGGATTCCCGGCAGCGTATTTGCAGTCGGTCAGGGTGTCGCAGTGAAGGTCAATCAGGGCATAAGGTCGCATGGGAAACCTCCTTACAGACGGACCGGAGAGGATTCGCCGGAGCGGCCGGCCCGTTCCAATTATATGCGGTGGACAGGGAAATCCGCCGGGCGGCCGCCTGCTTCTGGAGGACCCTGGCAGCCGTAAATGGAAGCAAAAGTCGGGGAGGCGTAGACATGGCGCGGGAGAAAGCCGGATATCTGCAATATCTCAGGCTCAAGGGAATTCGTCCCGGAGGCTGTTTCTGCTTTGGCAGCGAACCGGAACGCCTCTACCGCGTGACCAAAAGCGGACGGCTGCTGAATCTGGCGGACGAGCCCGCGGAGCTGACCGAAAACGACTTCTGGGAGAGGCTCGACGAGCTGTGCCCCGTCGCCGAAGAGAAGTTCGGCGAGGCGCGCCGCCGCCTGCTCGATCGGATCTGGGCATCGAAGGGGAAGATGACGAGCGCCGGGCTTGAGCCGGCCGCCCGCTTTTTTGCGCGGGAGTACACTCTGCGATATGCACAGGGCCGCTGGAAGGAGATCGGGCGCTACGATGAGGAGACGATGCGCCGGATTTTGCACCGCTCGCTGGAGCTTTTGGGCGGCGCGGCCCTCCCGCCGCGCGAACGGCGCAGCCGTCTGGAGGAGATGTTTCGGGATGCAGTGCAGGCGCGCAGCGAGGCGCTTGGCCGCCGGGCAAAAGGCGGATGAGGGCAGATGAACCGCCCTGAGAGGAGAAAACAGGATATGCCTGAGAAGACTGCCGGGCGAAAGGCCGATGGGAATACAAGAACCGTCCAGAAAGGAGAAAGCAGGCTATGCCTGAGAAGATTGCCGGGCAAAAGGCGGATGAGGGCGCGTGAATCATCCCGCTTGAAAAGGTCCCGCACCAGAGAATCCAGTGCCGCGAAAACCCGTGCCGGGGGCACTCGTACCAACTCGGACCGAAAGGCCGCACGCACATCAGAGCCCCTGCTTTGGAGGGTCTGACGCCAGATTATGCACCGGAGCATCCCGTACCGCTTTGGCAGCAGACCGGCCGACATGTCGGGCGCGTTTTTCCTGTGGCGGAAGCAGGCCGGTGAAAAGGCCCGCCGGGATCGATTCGGTGGACTTTTGCGGCCGGGGCGAGGGTGAATGCGGCCGGTTTAAACCGTTTGGGTCTCGAGCTCGGAGGCCAGCTCCTCCCAGCTCTCGAGATAGCGCGCGGAAAGCCGCCGGATCTCCGGTTCATCCTGCGCGGCGGAGGGATCGGCCACCGCCCAGACCGGGAAGCCCGCGGCGGCGGCGGTGCGGATGGCATAGAGGGAATCCTCAAAGACGACCGTTTCCTCCGGCGCTGCCCCGAGCAGTGCGGCGGCCTTCAAAAAGAGGTCGGGGCGGTCCTTTTTGACGCCGCCCACGTCCTCCACCGTCAGGATATGGTCGAGCAGAGGGGAGATTCCCTTGGCCTCCAGCACCGGGTCCACCAGCTTGTGGGCGGTCAAAGTGGCAAGGGAGGTGCCGATTCCATGGGCGCGCAGCCCCCGGAGCACCCGTTCCACCCCGCGCTTGGGGGAAACCGTCTTCAGATATGCGTCGAGCGCCAGACGGTCGCAGAAGTCCCAAAGCTCCTGTTCCTTCTTATCGAGATGAAATTCCCCGATCAGCCAGCCCGCCGAGCCGTGCAGTCCGAGGGTGTCCATCCGGCGGAAAATCCAGTCGGACGGCTCGATGCCGAGCCCGGTGAGAAAGTTTTGCTCCAACCGGCGCCACATCCCCATGGAGTTGAGGATGGTGCCGTCGAGATCGAAGATTGCTGCCTTCATAAATACCTCCTTGAGTTGGGGATGCATCCATCATAGCACAGCCGCAGCGGCAAAACAACCGCGGAAACCGGGAGCACATATTCCCCCCCGGTTCCCGCGGATTTCGGAATATGCGGTCAATGATAAATGCAGTCAAAAACGGGTTTCATTTCGGGAATCCATTCGTTTGTTTTGCGGTCATAAAATTTTGTATCGGAGTTTACGGCAAAGGGGATGCCGGCAGCTGTCAGCTGCCGCGTCATATAGCTCGCAAACGCCACCTGTTCTTCGATGGTGTAATCGTTTCCATCGTTGTAGTTTCCCGGCATCCATGCGCCGACCCACGTAGGGATTCCGGTTTCCTTCTGCTAGGCGAGAGCCAGCGCAATCTTTTCATCAATCAGGGAGCGCTCATGGTCGCTGCCGGTTGTCCAGAGCTTGCGGTCGTTTGTTTTGCTGGGACCGGAAGCGTAAGCCCCGCACACGAAACGCGAGTCGGGGCTTCTGAATATCCACCGGGCATCAAAAAGATGCCCGGCGAGGCGCGGACAGCGAAGTGCCGGCAAAGCAAAAGCCCCGCACGCGAAACGCGTGTCGGGGCTTCCGAAGATCCGCCCGATATAAAAGAGACGCCCGGCGCAGCTGTAAAAAGCCGGCCGCGGCGGGCAGAACGCGGCTGTGGAAAAACGGCGCGGGTGCTCCGGCGCTTAAAAAGGAAGAAAAGTCTTTTATTCTTTTTCTTCAGGCTTTTCAAGAACAACAAATGACACAAAGGTTTCTTTGTGGAGATAAGCTTCAAGCTTTGGATCAACATCCACGGTGTATGGGTTCAGCTGCGAAATTACCCTGCCCTCTTCCAACAATTTGTTGATGCGGACCAGATATTGATTATCATTCACATCGTTTTGTTCGGTAAAATCCCGGCTGTTGCTGATATAAACCACCTTTTGCATCTGTTGCCCACCTCCGTGGCTTTTTGTAAGATGCGCCTTGCATGCCCAAAGGCCGTTCCATGCGCACACAAATGGTGCCGCTGACCGGGGTCGAACCGGTACGCTGTTGCCAGCGAGGGATTTTAAGTCCCTTGCGTCTGCCAATTCCGCCACAGCGGCATTTACGTCTCCTTATTTTACAATAGCCGGAGGGCGATGTCAAGAAAGAGCGGAGGAATGCGGAAAAATATCCTGCCGTCATGGACTTGAAGCCAAATGGGTGCTATAATAAATCCATTGTGAAAAACAGAGCCGGAGCGGGCCGTTCCCCGTTTGCGTGCCGGGCGCCGGTGATATGTAAGCCTGAAGGAGGATTTTGTCATGGAATACCATATTGCAGACCGGATCGCCGGGGTACAGGGCTCGATGATCCGGGAACTGTTCAAGCTCGCTGCCGACCCGAACATGATCGCGTTTGGGGGCGGGAATCCCTCGCCCGACACCTTCCCGACCGGGGAGATCGCGCGGATTACCGCCGATGTGCTGGCCAACAACCCTGCTTCGGTGCTTCAGTACGGCCTTTCCGAGGGTTATCCGCCCCTGCGCGAGACGATGAAGAGGCATCTTGAGACGGTGGAGCACATCTCCTTTGAGAAGAACGAGCTGTTCATCGTGTCGGGCGGACAGCAGTGCGCCGACCTCATTACCAAGGTGCTGGTCAACGAGGGGGACACCGTGCTGGTGGAGGAGCCTTCCTTCGTCGGCTGTCTCAACACCTTCCGCTCCTACGGGGCGAAGCTCTGCGGCATCCCGATGGAGCCGGACGGAATGAACCTCGAGGCCCTTGAAAAGGCTCTGCGGGAGCAGAAGAAGGTGCGGCTGCTCTATATCATTTCGAGCTTCCAGAATCCGACCGGCTTCACCACCAGCGCCGAAAAGCGCAAAAAGATCTACGAGCTGGCGAAGAAGTACGACATCTGCATCTTTGAGGACAACCCCTATGGGGAGATCCGGTTTGCGGGCGAGCACATCGACCCGATCAAGTCCTTTGATACCGACGGCCGGGTGCTCTATGCGGGCAGCTTTTCCAAGACGATGGCGCCGGCCTTCCGGCTCGGCTTCCTTGCCTTTGACAAGGCGCTGACCGCCCGCATCACCGTCGCCAAGCAGTGTACCGACGTTCATTCGACCACCCTGTTCCAGTATATCTGCAATGAATACATGACCAAATGCGACTATAAGGGCCACATTGAAAGAACCTGCGCCCTCTACCGGCACAAGTGCGACCTGATGCTCGGCGAGATGGAAAAGAAATTCCATCCCGATGTGCGCTTTAACCGTCCCGAGGGCGGGCTTTTCGTCATGGCCTTCCTGCCAGAGGGGATGGATTCCTACCCCTTTGTCGCCGAGGGGATCAAGCGTGGGGTCGCCTGCGTACCCGGCATTGCGTTTGCCGCCGACGAGGGAGGGACCCACAACGGCTTCCGCATGAACTACTCCTCCCCGTCGGACGAGAACATCGTCAGGGGCATCGATATTCTGGGCGGGCTGACCCACGAATGGATGTCGCGATAGATCCTGGAAGGAAGGTTGATTTTAATGAGTGAAGTGATGGCCGCGCCTGCCGCGGAAAAGAAGAAGGTCGTCCTCTCGGGCATTCAGCCCTCGGGGCTTATCACCATCGGCAACTACCTCGGCGCGGTGAAGAACTGGGCGGAAATTCAGGAGCAGTACCGCTGTGTCTTTATGATTGCAAACCTCCATGCCACCACCGTCCGGCAGGAGCCTGCCGCCCTGCGCAAAAACACCCTCGAGGCCTATGCCATGCTGCTCGCATGCGGGGTTGACCCCAAGCGCAGCATCGTGTTTGTGCAGAGTCAGAACCCCCACCACACCGAGCTGATGTGGGCGCTCAACTGCTATACTCAGTTCGGCGAGCTTTCCCGCATGACCCAGTTTAAGGATAAGTCGGCCCGCTATGCCGACAATGTCAACGCCGGGCTTTTCACCTACCCCACCCTGATGGCCGCCGATATCCTGTTGTATCAGGCCGATTATGTGCCGGTCGGCATCGACCAGAAGCAGCATGTCGAGCTGACCCGCGACATCGCCCAGCGGATGAACGGGGTGCTGGGAAACCTCTTCACCATGCCGGAGTGCCTCTTCCCCAAGGCGGGGGCAAAGATCATGGCGTTGACCGATCCCACCAAGAAGATGTCCAAATCCGATCCGAATCCCAAGTCCTACGTCGCGGTGCTCGACCCGAAGGATACGGTGATCAAGAAGTTTAAGAGCGCGGTGACCGACTCGGGAAGCGGCATCTGCCGCGCAGAGGGCAAGGAGGGCATCGGAAACCTGATGACCATCTATTCGGCCTTCACCGGCAAGAGCGACGAGGAGATTGCCGCCGAGTTCGAGGGCAGAGGCTATGGCGATTTCAAGCTGGCGGTCGGTGAGACGGTGGCCGATGTTCTGGCCCCGGTCCGCGAGCGGTTTGCGGCGCTGATGCAGGACCGCGCTTATCTCGACGCCTGCTGTGCCGAAGGGCTGGAACAGGCGATGCGCATTTCCCAGCGTACCCGGGACAAGGTTTATAAGAAGATCGGCTTTTTCCTTTAAGAGCGAAACCGTTTCGCCCGTTTGAACGAATCGGCAGGCGGATTGCGGGAGCTTGCGCTGCCGGCGCAGACCAAAACTGTTTTGTCCTTTTGAGCGAACCGGAAAGGCCGGATGAAAAGCGTCTCGCTTTTCATCCGGCCTTTTTGTGCAGGACAGGCGCCGGGCCGCGCTTTTTAAGCCTGTTCCCAGAGCAGCAGGTTGTTTTCAAACCGGACGGACAGTCTGCCGGTATCCTTCAGCCATGAAAGATACGAGCGGACGGTGCTGCCCACCAGGACGTACTGCTCAAAGCTCATGGTCAGGCCGTAATCTGCAAACAGCCTTTGCAGAATCGTTTCGAAACAGAGAGGCTCCCGGCAGAGGAGGGTGATTTTCTCCGCCACCTCCAGAACCTTATCGATATTGTACTGGGCAAGTGGGGCGATGTCGCCGGTCACCGGCGCATGAGCGGGCACGAATGCACGGGCGGACATCCCCTTGACCAGTTCCAGTGTGCTCAGGTAGGCTTCGGCATCGTAGAGAAAGCTGATTTGGTACTTTTCGAGCGTTTCCCGGCTGGAGAGACAGTCCGCCAGATAGATTACGCCGTCGGAGGTCCGGAAACCCACCATGTCGAAGAAATGCCCCGGCAGGGGAATGACCGAAAAGCCCTCCGGCAGGCTGCCGCCGTCGAGAGGAAGCGCCGCGCTTTCCCTCGCCATCAAAAACTTATGCCGCAGGTCGCGGCAGGGGAAGCCGCCGTACAGGAAGGAAGGCTCAAGAACCGGATGCCTGGTAAAGCAGCATTCCATGCCCGGCGCGTAGACGGCACAGCCGGTCTGCTCCTGTAAATACCGGTTGCCCCCGATGTGATCGGCATTGGAATGGGTGTTGTAAATTGCAGTGAGGCGCCATCCGTTTGCATCCAGAAGCTTTTTGATTTTCCGGCCGGCCTCCTTGTCGTTTCCGCTGTCAATCAGGCAGACGCCGGTATCGCTGAGCCTGACAAGCCCGATTTTTGCGGGACTTTCAATATAATAGCTTTTTTCAGAAATTTGAATCAATTCATACATATACGGCGCCTCCTGTCAGTTGATACCATTCATCATACCACGGATTTCCGGCCTTTTTAAGAAGATCCATTCAAATTGGGGAACTTATTGAGGCGCACAATTACAGTATCTGCGGCAGCATCGTCCGGAAGAAACTGCAAAAGTTGATTCCAGTCATTTTTCTTCCCTTTCTCTTGACATTCGCTTTTTGCTTGATGATATTGAGCGCGGAAGGGGATATTTGCTTTGATGGTTTTAGTACTTCCCGGCGGTCAATCGTTGGAACAGTTGGCCGCTTTTGATTGATAAGATTAAGGAAGCTGCGCCGCGCAACGAAAAACGCCGCCCCAGATTGGGCGGCGTTTTTCAGATGCAGACAGGGAAAGGAAGATAGCAAAAGGAGAGGAGAAGGAAGAAATCAAATGGAGAAAAGGATTTTGCCGTAGGTCGGGAAGGGCCATACATCCTCATCGACCGCAGCCTCCAGTTCATCGGCCACCGCGCGCAGCTCCTGCATGGCGGCGAAGATCGAATCGTGGTGATACTTCGCGCAGCCGAGCAGGTCGGCGTGTTCCTTTGCGCCGAGGAGAAGGCTGTCAAGCGCCTCAATCTTCTTGTCGAGGCAGGCGGCACGCAGCGAAAGCTTGGAGACAAGCGATTCCTCCAGCGCGCAGCCGATCGAGGGAGAGAGAGTTTTCTTGGCCATTGCCGTTTCGGCAAGGTAACGGGTATAGCGCATGACCGCCGGCAGAATGTTTTTGCGTGCCATGTCGAGCATGGTGATCGCCTCAATGTCGATGGTCTTGCAGTAATTCTCAAGGGTAATTTCGTAGCGGGAGAAGATCTCGGTTTCCGAAAGAACCCCGTGCTTGGTAAAGAGGGCGATGCTCTTTTGGCTGACAAAAGCAGGCAGCGCCTCGGGAGTGCTCTTGAGATTCAAGAGCCCGCGCTTGGCGGCCTCCGCCTGCCAGGCGCCGGCGTAGCCGTCCCCGTTGAAGATAATCCTCTGGTGTTCACGCACCGTCTTTTTGATCAGGTCGTTGAGGGCCTTGGTGAAGTCGGAAGCGCCCTCCAGAAGATCGGCAAACTGCGAGAGTTCCTCGGCGACGATGGTGTTGAGGACAAAGTTCGGCCCCGCGATCGAGAAGGCCGAGCCGGGCATCCGAAATTCAAACTTGTTTCCGGTGAAGGCAAACGGGGAGGTCCGGTTGCGGTCGGTCAGGTCCTTGGGGAAGCGCGGCAGTACGTTGACCCCGATGGTCATATCCTCGGCCATGCTGCCGTTGTAAGGCTTGCCGGTTGCAATCGCATCGAGGATGCCGGTGAGCTGGTCGCCCAAGAACATCGAGAGGATGGCGGGCGGCGCTTCGTTCGCGCCGAGGCGGTGGTCGTTGCCGGCGGAGGCAACCGAAACTCGCAGCAGGTCCTGATAATCATCGACAGCCTTGATGACGGCGGCGAGGAACAGCAGGAACTGGGCATTTTCCTGTGGGGATTCGCCGGGTTCGAGAAGATTCAAGCCGGTGTCGGTCGAAAGGGACCAGTTGTTGTGCTTGCCCGAACCATTGATGCCGGCGAACGGCTTCTCGTGCAGCAGGCATACCATGTTGTGCCGCAGCGCAACCTTCTTCATCAGCTCCATCGTAAGCTGGTTGTGATCGGTCGCGGTGTTGACGGCGGAAAAGATCGGGGCCAGCTCGTACTGGGCGGGGGCGACCTCCTTGTGTTCGGTTTTGGCGAGGACGCCGAGCTTCCAAAGCTCTTCGTCGAGGTCTTTCATGTAGGCGGCCACAGCCGGATCGATCGCACCGAAGTAGTGGTCATCCATCTCCTGCCCCTTGGGTGACTTGGCGCCGAACAGGGTGCGTCCGGTATAGACGAGATCGCGGCGCTTCTCAAACATCTCTTTCGAGATGAGGAAGTACTCCTGCTCGGGGCCGGCGGTGGCAAACACCCGTCTGGCCTTGGTGCCAAAGAGCTTCAGGATTCGGAGCGCCTGCTTGTTGATTGCCTCGTTCGAGCGCATCAGGGGCGTTTTCTTGTCGAGCGCCTCGCCGCCGTAGGAGCAGAAGGCGGTGGGAATGCAGAGGGTATTGTCCTTGATGAAGGCGGGGGAGGTGGGGTCCCACGCGGTGTAGCCCCGGGCTTCAAAGGTGGCGCGCAGGCCGCCCGAGGGGAAGGAAGAGGCGTCCGGCTCGCCGCGGATCAGCTCTTTGCCGGAAAAGTCCATAATCACCTTGCCGTCCCCGAGCGGGGAGATAAAGCTGTCGTGCTTCTCGGCGGTGATGCCGGTCATCGGCTGGAACCAGTGGGTGAAATGGGTGATGCCTTTTTCCACCGCCCAGTCCTTCATGGCGCTGGCGATCACATTGGCCAGTTCAAGCGAAAGGGGCTCGCCCGCCTCAATGGTCCGGCGGAATTCCTTGTAGCTGATTTTGGGAAGCTTGGTACGCATCACGCTGTCGTCGAACACCATGCTGCCGAACAGTTCCGGTACTTTGGACATGATAGAAACCCTCCTGCATCATTCATATTTCGAGATGCCTCTGCATGCAAAAAAGGCGCTGCGAGTCTTGCAACTCACAGCGCCTTTGCTGTTATGGCGTTATTATAGCGGCTATTTTTGCGGATGTCAACAGACTTTCCAAAAAAATTTGGTGAAATTGCTTTTCATTTTCCGGCAGATCGGTTATAATCAAATTCAGAAGCCATATGAATGGAGAATGCCGTCCCCCTGCACAGAGGCGGAGGCGCGGCATCCGCGATGATGCAGCAGGGGGAACTCCGATGATGCGATACACTGAAAATGAAGTGATGGAATTTGTCCGCGAGAATGAAGTGAAGTTTATCCGCCTCGCCTTCTGTGACCTCTTCGGCGCGCAGAAGAACATCTCGATCACCGCCGAGGAATTGCCCCGCGCCTTTGCGGGCGGAATTTCCTTCGACGCCTCGGCCATCGAGGGCTTTTTGAACGTTGACCGTTCCGATCTCTTCCTCTTTCCCGAGCCGGATACCCTCGCGGTGCTGCCCTGGCGCCCGGGACGGGGACGGGCGGCGCGGCTCTTCTGCGAGATTCGCCATCCCGACGGCGCCCCTTTTGAGGGGGACGGCCGCTATCTGCTCAAAAAGGCCTGCGCGCGTGCGCGGGAGATGGGCTATCTTTGCCAGATCGGTCCCGAGTGCGAGTTTTACCTCTTTGAGCTGGACGAGAAGGGAAATCCCACCACCCTGCCGATCGATACGGCGGGTTATCTCGATGTGGCTCCCGCCGACAGGGGAGAAAATATCCGCCGCGACATCTGCCTGACCCTCGAGGAGATGGGCATCGTGCCCGAGAGCTTCCACCATGAACAGGGGCCGGGGCAGAATGAGATCGATTTCCGCTATTCCGACGCGCTGACCGCCGCCGATCAGGTCGTGACCTTCAAGGGCGCGGTGCGGACGATGGCCGCTCAGAACGGGATGTTCGCCTCCTTCCTGCCCAAGCCGATGCTCGACTGCGCGGGGAGCGGCTTCCACATCAACATGTCCCTTTCGAAGGATGGGCGCAACATCTTCCAAAACGGCGGCGGACAGCACTGCCCTGAGGCGGAGGGTTTCCTCGCGGGGATTCTCGCACGGGTGCGGGAGATTACCGCGATCCTCAACCCGCTGACCAACTCCTACCGGCGGTTCGGCGCCTTTGAAGCGCCGCGTTACATTACGTGGTCCCACTCCAACCGCTCGCAGCTCATCCGAATTCCCGCCGTCACAGGCGAATATGCCCGGATTGAGCTGCGTTCCCCCGACCCGGCCTGCAATCCCTATTTCGCCTTTGCCCTGCTTATCCATGCGGGACTCGACGGCGTCGAGCAGGGACTTGCGCTCCCTGCGGCCTGTGAGCACGACCTTTACCATGCCGGAGAAACCCTGCTGGCTGATTATGAGCGTCTGCCCGCCGATCTCGGCGAGGCCCTTGACCTGCTGGAGCAGAGCGAACTTGTGCGCCGGGTCCTTCCTTCAGATACCCTCGCCAAGTTTCTTTCGGCCAAGCGGCGGGCGCAGGCGGCGAATCTGCGGGCGGAGGACCCGTTCGGCCTGGAGCACAGGACAGATTTTCTGCGGTATTGAGCGGCGAATGCCTCACCGGGGAAAGGAGGGCGACGGATGAACAGAACCCTGGTGGTTTCCTCTTCGGCCGCGGGCGCCCAGCTTGTGCAGGAACTGCTGCCCGCGCGTGATTACTCTCCGGTGGTCGTCGCCGGGGGAGGGGCTGAAGCGCGGCGCTTCTGTGCCGAAAGCGATTTTGACCTCGTCATCATCAACGCCCCCCTTTCCGATGAATTCGGACATGACCTCGCGGTGAACGTCGCCTCCCAGTCGGCGGCCGGCGTGGTCATTTTGGTAAAAAACGGGCGGGCCGACGAGGTTGCCGCAAGGGTCGAAACGGCAGGGGTTTTTGTCATCCCCAAGCCGGTTTCCCGGCCGTTTTTCTTTCAGGCGATGCGGCTGGTCGACGTCTCGCACCGGCGGATGCTCGGCCTGCAGCGGGAGAACCGCAGGCTCCGGACCTCCATAGAGGAGATCCGGCTGATCGACCGGGCCAAATGCGCGCTGATCCAATGCCTTTTGATGACCGAGCCGCAGGCCCACCGCTACATTGAGAAGCAGGCGATGGATCTGCGCTGCCCCAAGCGTCAGATTGCAGAAAATATTCTAAAAACCTACGAGATATGACCGCCCGATTTGTGCAGCAGAGCGGGCGGTTTTCTCTTGCCAAAGGGCATGGTTTCATGTTACAATAATTTTCGAATTGGAAAGCTTCAGACAATGGCGTCGGAAGGGATTTTTTGTGGACGACAAAATCTCGACCGGCGCTTTCTGTTGAAGACGAAAGCACCCCTCTGCGGGGAAAACTACAGGGAAGGAAGATGACCGGGAGATGCAGAACAAGACTCTTCATTTTACCAAGATGCACGGATGCGGCAACGATTATATCTACTTCAATTGCTTTGAAGAAACGGTGGAAAATCCGGAGGAGCTGAGTATCCGCCTCTCGGACCGCCACTTCGGCGTCGGCGGAGACGGCATTGTGCTCATCTGCCCCTCAAAGACGGCGGACGCGCGGATGCGGATGTTCAACGCCGACGGCAGCGAGGGGAAGATGTGCGGCAATGCGACCCGATGCATCGGCAAATACCTCTATGAGCGCGGAGGAGTCCGTAAGGATGTGATCACCCTTGAGACGCTCAGCGGAATCAAAACGCTGCGCCTGACCGTTGAGGACGGCGTTGTTTCGTCGGTGCAGGTCGATATGGGAGCGCCGGTCCTCGAGCCTGCGCTGATTCCGGTGAAACTGCCGGGAGAACGGGCAGTCAATGCGACCGCTTTGCTGGCAGGAGCAACCCGCACCTTCTCCTGTGTCTCGATGGGAAACCCCCACTGCGTCCTTTTCACCACCGGCGTGGCCGGGCTTGATCTCGAGCGGCTCGGCCCCAGCTATGAGAACGACCCCCTCTTTCCGGAGCGGGTCCACACCGAATTCGTCGAGGTGCTCGATTCCCATACCCTGCGGATGCGGGTCTGGGAGCGGGGCAGCGGCGAAACCCTCGCCTGCGGCACCGGCGCCTGCGCCTCGGCGGTTGCGGCGGTCCTCGCCGGGCACTGCCCTCTCAACGAGGATATCGTCCTGAAGCTGCGCGGCGGCGACCTCGTAATCCGCTACACCGGTGAAACGGTGCTGATGAGCGGCGGCGCAACCTTCGTTTTTGACGGCGCAGTGCAAGCGTAACGCCGGCTGAATAAAAGGATAACGCGCAAAAAGAGCGCGGCGCGGCGGGGACGGGGGTCCGGAAAGGGCCGGTTGGGATTCCCGCGGCGTGAAGAAAGGAAAGGGAATCTGAACATGAGCAAGTATATCTTCGTCACCGGCGGCGTCGTCTCGGGACTCGGCAAGGGCATTACGGCCGCTTCGCTCGGCCGCCTGCTGCGGATGCGCGGCCTTAAGGTGGCGGCGCAGAAGCTCGACCCGTATATCAACGTCGACCCCGGCACCATGAGCCCCTACCAGCATGGGGAGGTGTTCGTCACCGAGGATGGTGCGGAAACCGATCTCGATCTCGGCCACTATGAGCGCTTCATCGACGAGAACCTCAATAAGTATTCCAACCTGACCACCGGCAAGGTCTACTGGAATGTGCTCAACAAGGAGCGCAACGGCGACTACCTCGGCGAGACGGTGCAGGTGATCCCCCATATTACCGGCGAGATCAAGGAGTTTATCTATTCGGTCGGCAAGACCAGCAACGCCGACATCGTCATCACCGAGATCGGCGGAACGGTCGGCGATATCGAGAGCCAGCCCTTCCTCGAGGCGATCCGGCAGGTTTCGCTCGAGGTCAGTCCGCACAACTGCATGTTCCTCCACGTCACCCTCGTCCCTTATATCAAGAGCTCAGGCGAACATAAGTCGAAGCCAACCCAGCATTCGGTCAAGGAGCTGCAGGCAATGGGCATTTCGCCCACTGTGATCGTCTGCCGCGCCGACGAGCCGATCGAAAGCTCGGTGCTGCATAAGATTTCGCAGTTCTGCAACGTCAAGGAGGACTGCGTCATTGAAAACACCACCCTGCCGGTGCTGTATCAGGCGCCGATGATGCTCGAGGAGAACGGCCTCGGCCGGATTGTCTGCCGTGAGCTTGCCCTCGACTGCCCCGAGCCGGATATGCGCGAATGGAAAGCGATGCTCGCCCGGATCGAGAGCCGGAACCGGCATGTGCGCATCGCCATCGTCGGCAAGTATATCCGTCTGCACGACGCCTACCTCTCGGTGGCGGAATCGCTGCATCACGCCGGATATGAAAACGGAGCGGTGGTCGATATCGATTGGATTGAGGCGGAGGACGTGACCGACGAAACGGCGCAGGCCCTGCTGGGCGGCGCCGATGGAATCCTTGTGCCGGGCGGCTTCGGTGACCGCGGCATCGAGGGCAAGATTGCCGCGGCGCGCTATGCCCGCACCCACAATGTCCCCTACTTCGGCATCTGCCTCGGGATGCAGATTGCCGTCATCGAATTTGCCCGCGATGTGCTCGGCATGACGGGCGCAAACTCCACCGAATTCGCTCCGGACAGCCCCTTCCCGGTCATCGACCTGATGCCGGACCAGCATGGGGTGGTGATGGGCGGCACCATGCGGCTCGGCGCCTATCCCTGCCGGATTGTCTCCGGTTCGCTGATGGAGCGGGCCTACGGAGAATCGCTGATTCAGGAGCGCCACCGCCACCGCTATGAGTTCAACAACCGTTTCCGCGAAGAGATGCAGAGAGCGGGAATGGCAATTGTCGGCACCTCGCCCGACGAGCACCTCGTGGAGGCGGTCGAGCTGCCGGTGCACCGGTTCTTTATCGGCGTACAGTTCCATCCCGAGTTCAAGAGCCGTCCCAACCATGCACACCCTATTTTCCGCGAGTTCGTCGCCGCTTCCCTTGCGGCGCAGCAGTAAGCCACAAGACAGACAGGAGGATCAGATCGTGAAACTCAACCGTAACTACGACAATCTTCAGCAAAGCTATCTCTTCTCGACCGTCGCACGCAAGGCCCGCGAATATTCGCAGGCCCATCCCGACGCCGACATCATCAAGCTGAGCATTGGGGATGTCACCCTGCCGCTGGCGCCGGTCGTCGTTGAGGCGATGAAGCAGGCCGCCGATGAAATGGGAAAAAAGGAAACCTTCCGCGGCTACGGCCCCGAGCAGGGCTATGATTTCCTCAAGGAGGCGATTGCCGGCTACTATAAGAGGGAGGACGGCGTCGATCTCGCCCTCGATGAGATCTTTATCAGCGACGGGGCGAAGAGCGACCTCGGCAACATCCTCGACCTCTTCGATGCGGATAATACCGTTCTGATTCCCGATCCGGTCTACCCGGTTTATGTTGATACCAATATCATGGCCGGCCGCCGGATCGTCATGCTGGATTCGAATATGGACAACGGCTTTGCCCCGATGCCCGACGAGAGCCAGGATGCCGACCTCATCTATCTCTGCTCGCCGAACAATCCGACCGGCGCGGTCTACACCCGCGGACAGCTGGAGGCATGGGTGGCTTACGCCCGCAGGAAGGGCGCGCTGATTCTCTTCGACGCGGCTTATGAGTGCTTTGTCAGCGACGAATCCCTCCCGCGCAGCATCTTCGAGATTGAAGGCGCCAGGGAATGCGCCATCGAGTTCTGCTCCTTCTCGAAGATTGCGGGTTTCACCGGCACCCGCTGCGGCTATACCGTCGTGCCGAAGACGCTGCTCGGCGGCAAGCTCAACGCCATGTGGCTGCGCCGTCAGACCACCAAGTTCAACGGGGTGCCCTATCTTGTTCAGCGCGGCGCGGCGGCGGTCTTTACCGAGGAAGGCATGACACAGATCCGCGCGAACATCGATTATTACCGCGAAAACGCCCGCATCATCGGGGAGGGACTGGCCGCGGTGGGCATCCGTTTCGTCGGCGGCAAGGATTCCCCCTATCTCTGGATGGAGTGCCCCAACGGCATGGACAGCTGGGACTTCTTCGATTTCCTGCTGGAGCGGGCCAACGTGGTGGGAACTCCGGGCGCGGGCTTTGGAAAGAACGGCGCCCGGTACTTCCGGCTGACCGCTTTCGGCGACCGCAGCCGCACCATAGAGGCAGTCGAACGGATCAAAAAGGCGCTGGGCTGAGGTCAATTGTCCGCGGCGCACCGGGGTTCGGCGGATTTTGCTTCCGCCGGGCCCCGGTTTTCACGATGAGATCAAAACAGGAGGAATCCTTCGATGCAATCAGCAATCATCGTTTCTCAGCAGGTGCTGGTCATGTTCCTGATGATCGGCTGCGGCCTGTTTTTCAACAGGCGCCGCCTGATCAGTGAGTCGGCGGCGCGGGAGTTCTGTTCGCTGCTCCTCAATCTGGCGCTGCCCTGCGTGATTATCCAATCCTTTCTGCGGCCGATGCGGCCCGAGTACCTCAGCGGCTTTGCCATGGCGATCGGTATCGCCTTTGCCATGCACCTGTTTGCGGTCGCCGCCGCCCAGCTCCTGATCCGTCCCCGTGCGGACGAGGGATACCGGGTGGAACGGTTTTCGGCGGTCTATTCCAACTGCGCTTTTATGGCGTTTCCGCTGCTGCGGGCGACCGTCGGGGAGGACGGGGTATTTTACGCCACTGCTTTTGTCGTGTTTTTTATCCTGTTCCAGTGGGTGCACGGCATCCTCGTGCTGGGCGGTTCCATCAACCCCCGCAAGCTGTTGTATAACCCCTGCATCCTTTCGGTGGCGATTGGACTGCTGATCTTTTTTACCCAGTGCCCCATTCCGGCGCCGCTGGCTTCGGCGATCGGGATGCTCAGCGCGGTCAACAGCCCGCTTTCGATGGTGATCACCGGTGTGTTTTTGGCCGGGCTTCCCCTTTCCGGCCTCAGGAATATCCGGCTGGTCACCACTGCCGCGATCCGGCTGCTGGTGATGCCGCTTGCCGCCATTGCCGTCATCTGCGCGCTCGGAATGCCGAATTGGATTGAAACGGGACCGGTGGTCTGCACCTCTCTGGTGATCGGGTTTGCCTGTCCCACTGCGGTGGCGGCGATTCTGCTCAGCGCGCATCTCAGGAAAGAGGTGCTTTATGCCAGCGAGCAGATTGCAATGAGCACATTATTTTCACTTGTTACTCTTCCGCTGGTGGCGGGAATTGCCGTCGCCGTATTTTGAGCGGTTCCCCCGAAGCCGCGGCGCCGGCGAACGCGGCGGTCCGCACGGCCCGATGAGGGCTTTTGGCGGAGGGCGTTTCAGTCCATCGGAAGTTTTCCCGCATTGCCTGTCATGCCGCCTGTTTACAGGCGGCATTTTTGCCCAATGAAGCCCTTTGCTCATTTGCCGGCGCACTGTCTCGGGCCCTGCTGCTTCTCCCGGCATTGAAGGCGAGAGCTTTTCATGCGGCCCCCTTCGCGGCGGATGCGGAGAAAGCCAAACAAAAAATGCGCGGTGGATTTCGCCTGCCTTTCCTTCCCTGCTTCTCCCGGCATCGAAGGCGGGAGCTTTTCATGCGGCCTCCTTCGCGGTGTGGTGAGGGCTCTAAACGCAAAGAAAGCGGCCTCGAAAGCATATGCTTTCGAGGCCGCTGCTTGTGCAGATTTATTCCTCCACATCGTGCAGGCGGTCGGCCAGAGGGGAGCGAAGGGAGTTCTGCTCCTTGGCCTCCTGCTGGAAACGGCTGACGTTGGAAGCGCCCTTAAAGGCGGGCTGGATGGTGCCTGCTCCCGCTACGCATCCGCCGGGGCAGCCCATACCCTCGAGCAGGTAGCCGTTGCGTTTGCCCGCCTTGGCAAGCGTCAGCATCTTGCGGCATTCCCGCAGGCCGTCGGCATAATCGACCAACAGCTCGCGGTCGGGAGCCAGCTCCGAAATTGCGTGGGCGACGGCGCCCGCGACGCCGCCAGAAACGGCAAAGCCGCGGCCGGCGCCGGTGGCTGTGTCGAAGACGGGATCGGTATCCGGTTCGATTTCTTTGAAGTTGATCTCCTTGGCATCAAACATGCCCTGCAGTTCCTCAAAGGTCAGGACGAAATCGACGTCGCTGCGCACCGAACGGCGGGAGGCTTCTAGCTTTTTGGCGGCACAAGGACCGACAAAGACGACCTTGGCGTTGGGATGTTCCTTTTTGATCATGCGTGCGGTAATCACCATCGGGGTCAGCGCCATCGAGATGTAAGGAGCAAACTGCGGGAAGAGCTTCTTGGCCATCACGCTCCAGGAAGGGCAGCAGCTGGTTGCCATGAAAGGCTGCTGCTCCGGAACCTTGTCAAGAAAATCGTGCGCTTCCTCGATGGTGCAGAGGTCGGCGCCGATCGAAACATCCCGGACCGCCGAGATGCCGAGCTTTTTGATCGCGGCCACGATTTTGGCGGGGGTGGCGTCGGGGCCGAACTGGCCGACCACAGCGGGGGCTACCGCCGCGATAATCTCATCCCCCGCTTTGATGGCGTGGATGAGCTGGAAGATCTGGCTCTTGTCCGCGATGGCCGAAAAGGGGCAGTTGACGAGGCACATGCCGCAGCTGACGCACTTGTCATAGTTGATCTTGGCACGGCCCAGCTCATCCGACTCGATAGCGTCCATGCCGCAGGCGGCGGCACAGGGACGCTCAATTTTGATAATGGCGTTATACGGGCAGTGCTCAATACAGCGCCCGCACTTGATGCACTTTTCCTGATCGATGACGCTCTTGCCCTTGACGGTGCGGATCGCGCCCTTCGGGCAGATCTCCTGGCAGGGATGGGCCAGGCACCCCTGGCAGGCGTCGGTGACACGAACCTGCTTGGGCGGGCAGGCGTTGCAGGCAAAGGGGATGATGTTGACCAGCGGCGGATCGTAGTATTTGGTTGCAACGGCGCTCTCGGTGATGCCATCGCTGACCGGCGCATGCTCCGAAACGGGCCGGATCGGCAGGCCGATGGCAAGGCGCAGCCGCTCCGAAACGATGGCGCGCTCAAGGAAGATATTTTCACGGTGTTCGGCAACTTCACCGGGAATGATCTTGTAGGGCAGGGCGGCAATACGGGAATAATCCCCGCCTTCATAAGCGAGCCGGGCAATTTCGGTAAAGACGCTTCTGCGGATATCGTTGACAAAGGTATGGATTCCTCTCACGAAACTTCCTCCTATCAGACACATCGGTTGGTTATGACGTGCAAAAAAACAAATAAATTTCGTATAAATCACACATATTATAGCGGGTCGCTCCCACGTATGCAAGGAAAAACAGCATTTTTCTTTATTTTCTATATTTCATGCAATAAATCTGTTAAAATCGGGCCGGTTTGCCGTTGATTTTGTTAAAAAGAAAACAAAAACCGAAGCCTTTGTCTGCACAGAGATCTGCCGGACAGCCCCGCGATTTTTAGGCAGGGCAATAAAAATGGGAATCGGACTGCCGCCGCCATTGTAAAACATACCCGGCCTGTGATACAATAAACAAGTTGCAGAAACGGGAAAAAGAGGGAAGACAAATGCAAAAACTGGGATTTAACAACAAGACCTATATCGCTGAGCAGACCCGGCGGATCCGCGAGCGGATCGAACGGTTCGGCGGGAAGCTTTATCTGGAGTTCGGCGGAAAGCTGTTCGACGATTTTCATGCGGCGCGGGTGCTGCCCGGATTTGATGTCAACGGCAAGGTCAAGCTGCTCTGCGAACTCAAAGATCAGGCGGAGATCATCCTCTGCATCAGCGCCAAGGCGATCGAGGCGAATAAGATACGGGCCGATGTCGGCATCACCTATGATCTCGACGTGATGCGGCTGATCGACAGCCTGCGCAAGATGGGCCTTTATATCGGATCGGTGCTCATTACCCAGTATTCCGGCCAGGCAGGCGCCGATGTTTTCCGCAAAAAGCTTGAAATGCGCGGTGAGCGCGTTTATGTCCATACCCTGACCAAGGGCTATCCTTCCGACGTCGATACCATCGTCTCCCCCGAGGGGTACGGCGCCAATCCTTACATTGAGACGTCGCGTCCGCTGGTGGTCGTGACCGCCCCGGGCCCCGGCAGCGGCAAGCTCGCCACCTGCCTGTCGCAGCTCTATCATGAATATCTGCGCGGGATGCGGGCGGGCTATGCGAAGTATGAGACCTTCCCGGTATGGGATCTGCCGCTGGACCATCCGGTCAACGTTGCCTATGAGGCGGCGACCGCGGACCTGCGGGATGTCAATATGATCGACCCGTTTCACCTTGCCGCTTATGGGACAACGGCGGTCAACTACAACCGCGATATTGAGGCATTCCCGGTCGTGCGCACAATTCTAGGACGAATCTGCGGCGAGGATCTTTACCGTTCCCCCACCGATATGGGGGTGAACATGATCGGGCGCTGCATCACCGACAACGCGGTGGTACAGGAAGCGGCCCGTCAGGAGATCATCCGCCGTTACTATCAGGCGCGCTGCGCCTATACCAAGGGCGAGGGGGACCTCGAAGCCTGCAAGCGGATCGAGTTTCTCATGAGCTCGCAGAGAATCAATACCAACATCCGCCGCACCGTCGCCGCTGCGGTTGAGAAATCGCGGGAAAGCGGCCGCTATGCCGTCGCGATCGAGCTGCCGGACGGACAGGTGGTGACCGGAAAGTCCTCCGAGCTGATGAACGATACCGCGGCTGCGGTGCTCAATTCCATCAAGGCGCTGGCCGGCCTTTCGGATGAGATCCTACTGATCTCGCCGGTGGTCCTCGAGCCGATTATCCGCCTGAAGAAGGAGATGCTCGGTTCCCGCTACCCGGTTCTCAAGCTCGAGGAGGTGCTGCTGGCCCTCTCGATCTCAGCCGCCCTCAACCCGACGGCACAGCTCGCGATGGAACAGCTTCCGCGGCTGCGCGGCTGTGACGCCCACTGCTCGGACATCATCACCCAGGCCGATGCCAATACCTTCCTCAAGCTCGGGGTCAATGTGACCTGTGAGCCGCAGTATCCCACCAAGGATCTCTATTTCAAATAAGTAAGGCGCGGGGGCGCGCTGCGGAATTCCGCAGCGCGCCCTTTTGCGCATGGGCGCCCCCTGCGCCGCCGGGGGCACGCCGCGCCAAAAGTATTCGCTTCCGGCGGCGGGCGAAGCGGGGGGTGCAATGATGAGCCACAAATCAATACAGCTTTTGCCGGGCAGGAACGCTGCCCGCTTATGGGCGGCAGAACAAGTGATACGGGAGAAAAATTTGATGCATTCGGAGGCTTCAGCCGGTAAAAGGTCCCGATCGGACCGGTGCAGATCCGCCAGCTTCACTGGCAGCTCTTTCGGAGCGGCGCTTATCCCCAGCGGGCAAGCAGCGGGGCGATCAGCGAAACGAAGAGAGGGTTGAAGATATCGACGACAATGACCGACCAGGCCGGAAATACGATCCAAGCAACCTGAGAAGGGCCGAACTGCTGCATGACAGCACGTTCATTGGCCACTGCGTTGGAACCGGCCCCGAGGCCGGTTCCAATCAGTCCGGCCACCATGACCGCGCCGTTGTAATCGCCGCCGAAAAGAAACCGGTGGCAGAAATGCGCCCACAGCACAATCAGGATGATCTGTGCTGCGAGGATGACCATCATCACCAGAGCGGAATCAAGCAGTCGGGTCAGGTCAATCGACATGAGGGCAAGCGCGAGAAAGATATCAAGGCTCACATCGCTGATCGATTCGATTTCCGGCAGATCGAAGGGGAGATGCGCCGCCTCCATGAGATTGCGGAAAATCACCCCTGAAAAGATGCAGCCGATGAAATACGGCATTTCGATCATCGGGATTTTTTGCAGGGCAAAGGAGAGATAGCTGCCCAGCCCGCCGATCAGAAAAATGAGGCACCAGCTGCCGACAAGGCGGCTGTTTGAGAGAGGAACCTGCCGTCGTTCCTCCTCGGAAAGCGCGGCGTCGGTCGGCCGGAGCTTTCGCTTCTGGATGATGCCGCGCGCAACCGGCCCCCCGATCAGGCTGGCGAAGATCATGCCGAAGGTTCCGGCGGCCACCCCGATCACGCCGCTGTCCGGCGCGCCGTAGCCCTCAAAAACCGGGCCAAAGGCCGCCGCAGTTCCGACCCCGCCCGCTGTCGCTACCGAACTGCACATCATGCCATTGAGCGGGTGCATCCCCATCGGGACAGCAATGGCAATGCCGACGATATTCTGCAGTACCACCAGTCCACAGATCGAGATGGCGATTCCAGCGAGCACCCGTGCGCCGCCCATCCGCAGCAGCTTGGCACTCGCACCGAAGCCGACGCAGGTAAAGAAGAGGTTCATGAACAGATCTTTCATCTGGAGATTCCATGTGATCTGTACCCCGAAAGCCGTCCGCAGCAGAAGAAAGAACAGGCTTGCCAGCAGCCCGGCGACAACCGGACCGGGCAGGCAGTACCGTTCAAGCAGCAAAACCCGGCGGCGAAGCCAGATGCCCAAAAAGACGACTGCCGATCCAATGGCAGTGGTTTGCAGCAGATCAAAGGTAATTTGCATCGAAGCCCTACAAGCAAAGGAAAGTTTCCACTAGAGTCTGTTTTAAAACCATGCGATTGAGTGAAAAACGACGATGTAATAAAATGAGAGCATGAAGAGGCATGAAATAAGCGAAAAACAATGGAATAGGATCAAGGACAAGTTCCCGCCTGA